>Ga0114922_10003864_pt1 | contig 13942 bp, 13 predicted proteins | sample AartaG_FD_100975 | JGI IMG/M metagenome (GOLD analysis project Ga0114922, IMG submission 100975) | Deep subsurface microbial communities from Aarhus Bay to uncover new lineages of life (NeLLi) - Aarhus_00045 metaG | ecosystem: Environmental > Aquatic > Marine > Oceanic > Sediment | place...
GTTGATGGTGTACCGGCCACCCACGTCGACGCCGACTCGGGTGCCTTCGGCGTTGGCGTCGGCCTGGGTGCCGTCGACGATTCTGTTCAACGGTAGTTCGTTGATGGCCACCATCGCGGTGAGTACCTTGATGACGCTGGCCGGGCGGTGGCGGCCGTGCGGGTCGCGGGCCGCGACCACCGCGCCGGTGTCCAGGTCGGCGATCAGCCAGGCCTCAGCGGAGATGTCGGTCGGAAGCGGCGGCGTACCGGCGGCGACGATCACGCCGCACCCACTCAGCGCGTCCCCACCGACGGCGGAGGCCGGAACCGGCAGGGGCTGGGGCGGGTCACCGGCTTTGGGTACTTCGGAGGAGTCCACCGCCGGCGGCGTGGACACCTTGTAGGGGCAACTGTTCGGATCCGCGGCCGGGTTGGGCTCGGCCCACGCCGCGACCGGCATACCTACCGTGAAGAGGGTCGCCGTGATGGCGGCAGCGCGCCGCAACCTGGTCATATTCACCATCGCCTGAGAAGGGTAGGCGATTCGGCGTCTGATTCAGGGGAGCCTCGCCGTCAGGCCGGGATCGGGCCTCGCCGTCAGGCCGGACCGGGACTCGCCGTCAGGCTGGGACCGGGACTCGCCGTCAGGCTGGGACCGGGCAGGACGCGACGGCCGGGAAGCCGATGCTGCTCATCCACAACCGGCCCCGGTGCTCGACCAGGCCGGTCACCACCCCGAAGTCTGCGCGCTTCATCAGCACGCCGGCCACCGCTGCACCGGAGTCGGGGTCAAACGCCACGACGTTGACAGCCGGGTCGATTTGGGGCTGCCAACGGTCGGGCAACGCCCACACCAGTTTGCGCAGCAGGGGCATCCGGGGCGCCAGGGCATCGGCGACCGCGTTGCGCGGGGTCACCATCGCGACCCAGATCCGGCCATCGGTCCCCGTCGAGATGTTGTCGGGCATGGCCGGCAGATGCTCGGCCAGGACCGTCACGGTTCCGGCCTTGGATCCGGTCAGCCAGTACTTCGACAGCCGCCGGCCCTGTGTCTCGGCGAATACCAGCGCCGTGCCGTCACGGGTCGCGGTGAGCCCGTTGGCGAAGTACAGGTTGTCGAGCACCGTGCTGGTGGTGCCGTCGGGATCGCGCTTGAACAGCCCGCCGTCACCCCGTGCCTCGATGATCGCGCCCTTGAAGTTGGCGTAGGTGAACTTTGCCGTTGACTGAGTGAAATAAATTGTGCCGTCTGGTAATTCGACGACATTTGAGCAGAAGTTCAGCGGCCGGAAATTAATCGAATCAACCAGCACCTCGGTGTGACCGGTGGCGCGGTCCATTGCGAGCAGTCCGCCAGGGCTGGTGCAGATCAGCAGCCGGCCGTCGCGGGTCACCGTCATGCCGAGCGGCCGGCCGGTGGTCTGCCCGACGACCGCGACTGTGCCGTCCGGGCCGATCCGCACGATGCGACCGTCGACGAGTCCGGTCCACAGCGCGCCGTCGGCATCGACGACGATGTCCTCCGGTGCATCACCCGGCATCGGCACGACGGTCAGCTCGGCGGGCCCGAACTCGGGCAGCGGCGTTACCGGCGGCGGCTGCCATCGCACCGGATCGACCGACGGCCTGGTCGTCACAGCAGCCGGCTGGCTTCGCCGAGTACCCGGTGCAGGATCTGGTAGATCTCGTCGAACTGCGCCGGGCCGCTGATCAACGGCGGGGCCAATTGGACTACCGGGTCGCCGCGGTCGTCGGCGCGACAGTACAGACCGGCCTCGAAGAGCGCGGTCGAGAGGAAGCCCCGAAGCAGCCGCTCACTCTCGCTGTCGTCGAAGGTCTCCCGGGTGGTCTTGTCCTTGACAAGTTCGATGCCGTAGAAGAAACCCTCGCCGCGCACGTCGCCGACGATCGGCAGTTCCAGCAGTTGCTCGAGGGTGGCACGGAAGATCGGCGCGTTGGTCTTGACGTGGTGGTTGATGCCTTCGCGCTCGAAGATGTCCAGATTGGCCAGCGCCACCGCCGCCGACACCGGGTGCCCGCCGAAGGTATAGCCGTGGCCGAAGGTGGTCTTGCCGTCGTTGAACGGTTCGAAGAGCCGGTCGGAGGCGATCATCGCGCCGATCGGGGAGTAGCCCGAACTCATACCCTTGGCGCAGGTGATGATGTCGGGCACATAGCCGAAATCGTTGCAGGCGAACATCGAACCGATGCGGCCGAAGGCGCAGATCACCTCATCGGAGACCAGCAGCACGTCGTACTCGTCGCAGATCTCGCGAACCCGCTCGAAGTATCCGGGCGGCGGTGGAAAGCAGCCGCCGGCGTTCTGCACCGGTTCGAGGAACACCGCGCAGACAGTGTCGGGACCTTCGAACTCGATGGCTTCGGCGATGCGGTCGGCGCAGTAGCGGCCCCAGGCTTTGATGTCGGTGTTGTACGGCTCGGGCGCCCGATAGAAGTTGGTGTTGGGCACTCGGAACCCGCCCGGCGTGAGCGGTTCGAAGGGCGCCTTGAAGTCGGGTAGTCCGGTGATAGCCAGGGCACCCTGCGGGGTGCCGTGGTAAGCGATCGCCCGAGAGACGACCTTGTACTTGCCGGGCTTACCGGTCAGTTTGTAGAACTGTTTGGCCAGCTTCCAGGCGCTCTCGACCGCCTCGCCGCCGCCGGTCGTGAAGAACACCCGATTCAGATCACCGGGGGCGTAGTGGGCCAGGCGGTCGGCCAACTCGATCGCGGGCGGGGTGGCGTAGGACCACAGCGGGAAGAAGTCCAGTGTCTGGGCCTGTTTGGCGGCGGCCTCGGCGAGTTCGGCGCGGCCGTGGCCGACCTGGACCACGAACAGTCCGGAGAGGCCGTCGAAGTAGCGCTTGCCGTGGCTGTCGTAGATGTAGCAGCCCTCGCCGCGGGAGATTATCGGAGCGGTGATGCCCTTGCCGTGCCGAGCGAAGTGGCCCCACAGATGACGGTCCGCCTTGGCGGATAGCTCAGCGGTGAGATCCGGGATCTCGGTTGCGGTCATCGTGTTCCCCAATTGTATTGTTGTTTAACAAGTTTCAGATAGACGAGAGTCTCGGTGGAGGTCACTCCGGGTATCGTGCGGATCTCGGTGTTGAGCAACTCCAGGAGTTCGGCGTCGTTAGCGCAGACAATCTCCGCGAGAGCGTCGAAGGTGCCCGCGGTCAGCACCACGTAGGCCACCGAATCGATCTTCGCCAGCCGTTCGGCGATCTTCGTCACGTCGCCCTGGCACCGAATCCCGACCATCGCCTGCCGGGTGAAACCCAACTGCATCGGATCGGTGACCGCGACGATGTCCATCACCCCGGCGTCGATCAACCGCTGCACCCGTTGCCGCACCGCGGCCTCCGAGAGCCCCACTTCGGTGCCGATACCGGCGTAGGAGCGGCGGCCGTCGCGTTGGAGTTTCTCGATGATGGCCTTGGACATTTCGTCGATTGGCGCTGGATCCCGCACACCCGTAATTGTGCACGGAATTCGTTGGCAAAGCGAATGGAAACAACTGAAAAAGTCCGTGGCTGCCCGTTTAGAGTCCGGAATACGTAGTAAGCGTTGGTCGGCCCGGTTATCGTGGGCGGATGATTCCCAGCAGCTGGATCGATGGTGTCGCGGTGCGCACAGACGGCCTCCGCCATCAGGTGATCAATCCCGCCACCGGTCGCAGCGTCGCGGAGTTGGCGCTGGCCACGCCCGTCGACGTCGATCTCGCGGTGGCTTCGGCGCGCGCGGCGTTGCCCGCCTGGTCCGGCGCCACCTGCGCCGAGCGATCGGCGGTGTTGTCCACCCTCGCCGAGTTGCTCGGTGCGCACGCACCGGACCTGGTGGCCGAGGAGGTCAGCCAGACCGGCAAGCCGGTGCGGCTGGCGAGTGAGTTCGACGTCCCCGGCAGTATCGACAACGTCGTCTTCTTCGCCGGAGCGGCCCGCCACCTCGAGGGCAAGGCCACCGCGGAGTATTCCGCCGACCACACCTCCTCGATCCGCCGGGAGGCGGTCGGGGTGGTCGGCACCATCACGCCGTGGAACTACCCGTTGCAGATGGCGGTGTGGAAGGTGATCCCGGCGCTGGCTGCGGGGTGCTCAGTCGTCATCAAGCCCGCCGAGTTGACTCCGCTGACCACGCTGACGCTGGCGAGGTTGGCGTCCGAGGCGGGCCTGCCAGACGGGGTGTTCAACGTCGTCACCGGGGCTGGACCGGAGGCCGGCACCGCACTGGCCGGACACGCGGGTGTTGATGTGGTGACCTTCACGGGGTCGACCGCGGTCGGCCGCAAGGTGATGGCGGCTGCCGCGGTGCACGGCCGGCGCACTCAACTCGAGCTTGGCGGCAAGGCACCGTTCGTGGTGTTCGACGACGCCGATCTTGACGCCGCGGTACACGGCGCGGTAGCCGGTGCTTTGATCAATTCCGGACAGGACTGCACGGCGGCAACCCGCGCGATCGTGGCGCGCAACCTCTACGGCGACTTCGTCGCCGGGGTGGCCGAACTGATGAGCAAACTGGTGGTGGGCGACCCAGCTGATCCGGACACCGATCTCGGCCCGCTGATCTCATTCGCCCACCGGGCCAAGGTGGCCGCGATCGTTGACCGCGCCCCGGGTCAGGGCGCCCGCATCGTCACCGGGGGCGCCGCGCCAGATCTGGACGGCGCGTTCTACCTGCCGACCCTGCTGGCCGACGTCACCGAGGAGTGCGAGGCCTATCGCGACGAGATATTCGGGCCGGTGCTCACCGTGCGCCCGCATGACGGTGACGACGATGCTCTGCGGCAGGCCAACGACACCGACTACGGATTAGCCGCGTCGGCCTGGACCCGCGATGTTTACCGTGCACAGCGGGCGTCCCGGGAGATCAGGGCCGGCTGCGTCTGGATCAACGATCACATTCCGATCATCAGCGAAATGCCGCACGGCGGCTTCGGGGCCTCGGGGTTCGGCAAGGACATGTCCGACTACTCCTTCGAGGAGTACCTGAGCATCAAACATGTCATGAGCGACATCACCGCGGTGGTCGAGAAGCCCTGGCACCGAACGATTTTCACGCTCCGACCCTAGGCTGCGTGTCAGCGGGCAAACATCAGGGCGCGCTTGACCTCTTGGATCGCCTTGGTGACCTCGATGCCGCGCGGGCAGGCCTCGGTGCAGTTGAAGGTGGTACGGCAGCGCCAGACGCCGTCGACCTCGTTGAGGATCTCGAGCCGTTCGGCCGCACCCTCGTCGCGGCTGTCGAAGATGAATCGATGTGCGTTGACGATCGCCGCGGGTCCGAAGTAGCTGCCCTCGTTCCAGAACACCGGGCAGCTGGTGGTGCAGCAGGCGCACAGGATGCACTTGGTGGTGTCGTCGTAGCGGGCCCGGTCCTCAGCGCTTTGGATGCGTTCGCGGGTGGGTGAGTTCCCGCTGGTGATCAGGTAGGGCTTGACCGCACGGTAGGCGTCGAAGAAGGGTTCCATGTCGACCACCAGATCCTTTTCCACGGCCAATCCGCGGATCGGTTCGACGGTGACGGTCAGTGGCTTGGCCGGATTTTTCGGCAGCAGGTCGCGCATGAGCACCTTGCATGCCAACCGGTTGACGCCGTTGATCCGCATCGCGTCCGAACCGCACACGCCGTGCGCGCAGGACCGGCGCATCGTCAGCGTCCCATCCAGATAGCTCTTCACATAGATCAGCAGGTTCAGTAGCCGGTCGGTGGGCAGGCACGGCACCCGGAAGCTCTGCCAGCCGCCGGTCTCGGTGAAGGCCTCGGGGTCATCGGGATTGAAGCGCGCGATCTTCAGCGTCACCATGACTGCGCCCGGTGGAATCGGCGGTAGTGGTGGGTCGCCGGTTTCGGCCTTCTCAATGACCGCGGTCACCGGAGATCATCCTCTCCGAACGCGCCCATCAGTACTTCCGTTCCATCGGTTCGTAGCGGGTTTGTACCACCGGCTTGTAGTCGAGGCGGATGTCGCTGAGTAGGTCGCGACCCTCCTTGTAAGCCATGGTGTGCCGCATGTAGTTGGTGTCGTCCCGGTTGGGGTAGTCCTCGCGGGCATGCCCGCCGCGGGTTTCCTTGCGATTGAGTGCACTGGCCACGGTGACCTCCGCGAGTTCGAGCAGGAACCCCAGTTCGATGGCCTCCAGCAGGTCGCTGTTGTAGCGCTTGCCCTTGTCGTGCACCGTGATCCGCGAGTAGCGCTCCTTGAGACCGTGGATGTCGGTCATGGCCTGCTTGAGGGTCTCCTCGGTGCGGAACACCGCGGCGTTGTTGTCCATCGACTGCTGCAGGTCGGCGCGGATATCAGCGACCCGTTCATTGCCGTGCTCGGAGAGGATGGCGGCCACCCAGTCACCGACCATCGCGGCCGGATCCGGTGGCAGTTCGACGTGAGGGTTTCCGGCCGCGTAGTAGGCGGCGGCGAGACCGGCGCGCCGACCGAACACGTTGATGTCCAGCAGCGAGTTGGTGCCCAACCGGTTGGCACCGTGCACCGAAACGCACGCGCACTCCCCGGCGGCGTACAGACCGGGCACGACGTTGGTGTTGTCGCGCAACACCTCCCCGATCACCGTGGTCGGAATGCCGCCCATCAGGTAGTGGCACGTCGGGTAGACCGGCACCAGTTCGGTGACGGGATCAACTCCGAGGTAGGTGCGGGCGAACTCGGTGATGTCGGGGAGTTTGGCCTCCAGTACATCGGCTCCCAGGTGGCGAACGTCGATGTAGACGTAGTCCTTGTGTGGTCCGGCGCCGCGGCCCTCGAGTACCTCGAGGACCATCGAACGCGCCACGATGTCCCGCGGCGCCAAATCGACGATCGTCGGCGCGTAGCGCTCCATGAAGCGCTCACCCTCTCCATTGAGCAGACGGCCGCCCTCGCCGCGGACCGCCTCAGAGATCAGGATGCCCAGGCCCGCCAGGCCAGTCGGATGGAACTGGTGAAATTCCATGTCCTCCAACGGAAGTCCTTTGCGAAATACGATGCCCAAGCCGTCGCCGGTCAGCGTGTGGGCGTTGGAGGTGGTCTTGAACATCCGGCCCGATCCGCCGGTGGCGAGCACGATGGCCTTGGCGTGAAAGACATGTATGTCGCCGGTGGCTAGCTCGTAGGCGACCACACCGGTGGCCACCGGCCCGCGAGGCGTCTCGGTCAGAACCAGATCCAGGGCGTAGAACTCGTTGAAGAACTCCACGTCGTGCTTGACGCAGTTTTGATAGAGCGTCTGCAGGATCATGTGACCGGTCCGGTCGGCGGCGTAGCAGGCCCGCCGCACCGGGGCTTTGCCGTGATCGCGGGTGTGGCCGCCGAACCGACGCTGATCGATGCGGCCCTCCGGGGTGCGGTTGAAAGGCATACCCATTTTTTCGAGATCCAGCACCGCGTCGATGGCTTCCTTGCACATGATCTCGACCGCGTCCTGATCGGCGAGGTAGTCCCCACCCTTCACGGTGTCGAAGGTATGCCACTCCCAGTTGTCCTCTTCGACGTTGGCCAGGGCCGCGCACATCCCGCCCTGGGCGGCACCGGTATGGCTGCGAGTCGGATACAGCTTGGTCAGCACGGCGGTGCGCACTCGTGGGCCAGCCTCCACCGCGGCGCGCATTCCGGCCCCGCCGGCACCAACGATGAGGACGTCGTAGCGGTGTTCGGTGATCATGTCGGTATTTCTCCTAAACGATATTCGCGTCGAAGGTCAGCAGCACGTAGGTGCCGACGACCAGGATCAGGGCCATCGAGACGCCCAGTGCCCCGTTGAGCCAGAACCGGGTGGAGTCCTTGCGGGAGTAGTCGGCGATGATCGTGCGCATGCCATTACCGCCGTGCAGTTGAGCCAGCCACAGCATGGAGAGGTCCCAGATCTGCCAAAACGGCGAGGCCCAGCGCTCGGCGACGTAGTTGAAGTCGATGCGGTAGACGCCATTCTCCAGGATGAGCCCGATGAAGAGATGGCCCAGAACCAGGAAGATCAATACGACGCCGGAGAAGCGCATGAACAGCCAGGTGTATTTCTCGAAGTTGGGCATGGCCGTGCGCCGACGTGGCGAGCGCGGGCTGTCCAGGCTGGCGGGGCGGTCGTGGTCGCGTTCCAGCACCGGGGCGGGCGGACCGAGACGGCCCTCGGTGGACGCGGTCACAGGAACCGCTCCGCCATGTGCTTACCGATGACCACGGTGGCCGGCACCATCACGACAAGCCATGTCGCGGCCACCCCCCAGAGCATCTGGCGCTGATAGCGCGGGCCCTGCGCCCAGAAGTCGACCAGGATCACCCGGACGCCGTTGAGCGCGTGATAGAGCACCGCGGCCACCAGGCCCAATTCCATCAGGCCGACGATGGGGGTCTTGTAGCTTTCGACCACCTCGTTGTAGGCCTGCGGACTGACCCGCACCAGTGCGGTGTCCAGGACGTGGACGAAGAGGAAGAAGAAGATTGTTGCGCCGGTGATGCGATGAAGGACCCACGACCACATACCGGGATCGCCGCGGTACAGCGTTCGACGCCGCACCGGCTTGACCCGGGTGGCGGGAACTGCAGTGATAGCCATCGCGACCTCCGTGCTTCTGGTAGCACTAACTGTAACGCCGCCAGCACGGTCCAGGGAATGACGTGGACATTACGGCGAGTGTGCATTAGCTCTCACTGCGAGGGCCGGTCCGCCCGCGGCCCGGGTCGCGATCCGATGCGCGCACAATGGACCCGATGAGCACACCGCTGACCCTCGAGATGATCAGGCAGGCGCCCAAGGCACTGCTGCATGACCATCTCGACGGCGGATTGCGGCCGGCGACGGTCATCGAACTTGCCGCGCAGGCCGGCTACGAGGACCTGCCGAGCACGGATGCGGCCGAATTGACGACCTGGTTTCGGACCGCGGCGCACAGTGGCTCACTGGTGCGCTATCTGGAGCCGTTCGCCCACACCGTCGCGGTGATGCAGACCGCGGCGGCCCTGCACCGAGTCGCCCTCGAGTGCGTGGTCGACCTCGCCGCCGACAACGTCGTCTACGCGGAGGTGCGGTTCGCGCCCGAGTTGCACACCGAGGGCGGGCTGTCGCTGGACGAGGTGGTAGCGGCGGTGCTGTCCGGATTCTCCGACGGGGAGAAGGCCGCGGCGAGCACCGGCCGGACGATTGTGGTGCGGTGCCTGGTGACGGCGATGCGCCATGCCGCACGGTCACGGGCGATCGCCGAATTGGCGATCCGGCACCGCGACGCGGGTGTCGTCGGGTTCGACATCGCCGGCGCCGAAGCCGGCTTTCCGCCGTCGCGCCATCTTGACGCGTTCGAGTTCATGCGGGCCAACAATGCCCGCTTCACCATTCACGCCGGCGAGGCCTTCGGGCTGCCCTCCATCCATGAGGCGATCGCGTTCTGTGGCGCCGACCGCCTCGGGCACGGGGTGCGCATCGTCGAGGACATCGCCGTCACACCCGAGGGCGGTGCCGAGCTGGGACGTGTGGCGGGAATCGTCCGGGACAAGCGGATTCCCCTGGAGATGTGCCCGAGTTCCAACGTGCAGACCGGGGCGGTGGACAGCATCGCCGATCATCCGTTCGATCTGTTGGCCCGGCTGCGGTTCCGGGTCACCGTCAACACCGATAACCGGCTGATGAGCGACACCAGCATGAGCCTGGAGATGGCGCGACTGGTCGAGGCCTTCGGATACGGGTGGAGCGACTTGGAGCGGTTCACCATCAATGCAATGAAATCCGCGTTCATCCACTTCGACGAGCGCCTCGCGATCATCGACGACGTGATCAAGCCGAGGTACGCGGTGTTGGTGGGCTGAGAGCCGGGCCGGGCACAATGGGTCCATGGTTGCTGCACTTGATGTCGGAAGCACGGCCGGCCGCTTTCGTCTGGTGGCGCTCGCCGAGGCTGTCACCTGGGTCGGACTGCTGACCGGCATGTACTTCAAGTACGTGGGCAGCCCGCGTACCGAAATCGGGGTGCAGATCTTCGGGATGGCCCACGGGATCGTCTTCATGGTGTTCGTCGTCGCCGCAGTCCTGGCAGGTCGGGCTTATTCCTGGGGCGCCGGGGCCTGGCTGCTGGCGGCAGTGGGCGCCATCGTGCCCCTGGGCAGCGTCGCCTTTCTTGCCTGGGCCGATCGGACTGACCGGTTGAAAGTTCGCTGACAAAAGTGTGACGAGCTTCACTAAGGTCTGGTAGTGCAGAATTAATGCTCCAAAATTTCGTGTAGGATTTGCTAGAAGGTCGCCCCGAGGCACGATGCCCCGCCGATCGCCAAGCTCTGACCGATGAAAGGTTTGCCATCATGGTCTCGTCGCGAATGTGGGTTGGTTCCTCAGCGGTGCTGGCCGGCATGGGAGCGGCAATGCTGTTGGGCGCCGGTTCGGCTGCCGCCGATACCGCCGGTGACCCCGGTTCGACCAACCCCGCGCCGACTTCGGCGGCGTCGCCGTCGGCATCCTCGGTCGCTGACCGCGGTGCCCGCCTCGGCCGCGGTAGTGATGCCCGACGCGCCGCGGTCGCCTCGACGATTTCCGGTGTTCGCGACGTCCCGGCGGCAGCGTCTGCCGGCGTCGCGTCGGCGGTGGCTGCGGTCAACTCCGCCGCATCCGCGCTTCCGGCGCCCGCGGCCCCGTCTTCCTCGGCCGCAATCAACCGGTTCAACCGGGTGAACCGGGTGCGGCCGACACCTCCGAGGTTGTTGCCCGAACCGGTGACGCCCGTCCCGGTGGTTCCCTCCGCGAATCCGGTGGATCCGGCCCAGTTCGCCGGCACCTACTACGAGCAGGGCAGCGTCAAGCAGTTCTTCTCGATCGGCCTGGTGAACACCAAGGCGGTGTACTCGCTGAATCCTGACGGAACGATCCGGGTAGAGAACTCCGGCAACTACTTTTTCAACCGCGGCCCACGATCGTCGATCGTCGGTGCTGCGGTGCCGGTGAACGCCGACAACACCGCGCTCAACGTGGGCTTCGGGGGCACCCCATCGGCGAATCCGCCGGGCAACTACACGATCCTGGCCTATGCACCGGATTACAGCTGGGTGATCGTCAGTGATCCCTCCGGTAGGAGCGGCTACATCCTGACCCGCGACAAGAACATCTCACCCGAGCAGTATCAGGAGTTGCTCACCCGGGCGCGGGCTCTGGGCGTGCGGGGGAACATCACCCCGACGACCCAGTTCCGCTGACGGGCCCTTCAGCGTCATTCGCGTCGAAGGCGTGACTCAACGAATCCCTCCAACTCCTCCCATTCCTGCGCCGCGGTGACGTAGGGCGGGGCGGGGCGGGCGACGGAATCCGGTGCCAGGACGTGGTTGATCAGCGTGCCGAGCGCGGTGTCGTCGGCGAGTAACTCGTCGACGGCATTGTCTTCGGAGTAGTCTCCGACATCGCGGACGAATTCAAGAGCCAGCGCCAGCTGGTCGCGATCGAGCGCGTCAGGTCCGTCGGCGATGTCGTCGGCGAGGCCGTTGAGCACGTAGACGTTGTCCTCGGTGACGTCCACCCGCAGCGATCCGTCGGTCGCCGCGGTCCGGATGTCGTCGTAGGTGCTCAGGTCGGCCAGGTCGTGGTCATGCTCGTCGGCCAGGTACCGCGCCAGCGCCCGCTCCGATCCGAACACGCTGATTCGGCCGTTGCGACCCAGGAATCGTGGCCGGTCGTCGAAATAACAGCGCAGGGTGAAGAACGTGCCCCCGTTGGTCATCACCCGGACGGGGTCGATGCCGACGTTCTCCCAGAAGCGCGCGTCGCCGCCGAGGACGATGCCCTTGGATGCGGCCACCGACGTCGCGGCAAGCGCACCGATTCCCGCGATGGCGCCGCCGCCCTCGTCGTCGTCATCGTCGCCGTCGGCGGACAGGGCGTCGAAGTCATCGTCGTACTCGAATGGTTCGGCCAGTTCCGCGGTGGCCGCCGCCGCGGCGCTTTCGTCGACCTCGGGGGTGGTCACGATCTCATCGATCGCCGACAGCACGCCGTCCCACCCGCGCACGACGATTTCGCCGACCGTCTCCCAGCGCTTGCGGCCCGAGCGTCCGGTGAACTGCTCGACACCGCCGGTCACCAGGCCCAGGTTCGGGTTGCCGTTGAAGAACCGGGTCACCGTCGGCAGTTCGCACACCGAACCAAGCGAGGAGACGACGGCCAGGGTGTTGGCCAGCGCCTCCACCGAGGCCTCGGTGGGTTTTTCGGCCAGTTGCTCCTCCACGGCGATCAGGTCGGCGTGGCGGTCTTCGGCCGGTTGCAGCCGGTGGGCATTCGCCCGGGTCAATGGCTCCCACGCCGGATGATCGCTCAGATCGTTGTCGGAGTCGGTGCGCACGAAGGCCGCCAGGTCGGCGACCGACTCGAACGCGAAGATGTTCTCGTCCCGACCGAGAAATCCCTCCCATTCGTCGCCGGAGTCGCGCCAGCGGGGCGCCCACAACGTGTACAGATCACCAGCGGTGATGCCGAGACGGATCGGAATGAGCTCAGCTGCCATGCCGCACAGCCTAACGACCTACAGTTCGAGGATGGACGTGCGTGTTGTCGACCACCCACTGGCCGCGGCCAGGCTGAGTACCCTGCGCGATGAACGCACCGACAACGCGGCTTTTCGCGCCGCGCTGCGCGACTTGACCCTGATGCTGGTGTACGAGGCCACCCGGGATGCGCCGAGCGAGCAGATTGCCGTGCGTACTCCGCTGGCCGCCACCGTCGGAAGTCGGCTGGCCACTCCGCCGCTGCTGGTGCCCGTGCTGCGGGCGGGACTGGGCATGGTGGATCAGGCCCATGCGCTGATCCCGGAGGCCCAGGTGGGTTTCGTCGGCGTCGCCCGCGACGAGAGCACCCATCAGCCGCATCCCTACCTCGAGTCGCTGCCGGCGGATCTGGCCACCCAGCCGGTCATGGTGCTCGACCCGATGCTGGCGACCGGGGGTTCGATGGCCCACACGATCGAACTGCTCAAGGCCCGGGGCGCGGTCGACATCACGGTGCTGTGTGTGGTGTGCGCACCTGAGGGAGTGGCCGTACTGGGGCGGGTGGCTCCGCAGGCCCGGTTGTTCACCGCCGCCATCGACGAGGGCCTCAACGACGTCGCCTACATCGTTCCGGGCCTCGGCGATGCCGGGGACCGCCAGTTCGGGCCGCGGTAGCCGGGGAAACCTGGCGCGGTAGCCGGGGAAACTACAGTGCGGCCAATACCGCTGACAGCAACGTGCCCAGCCGGGCGGCCGAGCGCCGACCGGCTGCCAGCACGTCGTCGTGGCGCACCGGTTCCGACGTCATCCCGGCCGCCAGATTGGTGACCAGCGACACCCCGAGCACCTCCGCGCCGGCGGCCCGTGCCGCGATGGTCTCGTGCACGGTGGACATCCCGACCAGGTCCGCACCCAGGGTGCGCAACATCCGTATCTCGGCCGGGGTCTCGTAGTGCGGGCCGGGCATGGCCGCATAGACGCCCTCGCACAGCGAGGAGTCGGCCTGCAGGGCCAGCTCGCGCAGCCTCGGCGAGTAGGCGTCGACCAGGTCGACGAATACCGGTCCGACCATCGGGGAGCGGGCAGTCAGATTGAGGTGGTCACTGATCAGCACCGGCTGCCCGACCCGGTATTCGGGGTCCAGACCCCCGGCGGCGTTGGTCAGCACGACGATGTTCGCGCCGGCGGCGCAGGCGGTACGCACCGGGTGGACGACCCGGCTGAGGTCGTGGCCTTCGTAGGCGTGGATGCGGCCGAGGAACACCAGAACCCGGAGATCACCGACCGGTACTGAGAGCACCTGGCCGAGATGTCCGTCGGCACCCGGGGCGTGGAATCCGGTCAGATCCGACATCTCGATCGCGGCCGTGGGGGTTCCGAGCGCATCCACCGCCGGACCCCAGCCCGATCCGAGGACGACGGCGACGTCGTGGCGGTCGACTCCGGTGCGCTCGGCAACCTCCGCGGCCGCTTGTCGGGCGTCTGGACTCACGGTGACGTAGCCTAACCGGCGCCTGCGATA
>Ga0114922_10003865_pt1 | contig 13942 bp, 10 predicted proteins | sample AartaG_FD_100975 | JGI IMG/M metagenome (GOLD analysis project Ga0114922, IMG submission 100975) | Deep subsurface microbial communities from Aarhus Bay to uncover new lineages of life (NeLLi) - Aarhus_00045 metaG | ecosystem: Environmental > Aquatic > Marine > Oceanic > Sediment | place...
CGTCCTCTTGCTTGTCTTTGCAGCAATTGGACTGTGTTTCGCCGTCGGCTCATTTATCAACCGCAACGAGAAGACAGAAGACGGGAAAGTAGTCGCTGCCTACTACTTCCACGGGTCCGAGGTGATGGATAAGTGTTCCGCTTCTGCAGGCGTGTTGTGGGCGAGAAAGAGATCTTAGAAATGGGCCAAACCCAAGCCAACGAGCAAATCTCCCCCCAATCGCTGCTGGCCCTGCTCAAAGGGCGGCACAGCATGCGCCGCTACCGGCCAGATCCAGTACCGGACGAGATGGTGGAACAACTGCTGGAGGCCGGCCGGTGGGCGCCCTCGGCCAGCAACAGGCAGCCGTGGGTTTTCATCGTCGTCCGGGACGAGATGGTCCGCCGGGAGATAGCCAAGCACGCCGCCTACTACTTCATCCGCTGGGCGCACGTGGGGGATGCCCCGCTGCTCATCGTCCTGTGCGGGGACGCTCGCAACCGGATCTACCGGCAGTTTCTCCACGAGGACATCGGGCTGGCCGGGTCGCAGATCATGCTGCAGGCCAAAGTCCTGGGGCTGGGAACGTGCTGGATCGGGGGCCTGGACCGGAAGGCAATCGCTGGCATTCTCAAACTACCGCATCATCTGGAAATCGTAGGATTGCTGACGGTAGGATTCCCGGCCGAACAGCCAGACCCCAAGCCGCGCAAGCCTCTATCGGAGATCGTGCATTATGATGTCTACGGCAACCCAGGGGAAGGCAGGGACGCGACGCCGGGGCAGGTGCCGGGCGGACCGCTGGGAAGGCTGCTGCGCCGGTTGCGGCTGACGATCCGGGTCTGATTTCTACCGTGTCCAGGTGTCTTACCCCTTCGCCACAGAGACCAGAGCGGCTGGTGATGGCTGCCGGAGCCACCATCGGTCTGGCCATCCTGGGCGACTCTTTCCTGTACGGCGTTCTCCCCCTCGAAGCAGAACACCTGGGTATCTCTCTCCCTCTCGTCGGTATCCTGCTGAGCGCCAACCGGCTGGTCAGGCTGGCTTCCAACACCTGGGCGGGCGCCGTCTTCGAGCGGTTTGGCCCACGGCGTCCCTTTGCGGTCGCCACAGTATTGGCCCTAATCACAACGCTCACTTATGGAATCGGCTGGGGGTTTCTGGTATTCCTGTTGGCCCGCATCGGCTGGGGCATTGCCTGGTCGGGGCTGCGGCAAGGTGCGTATCAAGCGGTCTGGACCGGCGACGAAACCGCCAAGGGCAGGCTGACAGGCGTGTTGTGGGGTCTCGTTCGCCTTGGGAGCGCCCTCAGCGTACTTGTGGGAGGCTACTTGCGGGACCGATTTGGTTACCCGGTCAGCCTCAGCGCTTTGGCCTGTGCTACTGCTCTGGCGTTCCCCATTGCGCTCTCCGTCCGCTGGCCTGATGTTCCCCCAAGAACGGCCGTAGCACATCAGCGGCCTCTCGAAGGCTGGTGGACGGCCCTCAGGATGCTCCGGAGTCACTGGCTTCTCGGCGTGGGCTTCCTCCACAATGTATTCGAAGGAGTTCTAGTCTCAACTGCTTCCCTGTTCCTGGCAGACCAGTTGGGTGCCAATGAGCCATTGCTGGAAACTGGTGTTGGAGTAGCCACTATAGCAGGCGTGCTATTGGCAGTGCGGTGGATGTCTGGCCTGGTCGTTGGCCCTGTTGTCGGTGCGCTTTCAGACCGGCTGGGGCAACCACGCACGGCTGTCTTTCTTACCTTTGTCCTGCTGGCAGGCATCGCGGGTGCTGTGGGGTTGTCCAGACCGCTTCCGGTCTTTTTCCTGTCGCTGGTGTTCCTGGCCGGTGGGGGGCTGTATGTCACTTTAGGCACAGCGGCAACCCACGCCGCCGTGCATACAGAGAGGCCGCACCTCTTCGTAGGGTTCTACACCACGGCTACCGACGCTGGGTCAGCCATAGGCCCACTCCTCGCCTACTCCCTGGGCAGTGCCATCGGTCTGACCCCGGTCTACGTCGCGGCTGGCAGTGTGCTGACGCTTGCGGTGTTGCGGTATTGGTGGTCGGAGAGAGTCAGCGAGAGGGCCAGCGAATGAACAACACTTGGCAACCTGCCCGCTTTGAGTACAATGTCCTCATGCAACCCCACATCCTGGTGGCCCCATGAAACTGACCAAAGCAAATCTAGCAACCCTCTGGCAACACCTGGTAGCCTTAAGGCCACTGGCCAAAACCCTGGGCTGGACGAGATCGAGCTATTTCCTGATGAGTGGCCTCGTGGCGACCCTGTTCGTGATCGGGGTAGTGTGGTGGCCACTGGCGAAAGATGCCCTGTCCTATATTGACTGGAGTCGCCCCCTGTGGTTTCAAGTAGACTGGCTGCTGCTGTCCATTTTTGCAGTTATGTCGCTCTTGATCATGGCTGGCGCCGACCTGAAAGCCGACGCCCTGATCATCTTTGTGGGACTCGCCGGTGGGCTGGTGATCGAAAGCTGGGGCACCCAAACCGAGCTGTGGACCTACTACACCCTCGAACGCCCTCCCTTATGGATCATCCCGGCCTGGTCCATCGCCAGCCTGTCCATTGATTGCCTGACCCGCCTTCTGCAGCGTTTGGCGCAGCGCGTGCCGGCCCCAAGTTTCGCCGTGCCCGTCCTGTATTGGTTGCTCTTTCCGGCGTTCTACGCGCTGATGCTGGCCTTCGTCTGGCCGACGCGGGACTTGTCCCTCACTCTGATGGCATTGGTCTTGTGCGGCCTGTTGACCCTGACCGCAACTGATTACCGCCTGGCGGTGCTGACCTTCGTCGCCGGGTCGAGCCTGGGCTACTTCCTGGAGCGATGGGGCACCACCCGCTTATGCTGGACTTACTATACCCGGCAGACGCCACCCCTGTTCGCTGTGTTGGCCCACGGAATGGCGGCGGTTGCTTTCTGGCGGGTGGGGTTGCTGCTCCAGCAGTTGGGGGGCAAGCTGATGGGGACCGTGGACAGAAAAGACAAAAGACGCCCCGAGGCAGAGGCCGCGAGAGAAAGGTGAACGGGTGATACAGTTCTATCTCAGGTCGGGCTGGAAAGTCAGGTACATCGCGGTAGCTGCATTCAGATCCGAGTAAACACCCCTGTAAGCTGGGGGGAGCAACGTTGACATCTGATACATCACCTCGTCAATCATCTGTCGGCGCACCTGGTGGGTCACTGTGACCCCACCGGCATCAAGGTAGAACGGCTTACCGACGACGATGTGGAAATCAGTGCGTCGCAATCGGCGCAGGTTATCCCGGTAGTGCTCGCTACCGTAGTAGACAACAGGCAACATGGGCGCGCCGCTGTGTAATGCCAAAAGCACAACACCTGGGTGGGCCTTCTTTAAGCGGCCATGCCCGCTGCGGGTTCCCTCGGGGGAAATGATCACAATATAGCCCGCTTTCAACATCTCCATCCCCCTGCGCATGGCGGCAACATCGGCTTCACCCCTGCGCAGTGGAATGGCTCCACACACGTCCAACAGCCACCGCGACCAACGGCTATCCCAACGATCGGCCCTCACAAAACCGGTCACCGGGCGCGGCTGCAGGTGGGTGAATATTATGGGGATTTCCAGGATGTTGACGTGGTTGGTGACAATGAGTAGCGGCCCTTGATCCGGTACCCGCGCCAATTGCGCGTCGTCTATGCGGCAAAGAAGGTTCATCACACCTTTGAAGGCCGCAATCACGATACGACGGGTGAGGGTCATCAGACGCCCCCTGGAGACTGACAAATGATCTCAATCTGGCGCGATAGCAACTCTATCTCCAGGTGTTGTCCATCAATGCACAGGATCTCCCCGTCGGTTTGAGCGGGCAGCGAGCCTTCAAGGGCGGTAATGGATATTTGCGCTGCTTGTCCGGTCGTTATCGGCTCCTGGGTGTCCTGTGTGCCTTGCAGGAAATAGGGAATTAGGCTGAATATGCGGACGCGGCTCACCTCGTGAGCGATACACAGATCGAACAGGCCATCGTCGGGTTCAGCATCAGGGGCCATGATAAAACCGCCACCCAACCGCCGCCCGTTCATAATCGAGATCATCAGCGAAGGCTGGGTGAGCGTTTGGCCGTCGTACTCAACGGTGGTGAGTGGAGCCTTGTAGTACAAAAAGATGGTCTTGAGTACGGCGATAAGGTAGCTTAGAAAACCACCCAGCCGGGGTAATTTGGCGGCTTCTATGGTTCCGATAGCGTCAAAACCAACGCCGACGCAGTTGCCAAAATAGCGTCCTTGGGGATACATGCCGCCAACGACCCGTCCGATATCAATCGGCCGCCGGTGGTTCTCAACCAGCACCTGGCAGGCGTGTTCCAGGTCATGGGGAACACCTACACCGTGGGCGAAGTCGTTACCGCGACCGACACTCAGAACACCCATCGCAAACGAGTGCTTGCCTGCCTGCTTGGCTTCCATCAGGCCATTGATCACCTCGTTGGAAGTGCCGTCGCCACCCACTGCGACGATGACATCACATTCTGCAATGACGGCCTCCTTGGCAAGTTCTGCGGCATGCCAGGACCGTTTAGTGCACACGATGTCAAAACCGAGACCGTATTTGGTTAACAATCGCTCGATCTGGGGAATGGCGCGCGCTCCAGCTCCCCCGCCAGCAGTTGGATTGACGATGAACTTGTATTTTTTCATTATTCGTACCTATTTTGGCACAATGGCACTGAATCGGAAACAGAAGCATTGAACCCGTGCAACACTCCTATGCACCCAGAACACCTCCATTGAGATCGCAGAAGACCGAAAAAACCTGAATGACACTGTTCAGTTTTGGTTCTGAATAGGGACTGTGCCGGGTGATGTAGCCAACCGTCGGGGTACAGCGCGAAGTACCCGAACAAGTTCGTGACTCCGATGCTTAATCCACGCAAACTCCCAAGGACCCGTCAGATCATCCACCGCAGCGGTGGAGCTCCGCGTTCAACCGTTCGATCAAGCGCGGGCGTGACACCAACTCCAGCCGGAGGAATATAGAGTTCGGTTTTTCGGAGGGGTGTGGTCATTTCATCTTCCCTGACGCTGACCACCCCGTTTCCGTCTTCATAGTTCAGAGCCAAATCCAGCAGGTCTTGTACCGTAGCGCGTCTTGGCGCTAAGCTTCACGATATGATTCTAATCCTATAGAGCTGCTAGGGATTATACTGTATAACGAGGTCGGCTGTCAAACTGGGGGGATTATTCGAGCACCATCTCACAGCGCCACAAGCGCCCGCGCAGGGAGCTGCGTCGGGCGTGGGGGCGGTACGCCGACTTGCACGGGCAGGCAGGTCGGGGTAGAATTCGGGAACGTGAACGCGAAAGCAGGTGCTATCTGGCCAGGCTATTCCCTGGGAGCGCAAAAGCCATGACACTCCGGGAGCGTAAGAGGTGTCGTATCGTTCTGATCCTGGTAGCCCTGGCGCTGTTTATTCTGCTGGTCGGCCCGTTTCTGATCCCTGTGCCTTCGCTCAAAGATACCGTGCCGCCGGAGCAGTTGGCCGATCCCGACAGCCAGTTCGCTGACGTCAACGGCCTGCAGGTGCACTACAAAATCGCCGGCCAGGGCGAGCCTGCGCTGGTGCTGCTCCACGGCTTTGGCGCGAGCGTCTTCTCCTGGCGAGAGGTGATGGAACCGCTGGCCGAATCCGGCACCGTCATCGCCTTCGACCGGCCCGCTTTCGGCCTGACTGCTCGCCCCCTGCCCGGCAACTGGACGGGCGAAAACCCCTACAGCCCCGAAGCTCAGGCCGATCAGACGGCGACGCTGCTGGAGGAACTGGGGATAAACAGAGCGGTGGTGGTGGGTAATTCTGCCGGTGGCACCATTGCCATACTCACCGCCCTGCGCCACCCGGAGCAGGTGCAGGCGTTGGTGTTGGTGGATGCGGCCGTCTATACCGAAGCCCACACGCCGGGCTGGATCCGTCCCCTCCTGCGCACTCCACAGATGCGCCGGCTGGGGCCGCTGCTGGTGCGCTCTATCAGCACACAGGGCGAAGACATCATCCACATCGCGTGGCACGACCCCTCCAAGGTTACGTCAGAGATTCTGACCGGCTACAAGAGGCCGCTGCAAGCCGAGAACTGGGATCGTGCCCTGTGGGAACTGACCCTGGCCAGCCATCCTCTGAGGCTGGAGGACAGGCTTGAGGAGATCCAAGTGCCAGCTCTGGTGATTACGGGCGGCGACGACCGCATCGTGCCGACTGAGCAGAGTGTGCGCCTGGCGGGCGAGCTGCCCAACGCCGAGTTGATGGTGATTGCCGAATGCGGCCACCTGCCCCACGAGGAATGCCCGGAGCCGTTTTTGCAGGCGGTGACTGATTTCCTGACCAGACTGCCTTGACAGGAACGCACGGCACTGGCGTCAAAGGTTTGACTTTCGCACAGAATTGGGCTATACTGTTCAACAGTCCAAGGCAGCGGAGTATCTCCGTCCAGCACGGGGCTCGTCACTGTCAAGGCTTCCTGTGCCCCTTGGCCTTGAACTGGAAGCAGTCCAACTTTTCCTTGCCCTGCATGATGACTTGGTCGAGGGTCTTGACCGTTAAGCGAACAGTCGTTCACGTTCCGGTTGTCGTCTCACCTGGCAGCCCTCATGTTGATCGCGGGGTAAATCCCCTCGATTCTACAGGTACCTGGGTTAATAACCAATGTCCCTGGTGAAGGCCCGCCAATACCCGAGGGGGTAGTCAAATGTCGAAGAAAGCGATTCTCGTTGCTATTGTTCTGATTTTGTTCGTGGCGGTAGCCGCTCTCGCTGTCTGGTTCTTGGTGGGCAGAAACAAAACCGGCGACACCGTCACCGATGTGGAGGGTCCGCCTAATGCACCCCTCCCAACCATCATGGGCACTCCCACACCCTATGACCCCAGCGCTGGCGGCGGTGGAGGTGAACCAGAGAGCTCACCCACGCCGGAAATCATGGGTACCGTGCAAGCCGGGGCCGGAGAATTGGGTTTTGATCTGGAAGCGCCCCCCTCTTTTGATGAACTGCTCGAGAAGTACCCGGAACTGGGGGAACTACTTCAAAACCTGGATCTGACTGACCTCGATGAGGCCAAGCTTGAAATGCTCTACAACCAACTGCTGGCCCTCTACGAAGAAGAGGGGTTCGACGGGTTGCACCAGTTCATGCTGGAAAGTGGGATATTGGATGCCCTCAATCTGGACTCCGCATACCTGGATTTTGTGCTGGCCTACGAGGACGGTGGCCCGGAGGCAGCGGCGGAACTGGCCCGTCAACGGGGTCTGGTGACCGACGACGATGAACTGCGCATCGTGCTTATCCTGGATACCGACGATGCAGAAGATATAAGCGACGTAGAAACCCAATTGAATCAGATATTGGGCGCCCATATCCTACAGCAATACGGCAACGAGATTGAGGTAGGCGTCCCGCTGGAGCGGTTGATGGAGATGGATTCTTCTCAGGAAGCACTGGCCCGCTTGGTAGCGCTGGCGCACGTAGAGCACGTGATCGGGGTGCGGACGCCCGAGATGCTCGCTCCCGGCATGCCGCTATCACAACCAGAGGGACCGGGAGTGACCGGGGCCGACGCCTGGCACGCGGCTGGCTTTACCGGTGCCGGGGTGCGGGTGGGGATCATTGACCCCGGCGGGTTTGGCGGCTACCAGGGTCTATTGGGCGGACAACTCCCTTCCACGGTCAATCTCGCCGATTACCAGGACGCCGCGACACTGAACGCACAGGCAAACCGACATGGGACCGCCTGTGCTGAAATTGTCCATGCAATGGCGCGGGACGCTGAGCTCTACCTGGTTTTCGCGCAAACCAGCATCGAACTCAAGAGAGCCGTAGACTGGCTGCTGGCAGAAGGCGTGAACATCATTTCTTACTCAGGAGGCTCTGGGGTGGGAGCCATGGACGGCACTGGTTATCTTGCAGACCGGGTGCGCGATGCAACCAGGCGCGGGGTGCTGTGGGTCAACTCCTCTGGTAACTCGGCCAAGTCGCACCTGTCTATGACGTTCACCGATGCTGATGGCGACGGCTGGCACGACTTTTCCTACGGCAGTAGCGGCAATCCCGACGAGTTGCTGGATTTCACTTACACGGGTGCTCCGGTTACCTTCGGCTTGAACTGGGACGATAGTTGGGGCGGTGGGGCCAGTGAGAACTATGACTTCTTCATCTATGCTCCAAGCGCCGATGGATCTGGCTTTGAAAGAGTTGACGGGTGCGGAGGGTGGGATGATCAGAACGGGGAGGCCGCTGATTATCCTAACGAGCATTGGAGTGGGCATCTAACTGTGGGTCAGAACTATGGCCTGGCCATCAGAGGAACCAATATCAGCCGCCCCGGACAGTTGAACCTGTTCGGCGACCAGACGGACTTTCAACACTGGGTGCTTGAGGGGAGTGTGACAACACCAGGCGATGCGGCCGAGTCCCTGACTGTCGGAGCCGCCTATTGTAGTAGAAGTGGAGCCACCATCAATTGTAGTTTGGCGGACTATAGCTCCCAGGGTCCCACACGCGACGGCCGGCTCAAGCCAGAAATCGTGGGGCCGACCGGGGTTTCCGTTGCCAGTTATGCGGGTGCTTTCCACGGTACATCCGCGTCTGCGCCGCACGTGGCCGGCGCCGCGGCCTTGGTCTGGTCTGCCTATCCAGAGGCCAGTTGGAACGATGTGCGGGATTATCTGATCAGGAATGCCGTGACTGTACTTTCGCCAAGGCCGAACATGCAAACCGGTTTCGGTCGTCTGGCCCTGCCCGCTCCACCCTCCACCGAGGTGTCGCCGCCCCCCGGCGCGCCTGAGGCGGCCATCCAAAATATCTGGGTGGAGCACAACTACTACGCCGCTGGCATCAAGGGCATGATGATTCACGTTGCGTTTGACATTAACCACTTTCAGGGACAACAGGGCACCGTGATAGCCAAGTTCTACAATCAGGCTACTGGCGCCGCGTTGGTTGACCACAACGGAGACTACGCTGACGGTTCGGGAGAGGTCGCCGTCTGGCAGGGCTTTGAGCCCATCTATGAATACACCACTTTTTCGAACCTGGCGTTGTTTATGCCGTATAACGAACTGGAACTCGCGGCAGGAGAATACTGGCTTGATTTCAGGGTTGGTGTTCTGAACAACGATGGCTGGCAGAGCCTGGCCGAGTCTGATCCCGTCGCTTTCACTTACCAAAAGAGCGAACCCGTCCATCCGTCTGCCAGCATTACCAACATTCGCATTGACCATAACGTAACGCGAGATGGTGTTATGGGGATGGATATCTACGTTTCTTTTGACATCGCCAACTATCGCGACCGGGAGGGTATGGCGGCAGCTTATTTCTACTTCGGCGATGAATCCAACCGGCCGCTGCGAGACTTTAACGGGCAATATCGTGACGCCGCAGGCAACGTATCGGTGGGGCGGTATTTCTCTCCTGTGTATGATAATACCACTTTCACCGACCTGCTGCTCTTCATGCCCTACTCGGAGCTGCACATGGCGCCCGGCAGTTACGATCTCAAGTTCTACGTCGCAATCTGGAATACGGAAGAATGGCTCGAGCTGACTAGTTCGGGATGGCAGTATTTCTATTTCAGTACCGACTAGAGGTGACTGATGTCTGCGACTTGTTCTCACTGCAATGCCCCACTGCGTCCTGGGGCCCGATCCTGCGCCAGTTGCGGCAATCCGGTTTCGCCGCCGGAGCAGCGTTGCCCGCATTGCGGAACACCCGCTCGCGCCGGCGCCAAGTTTTGCGCCAGTTGTGGCCAACAGATCACCCCCCAGGCCCCATCCATCGCCGCGCCACCGCCGCCAGCTCCCGCGCCGCCACCCGCGCCGCTGCCTGCTGTGCCTTCCCCGCCGCCGCCCGCTGTATCTCACCCGCCACCTCCCGCTGTGTCTTACCCACCGCCACCCGCGCCGCTGCCTGCTGTGCCTTCTCCACCGCCTCCCACTGCATCTTACCCGCCGTCTTCCGCTGTGCCTTACCCACCGCTACCCGCTGTGCCTTCCACACCAGTGCCTCGCCGCCGGCGCGGGGTCTGGGTCGCCATCGCTGCTATCGTGGCAGTTGTGGTCATAGGCACTATAGGAACTTTGGCCTTGAGGGGCAGAGGGCCAGTGATCACAGAGACCGCTACCCCCAACGCAGCCGCTACCCTCACTGCTGAAGCCGCCACGCCAACGCTTGCTGCGACAGGAGGTGGAGCTGTGCCGGTGGGACCGTAGACCCCCGACGCGCTGTGCGCCTTCGTCTAGTTCTGCAACAGTGCATACTCAAGCGACCCTGTGCCAGAACGGCACGGGGTCGCTTCTAAGAAGCCAGATCAACGTTCGGCTGCAGGGTAGGTGATTACACAGCTCGTTCTCCTGTTTGCCAAGACTGCATATTCACGTCGAGCAACCAGCATCGCACAACACGCGTCACACATAGCCCACTAGCCAACTTGCCCCTTCCGTTGTACAATAAACTGCAGGATGCCCACTCCAGTCATGCACCTGGCCTTGGCCGAGGAAATTCTGTATGGGGACGCCCTCCCATCCGCCACCCACCGCTTGCTGATCCAGCAGCGCGGTCCTTTCTTGCTGGGCCACACCGCGCCCGACGTCCAGACCGTCAGCGGGCAGACCCGGGACGAGACGCACTTCTACTCTATCCCGCGTACCCCGGCCCCTCCCCTACGGGGGGAGGGGGGTGGCCCGGCCTACGAGGCACTGTTCGCCGCCCACCCGGTGCTCGCCCGCGTGGAATCACTCCCGCCAGCGCAAGCCGCTTTCGTCGCTGGCTACATCAGCCACCTGTTGCTGGATGAACTCTGGCTCGATGACATCTTCCAGCGCTACTTCCTGCAGGACTGGGGCCCTCTGCGCGAACGGCTGTTCCTGCACAATGTCCTGCGCACCTGGATGGACAGCCAGGATCAGCAACGGCTCGACGGCAGCGTGGCTACGGCGCTGCGAAAGGCTGAGCCCCAGAACTGGCTGCCCTTCGTCAGCGACGAACACCTACGGGTGTGGCGCGATTGGCTGATCGAGCAACTCGGCCCCGGGCACAGCGTTCAGACAGCCGATGTCTTTGCCCAACGGATGGGCGTACCGGTGGCGGAGATGGAGGCAATGCTGAGATCGCCGCAGCAGATGGAGGAGCGCGTTTTCCGTCACATCCCACGATCTGCGCTCCAGTCCTTTCATGACACTGGCTACGCACGCAGCGTGGCCCTAATCACACGGTATCTGGCTCATCGCAATTCAGAATAATCGAGGAGGTCAACAATGAACATCCTGGTCACTGGCGGCGCTGGCTACATCGGCAGCATCGTCACCGAGGAACTGATCAAGCAAGGCGACACAGTCGTCGTCTTCGACAACCTGTACTATGGCCACCGGGCCGCCGTCCACCCCGACGCTGCCTTCGTCGAGGGAGACCTGGCCGACCGGGCTGCCGTCAAGTCCCTGCTCGACACCTACGACGTCGAGGCGGTGATGCACTTTGCCTCCTACACCCTGGTGGGCGAGTCTATGGAGCAGCCGTTCATGTACATCGGAGACAACGTCATCAACGGCCTGAACCTGCTGCAGGAGGCAGTCACCCACGGCGTGCGCCGCTTCATCCTCTCCTCCACCGCCAATCTCTTCGACGACCCGGAGCGCATGCCGATTGACGAGGAGGAACGCATCGTCCCTGGCAGCCCCTATGGCGAGTCCAAGAACATCCTGGAGCGCATGCTCTACTGGCTAGACCGCGTCTACGGCTTCCGCTACGCGGCGCTGCGCTACTTCAACGCGGCCGGCGCCTCCCCTTCCGGCGAGCGGGGCGAGGACCACGATCCCGAGACGCACCTCATCCCGCGCGTCCTGCAGGTGGCGCTGGGCCAGCGGGACAAGATCGGCATCTATGGCGACGACTACCCCACCCGCGATGGCACCTGCGTGCGTGACTACATCCACGTGATCGACCTGGCGCAGGCCCACATCCTGGCCCTGCTGGCGCTCGCTGAGGGCAGCCGCACCTACAACCTGGGCAACGGCCAGGGGTTCACTGTCAAGGAGGTCGTCGAGACCTGCCGGGAAGTGACCGGCCATCCCATCCCGGCCGAGATTGGCCCCCGCCGCCCCGGCGACCCGGCCACGCTGATCGCCAGCAGCCAAAGAATCCGGCGAGAGTTGGGCTGGGAACCACAGTACCCCGACCTGCGGACCATCGTCGAGCACGCCTGGGAGTGGCACCGCACGCATCCGCATGGGTATGGAGATTAGTGGCGGCATATGGGGTGACTGCGGCTGAATCGTCTCAATCCCGTCGGTACAGTAGAGTATGGGAGGGACACAAATGAAACCCATCAAGACATTTACCACTCTGCTCATTCTGGCGCTGTTGCTGAGCAGTGCCCCGACGACGGGGTTCCGCCCCACCCAGGCAGCGGGACCGCAGGTAGGCGACGCCCCGGCCGCCCGAACCATCGAACCACTGAACACGCTGAACGGCACTGATACCATTGACCTACCGCCTCCCGGCACTTTCAGCCACCCCTCAGCACATTTAGCGGTTCAGGCCTCTACCAACATCTGGAACATCGAGTGTGTAGACTGCCCTAAGCAGTTTGGAAACATGACCGACCACAGCCTGCGACTGGACAGCGATGGCGACCCGCACATTGCCTACGGCGGCGACCACCTGTACTACGCCTGGCACGACGGGACACAGTGGCAGTATGAGACGGTGGACGAGGCGTCCGAGGTGGGTTCGCACGCTTCGCTAGCGTTAGATGGGCCAGGCTGGCCCCACATCAGCTACTACGACGACACCAACAGCAACCTGAAGTACGCATGGTACGACGGAGTGGGCTGGCAGGTCGAGACGGTAGACAACGAGGGATGGGTGGGCTGGTACACCTCGCTGGTGCTGAACGGCGGTGGGCAGCCCCACATCAGCTACTACGGTGGCAATAGTGACCTCAAGTACGCCTGGCACGACGAGATCGGCTGGCACATAGAGACGGTGGACAGCGCTGGGAATGTGGGTGAGTACACCTCGCTGGCGCTGGACGGCAGTGGGCAGCCCCACATCAGCTACTACGACGCGACTAACCATGACCTGAAGTACGCCTGGCACGACGGCGCGGGCTGGCAGATCGAGATAGCAGATAGCGGGGGATGGACAGGTGGGTCCACCTCGCTGACGCTGGCTGAGTCAGGCCAGCCGCACATTAGCTACTGTCTGTTGGATCCCGATCCTCTCGACTATATCTGCAACGACCTGAAGTACGCCTGGCACGACGGGACGGGCTGGCACATTGAGACGGTGGATAGCACAGGGTACGTGGGCGAGTACACCTCGCTGGCGTTGGACGGCGCGGGCCGGCCCCATATCAGTTACTGGGACTACGACAACCTGAAGTACGCCTGGTACACCGGGGCTAACTGGCACATTGAGACAGTGGACAGTAGTGAGAGATGGGTGGGCTTGTACACTTCGCTGGCGCTGGACAGCGTGGGTCGGCCCCACATTAGCTACTACGACTGGGGCAATGACGACCTGAAGCACGCCTGGCACGACGGGATGGGCTGGCAGACCGAGATGGTGGACAGCGAGGGGGATGTGGGCCGGTACACCTCGCTGGCGCTGGATGGGGCGGGACGGCCTCACATCAGCTACTACGACGAAGGCAACGGTGACCTGGAGTACGCCTGGCACGACGAGATCGGCTGGCACATAGAGACGGTGGACAGCGAGGGGGATGTGGGCCGGTACACCTCACTGGCGCTGGATGGGGCGGGACGGCCTCACATCAGCTACTACGACGAAGGCAACGATGACCTGGAGTACGCCTGGCACGACGGGACAGGCTGGCAGACCGAGACAGTGGATGGCGAGGGGGATGTGGGCCGGTACACCTCGCTGGCGCTGGATGGGTCGGGACGGCCTCACATCAGCTACTACGGTGGCAACGGTGACCTCCAGTACGCCTGGCACGACGGGA
>Ga0114922_10003866_pt1 | contig 13942 bp, 9 predicted proteins | sample AartaG_FD_100975 | JGI IMG/M metagenome (GOLD analysis project Ga0114922, IMG submission 100975) | Deep subsurface microbial communities from Aarhus Bay to uncover new lineages of life (NeLLi) - Aarhus_00045 metaG | ecosystem: Environmental > Aquatic > Marine > Oceanic > Sediment | place: Aarhus...
ATCACTGCTCGCCGCAAGACGTCGCGAAGGTGCAGAGGCCGGATACGGTGGTTCTAGCCAGCCAGAACGCTGCACCCCAGCTAAAGGGCGCTGTCCGGATCGTACGTCCGGGGGATGAGGTGACGATTGGGGAGGTCACTGTGCGGGCTGTGCCAGCGTACAATGTCGACAAGTTCCGCGCTCCGGGCCGTCCTTTCCATCCGAAGGAGGCGCTTCACAACGGGTATGTGGTGGAGGTGGCAGGTGAGCGCCTCTACTTTGCCGGAGACACGGATTACATCCCAGAAATGGCAGAGATCCAGTGTGACGTGGCGCTGCTGCCGGTGAGCGGGACCTACGTGATGACGGCGGAGGAGGCTGCGGAGGCTGCGGCGACGATCGACCTACAGGTCGCTGTGCCCATGCACTACGGTGCGGGTGTGGTGGGTACAGAGACAGATGCTGAGCGGTTCAGAGAGCTATGTCCAGTCGAGGTGCGCATCCTGGAGACGGCCTGCTAGTGACACGAAAGAGAGCGACCATACTGGTCGCTCTCTAGTCCAGGACGCGTGTCCCGGCAAGGGCTACACAGGTTGTGCTGCTGGCTTGGCTACTCGTGCTGGCTGCAGCATCTCGCCCAGCACCCGCTCCATCGCCATCGTGTGGCTGCAGACGCCGTGAGTCTGGAAATAGTTGCACTCGCACTGCCAGTGTCCGTGGTCGTACGTTACGCTGTGGTCGTGGTTCTCACCGTGGAGGAGGACCGAGAACTGCCGGAACTCGATGCGGTCCCGTTCCTGCGCGTACTGCTTGGCTTTCTGTATCTTGCCGATCATGCCAGAGTCCATTCTTTCCTCCTTTGAGAGAGATGGAGCACAAAGTCCAGCGCCGACACAAAAACACCAGGGCAACGTAGTGCCCTGGTGTCTAGGAATGGGTCTGCTCGCGGTGTGACCGAACTCCATGGTCCCTCCAGCTGCCGCGATAGTGGGCGGCAGAGTTACGTGTGATTCTAGTATACTCGGGTGGTGCTGGTTTGTCAACAGTCGATTCACCTCCGATTCTCATACGCAAGACGTGCGCTGGATTTCTGGTGCCATCCAGGTGCTGGCGTGATGGCCTGAGGTAATCCCTATGGACTGGCAGTATCCTGGGCTCGCGATCGCACCCGTACTTGCCGGCGTCTGCAGCCTTTTCCTGGCGACCTATGCGTGGTCGCGCCGGGAGAGGAATGGGGCTGTCGCTCTGGCCATCCTTCTGCTCGGCGTGGCGGTGTGGTGCCTGGCCTACGCCGCCGAGCTATCAAGCAGCAGTCTCTGGGGCAAGGTTCTGTGGGCCAAGGCGCAGTACCTGGGCATTGTTGTCGTGCCCTTGGGCTGGTTCACGTTTGTGGTGCAGTATACTGGCGGCGCGCGATGGCTCAGGTCACGCACCGTCGCGTGGCTGGCGGTCGTGCCTGCGGCGACGCTGCTCCTCGCCTGGACCAACGAGTTGCACCATCTCATCTGGGTCCAGATTGAGTTGAGCGAGCAGGTTGGCGGCTTGACGGCATGGAGGGCCACGTACGGGTGGGGGTTCTGGGTGCACACGGTGTACTCGTACGCGATGCTGTTGCTGGGCTCCCTTATCCTGGTGCAGGTTCTGGTCCGCTCTCCCCGCTTCTACGGGAGCCGCGTTTCGTTGCTGCTGCTCAGTGCGGCGCTTCCCTGGGTCGGGAACCTGCTCTCAGTGTTTGGGCTGGTCAGCCTCCCACTCGATCTCACGCCACTCGGCTTTGCCGGTTCAGGAGTCCTTCTGTTGCTGGCACTCTTCAGGGTCAGGCTACTAGACGTGAGTCTGGTAGCGCGAGACACAGTGGTCCAGAGCATTGCCGACGGGCTTCTGGTACTGGATGCTCGAGACCGCGTCGTCGACGTCAACCCGGCTGCGGAACGGATGCTCGGGCGCGCAGGTGCAGAGATGGTGGGGCACCCGCTGGATGATGCGCTTCCTGACCATCCCTCGCTGGTGCGCTTCTACCGCGAGGCCACGAGCCTGGATGCCAAGACGGCACAGGAAGGTCGGGCATACCTGGAAGTGGTCTGCTCAGCATATGGGGAGGACGAGGACCGGCACTATGCAACAAGCGTGACTGAGCTGCAATTGCTTGGCGGGCGCGCCACGGGGCATCTCGTCCTCCTGCGCGACGTGACGTTGCGGTCCCGGACAGAGGAGGCGCTGCGTGCCCAGCAGGAGCTATTCAGGGGCCTTGTCGCAGTTGCCCGTGCTACTGCCGAGCGCCCCAGCCTGCATGATACGCTGAACGACGTTCTGACTACCTGCGCTCGGGTGACTGAGGCCGAGTACGGTACGCTGCTTACCTTTGACCAACGAGGCCAGGTGCTGCAGAACCTGGCCATGGATGCACGGGGAATGATCAACCGCAGCTACACGACGCTGGACGACGAAGCCACCCGACTCTGGTTCACTTGGGCGGGACAACACCACGAGCCCTTGATTGCGCCTGACATTGCGGACATTCCGCATCTGCCCTCGCTCTCGCAGGAGGTGCCTGAAGCGCGGTCGGCGTTGATCGTGCCTATTGTCAGCGGCTCGATGAGTCTGGGTGTCCTGGCCTTGATCCACTCGGGCGCAGGCCACTTTGCGGCGGACCACGCCAACCTGATGCGCGCCGCCGGTGACCAGCTGGGGCTTGCGCTGCGCAACGCGCGGTACTTTGACACGCAGCAGCGCGTCGCCGAGCATCAGAGCACGCTCTTCCACGTGCTCCGGTCTGTCGCGAACCAGCGCGATCCAGAGAACGTCATGCAGACGGCGGTGCAGTCCGTCGCGCAGTTCGCTGGCTGGCATAACGTCGCCATTGCCCTGGTGAACGAAGAACGCACCATCTGGGAGGTTGGCGCATCGGCGGAAGGGTTGTCCTCCCCAGCCCGGCTGTACTCGATTGAGGAGGGCGTTATCGGGCGAGCCCTGCGCATGCTGGAGACGCAGTGCGTGCCGGACGTCGCTGCCGATCCAGACTATGTCATCGGCTACCCCAACACGAGGAGCGAGCTGGTCGTGCCTTTACGGCATGGCGAACGGCTCATAGGGGCACTGGACATCGAGAGTGATCAACTCGACGCCTTCCGAGAGGACGATGTGCTGCTAGCAGAGTCGCTAGGCGACACGCTCGCGCTGGCTATCGAGAACGCGACTCGCTACGCGGAGACACACCGGCAGGCGACGGATCTTGGCGTCCTCTACACGGTCACAAGGATGACCAGTCATTCGCTGAGCCTGGAGAGCGTCCTTTCGCAGGCTCTCACCTCCGTGCTGATCTCGCTCGAGTTCGAGGCAGGCCTCATCGCCCTTGCCGATCCTGTCGATGGGCATCTCTACCTGGCCGCAGAGTATGGCTTGCCCCGACACATGTCGGAACGCTACCATCGCGAGGATATGTCGGCGACACTGTCGGAATACGTGCACCAGCGGGCAGAGAGTGTCACTGTGCGCGACTTTCGCAAGGGGAGGGACGACGAGGTCGCGCGCTTTGCGCAACAGCTGGTTGGCTACGGCCTACGCGGGTATGCTGGCATCCCGCTTCTGCATCGACACAGCTCTCTTGGCACGATGAGCGTGTTCTGTCGGCGGCCGAACGCCATATCCTCGCGACGGATCGTGCTGCTTGAGGCCCTCGGGCGCCAGGTTGCGGCCGCAGTCACCAATGCGCGCCTGTTCCAGGAGACCGTGAACGAGCGGCAGCGACTGGTGACGCTGATCGAATCCAGTCGGGATGGGATCATCTTGATCGACCTAGAGGAGCGGATCCTGGTCATCAACAGCCCCGCACTCGAGTTCATGCAGCTGCCGGGGGCATCCGACCAGTGGCGGGACCGCGATCTGGCGGAGACACTCGGTGTGTTGAGTGACCACGCACCGGAAGCCGCCGAGAGAATGGTGCAGGAGATGGCTCGAGTGCGAGAGGGGGACGAGGCGCCAAGCGAATGGGAATGCACGATGCCGCCTCGGATCATCCAGTGGACGAATCTTCCGGTTGTGGCGAACGACCTGCCACTGGGACGGCTGCTCGCGATGCGCGACGTGACCGAAGAGCGGATGCTAGCCCGCATGCGAAGCGATCTTGTTCACACGATGGTGCACGACCTTCGGAACCCGCTGACCGGCATTTCGACCGCCCTGAAGCTGCTGGAGGCCAAACTCACAGGCAGGCTCACGCCTGCCCAGCACCGCCTCATGGAGATTGCGGATGGTGCGGCGGAAAAGATGATCGACCTAGTGGCGGGCATACTGGATGTCAGTCGGCTCGAGAGCGGGCAGATGCCGATTCGCCCTGCTCCACTCTCGCTGCGCGAGCTCGTGGATGAGACGATAGGGCTTGAGGCGCCCATAGCGACCGCAAACCGCCTGAAGCTCAGGTCGACGGTACCCACGGATCTGCCGCTGGCCTGGGCCGATGCTGACCTGATCCGGCGCGTTCTCCAGAACCTCGTCGGCAATGCGGTCAAGTTCACACCGCCCGGTGGGCAGGTCGAGGTACGAGCCGCCAAGTGGTATGAGGCCGATGAGGAACGAGCGCGCGAGTCCCTTTGCATCTCGGTGATCGATACTGGACCCGGCGTGCCCACTGAGCTGAGGCCCAGCCTCTTCCAAAAGTTCGCTGTTGGCCAGCAGGAAGAGCGTGGAACAGGACTGGGACTGGCGTTCTGCCGGCTGGCAGTAGAGGCGCACGGTGGCCGGATCTGGGTGGAAAGCGAGGAGGGTCAGGGCGCTGCATTCCACTTCACACTGCCCACTGCGCAGGCGCGAGAGGGCAACAGCGCACTATAGGCCTCCCGCTCAGCTCTGATCAGGGCTGAGCGGCTCGGCTCCTCGTTGCTGCCTCCATCAGAAGCTGGATCCGGTCGACCATGGCTGCCGGGTTTGGGTGCAGGCCCTCGAGCAGGAGCTGGTTCTCGTATAGCTGCTCGATTGTGGCGTCGATCGTGGGATCGTCAGGCTGCTTGGCCAGTGCAGCAGCCAGGTTGCGGATGAGTGGATGGCGGCGGTTGATCTCGAGGATCTTTGGTGATAGCTCGAACTCCTGGTTCAGGAGGCGGCGGACGCGCTGCATGTCGGATCCCGGTGCACCTGCCGGCGAGACGAGGCGACACGGGCTGTCACGTAGGATCTTGGATTCTCGGACCTGGCTTGCTCTCTCGCCCAGCACCTGTACTATCCGGGCCACAAGTTGGCCGAGATCGCCGTCGACGTCTGTCTCCTCTGGCGTGTCTTCCTCAGGTTGTTCTGGTAGCTCCAGCGACGCGTCGTCGATGCTCTTGAGTGGTTTGTCGTCATACTCGGTGAGCGACATAGCAAGGAAGCTGTCGACCGGATCCACTAGCAGGAGTACTTCGAAGTCGTTGGCCCGGAAGTAGTCCAGATGAGGGCTGCGACGGACCGAGTCGAGGTCTTCCCCAGTCAGGTAGTAGATCGTGGACTGCTTCTCGCCCATTCTGTCCACGTACTGCTGGAGGGATACCAGCCCTTTCTCTTCCCCTGTGCTCCTTAAGGAGTGGAACCGCAGCAACGGCAGCAGGTCTTCACGCCCTGCCAAGTCCGTCGCGACACCCTCTTTGATGAACACCCCGAATTCGTCCCAGAACTCGGCATACTTGCCTGGGTCGCTCTCAGCCAGGTCTTCCAGCTCTCTCACGAGCTTGCCGACTAACGCCTTCTGGATGCGGCGCACCGCCGGGTTTCGCTGCACGGTCTCCCGCGAGACGTTGAGGGGCAGGTCCTCGGACTCGATCACGCCCTCAATGAACCGGAAGTGATTGGGCAGCAGGTCCTTGTTCCGTTCCTGGATCATCACGCCCTTTGCGTACAGCCTGAGTCCATAGTCACCGCTCAGGCTGAGCGGTGTACGGTCGCGGCGAGTAGGGACGTAGAGAATACTGCGAATGTCGACAGGCACGTCGGCGATCATATGAGTGTATAGCAGGGGCGGCTCGACGTCTCGGGTCAAGTGCTTGTGAAATTCCGCGTACTCTTCTTCGGTCGTCTCCTGTGGCGACTGCCGCCACAGTGGTTTCTGGCGGTTAACCGCTCTGTCCCCAAGGTAGATCGGGAAGGGCACAAAGTCAGAGTGCGTCTTGATCACCTGCTCCAGCCGCCACTCATCCAGAAACCCTTCCGCATCCTCCTTGAGATGAGCGATGACCGAGGTCCCGCGGCCCTGTCTCTCCGCAGAGCCGACTCGGAAGCTGGCACTCCCATCGGAGACCCATTCGCCGGCCTCAGCGTCGGGCTGATAGGATCGGGAGACCACCTGCACCTGGTCGGCGACCATGAACGCCGAGTAGAAGCCAACGCCAAACTGCCCGATCATCTCCACGGTCGGGCGTTCGTGTTCGCCGAGTTCCCTCACGCGCTTGACGAAAGCGGCAGCTCCGGACTGGGCGATGGTACCCAGGTTCTCGACCAGCTCGAGCCGGGTCATCCCGATGCCCGTATCAGACACGGTGATCGTTTTGGCATTGCGGTCGACGCTTACACGGATCGCGAGCTCTGCCTCCGGCTCAAGCACATCATGGTCGGTCAGCATCTCGAACTTGATCCGGTGTAGTGCGTCGGTCGCATTGGACAGCAGCTCTCGCACAAAGATCTCGCGATCGGTGTACAGCGAGTGAACCAGGATGTTGAGGAGCTGCTGGATCTCTGCCCTGAACTCGTATTGCTCCATGTTGTGCCTCCTATCTGTTCTGTCAGACTGCAATTATACCGTGGCCCCGGGTGGGTGTCAACGAGAGTTGCTCACGACTTGGGCTCGTGCTATACTCTCAGACTCTGGTTGGCTCGTGCCCGGGGACCTCAGTTACTATCGCTGGGTCAGAGCCGCGAGACAGAGACGCAGTGAGAAAGCGCGGGTCACGCCACAATGAGGCACCTGTCGACACGAGAGATCCAGTGCTCCTGGCTGCCCCGAGCTGCCCCGTGGCTGCTCGTCGGCATCTTGCTGACGAGCTTTGCCCTACGCACCTACCGGCTAGGCGATCAGAGCGTATGGTGGGATGAGGGTCTGGCAGCGTGGGCAGCGCGCCAATCACTCTCTGAGATCGCAGAGTGGACCTCCTCCGACGTGCATCCGCCGCTCTACTTCTGGATTCTTCATTACTGGCGCTTGCTCGCGGGTGAGACAGAGTTCGGGCTGCGCGCATTGTCTGTCGCTGTCGGTGTGATCACGGTAGCAGCGTGCTACCGCCTTGGCCTTACCGTGGGCGGGCGGCTGACTGGGCTCGCTGCCGCCCTGGTGGTTGGGGTCTCGCGCTTCGACATCCAGTGGTCGCAGGAGATGCGGATGTATGCCCTTGCGGCGTTGCTTGCCGCGCTATCCCTGTGGACGGCGGTCCGCCTTCGCATGCGCGAGCGATGGGCCGACGCAGCCGCCTATGTGCTTTTGATGACTGCTGGGCTCTATACGCTATACCTCTATGCCGCGGTCCTGACCGTCGTCAACCTGGCGTGGCTCGCGGCATTCCCCCGATCTGGGCGGCGCGGGCGGACACTCTTCCGTTGGGTCCTGGCCCAAGTGGGTGTTCTGGCTTTCGTCGCGCCGTGGTTGGCTTATGCCTTGCAGCGTATGCCAACCTGGTCTTCCGCCTCGCCCGTGTCTCTGGATACCTTCCTACGCATCTACTGGACTGTACTGACGGTAGGGAACCCAACCAGCGTCGAGCAGTACACGTGACTAACCTTGCCGCTGTTGATCGCGTTTGCGGCTGGGCTGGCTGTCCTGTTGTGGCAGGGACTGAAGGATAGCCGGACGGGGTATGCGCTCGCACTTCTACTCATGGCCATGCTGCTGCCGGCGGGCATTGTCTATCTGGTTTCTCTGCCACGCAGCACGTTCTTCTATGCACCGCAGCTGGCACCGCGCTACCTGCTCGTCTTCGCCCCGGCTTTCTATGTCCTAGTGGCTTGGGGGGCAGCTTCGCTGGGGAAGCGGACCCACTATGCCTTGGCGGCGGCCTTGCTTGCTCTGTTCGGGGCAGTTGCCATCTATGGCTTGTCGAGCTACTACCCTGGGCGCATCCTGCGCGACGACTACAAGTCTCTTGCGGCAACGCTGCATGCCTATGAGCAAGATGGTGATGGTGTGCTGCTGTACACGGACAAGGACTGGCCCGTCTTTGCCTACCACTACTCAGCGGCCTGGCAGAAAGTGCCCCATGCGCAGCCCATCACCTCGGAGTGGGCAGAGGGCTACCTGTCGCCCATCTGGGAACGGCACGGCGGCATATGGCTGGTGGTGACGCCCTATGCCGGGATCAACGATCCTCAGCGCTGGGTGCCGAGATGGCTCGAGGACCATGCCCTTGCCGTTGACGAGCACCGGTATGCGGACAAGGTTCTGCGCCTATATGCTCGGACCCATCGGCGTGCAAGCCAGATCGGTATTCTGGCCGGCGGTGCAGGCGCACCGCCGGCAGTACACGGTACGCTGACATCGGGCGTTCAACTGGTGGGCTACGAGCAGTCTGTCGACAGGTTCCGGCCCGGTGACACGGTCCATCTCTTTCTGCACTGGCAGTGGCTCGGCGAGACGCACTCGTCCCCGGACTATCAGCTCGCGCTGGTCGACCAGAGCGGGCTCGTGCTCAAGGAAGGGGCGCAGGTGGTACCCAAGCGCAGCAGGGGGCCGGGGGTGGTGCGCCAACAGCTCGATGTCGTCCTCCCGCCAGATGCGCCCGGGGGCAGGTACCGCTTCCTCGTGCGAAGCCCTGGCGGTGACCCGATCAGTGAGCTTGGCACTCTGAGCGTGGCGGCTCGGGAGGTCACGGTGCTTGGCGCCGGTGACGTTTCGATCCCGTATCGCTACGAGGCTGAGCTGGGCGACGGCGTTCGTCTGCTCGGCTACAGCACGACGTCGACAGCGGTTGCCCCTGGGGATACCTTTGGCTTGACGCTCTACTGGCAGGCCCAGTCCGCGGTCGAGCAGCGCTACAAGGTGTTCACACATGTGCTGGGCGAGACATTCAACGTTCGGACAGGCTCTTTCCTGTGGGGCCAGCAGGACAACGAACCGGTCAGCGACACGCGGCCGACATCGACGTGGCGGGCCGGTGAGGTGATCGTGGATGGCTATGCCATCCCTATCGATGGTGGATCCCCATCCGGCGAATACTCGGTCGAAATCGGGATGTACGAGCCAGCGACGGGCACCCGACTGCCGGTCCTCGACCGCGAAGGGAACCCGGTCGCCGACCACATCGTGCTCTTTTCCCTTCGCGTGATGGCCGAATAGGGCAGCGCTTCAGCAGGCGCAGCTGCCAGCTAGATCGATCCTGCGTCGTGCCCCAACAGTGCCTTGGCACGCTCGATCTGTGCTTTCACTGCGCTGGGGCTGGTCCCGCAAGGCACGCTGCGCCGCAGGACCGCCTGTTTGTGGTCGAGCACGCCGTACAGATCCTCACCAAAACGCGAGTCGATCCCTCTATATGCCTCGAGCGCGAGTGTCCGCAGAGTGGAGCCTCTCGCCTCCGCCAGGCGCACGACCTGTCCCACCAAGTGATGGCTCTCCCGGAATGGGACACCCTTTGTGACCAGATAGTCTGCTAGTTCGGTGGCAAGCATCCCGTCATCGAGAGCTTCCTCCATCCGTCTATGCCGGACCCTCATGGTGGCGATCACGCCTGCGGTCACTGGCAACGCGAGGCGGAGCGTGTCCACAGCATCAAAGAGCGGCTCCTTGTCCTCCTGGAAGTCCTTGTTGTAGGCGGATGGGGTGCCCTTGAGGACCGTGAGGATGGTTACCAGGTTGCCGTTCATCCGGCCTGTCTTGCCGCGCAGCAGCTCAAGGGCATCTGGGTTGCGCTTCTGCGGCATGATGCTAGATCCGGTGGCATACTGCTCGTCGATCTCAATGAACCCAAAGCTCGGGGTCGACCATATGATGAGGTCCTCCGCTAGGCGGCTGAGATGGGTCTGCAGCAGCGCTGCCGAAAAGAGGAACTCGCCGACAAAGTCGCGGTCACTTACGGCATCCAGGCTGTTCCTAGCCGTGTCGCCAAAGCCCAGCTCGGCCGCGACAGCGTCACAGTCTATTGGAAAGCCATTGCCGGCCAGTGCAGAGGCACCAAGTGGGAGCACCGAGGTGCGCTTTCGGGAGTCGGCGAGGCGATCTCGGTCGCGCTGGAGCATCCAGAAGTAGGCCATCAGCCAGTGTGAGAACAGGATAGGTTGAGCTGGCTGCAGGTGCGTGTAGCCGGGCATGATCACGCCCAGATGGGCTTCGGCACGAATGGTGATGGCACCTTGGACTTCTGACAGGAGTCTGTCCAGCAGGTCGATCTGCTCGAGCAGATACAGACGTGTGTCGGTCGCGACCTGGTCGTTTCTGCTCCGTCCCGTGTGCAGCTTGCCTGCCGCGGACCCGACCAGTTCTGACAGCCTGCGCTCCACAGCGGTGTGGATGTCCTCGTCGGTCTTGGCGATGCGGAAGGCTCTGGCCTCGAATTCCTGCAGCACCTGGTCGAGACCGTGCTCGATCGCCTGGCACTCGTCCGCGGTCAGCAAGCCCGCCCGATGCAGTGCATGTGCGTAGGCCCGGCTCCCAAGCACGTCGGCGCGGTACAACCGTTGGTCAAACCCGATCGAGTCTTGGAACTGCTCCATCAGCGCGTCGGTCTGTGCTTCGAATCGACTACCCCACAGCTTGCCCATGTCTCCTTCCCTCATCTCGTCCCTCTGACAGCTGACACCCCCGCCGCTCACACACCACAGAGCTCGCGAGCTGGAGACTGCCGGCTCATGAGCTCTGTAGTGCGACGGCATGTAAGACCTATTGGCGTGCGGATTGCTCCATCTGCATAAGCGCGCGCACGGTCAGCGGCAGGCCAAAGAGGTTAATGAAACCCTTCGCATCGGCCTGATCGTAGACCTGATCTCGTCCAAAGGTGGCGAACTCTTCGCGATAGAGCGAGTTCGGCGATGTGCAGCCCACCTTGGTGCAGCTCCCCTTGAACAGCCTGACCCGGACCCGTCCCGATACGGGCTCCTGGGTCTTGGTGAAGAGAGCCGAGAGCGCTTCTCGCAGCGGCGTGAACCACTTGCCATAGTAGACCAGCTCAGCGAACCGCTCAGCAGCCAAGTACTTGTAGTGCACCGTGTCGCGATCCAGGCAGATCGTCTCCAGCGCCTGGTGTGCCACGTAGAGAATCGTGCCGCCTGGTGTCTCATAGATGCCTCGTGACTTCATTCCGACCAGACGGTTCTCGACCAAGTCGAGCCTACCGACACCGTGTGCGCTGCCGAGCCTATTTAGCTGCTGCATAAGCGGCACCGGTCCCATTCGCTGTCCATCGATCGCTACCGGGAAACCACTCTCGAACTCAACGTCAAGGAAAAGGGGGTCGTCCGGCGCCTTCTCCGGCGAGACAGTGAGCACATACACATCCTCGGGCGGAGGCGTCCACGGATCCTCCAATGCGCCACCCTCGTGGCTCATGTGCCAGATGTTGCGGTCACGGCTGTAGATCGACTTGCGTGAGGACGTCACCGGGATATGATGTGCCGCGGCATAGTCGAGCGCATCTTCGCGCGAGCGGATGTCCCACTCACGCCACGGGGCGATCACCCTGAGCTTGGGGTTCAGCGCCTTGACGGCAAGCTCAAAGCGGACTTGGTCATTGCCTTTGCCGGTGCAGCCGTGGGCGATGGCCTCGGCGCCCTCTTGGGTGGCGATCTCAACCAAGTGCTTGGCGGTGACCGGACGCGCAAACGATGTCCCAAGCAGGTACTGCCGCTCGTACGTCGCACCGCTCATCATGGTGGGGAAGGCATAGTCGCGCAGGAACTCCTCGCGGAGGTCAACGATGCACGACTTGGTAGCGCCGCTAGACCTGGCCTTGGCCTCCAGTCCACTCAGCTCTTCCTCCTGACCGAGGTCGGCAGTGAAAGTGAGCACCTCGCAGCCATAGTTCTCGACTAGCCACCTGCAGATGACCGAAGTGTCGAGTCCTCCCGAGTAAGCCAGCACGACCTTGTTGGTCTTTTCCATGGAACGTCCTCCTTCCGAGTTTGTGGCGGGATCCCTCAGTCCGCGCAAGATGAGAACCGCAGCGCACAGCGCGGCAAAACGAAAGCAGCCCTCCGGTCTGGAGAGCTGCTCGGCTATCGTCATTGATCCACGAAACACGACAACCCAGACACGGTGTCTGGCACGGATCACGATCGTCGTCGGTTTGGCAGGCCAGTGTCTCCTCTGTATGGCATCGTGGCCTCAGTATAGCCTAAATGCCCCCTCTTGGCAAGTCCGATGTATCGGCCTCTGTCGACGGGCCGGCAAGGTGAGGTGACGGCAGCCGCGGAAGCTGGGTGCGGGTCGAGGCCCGCCGGCCATGTGCACTGGGCTGGGACGTCTGCCTGCAGCGGCCCTGCCGGGTCGGCGGCGCCGTTTTGCTTGACAACGCGTTGCCGTTATGCTATCCTTAGCCTGTCGTCAGGCGCAGGGCAGATTGGTTGAGGACCCAAGACTTGCGGAGGCGAGCAGTAATGATGTATCCCCGCAGCGAGATACTGTTCCCGCACCGGTGTCTAGCCGCACTCCAAGACATGCGCGGGGCTGATTGGCGAGAGCTTGTGAACCGCATCGCCGAGTTGCCCGATACACACGAGGACAGCTTGGCGTTTGCATTGATGATGGTCAAGCTCACCGGATGCCTGAACTGCGATCTCGATAGCTACAAAGCCTCTTTGGGGTGCTGTACATGCGCCAAGAGAGCGATCAATGCGTTCAAGGGAAGCGACAAGATGCTGCTGCGCATGTTCGAGGAGGCAAGGGCCGAGCTTGCTCAGTACTGGGCTGATCACGAGGAGACCGCCTTGCCGCGGGAGACAGCACCTAGCGACTAGCAGCGTTGTCTCTATCAAGAGGCCCGTTCTCTGTAGAGGGAACGGGCCTCTTCTATAGGGTAGGCGGATGCCCGTACGGAGAGAGGAACGGAATGCACGCACTCATCTTTGCCAACGGTGATCTGGGACATACCGAGTGTCCTAGCGATGTGGACCTCGTGCTTTGTGCCGACGGTGGCATCCGCCACGCGGAGATGCTTGGGATCTGGCCTGATGTCGTGATCGGCGATCTCGACTCGCTGCCCGATGGATCGAGGAACACGCTCGAGGCGCGCGGCGTGTGCGTTGCCCTACACCCGCGAGGCAAGGACGAGACGGACCTCGAGCTGGCGCTGCTCTATGCCGTGGAACAGGGGGCACAGCGGATCACGGTCCTGGGCGCGCGCGGAGGGCGACTCGACCACGAGCTTGGCAATCTGCTGCTGCTGGCCCATCCTGACCTGCGCGGGATTGACGTGCGGTTCTGGGCGGACCGACAGGAGGCAGTGCTCGTAGTGGGTAAGAGAGTCCTGACCGGGAAGCCAGGGGACCTATTGTCGCTGCTGCCGATCGGCGGCGATGCACACGGCATCACGACTGACGGGCTCGAGTACGCACTGAGGGACGACACGCTGTACCTCGGCCGGGCGCGCGGCGTCAGCAACGTCTTCGTCGACAGCAGGGCGACCGTGAGCCTGAGTTCAGGTCTCTTGCTCGCTGTGCAGACGCATCAGGGCGGGACGTAGGCCTGGACGTTGCTTGACGCCCTGCTGGGTGGTGGCTATAATGCCTCACCGGACCGGCATGCAGAACAGCGGAGAGAGTGTGCTCAAGACGCGGGCAATCTGGATCATCATCGCTGTGTACATGGTGCTGGCGATCCTCTACAGCGTGGTGACGCCGATCATGGAGGCCTCGGACGAGCTTTGGCACTATCCCATGGTCCAGTATATTGCTGACCATGGGTCGCTCCCTGTCCAGGAGCCGGGGGTCGCGACACCGTGGCGGCAGGAAGGCAGCCAGCCTCCGCTCTACTATGCGCTGGGCGCGCTGCTGACGTGGTGGATCGATAGCAGTGACCTGTCCCACA
>Ga0114922_10003867_pt1 | contig 13941 bp, 9 predicted proteins | sample AartaG_FD_100975 | JGI IMG/M metagenome (GOLD analysis project Ga0114922, IMG submission 100975) | Deep subsurface microbial communities from Aarhus Bay to uncover new lineages of life (NeLLi) - Aarhus_00045 metaG | ecosystem: Environmental > Aquatic > Marine > Oceanic > Sediment | place: Aarhus...
ACAATCTGATCAGCAACTGGGCATATATGGTGATGGCCTCCCTGGCCTGGACGCTGAAGGCCTGGTTCGCGTTGCTTCTGCCGGAGCGGGGTCGTTGGAAAGAGAAGTACAGGAACGAGAAACACACCGTGCTGTCAATGGAGTTCAAGACCTTCTTGAATGCGTTCATGCGTGTTCCGTGCCAGATCATTCGGGCAGGCGGGCGCATTGTGTACCGGCTGTTGGCCTGGAATCCGTGGCAGCATGTGCTCTTGCGGGGTGTGGATGCGTTACACACCATGTCAACATGGCGCTACCCGCTGCGATGTTAACTACTGAGATTGGATGTCGGGGTACGGACGCCCCGATTCGTATTGGCTGCCAAACGTCAGGAAAGCGAGGCCAGAGATGATTGAAACACAACCCGGCGAACTACCCCGACCCGAAAACCGGGTCGGGCCGGCCGCTCCCCGCCCGCACCGCGCCTGGCCGCCACGCCGCCAAAAGCCAACCGGAGTACGCTTGTTTTGGGACTAGTACAGTGTTTCGCAAATCCTGCGACTATGATCACAAACCGAGCCGCAGGCTTTAGCCTGCGCGATGCTTGAGGTGGAAGCGGGTTTTCCATCCTCGAAATCGCGCAGGCTAAAGCCTGCGGCTCAGGTAGTCGTGAAACTTATGAAACGCGGTACTAGGTTGCACCAACGACCAAAACGCCCTTCGACCCCAGGAAACGCCTCCTCACAGGATCCGTCAAGGGCCCCTTTCTTCCCTGGGCCACCACATTCTCGATTGTAGCCGCACCACCTGTCGGGTCAAGTGTAAATTCCCGCCTGGCCGTGGCCCGGGGGTTGTACGTGGCAGCAACACGAGCGATCGCCTGGTGATAGACGGGTGGCCAACCTTCTTTGAAGGTGGAGGAGTCGATGATGGCCTCACCGTCGAGCGCGTCGGTCATTGTTTCCCTCACCTCGAGACGAGGCGGGCCACCCGGCCGGTCATCATCTCCCCCACCTCGAAACGAGGTAGGTCACCCGCCATGCTCTCGTTGGCGGCGTCGCGCAGACTGAAACCTGCGTCTCAGTTAAGTTGCAGAATCGCGCGCGGTCGTTCAGGTCGCGTCCAGGGCTGAGACGATGTTGCTTCGGGCCGCATGGCGGGCGGGGGCTATCCCCGCCACGAGGCAGACCGCGACCGTCAGAGCGGTGCCCAAGGCGATAGTGCCCCACGGAATCATCCACGGCACCGCGAAACCGGCCACGTTCTCGGTGATCACGTTGTCGCTACGGGCGCTGTAGAATCCCAGTGCGATCCCCGTCGCACCGCCCAGCAGGCCCAGCGTGGCGGACTCTGCCAGGACCAGGCGCACGATCTGTGACTTGGTCGCCCCCACGGCCCGTAAGATCGCGATCTGCCGCGTTCGCGAGACCACACGCACCATGATCAAGTTGGCGATGCCGAGGACGGCCACCGCCAACGCGATTCCCGGCAACCAGGTCAGGACGACGATGGCCCGGCGGACGTCACGTTCGACGTTGTCCTTTAGCCTCTGGAGCGAACCCATGATCGCATCCGGGCGGTCCATCGCATTGGCGATCTTGAACAGCACCAGGCGTTCTCGAAACGTCGTCCAGTTCTGCTCGGGCGTCTGGTTCTTCCAGTGATAGGCCACGTACCGCGCCGCCTTGGCGAATCGCAACAGCTCGATCCGCGCCTCCTCCGTCAGTTCGGCCACATCCTCGTTGACCCATCTCTCCAACACAGGGGCGACAGCTTCGAGCGCCGTCCGTTCGTTGGGTAAACGGTGTTGAAGGCGCATGGCCAGGCGAGCGACTTCCTTCGCGTCCTTGTAACGCGGCGGGGAGGGCAACTTGAATTCCTGCGGCACGGGGCTGGGAGGCAGGTCCACGTTGCACATCACCATCGACACGACGTCTTTGCCCAACTTGTCGCGCAGATCGTCCCTGGTGCCCAGGACTGCGGCGGCGGCGGCGAACTGCATGTAGCTCTCGGCCTTGAAGAAGGTGACTGCGATGTCCAGGGCCGGCGACTCGACCACATCGGCGATCTCAAACACGGCAGAGCGAGTTCCGACGGTGACGCGCAGCTTGTCACCCTTGCCCACGCCCTTGGCTTTGGCCGTCTGCGGAGGCACGACGACGTACCCGCCGCGTGCGAGCTTCTGCCGCACTTCTTCCTGGGTGCTCTGGGAGAATCCGAGCTTGGCCATCTCCAGGAATGTATCTGGGTCGCCTGCGACGAAGACCGGGCGGGTCAGTTTGCCCAGAATGGCGTCCAGGAAAGAGTCAGCCGCCTTTGCCGCGGTACCGGTCTTGGACCGGCGCCACACCGGCTCGATCTGACAATCGACATCGGTCACTATGGTCAACTTGCCGACGCCCGGCAGCGTTTTGACCCGCTCAATCGCTGTTGCGTCGGCGTAGTGCGGCGACCAGACGAACGCCTCGGGAAGGCGGCTGGGGAAATCCCAGAAGGCCATCATCGCCCCTTCCGTACGCAAGGCCGTGAACACGATCAAACCGAGCCCCACCATCAGAACCCAGCAAACCCCGGCGCTGAGCCACGGGGCCCGCCCGAACTGGTCGCGCGCCAGCGCGGAGTGCAAACCGAACAACGGCCCGGCGATCGAAGCCATCGCCCCCCCCAGGACCACGACAATCAACGGCACGATCAGGACGAACCCGACGAATTGCGCGCCCGACCCGATGGACAACCCAAACGGGTGCAGCCAGTAGCCCGGGTCCATCCCATACAGGGTCCACTCGTGAACGCCCACCAGCACGACACCGACAAACGCCGCCAGCACGATATACCTCAAGCGCGGCGGGCGGGCCTGCGGGTTGGCGGCCCGCAACGGCGACACCAGACAAACCTGGACGATCAAAATGCCCATGCTAAGAGCCCAGGTGGCGATCGCGCAGCCGACGGCCACGCTGATCCCCCATCCGCTGACGTAGATCGGCGGCGCATACTCCCGCCCCCACCAGGCGATTGCGATCGTCAGCCAGGCGCCCAAGGGTGTACCCACAAGGGCGCCTACGATCGTGGGGGGGGTTACTTCGATCACGACCAGGGCGGCCAGTTGCCGTCGCGTGATACCGATGCAGCGCATCAGGCCCAAAAGCCGCGACCGCGTGTACAACGACGCGCTCGTGGTCGTCAGGATAATGAAAAACGCGGTCAGCAAGGTTACAACCGCGGTGGCGATCACCGCCATGCGGGTCAGGCGTTCCGCCTCCTCGAGCTGGGCAAGGCGGGCGGCGGCGGATTGGACCGAGTAAGTGAGATCGCGTTGGCGCAGCACGGCCTGGATCGCCTGCTCGGCACGGGCGAGCGCCTCTGCACAGTAGTCGCCAAGCATCACATCGATTACCGTCGCCTTTCCAGGCTGGTTCTTGATGTCTTGGATGTCGGCGATCGGGGCGTACACGGCCGGGCGCTGAAAGTCCGCCACCCGCTGACTATCGAAGATGCCGACGATCTTCAGCGCCGCCGCCGGGCCGCCGCGATAGGAGACCAGCCGCACGTCGTCGCCCAGATCAACCCGCCAAGTCTGCGCAAGCTGAGCCTCGATCACCGCGACGCCTCGCTCATCCGGCTCGATCATCCGTCCCGCCAAACGCGGCAGCGTCAGGAAGTGTTGCTCCGTGTCGGGATCGATGCCGATCGCATCCACATACTCGGCGCGGACCTCCAGAAGCTCGTCCTTCTTCGGCTCAGACACGACGAGCATGCGCCGTCTCAAACGGGCGGTGACGTGAGCGACGTTCTCGATCCCGGCGATGTCAGTAGCGACGGATGCGTCAAGGCTGCCCCAGTGAGCGCCGGGAGGTTCGACGCTGATGTGGGCGGACCCGAGCCAGCGAGTCACCACCTCCTTCTTGACCGCGCTTAGGGCGGATTCATAGAAAGAGGTGATGATCACGACGACACTGACGCCAAGCCCGACGGCAACGGCCGTGGCGATAAAGGCGCCGCGACTAGCCGACCAATTCCGCGTAGCGAGTTGCGACCAGTGCCGCATGTCCTTCTCCACCGGGCGTAATCTGCCCGGTAATCCTGCCGTCTTTAATGACTATCACACGGTCGGCGAAGGCGGCACCGGCGGATTCGTGCGTGACCGCGATCACCGTTTTCTGATTGGCCTTGGCCAGGGTGGCCAGTGCTCGCCACACCTCCTCGGCGTGGGCTGTGTCCAGGTTGCCGGTCGGCTCGTCGGCCAGCACGATGGCCGGGTCGTTCATCAGCGCCCTGGCGATGGCTACGCGCTGTTGCTCGCCACCGGACATCGCCTGTGGTCGGTGCGCCAGACGGTGCTCGAGATCGACGCCTGCCAGCAAATCGCGAGCCCGCTTCTGCGCGCCCGCGCCGTCAGCCCCATCGATGATCGACGGCAACGCCACGTTCTCCAAGGCCGTCAAAGTCGGCAGCAGGTTGTACGCCTGGAAGATGATCCCGAGCCGACGGCGGCGAAACAAGGTCCGCCGGCGATCGTCCATCCGTGTCAGGTCGTGTCCTTCGATGATGATTCGACCGGATGTCGGCTGGTCGAGCCCGCCCAGAAGATGCAGCAGGGTGCTCTTACCCGACCCGCTGGCGCCCATGATCGACACGAACTCACCAGAGTCCGCGTCTATTGACACGCCGTCCAGCGCGGTGACGGGCGCCGCGTCCGTGGCGAATTGCTTACGCACATCAACCGCTTCGAGAATACAGGCCATGACGATATTCTAAACCGCTCCACACGATGGGACTACACCTTGAGCAGACTTTGATTTCGTGTAGCGGCACCCCTTGTGGGTGACGAACGATCCGCCGCAACGCCGCCCACAACCGGCTATGCTGCAACCGATACGCGAAATCGGAGTCCGTTCTTGACCGGCGCCTGACCGCCCGGCACAATCCGACTGTGTGAACCACGACCCGGACACCTCGAACGACGTGGGGAATTCCCCGCCGCTGGGCGATTGGCCGGATTGGGATCAGGTTCCGTTCGCGGTGAGCTGCCCGCGTTGCGGGACGGATGTGTTCGGTCTGTGCGACGCGAACTGCCCCACGTGTGCCCTGGACCTGGACTGGCACGAACTTGTACCCCTCGAGGAATTGACCTGCCTGCACTGCGGGTACCACTTGTGCGGTCTGCCCGAGGCACGCTGCCCGGAGTGCGGGAATCGATTCACGTGGACGGAGGTCACAGCCGACTATCACCACCGCAAGCGACCCCTGTTCGAATACCAATGGCGGCGCGGTCCGATCCGTTTGTTCCTGTCCACCTGGCTCATGTCGTTTCGGCCGCGCAAGCTGTGGCGGCTTATCGATATTCATAGTCCCCCGAATCTCAAGCCGCTGATGGTAATGGTCGCCGTCACGCTTGTCGTGTTCGCAATCGTGTTGCCGTTATGTTCCGGGATCGTAAACTACCTGTTGTGGTGGTCGTGGTTGAGGGGATGGGTCGCGCCGAGGGATTTCTGGACCGCGGTTTTGCAGTTTTTCCGGGAGATTGTCTCCGCCGCCTTTGACCCAGACGTACACACCTCCATTCTTGTGGGGTTGATCTGGTGTGCGACGAGTCTCGCCACGTTATTCGTGTTCATCGTATCCATGCATCCCCATAAGGTTCGGGCGGTCCACGTGCTTCGCGTTTGGGCCTATTCCGTCCCGCTGAAGCTCGCACCGATTCCAGTAATGTTCTCGGCAGTCTTCATTGTCGATCGACACTTTGAATGGCTTTCGTCCAAGGCGCTGTTCGCCATTGTACTGGGACCGATGCTCATACACGTGGTGTCGTGCCTGCCGGTAGCCTACGTATCATATCTGCGCATGCGTCACGCTTGGGCGGTCGCGATCTCGTTACAGATCGTGGCCATCTTGGGCTGGATGGTGATTTGCGATCTCTTTATTCCCGACTTCTTGTATGGTCTGTAGAATCTGCTGGGGTTAGATTAGAGATGTAAGTCTGGTCAACAGCCCCGACACCTCGGTCTCACCAAGATCATCGCGAAAACTTCCCCTTCCGGAGCATTCCTTGGTCCTTTCAAATCAGGTCAACCGCGATAACATGGGATCAATGCTGACACGTGAGGTTCAATCCTTCAAGATACAATGACAAAAGGCGGAGATGATGCCGGCATTGTTGCCGACAAGCCCACACTTTGATGCAGAGCCGCCCTGCCGCCGTCACAATCAACAAAACCGGTTCCGCCGGAACCGGACGCCCGCTGTGCCGCTCACAGTGCGTCACGGGCATCCTTATCGGAAAGGCACAAGCCATGTCCGCCACCCGCGTCCACGGCTGCCGGTATGCTGCTAACTCCGTGAGAACGTTGAGACACGATGTTCCCTCGGAGGGTGGGAGGCATGGATTTCCAGACGGTTTACTTCTTCTTACGCCGCAAGGCCAAGATCGCGTTCCTGGCCGCGATGATGTACGCCGCCCTGTGCTGAGAAACTTCAACAATACCTGACCAACCTGAAACCACTGCAGTAGCGTTACCCCTTGTGGGTAACGTACCCCTCGCGGATGACGTAATGATCCATGTAGCGTCACCCCTCGTGCGTGACGTAATGATCAGCAGAGCGCCACCCACAAGGGGTGACGCTACACGAAGACGGGGTTTGCTCCAGACACGCCACACCGTTGCGCCCATCCTCGTAGTCCGGGCGAGTCTACCGGCCGCGTGGGTGCCCCATTCTTCGCGCAGCGAAGGGTGGGGGACGCGCGCAGAATGCAGAATGTCGAATGCAGAATGCTGAAATCTCAGACTCGGTCCCGCCCTGCATTCATCATTCATCATTCAGCATTCAGCATTCATCATTCCCCCTCCGTCCCCCACCCTTTCCTACGGAAAGGATGGGGCACCCACCACAAGGGGTGACGCTACACGAAGACGGGGTTTGCTCCAGACACGCCACACCGTTGCGCCCATCCTCGTAGTCCGGGCGAGTCTACCGGCCGCGTGAAAGCCGCCCCACTAACTTCGTCCGTATTACGAATCATCCACGCGGTCCTTTAAGTCTTTCAACTTCTGCAGAGCATCGATTGGCGTCATGCGGTCGGGATCGACGGCGCGCAGAGCATAGATCACTTCGTCAGCCGGGTCGCGGAACAACTCTAATTGTCTGTCATCCTTAGTTTTCCTGCTGGACAACTTCGGGCCGTGCGACTCGCGGGAGAAACCTTCCTGGAGTTCCTGCAGGATTTCCCGGCTGCGCTTGACCACAGGCCTGGGGACGCCGGCAAGACGCGCGACGTGCAGGCCGTAGCTCTTGTCCGCACCGCCTTCGACGATTCTGTGAAGGAACACGACGCCCGGCTCGCGCCCGCCGCCCTCGCGGACCTCGCGCACCGCGACGTTGTAGTTCTTGACACCGGTGAGCAAATCCTCCAGTTCCGTCATTTCGTGGTAATGCGTGGCCACCAATGTGCGACAGCCGATTTCATTAGTCAGGTGCTCGGTGATCGCCCAGGCGAGCGACAATCCGTCGAACGTGCTTGTTCCCCGTCCCAACTCGTCGAGTACTACGAGCGACTTGCTCGTAGCATTGTGAAGAATGTTGGCGGCCTCGGTCATCTCCACCATGAAGGTTGATTGACCTCGCATGATCTCGTCCGACGCGCCGACGCGGGCGAAGATGCGATCGACCAGCGAGAATGTCATAGAAGCAGCCGGTACGAACGACCCGGCTTGGGCCAGCAGGACAAGGGCTGCGACCTGGCGAATGTAGGTACTCTTGCCGGACATGTTCGGGCCGGTGATTATCAAGATGCGATCGTTGGGGACGCTTAGCAAGGTGTCGTTGGGGACGAAGGCTTCCGCCAGTGTCTGATCGAGCACCGGGTGCCGGCCGTCGCGGATTTCGAGCCTGCCGTCGTCGACTATCACCGGCCTGGCGTACCGCCGCTGCACGGCAAGTGTGGCCAGGGCGGCGACGCAGTCGATCCGGCCGATCGCGTCGGCGACGCGCAGCAATTCCTGCGTGCGCTCGGCTACCTTCCGCCGGATTTGTTCAAACAGTTGAGACTCCAACTCGTGCGCCTTTTCCGTGGCCAAGAGAGCCTCATCCTCGAATTGTTTGAGTTCGTCGGTGATGTAGCGTTCGGCGTTTTTTACGGTTTGACGGCGAACGTAATGGGCCGGGACCTCGCCCTTTTGGGCGTTCGATATTTCGATGTAGTAGCCGAAGACGCGGTTATACGCGACCTTCAGCCTGCTGACGCCGGTCTCTTCGATCTGCCTTTTTTGATACTCGGCCAGCCATTTTTGACCGTCGCGACTGACGGCGTAAAGACGATCAAGCTCGGGGTTGAACCCGTCGGCGATGATGCCCCCCTCCCGCAGGGTCAGCGGTGGATCGTCCCGGATGGCGCGCCGGAGTAGATCAGCCAACTCGCCCAGGCCCTCGATATGAGCGGATGCATCCGCCAAGAATGCCACCCGGCTGTCACGTAGCAATTCCGCCAATGCCGGCAACGCGTCAAGCGTCTTGCCCAGACCTTTGACGTCGCGAGGCGACGCCCGGGCCAGCGACACCCGTGAGGTGATGCGTTCCACATCAGCCATTAAGCGCAGCAATTCCCGCATGCGCGAGCGGGCGGCGTCCGACTGCCCCAGATAGCCGATCGCATCCTGTCGAGCGACGATGTCGGCTTCGCACCTCAGCGGAAACGAAAGCCAGTGGCGCAGCTTTCGCGCGCCGATCGGGTGAACGGTGCGATCGACGGCGTAGAGCAGGCTCCCTTCGCGCAAGCCGCCACGCAGCGTCCTCGAGACCTCCAACGCCAGCCAACTACTATGATCAATCCGTACGTGCTCGTCACCGGCGCGGCGGGTGATCGAATGGATGTGGTCGAGCTGGGTCTTTTGCGTCTCCCGCAGGTATTGAATGATGCAACCGGCCGCCGACAGCGACGCATTCATCGCCTCAAACCCGAACCCGGCAAGCGTGGCGACGCCGAAATGGTCCTGCAAGGCCTGCTCAGCCTGATAGGTCGAAAAATCGTGACCCGGCCGCGATGTTACGACCACACCGCAAAGCTGATGCGCCTGCTCCGCCGGCCGGGCGGCCGGGCCGTCACGCTGGTCGTCCACCAGCAACTCGGCAGGACGCAGGCGCACAATCTCGTCCACGATGTTGTCAGGCTTGACGTCAACCACCTGAAAACGTCCGCCAGCCAGTTCAACCATAGCCAGCCCCGCGTCCGATCCTCGGACACAGATTGCCGCCAGGAGGTTGTCTTCACGTTCGTCAAGCAGCGTAGCGTCGGTGAGCGTCCCAGCCGTGATGATGCGCGTGATGTCGCGTTTGACCGGCCCCTTCGCCTGCTTGGCGTCCTCTAGTTGTTCGGAGATGGCTACCTTCTTGCCGGCCTTGACCAGCTTGGCCAGGTACCCCTCCAGAGCGTGATACGGAATGCCGGCCAACGGGATCGGGTTCTCGCCCTTGTCGCGCGAGGTCAGCGCGATTCCCAGCAGGTTTGAACACTCCACCGCGTCTTCGTAAAACGTCTCGTAAAAATCCCCCATGCGGAACAGTAGGATGGCATCACCGACACGTTTCTTCTGCTCGACGTACTGCCGCATGGCCGGGGTCAGCGAACCGACGTCGGCAGACGTGGCTTTGGGCGGCGACGATTTGATGCCGCGCGATGAAGACAATGGAACTCCTCCCAAGCCGGTGCGTAGCGCCGACGACTTACTGTAGCGATCCACGACACCTTCGCAACCGTTAACGAGCCGTGGGCTTTTGTCCGCCCGGACGCGCCATGCTTGAACCCGCCCAAATGCGCAGAGACGCTCCGCCCCTTTCAACGGTGGGCGTTCTGTTCTAGAATCCGGTGCCGACCCTCAGCGAGGAGCTCGAGCGCGGCCGGGCGCCTCGATGATCGCGCCCGGCAGGTTAGGTCCGTGCTAAAATGCCAGTAGTCACTATCAAAACCAAGTCGTGGTTATTGTGGGGCCTCGCCTTTGTCTTGACAATATGTTCGGCGGCGTACCAGAGGATGACCGGCCCGTCGTATCCGGTAAGGGGCAAGGCGTTCGTTGACAACGTAGAAGTCGCCTTCAGGCTGCCCTGCAGTCATGGCGGGGAGGGCGACGAAGAAATCCGGTTGCTCGTTCCCAAGACGTCGATATCCGGCGTGATGGAGTTCCGTCGCTTCCGTAGCGACGACCCTTGGAGCCGACAATCGTTGGAGCGGCGGGATGATCATCTTGTCGCCCGCATACCCCATCAACCGCCGGCCGGCAAGGTGGTGTACCGTGTTTATCTGAGCAACAATGAGGGAGATCCGGTTTCATTGACAACTGAGCGGGTAATTATTCGTTTCCGCGGCGGTGTTCCGGCCTTTGTGTTGATACCCCATATTATCCTCATATTCGCCGCCATGTTTCTTTCAACTCGCACGGGTCTGGAAGGTCTGTTCAGAGGTTCGAAGGTTTACAAGCTCACAGTTTGGACAACGGCTCTTCTACTTATGGGCGGGATGATCGGCGGGCCTGTTGTTCAGAAATGCGCGTTCGGGGCGTTCTGGAACGGCTGGCCGTTCGGACACGATTTGACCGACAACAAGACCGCGGTGGCATTCCTTTTCTGGGTCATTGCCTTGTGGCGAAGCAGGAGGAATCCCCAGTCCCGCGGCTGGACGATTGCGGCTTCGGTCATTCTATTGGCTGTCTATCTCATTCCGCACAGCGTGCTTGGCTCAGAGCTGGATTACACGCAGATGCCGGCGCACTGAAGAGCGTTTGTTATGGAACCGATCTACCTTGATTACAACGCGACGACGCCACTTGATCCGGCAGTTGTCGAGGCCATGCAGCCCTACATCGAGACCCATTTCGGCAATCCGTCGAGCAGCCACGTCTACGGCGTGCGGACCAAGAAAGCCGTCGAAACCGCCAGAGGACAGGTGGCCCGTATGCTGGGGGCGCGCGTTGATGAGATCGTATTTACGAGCGGCGGCTCGGAGTCGAACAACCTCGCGATCCGCGGCGTTGCCCGGGCGCTCAAACACCAGGGCAACCACATCATTACGTCGGCGGTCGAGCACCCGGCCGTCATCGAGGTGTGTCGTTATCTCGAATCCCAGGGCTTTCGTATCGCCGTCGTGCCGGTGGATGAGACTGGACTGGTGGATCCGGCAGATGTTGAGAAGGCGATTGCGCCCGCGACGATTCTCGTCACCATCATGCACGCGAACAACGAAGTCGGCACGGTCCAGCCCATCCGCGAGATCGCCGAGATCGCTCATAGAAAGGGAGTGCTGATGCACACCGACGCCGCCCAGTCCGTCGGCAAGATTCCCGTGAACGTCGATGACCTGGGTGTCGATCTTCTAGCCATAGCCGGTCATAAGCTCTATGCTCCCAAAGGCGTCGGCGCGCTATACATACGAACCGGCGTCAAGCCGGAGAAACTCATCTTCGGCGCCGACCACGAGCGGGGTTGGCGGGCCGGAACGGAGAACGTGCTCGAAATCGTAGGGCTGGGAAAGGCGTGCGAGCTGGTGAATGATCGCCTCGAGCAACGGGCGGTGCACATGAAGAAGCTGCGCGATCGGCTGGAACAGGGGATCACCGCCCGGATCGGCGACGTGCGTCTCAACGGTCACCCGGAAAAGCGCCTGCCCAACACGCTGAGCTTGAGCTTTCGCGGCATCGAGGCGAATGCCATACTTTCGGAATTGACGGACGTTGCGGCTTCGGCGGGGGCGGCCTGTCACGCCGACGAGGTGGTGATGTCGGACACGCTCAAGGCCATGAAGGTCCCGGTGGATTTCGCCATGGGCACGGTCCGGTTCTCCACCGGGGCGATGCTCACCGAGGCGGACGTCGACCGGGCCGTCGAGGCGGTGACCTCCGTCGTCGAACGACTCAAACCGCATGGTGAAGAAGTCGCGTACGAAATCGCCGGCGATGAGAAGGTGAAACTCACCCGCTTCACCAGCGGTCTGGGGTGTGCCTGCAAACTGCGTCCGCAAGCCCTGGAGAAGGTCCTGGCCGCCCTGCCGCCCTTGGGCGACCACCCCGACGTGCTGGTGGGGACCGACACCGTTGACGACGCAGCCGTGTACAGAATGTCGGACGATGCGGCCGTGGTCGAGACCGTCGACTTCTTCACGCCCGTTGTGGACGATCCCTTTGTCTTCGGCGCCATCGCGGCGGCCAACTCGCTTAGCGACATCTATACCATGGGTGCCAGGCCGCTGTTCGCCCTCAGTATCGTCGGATTTCCGTCGAACCGGTTGCCGCTGTCCGTGCTGGAGGAGATTCTGCGCGGCGGGCGAGAGATTGCCGACCGGGCCGGCATCCCAATCCTCGGCGGACACACCGTGGACGACCCCGAGCCCAAGTTCGGCCTGGTGGTCACCGGCGTGGTCCACCCGGACAAGCTGTGGACCAACGCGGGGGCACTGCCGGGTGACGTGCTTATCCTCACCAAGCCGCTCGGTCTGGGTATCATGACCACCGCTCTTAAGTCGGGGCTTCTGGAGCCGGACGGCCAGGAGCGGATTCAAAACATTATGATGACGCTGAACAGAACAGCGGCGGACGTCTTGGGCGGTTTCGATCTTCATGCCTGTACGGACGTGACCGGCTTCGGGCTTTTGGGCCATCTGCGCGAGATGTCTGCCGGCAGCGGTGTGGACGTTGAGATCGACCACCGCGCGTTGCCGATCATCGACGGGGCTGCGGAACTGGCCACCGGCGGGACGGTCCCCGGTGGGACTTTGAACAACAAGTCGTACGTTGAACCGCACGTCAGTTGGGACGACGGTGTTTCCGAAACGGACCGGATTCTGGCCTGCGACGCCCAGACATCCGGTGGACTGTTGGCCGCAGTTGCCGCCAAACAGGCGGACGATGCGGTGCACGCGCTGCACGCTGCGGGCGTCGAATCCGCCACTATCATCGGCCGGTTCACCCAAAAGGGATCGGGCCGGATCGTGGTTCGTTAAGAGCCAATCCCAAGACTGTGGCACAGCGCGGGCTTCGCCCGCAACCCAAGCCCCGCACGTGGGTTGCGAACATGCGGCACGGAAATTTGCGCGGGGTGCGAAGGAATCGAACATTAGTAGTACAGGCATCTTGCCTGTGGATTCCACCGGCTGGTAGCCGGTGCCACAACCATGTAGCGTCACCCCTTGTGGGTGACGAAATGATCCGCAGAGCGGATTCCACCGGCTGGTAGCCGGTGCCACAACCATGTAGCGTCACCCCTTGTGGGTGACGAAATGATCCGTAGTGCGGATTTCACCGGCTGGAAGCCGGTGCCACAACCATGTAGCGTCACCCCTTGTGGGTGACGAAATGATCCGTAGTGCGGATTTCACCGGCTGGTAGCCGGTGCCACAACTTCTGTAAGGAGATTCATTATGAAGCACGGTGCGCGAAACCAGTTCGTAGGAGAGATCGTCGAGATCAAGAAGGGGCAGCTCATGTGCCAGGTGAAGGTCAAGGTTCCTGCGGAGACGACCATTTGTTCGGTGATGACACTCGAATCCCTGGCCGACCTGGGCGTCAAGGAGGGAGACAATGTCAGGGCCGTCGCCAAGGCGGTCAACGTGCTGCTGACAACGGAATAGTGGCGGATCGACGGAGGCGATAACGTGCAGGTACGCCCTGAACAAACACGCGGGCGCCTTCGTAGCGTGAGTGCCCCATCCCTTCGCCTGAAGGAGACGCGAAACGCCGATCGAGCGTTCCGGCGAAGGGGTGGGGGACGGACACCGCACCCGGTTTACTTCATTCACGCAATCCGTCCCCCACCCCTCGCGAGAACGTCATTACAGCCATTGCACGCACAGGCGCGCGAGGGATGATTCCATGAAAGAGGGTTCTCCTGCAGAATTCGTTGGACGGCGTATCCGCGGTGGATCGCCAAAACAGAATCCTTTTCGCAGGAGAACCCAAAAATGTTGTTTGTCGGAATCGACCAGCA
>Ga0114922_10003868_pt1 | contig 13941 bp, 6 predicted proteins | sample AartaG_FD_100975 | JGI IMG/M metagenome (GOLD analysis project Ga0114922, IMG submission 100975) | Deep subsurface microbial communities from Aarhus Bay to uncover new lineages of life (NeLLi) - Aarhus_00045 metaG | ecosystem: Environmental > Aquatic > Marine > Oceanic > Sediment | place: Aarhus...
AAGATTATGCAAAACGCTCTATCAAAGTTACGTTTTTTTTTCATAATAACGATTGGTATGATTTGGTATCAGAGTTGTACCAAAGAACCTCTTGATGTTGTTCCGGATACCTATGTTAATATTACACTTATCAATATCCCGTCACAGATCGGAATTAACCAGTCGATGATAGTTACAAATATGATGGCATCGGTAAACAGCCTGGGTTATGATAATAATGGTATCATTCTTTACAGAAACAGCCAGAACGAATTTTTTGCATACGACAGAACCTGCACATATCATGTTGAGGAAAGCATTCCCGTGAACATATGGACAAATTCACTGTTTGCCATTTGTCCGAACTGCGGCACAAAATATCAATTATTCTGGAGTGGAATCCCGACAGATGAGGGGCCATCAATCTATCCCCTTAAACAATATAAAACCAGTTACAACCCGAATACATTCGAGCTTCACATAGCCAATTATTAATATCTGTAATGATCAGATTTATAGGGCCCCTCCATAGGTACACCAATATAATCGGCTTGATCTTTTGTTAGTTTCGTAAGCCTCACTCCCAGTTGTTCCAGATGTAGTCTGGCAACTTCTTCGTCAAGCCTTTTGGGTAAACGGTAAACATCAATCTCATAATTGTTTTGCCATAGATCTATTTGAGCGAGCATCTGGTTCGTGAAGGAATTGCTCATTACAAATGAAGGATGACCTGTGCCACAACCAAGGTTAACCAGTCTGCCTTCAGCAAGAAGAAACAATACTCTTCCGTCCGGAAAAATATATTTATCTACCTGAGGTTTGATGTTTATAACTTTTATATCCGGGTATCTATTCAGATTATCAACCTGAATTTCATTATCAAAATGCCCGATATTGCAAACAATAGCCTGATCCTTCATATGAGCCATATACTCAATGGTTATGACATCCTTATTGCCGGTGGCAGTAACAAAAATATTGCCCTCTTTAATGGCTTCTTCCATGGTTGTGACTTCAAAACCCTCCATAGCAGCCTGAAGAGCACATATGGGATCAATCTCCGTCACTAAAACTCTTGCTCCAAAGCCGCGCATGGATTGGGCACATCCCTTTCCAACATCTCCATATCCAAGCACGACAACAACCTTGCCAGCTACCATGACGTCTGTTGCCCTCTTGATACCATCAGCCAAAGATTCCCGGCAGCCATAAAGATTATCGAATTTTGATTTTGTAACTGAGTCGTTAACATTTACTGCAGGTACCAGCAATTCTCCTTTCTCCTTCATTTGATACAGCCGGTGAACTCCTGTGGTTGTTTCCTCCGATACACCTTTCCACTCTTTAGCCATCCGATGCCATCTGTTTTGATCTTCTGCATAAGTCCTTTTCAACTGTTGTAAAATAATCCCTTCTTCCCTGTTTTCAGGTCTCTTATCCAGAATGGAAGGATCATTCTCAGCCTTATAGCCAAGATGAAACAATAAGGTTGCATCACCACCGTCATCAACGACAAGATTCGGTCCCTTACCATCTTCAAAAGTTAATGCCTGATTAGTACACCACCAGTATTCTTCCAGCGTTTCGCCTTTCCATGCAAATACCGGTATGCCGGATGCTGCGATGACAGCAGCTGCATGATCCTGTGTGGAAAAAATATTACAGCTGGCCCATCTTACATTGGCACCAAATGCTACCAGTGTTTCAATTAAAACGGCAGTCTGAACGGTCATATGCAATGAACCGGAAATTCTTGCTCCTGCAAGGGGTTTTTGATTAGCATACTTCTTTCGTATTGCCATCAAACCAGGCATTTCCTTTTCTGCAATTTCAATTTCTTTTCTTCCATATTCTGCAAGAGAAATATCCTTAACTTTATAAGGTAATGTGTCAGTTATCGTCCCTGTTTTCATGTGCTTAATTTATATTTATTCTATTTGTCACATGGAACTTACCATAAAAAAATAATCATTCCCTTTTGTGATAATAATGATTATTTTATCATGGACGTTTCATATTATTCTATCAATTTTAATGGATTACGAAGATAAATAAATCCTAATAATTATCCTTTCTATATTTTACGAAATATCATTTGATGAAGACCAATAATGAATTATCTCCTAAGGAATGATTACTTCCCAAGAATAAGATTGGTTTCAATTCTGTCACGTTTCAACTGCTCAATTAACTCATCCGCATTATTGAATTTTTTTTCGTCACGTATTCTTTCAACGAATTGCAACCTGATATCCTTTCCATAAATGTCTTCATTGAAGTCAAGAATATGCACCTCGATTGTAAAGTTGTGAACCTGTTCCTCTATGGTTGGTCTGACTCCAATATTCAACATACCATTGTGCCATCTGTTTTCGATCTCTACCTTTACGGCATATACCCCGGTAAAAGGTATCAGCTTATTTTCACCATTTACACCTATGTTTGCTGTAGGAAAACCAAGCTGCTTGCCGATTCTTTTCCCCTCAATAACCTTTCCTTTAACAGCATAGTAATATCCAAGCAGTTTATTGGCCAATACCATATCTCCATCCATAATGAGTTGTCTGATAACTGATGAACTAACAGTCTTATTTTCAATGATTACAGGAGTCTGCCGTTCAACTGAAAATCCGAATTTATCAGCATTGACTTTGAGCTGTTCAAAACCTCCCTTACGGTCTTTTCCAAAGTGATGATTGTAGCCCACAATGATACTCTTTGCCTTGATTCCGTCAACAAGATAATTTCGGATGAATTCATCATATGAAATATCTGCAAAATCTCTTGTAAATGGCAGTATAATCATGTTATCAATCCCGCTTTTTTCAATGAGTCCGATTTTCTCATCTAGAGTTGAAAGCAAATGGATTTCATCTCTGCTGTTGCCTAGTACTAACCGGGGATGGGGCCAGAGTGTCACAACAACGGTTTCGCCGCCGGTTCTGGAAGCAATTTTTTTTAAACGCTCCAGAATCTTAATATGGCCGAGGTGTATACCATCAAATATACCAATGGTTACAACCGGGTTAATGGCTTTAACACTATTTGCATCTTGATATATTTTCAACTGATTGTTTTTCAAATCTGCAAATTTAAAATGAATTACTTATAAATATTAACTTTTTAAATATTTATGAGAAATTGTGTTCAATCCCGATTTAGAAAATCATACCATCAGCTAACAATAAAAATCTTTTATTTCATCCCGACATTTAAAATTATTTCAATATATTTATTTCTTTCCATAACTGCTGCAACGATGAATAATCATACACCGGTAATAGTACAGAACGATCCCTGGCTAGCTCCTTATACAGACGTTATCCGAAGAAGACAAGAAAGGATAGTAAAAAAAGAAGCGGAACTTATTGTCAATTCCGGCACATTATCTGATTTTGCAACAGGCCATTTGTATTTCGGATTGCATCGTACTCCTGATGGATGGGTATTCCGGGAATGGGCTCCAAATGCAACCAGAATATACCTGGTGGGTAATTTTAATGGATGGAAAGAACTGGATAACTATCAACTTGAAAGAAAGGATAACGGTCAGTGGGAAATACTTTTACCTGAAAAAGCACTTGAACACCAGCAACTCTATAAACTTTTAATTTATTGGGATGGAGGCAGCGGATACCGGATACCATCATATGCAAATCGCGTCATTCAGCATAAAGACTCAAAGGGATATGATACCCAGATATGGATACCTGAAAAACCTTTCATCTGGAAGAATAAAAGTCCTGAAATTCCTCATTTTCATCCTTTGATCTATGAATCACATATCGGAATGGCTACAGAAAAAGAAGATATCGGTTCATTCAATGAATTCTGTGATCATATTTTACCCCGAATATCCTCTGCTGGCTATAACACCGTGCAACTGATGGCCATTCAGGAGCATCCTTATTACGGGTCTTTCGGTTACCATGTTTCAAACTTTTTTGCTGCATCGTCCAGGTTTGGTACTCCGGAAGATTTAAAAGCTCTGGTTGATAAGGCACATGGAATGGGTCTTAAGGTAATCATGGATTTGGTCCATTCGCATTCGGTTAAAAATGAACTTGAAGGACTTGGAATATTTGATGGAAGCCAGACACAGTACTTTCATTCAGGATCCCGAAGGGAACATGTTTCATGGGATTCGCTTTGCTTTGATTACGGGAAAAATGAGGTAATACATTTTTTGTTATCTAATTGCAAATACTGGCTTGATGAATTTCATTTTGATGGTTTCAGGTTTGACGGCATAACCAGTATGCTATATTATGATCATGGCTTGTCAAGGAATTTCACAAACTACGACATGTATTTTGATGGCGGTCAGGATGAAGATGCCATATCTTACCTGGTCCTCGCCAATAAACTGATACATGAATTCAATCCCGAAGCTGTGACAATTGCAGAAGAAATGAGTGGTATGCCCGGATTAGCCGAACCAGTGGAAAATGGTGGTCTTGGATTTGACTACAGACTTGCCATGGGTATTCCGGATTACTGGATTAAGATTATTAAGGAACTGTCCGATGAAAACTGGAATGTCAGTGAACTGTTTCATGAGCTTACCAGTAAGAGAAAGGATGAAAATACCATTGCATATGCCGAATCCCATGACCAGGCCCTTGTCGGTGATAAAACCATTATTTTCAGGCTGATTGATAAAGAGATGTACTGGCACATGGATAAATTATCACAAAATTTGCAGGTTGATCGCGGTATTGCACTTCATAAAATTATCAGGCTCATCACCATTGCAACATCCGGTGGAGGATACCTGAATTTCATGGGAAATGAGTTCGGACATCCCGAGTGGATCGACTTCCCGAGAGAGGGCAACAACTGGTCGTATAAATATGCCCGCAGGCAATGGATTCTTGTGGATGACAAAAATCTTCGTTATCACTTTCTTTCAGACTTTGACATGGAAATGATCAGGTTATTCAAAGACAAGGAAATTCTTGAGCAGCCTTATTGCTATCTCTGGACAAGCAACCAGGGAGATCAGGTACTTGCATTCGAACGAATGAATCATTTGTTTGTCTTTAATTTCAATCCAACCAGATCTTTTACCGAATACGGAATTATTGTGAATCCGGGCAAGTACAGGATTGTATTAAACACCGACTCTGTCAGATTTGGCGGATTCGGGCATATCGACGAGACTATCTTATATTTTGCTACTAAGACAGGTAAGCTATCATCTCTGCAGCAGATCAAATTATACTTACCAAGCAGGACAGCGATAGTACTGGAAAAAATTCCTACTTCATCAATTTATGAAATATGAGAACCGATTGAAAAGTCAATGATCAAATCCACCTTAATATTGAAACATCCTGCCGGTTAGCCAGAATGGGGTTTTTCGGAAAAATCCTGACTCCGTATGTAAAGGTTCCAGCCTGACTAATCGATACTTTCAGTTTATAATAAGCCCTATCAACCTCATATTTCTCAAGTTCAAATTCATGAGTACTTACAAGCCTTTTTGACTCCTCGGTCAGAACCAGTTCAACGCCAATGTGCTGTGGTGAAAGTTCGTTCAGGTCGAGCACAATTTCACCCACATATGTTTGTCCAACCTGATATTCATCAAGACCCTGGTTAAAAATTCTTTTTTTAATGACATCAATATTATTCCATGAACGAGCCATGCGTTTTTTCCATGAAGAAATTTCTTTTATTTTATCATAATCATTCCTGAAAAGAAATTTAGTCCGCTCGTACAACCTGTTATAATATCTTTGCTGATAATCCTGCATCATTCTTCGTGTTGTAAACTTCGGAACGACCCTGGCTATCGAATTTTTGATGAATTTAACCCATTCTTCAGGTATCCCTTCATTATTTCTATCGTAAAAAGCTGGTATGATTTCCTGTTCGAAAATGGTATAAATGATTTCCGCATCCATATCATCCTGGAAGCTCTGATCTTCATATGTCCTTTCATTTGTAAGAGCCCATCCGGCTTCAGGCTGGTAACCTTCAACCCACCAGCCATCCAGAACACTAAAATGAAGCGTGCCGTTTAAGATAGCCTTTTCACCACTTGTCCCTGATGCTTCCAATGGTCTGGTAGGTGTATTAAGCCAGACATCGGCACCCTGAACCAGTAATTTTGCCAAACCAATATCATAGTTTTGAAGAAACAGTATCTTTCCAAGAAATTCAGGTTTTTTTGAAATCTCGACAATTAATTTTATCAGGTCCTGACCTGCTTTATCGTTGGGATGTGCCTTACCTGCAAAAATAAATTGTATTGGTTTATCAGGAATGTTAACAATGCTGGCAAGTCTTTCAATATTTCTAAAAATTAAATGTGCCCGTTTATAGGTAGCAAAACGCCTGGCAAAAACAATGGTAAGTGCTTTTTCTGACAATCTGTTATTGATTGCAATGATCTGTTTCGGATCTTCATGGCGCTTAATCCAGTTTTCCTTAAATCTATCCTTAACGGTATTAATCAGTTTACTTCTCAGATTTTGTTTTACATCCCAGATTTCCTTGTCAGCTACTTCATAAATTCTATGCCAGTACTCCTCGTTGGTTTGATCAGTGACGAAATCGGGGCCAAAATTTTTGTTGTAGATTTCTTTCCAGATTCTGGCTGTCCAGGTTGGATAGTGAACACCATTTGTAACATAACCGATGTGAAGCTCTTCAGGCAGGTATCCGGGCCATAATTTTGAAAAAATCTCCCTTGTAACTGAACCATGAAGCATGCTAACGCCGTTAATCTCCTGGGCCAAATGGGCTGCCAGATGACTCATGTTGAATTTTTCAGTCCATTTATTAGGATTTGATCTACCCAGGGCCATTAATTCGTCCCAGGAGATTTTAAGTCTGTCCGGGTAATGCCCGATGTATTTCCTCATCATATCTTCCTCAAATTCATCGTGACCAGCAGGTACTGGCGTATGGGTGGTAAAAAGAGTTGATGCCCTGACTATTTCCTTTGCTTCTGCAAAAGTTAGTTTTTCATATTGCAGGATTTTCCTGATTCGTTCCAGACTGATAAATGCACTGTGCCCTTCATTGCTGTGATATAAATCAGGATTGATCCCCAGTTTATCCAAAGCCCTGATGCCTCCTATTCCAAACAATAATTCCTGTTTTAAACGATCTTCATTGTTACCTCCATAGAGATGATGGGAGATCGACCGATCTTCAGAACCATTCATCTCAAAATCTGTGTCAAGCAAAAACAGTTTTATGCGCCCGACATCAACCTGCCAGATTCTGGCATGCAATGCTCTTCCGGGTAGCATGATCTCAACAGTCATAATCTGATGATCCTTATCTCTTAAAGGTTTTACCGGTAGCTTCGAAAAATGCTGGAAATCATATAGCGTCTGTTGCTCTCCTTTGGTGGTTAAAACCTGACTGAAATAACCATATCTGTAAAGAAGTCCTATCCCTACCATATCGATTTTCATATCACTGGCTTCCTTTAAATAGTCCCCGGCAAGAATTCCAAGACCTCCGGAATATATCCTCAGAGAATCATGAAGCCCGTATTCCATACTGAAATAGGCAATCTTGGGGATTTTTCCTTTAGGCTTCCCGGCGATATAGTTTTTGTACCTTTCATAAACAGCTTTGATCTTCCCGACATAATCATTATTCTTACTTAAACTAATCAGCCTTTCATAATGAACCTGTTCAAAAAGTATGGCCGGGTTATGTTCACATGCATTCCATATCTCCGGATCAATGAGCTCAAAAAGTTCCTGTGCTTCGTCATCCCAAGTCCACCAGAGATTCTGTGAAATTTCATTCAAATGGCTTAGATTACTTGGTAATTTCGATTTAACAATGATTCTTTTCCAGACTGGCTCATTTATTTGTGTAACAACCTGTTCATGTATTTTTTCATAATGCTTTTCTTCAATTTCAACATACAGATCAGCTCTGGTAGCAGTCTTTTCCAAAGCAGTTGAATATGCATCTTTATAATATTTGATTAGCGTCTTCCAGAGAGCAGTCTCTGAAATATAGTGGGCATTTTCCCGGGCAGTCTTCATTTGCTCCGGACTAAGCTTATAGTATTTTTCCAGCAACTGAACGATATTATTTATCACATCCTCATCGTTTTCATCTGTTCTTTCGATGATGGCAATCCCTTCACACTCCTTCTCACACTCATTTTTGGCCCAAATTCCAAATCCTGCCAGTGAGGTTGTAACTGTAGGAACAGAAAAGGCAATACTTTCGAGAGGTGTATATCCCCATGGTTCATAATATGAGGCAAAAACTGTAAGATCCATGCCTATCAATACATCATAGTAAACCATATCGAATATACCATCTTTTCCATTCAGGTAGGACGGCACATAAATGATCTTAACATGACCTGACTTATCGTTTTTTATCCCGACCATTTTGATCCGGTTTAGTATTGAATCCCAGTCAGAATCATGGAGGTTATGAGTGAGGAACCTCGAACCTGACATCAGGTCCCCTTCGTTGTTCATTTTTGAAAGTAAGTCTTTTCTTGCACCGTAATGATTGGCAGGTATCAGAATAAATGCCACAAGGTCTCTGTCCAGTTTGTCAGATTTGTTCAGTTCTCCCAATGCATCAATAAACAAGTCTATTCCTTTGTTCTTAAATTCATATCTCCCGCTTGTTGCAACAAGAAAAGTGTCTTTATCGAGATTTTCACCTGTCAGATTTGAAGCTACCTTCATGAGTTTTTCCCGTGCTTCAGCTCTTTTTTTCAGAAATTCATCTCCTTTAGCTACAAAAGTATCTTCAAATCCATTGGGAGTCACAAAATCCACTTCTCTTTTCAGAAACTGACGGCATTCTCTTGCGGTAATATCACTGACAGTGGTAAATGAATCTGAATGCTGGGCAGCCAGTTTTTCAAGTGATTGTTTTGAAATAAGATTAAATTCTTTGGCGACTTCATCTTCATTGTAAGTATGTAAATTTTTATATAACGGGCGATTGTTACCGGCAAGACACCTTCCCAATACCGTTGCATGAGTTGTGAAAACATTTGCTACCTGCGGCAAATTATTTTTAAGGTAAAGAATTCCTGCACCGGTCATCCATTCATGAAACTGGGCAATGATTTTGTCATATGTTGAAAGGTTAAACCTTATGAAACTCTCAATAACCTTTGCAGTGGTATATCCAAAAAGGGCTGGTTCCATATAGTCCCACTGTCCTGAGATGGAGTCAAGCTTATAAGATTCCCATAATTCGGCAAAAACCTTGTCCTTAAGATTGATCATCTGAGAAAAATCGACCAGTATAGCTATCGGGTAGCCATTGATATTCCAGCGACCTACTTTAATTCTCAGACCTTCGGAATAGATCTGATTTCTCCATTCTGAAAAAAGTTGTGTATCCTCAATGAATTCCGGATTCCTGGTTTCATCATGTATAATATCAGGTCCGATAACAATGTAATTATTTTGAAATTCTTTTGCCAGGGTCATCGCCTTGGTGGCAATAACAGTATGAATTCCACCAACTTTATTGCACACTTCCCAACTAACTTCAAATATATAATCAGGTTTAATCAAATTTTTGCTCATGCTTCATTCATTAAATGTAAGAAATCCGTTCTCCGGTTGTTTATTATTTAATTGATTGTTTCTTCCTTGAAGCAGATGCTTTCACCTCAACTGGTTTTCCGGCAGCTGTTTTTTTCTTCTGTATAGATTTCATAGTAACTGGTTTTTTTGAGACTGCTTCTTTCTTTTGAACAGATTTTTCAGCAGCAGTTTTTTTTGAAACTGTTTTTTTCTTTTGAGCAGATTTCTCAGTTGAAGCACTTTTTATGGCAGATATCTTTTTACGCTTAACAACTTTTAATCTTTTAATTTCAGATTCGTATTTTTCAATGATCTTGTTTTTATCGAGAATAATATCGTTCAGGTTTGCTATATGCATATCCTTATCTGTCTCCGGCACTGAGGCGTTAAGCCTGATTGTGAAATCACTGAGAATATTCATGTAATTAATGTAAGCATCGTATGGCGAATCATATGGATTGAAATATGCGTGTACTTCTCCATCAGAAAAGAACTTGGTTGACATATAGTAAAAATGATCGCTTGCCTGTAAATATTTCCAGTCTTTAATAATCTTAGTATCGGTACAACGGTTAACCCTGTCAGTTAAAGCATAAAGCTTATTAAATGCATCTTCCTGCAATTCATTTCCAAGCCAGGCTGTGAGATCCCTTTCTTCATCTGCCCAGGAAACAGGATGAATAACATTAATAGCTGCAACAGGTTGCAGATTATCGGCTATTTCATCGGGTGTGTTAAAGGTAAAGTCAGTTTCTTTAAAAACCATTCGGGGTAATGCCTTTAAAAAATCAAAAATGCCTGTATCCATCCATTGATGTTCACCAAATGTCTCATAATCCATATAAATGTTTACAACTTCTTCTTTTTTGTCAAGATTCTTTAACCATGAGACATATTTATTAGCAGTAAGGGGATACTCAGACCAGCCTTTATTGGAGAATCTGAATGCAATGTCATCGCTTAGTTTAAAGTTTTTAAGCAAAACCTTCATACGCGGATTAATGGCATTATAATAAACATAATTTGGGCTTTTCCATCCCAGAATATGTTTTGCCCCTTCTGTAAGCATGGCTTTATATCCCAAATCATATACCATTGCTCCGATATCATCAGAGTAAACCAGCTCAGTATTCCTGAATACGGTTGGTTCCTGTCCAAAATAGTCTTTAATACGCTGTGAATGCTCCTTAACTTGTTTTTCAAACTCATTTTTATCCTTGAGTGAAACAAGAGAATGTGAGTATGTTTCAGCAAGAAATTCCACACAACCTGTTTTGGCCAGTTTTTTAAAACTTTCAAGTACATCGGGTGCGTAAAGCTCAAACTGATCCATAGCAATGCCGGTGATGGAAAAAGCCACTTTAAAGCGACTGCCATACTCTTTAATAATCTGTAATAGCACATTGTTTGCAGGAATATAACAATTATCGGCTACTTTCCGCATGATTGACTCATTCAGATAATCATCATAATAATAATGTTCAGTACCGATATCAAAGAAACGGTATCTTCTATACCTGAATGGCTGGTGAACTTGAAAATATAAACAGATGGTTCTCATTGCATCAAAATTGATAAATTATATAACAGATTGATAAATTTCTTTCACTTTATTTGCTGTATTTTCCCACTTTAAGGTTGCTACCTCTTCCCTGGCATACTTGGCAAACATTTTCGGTAAGCCCTCATAATTAAGAATTCCATAAATGGCATCTGCCATCGCATGAATGTCCCAGAAATTAACCTTAATGGCATGTTTCAGTATTTCAGAAACACCTGATTGTCTTGAAATGATAACCGGAACATTCGACTGCAGTGCCTCCAGCGGAGAAATTCCAAATGGCTCTGATATGGATGGCATCACATATACATCACTTAAGTTAAACATCGAATAGACGTCATCCCCACTGAGGAAACCGGTAAAATGGAATTTGTCACCTATCCTAAGTGCTGCAATCCTGGAAATCATCCTGTTAAGCATATCACCACTGCCTGCCATAACAAAACGAACCCTGTCCATTTTTCTTAATACCTGGTAAGCCGCTTCTATAAAATATTCCGGCCCTTTCTGCAGCGTAACCCTTCCAAGAAAGGTCACTATCTTATCGTTGATACCGCTCTTTACTTTTGCAATTTCCTTGTTAACCATAGGATCTACAGCATTGTATACTGTAATTACCTTATCGGGATTGATTCCATATTTTTCAATGACAATATTTCTGGTAAGATTGCTCACAGTAATAATTTTGTCAGCTATCTCCATTCCTCGTTTTTCAATCTCAAATACAGAAGGATTGACACTACCTCCGCTTCTGTCAAAGTCGGTGGCATGTACATGAATGATGAGCGGTTTGCCGGAAACATATTTTGCAGCGATCCCTGCAGGATATGTCAGCCAATCATGTGCATGAATCACATCAAAATCAAAGTTTACTCCTATGATAGAGGCAATAGCTGAATAATTGGCTATTTCCTGAAACAGATTATCACCGTATCCGCCTGAAAAAGTCAGTTTTCCTGAAAACAAAGTATTGATCAATGTTTGCTGCTTCTTCCTGGACAGGTTTACCATGTTTTCATACTCCTCCGGACTGGTATATGGAATAAGCTGTGAACCAACTTCAATGAAGCTGATGTTTTTAAAAAAACTTTTATAATCTACCACACGGTCGCTGATAACAATTTCACCTGCATCAATCAATTTCAGGTTGGTTTGATCTTCATCACCATATGCTTTTGGAACAACAAAGAGTATTTCAACATCACCGATGCTGTTTAAGCCTTTGGTAAGTCCGTAACTGGCTGTACCTAATCCGCCTGAGATATGTGGAGGAAACTCCCATCCGAACATTAAAACTCTCATACTATATGGCTGTATTTTACAATAAGATTTAACATTTTATGATTCAACTTGTTTTAAAGATTCAATTTTCTGAATGATTCTTAAAAGCGCTGCAACACTCCATGCTTGTGATATGGCTCCCCTGGACTGGTGTGGTGGATCCCCGTCGTATATTTCGGAGATGGTTCCAATTCCATGTTCAAATATGGCAGGTTCAAATCCCTCTACAATCTTTTTTACAAATGGAATACCTGAAGTTTTATGAATATTCAGATATGCCTCGCAGTAATGTTCAAGCAACCAGGGCCAGACTGTACCCTGATGATATGCGGAATCACGCGATTCCTGGTTACCCTGATAAATTCCGATGTATTTTTCATTGGTTGGTGAAAGTGTTCTTAATCCGCGTGGAGTAAGAAGACATTTTTCTGCCATTTTCAGGACAGCAAGTTTTATCTCATCATCAATGGGTGAATATTCCAATGAAGCAGCAATAATCTGATTGGGTCTGATTGACCAGTCTTTTTTTGAATCGTCAATGCAATCTGCAAGATACCCTTTTGAGCTATTCCAGAAACCTCCGACAAAGGATCTTTCTATGATTTCAGGCAATCCTTCCCATTCCCTGATAAAAACTTCATCTTTTGCACGTTTTGCCAGATCAAGTGAAAACATGACTGCATTGTACCATAAAGCATTGATTTCAACCGGGCATCCTATTCTTGGAGTAACAGGTTTCCCGTTTACCACAGCATCCATCCATGTTAGTGCCCTGCCGCCTTCACCCGCATATATCAGTCCGTTCTTAAGCATTCTGATGTTAAAAGATGTTCCGGAACGATATGCATTCAGAATGGATTTCATGGCTTTTCCATATTCCTTCCAGATGGCACTATATGATCTGACGACCCTTGCATATTGCTGTATAGCCCAGAAATACCATAAAGGAGCATCAACCGAATTAAACGCAGGTGAATCGTCACTGCCCATATTAGGGAAAAGCCCGCCTCTCAGCTTGTTAGTCATCGTATCCAGCACATGCTTGCAGGTTTTGATGTCATCAATTGCCAGTGTAAGTCCCGGAAGTGAAATAAACGTATCACGGCCCCATGAACCAAACCAGTGAAAACCAGCAATCACTTCGGTCTTCTTATCTTTTCTGACGATAAATTGCTGTGCTGAATTAATCAGACAATTTTTAAAATTGTTGCGTGGTATGCGTTTCCCTGTTTCAGTATTAAATTTTCGATTTAATGTATCAGGATTTTCAACTTCGGAGGTTGAAGCTGAGAATATGATGACTTCTCCTTTTTTTACAGGCATCTCAAAATATCCGGGTACAAATAGATCTTCCTTATACTCATAACCTCTCTTCATTTCCTCCATGTACTCGATGTTATAATACCAGTCAGGACTCGGAATAAACTCTACCGGCTTCGAAAACTGCATATGAAGATAAGGATAACCCTTATAGAGTCTTGATTTTATACCATGAGTAATAAACCTGATTTTGGTATCTGCATGCAGATTGGATTTACTTAGCTGATGCATATTTCTGAAAGCGAGAAATGGTCT
>Ga0114922_10003870_pt1 | contig 13935 bp, 10 predicted proteins | sample AartaG_FD_100975 | JGI IMG/M metagenome (GOLD analysis project Ga0114922, IMG submission 100975) | Deep subsurface microbial communities from Aarhus Bay to uncover new lineages of life (NeLLi) - Aarhus_00045 metaG | ecosystem: Environmental > Aquatic > Marine > Oceanic > Sediment | place...
GAATCCGAATATTTCATATCCGGCATATAAATATCAACGAATCCTTCGAGCTGCTTAAGCGTCTCAAGAGAATCATAGCCGCCGGTATTATAGACCGTCGGCAGTTTCAACCCTGCATCCCTTGCCAATTCAATAGCCGCCGTAATAGCAGCAGCAACGTGGGTGGGAGTAACAAAATTAATATTACTGCATCCGTATTCCTGCAGGCCGAGCATAGCCTCAGCCAGCTGCTCAATCGTCATCTTTCGCCCGTTACGATGATGGCTGATATCGAAGTTCTGACAGAAAAAACAGCCCAAATTACAGCCCGCAAAGAATATCGTACCCGACCCCCCGCCGCCGACAAGCACGCTTTCCTCGCCGAAATGAGGCCCGACAGAGCTTACCACCGCCCTGTTGGCAATCCCGCAAAAGCCCGTCTGCCCCCTGCCGCGATAGACCTTGCACTGCCGCGGGCATAGTGTGCAGGGATTCATCTTGTTCCACAACTCCTGAACGGGCTTACTAAACGAACCGATATTGGCCGGTAAAAGCGTCATAGTTTTATGTTGCACACTGTCTTTTAAACACGTTCAATCCATTATAATATTCACATCATACCTTATAGGCCACCATTTAATATTGCGGATAAAGCAATTTCAAGTTAAACTGACTTTTTCAGCAAAAAAAAAGAATTGAAATGACGCTAAAAAAGGCAAATTTAACAGAACAGAACTTTGATTCGGCGCATCCTGTAACAAAACTGCGGGAACTCAACAAGGCAAAGGAACGCTCGGAGCAAACGCTTGATTCGCTTGCCCGCCGATTAAGGGCAGGTGACCATACGGCCGCAGCCGAGCTTGTTGATATATATTACAAACAGATTTATTTATTTATGAGAAGGCTCGGACACGACCGCCAGGTCAGTGAAGACCTGACCCAGGAAAGTTTTCTTAACGCCTGGCACCATATAGGCCAGTTGAGGGACGGAAAAGCCTTGAACGGCTGGCTCTATCGAATTGCTGGTAACATTTCAAGATTATACTGGCGCAGGAACAAGCACAAAAAGACGGCCGGCGTTGAAAGCTTTAACGTCTTTGACAGTACGAATACCGGCCACGACATAGTCGAACATAACGAACAGTTGGAGCAGTTGAAAAACGTTGTTGCACGACTGCCCGTTAAATTAAGGCAAACGGTCGTTCTACATTATATGCAGCAGTTGACTATCGCCGAAGCAGCCGATGCAGCAGGAATAAGGGAAGGAACCTTTAAAAGCAGGCTCAACAGGGCATTAACAACCTTGAGAAAGCAGGTTATATAAAAAGGTTGTCAAGCAAAAAGTGAAGGCTGCGATGAAAAACGATAAAGAGATAAAAGAACTTTTGAATAAACTATCGGACGCCACGACAGAGCCGGTCCCCCCTGCTCTCGGCGAGGACATAAAACGCCAGATACCACCCAGACTTTCACCGCACAGGGTAGGTATGGATACAATCAACATAATAATTCACCTGAGAATAAATAAACTTGCCGCCGCTGCGGCCATAATTATTACAATAATATTCTGTGCCACCTTCCTTGGCGGCCGGGACTCTACCGGAGGGGTACTTCAGGATAGCATGCTGTTTATTAAACATTGGGCCACCGCCGATACCGCCAACATATCGGCCATAAAGTCAAGATATGACCGTATGCTTGGACGCGGTGAAGACGTTGTATGGTATGGCGATCGGATTACCACAAAGGACAGCTCCGCTGTGCTGATGCAGCGTAAGCTCCCCGATGGCAAGTACGAGGTAATGTTCGCCGATGGGCGTGAAAAACAAGTTACTGCAGAAGAGTTAATACCACTTCTCACTAAGATGCTGCAAAAAAAGGCGAAATAACAATTATACTACTGGAAAAAATTTGCCTATTTCACCCTTGAATTAATACTTAAGATATGGTAAAATGCCGATGTACGGAACATAATTTCCGAAAACTATTTTTTTATTGTAGAATTGGAGTTTCATCATGAGGAGCCGAAGAGGGTTTACTTTGATAGAACTTTTAGTGGTTATCGCTATTATCGCGCTATTGATGGCGATATTGATGCCCGCGCTGGCCAGGGTAAGGAAACAGGCTCAGTCTGTTACCTGCCAGGCAAAACTGAAACAATGGGGCCTTATTTTCAAGTTTTATACGGACGACTATGAAGGCTATTTCAATCCGGGCTGGGACGTGGGTGAGGCTGCGTTGTGGCCGAATTTAATGCGCCCGTATTACAAGGACGACTGGGACCTGCTCCTGTGCCCGACTGCAACCAGAGAAATGGAAAACGAAGGTGACTGGGGTACATTTAAGGCCGCCTTTCGAGTAATGGCCATGCCCGGAGGCGGGTCACACCGTTACGTATTCAGCTACAGCATAAATTCCTGGACCAATTATATGCACCAAGACCGCGGCGCCCGCCTGGTAGAATGGTTCTGGAAAAACGTCAATAATGCCAAAAATATGAGTCAAATTCCCGTCTTCGGTGATTCCACATGGCATGACGGCTGGCCGCGCCATACCGACACGCCAATGGAGTTTAGGGATGGTTTCAATATAGGAGACCAGGGCACTTCCGGGGAAATGAACCATTTCTGCATCGACCGGCACAACGGATTTGTCAACATGCTCTTTATGGACTGGTCCATCAGAAATACCGGGCTCAAAGAGTTGTGGACCCTGAAGTGGCATCGTGACTATGACACAATGGGCCCGTACACAAAAGCCGGCGGCATATTGCCCGGCGACTGGCCGCGATGGCTGCAGCGATATAAAGATTACTAAAATAACCTGCTAAAGACAAAAGGCCGGCCTCTCGGGGCTGGCCTTTCTTTTGGGCTGATAATATCTGAAAAGAAATCTGAACGGACAAAATGAAGGTTTTTCTTATGAGCAAAAAAACAGGATTTACATTAATCGAGCTTTTAGTGGTTATCGCTATTATCGCGCTGTTGATGGCAATTCTGATGCCCGCGTTGAACCGGGTGAGGGGACAGGCGCAGAAAGTCGTTTGTCAGGCAAGACTGAGACAGTGGGGTCTTGTGTTTAAGCAGTACACAGACGACCACGACGGCTACTTCAATAACAGGGATGTAGGGGCATCGGGCCTGTGGATGGCTGCAACGGAGCCGTACTACAAGAGTAGTGCGAAGATGCTTCTGTGCCCGACGGCCACGAGACTCATGGAAAACGATTACGACTGGGGCACCTTCAAGGCCGCCACGCTCAACGATTATATTTTCAGCTATGGCATCAATTCCTGGACAAACTCCGTGGAGCAGGACCGTGGAGCCCGCATGTTGGAATGGTTCTGGAGGAATGTCCAGAACAATACAACCGTAGTACCTGATACGAGGAAGACCGAAGGCAGACCGGTTAGTACGAATACAATACCGGTGTTCGGCGATTCCACATGGTATGATTCCTGGCCTCGCCACACCGATGCTCCGTCGCTGACTATGGATGCTTTTTACATAGGCGATCAGGGCACCTCCGGCGAAATGAACCATTTTTGCATCAACCGGCACGACGGGTTCGTTAACCTGCTTTTCATGGATTGGTCCACAAGACCTGTAGGACTCAAGGAATTGTGGACGTTGAAATGGCATCGTTCGTATATCACAACCGGTCCGTGGACGAAAGCCGGTGGTGTAATACCCGGCAATTGGCCGCAATGGCTGCAGCGATTTAAAGAGTACTAAAAATTATCTGCCGAAAAAAAAAAGGCCGGCCTCTCAAGGCTGGCCTTTCTCATGGACTGATATTATTTGAAAAGAAATCTGACAGGATAAAATGAAGGTTTTTCTTATGCGCAAAAGAGAAGGATTTACCCCGTTAGTCCTAAGGACTCCTCACGGAGAAACAAGAGCTTCTAACCGGGCCCGTAAAAGATTTTTAACGGGGTTCACATTAATCGAGCTTTTAGTGGTTATAGCTATTATCGCCCTGTTGATGGCAATCCTCATGCCCGCCCTCCAGCGGGTAAGAAAACAGGCGAAGGCCGTTCTGTGCCGCGCCAATCTCAAAGAATGGGGCCTTGTCTGGGCAATGTACATGGACGAAAACAACAGCAAATTCCCCGACTACATGGCCGGTAACTGGATGCAGAAGCTGATTGATTACTACGCAAACAGCGAAAAACTCCTTTACTGTCCGATGACCATAAACAAAACAATAGAAGAGGGCGCTCCCGTCCGCTATTCGATCCTCCCTACCGGCGGAAGCTATTCACTGAACGAGTGGATTTATGACAGCGACGATACCAGTGACGGCCGCAAGCTCGAGGAGTACTGGAGAAACACCAATCATAAAGGCCTGAATAACGTCCCGGTTATGGCCGACGGCGCCTGGCGTGCCGACGGCCAGCCGTACGAAACCGACAGCCCTCCGCAGTACGATGGAGAGCCCCGAACAGGAGTTGGCACATCCGGAAACGAAATGCGCATCTTTGCAATCAACCGTCACGATGGATTTGTAAACGTCCTCTTTATGGACTGGACCACCAGAAAGGTCGGAATCAAAGAGCTGTGGACTTTGAAATGGAATACCGACTATAACATTGCCGGACCCTGGACCACGGGCGGCTTTGTGCAGTCGGGCGACTGGCCGCAGTGGATGAGGCATTTCAAAGACTATTAATAATGACCATTGAATAAAAAAAGCCTGCCTAAAAAAGCTGGCTTTTTTTATCGACTCTGTCTCGTGACTAAGCCGACCACCCGCCTGAAAAGCTCAGACTCAGACCCGTGTCTCTAAACAGCAATTATATTTGCCCGCCGACGGGGCTCTCCTGGATGTGCAGGATTAATAGATAATCGCTGTGGCTTCTTCAATCCTCCTGATGACCTCTTTGGCATCAGCCGAGTATGGTACGTAACCGTCGAAGCCCTTCTGCATCAGGGCTTCGGACTCAGATTCGCTTAAATTGTTCACCAGAGCTATAATCTTAATAGTCCTCAAATCCTCATGCGTATGAATGCATTCACAAATGCTCATCGCATCTATGTCCTCAGATAAAAGGCTTACAAGCAAAACATGAGGGGCAAATTTGTGAGCTATCGCACCGGTGCCAAAATTGCTCCGGACGGTCTTGACTTCGTAGTCGGCCTCACTCCGCAAAACATCCGCCAAAGCCGATGCGGTCTTGTCGTTGCTGTCTGCTATAAGTATCCGGATTTTGCCCACCGGAAGCGCCGAGGTCGGCATATTATGCACCTTCATAAACCGAATCAGCTCGCTTACAGGTATTCGCCTGTCCTTGCTGCCCGGTATGCGATAGCCCTTGAGCTGGCCGTTATCAAACCACTTCGAGACTGTTCGCGGAGCAACATGACAAATCTTGGCTACGTCACCTGTCGTAAGTACGTCTTTGCCTTTTGCCATTTCCAGATTCCTGCCACTATGAATGATACTGAATGATAATTAAACCATACCTTTAATCGGTTCAAAATCTAAGGTTGTTTAACACTCAAAATGTAATTTTCATCTATCAGCCGTTTTATTTCATAAAATCCGCACAGAACTAACAAATAAACATTTACCCGGGCGGCACTACGTCCTATAAAGATAAGAAAGCTTTCCCTTTTCCAACGAAAATCGCAGGGCGGCAATTGTTCCTCCGGCGCATCACATATTCAAAATATCTTTGATTTATCGGCCGGTGAGGGTACAATTTTTTCAAAGGAGTTTATATATGCAGATATATTTGTCTCGGCCGGACATAACCGCCAAAGAAATCGAAGCGGTCTGCGAAGTACTTCGCGGTCCCGATCTTTCCCTCGGCCCAAAACTAACGGAATTTGAGCGGGCTTTTACCGGCTACATCGGTTCGAAGCGGGCCGTTGCCGTCAATAGCGGAACCAGCGGCCTGTTCTTGTCTATGTTGGCTCTGGGAATCGCCCCGGGTGATGAAATTATTACAACACCCTTTACTTTCATTGCCTCAGCGGCCTCAATTATGATGGCCGGCGCCAAACCGGTCTTTGTCGATATTCACCCGGAAAACCTTAACATAGACCCTGATAAAATCGAAGCTCGAATTACTACCCGCACAAAAGCCGTTTTGCCCGTTGAGGTTTTCGGCAACCCTGCCGGCCTCGACGGGATTTCTGAAATTGCCCAAAAACTCAATCTGCCCCTGATTGAAGACAGTTGCGAAGCCCTGGGTTCCGAATTGAACGGGAAAAAGGCCGGGACATTCGGCACGATAAGCGTATTCGGCTTTTATCCCAATAAGCAGATAACCACAGGAGAAGGCGGAATGATTCTGACAAACGACGATTATCTGGCCGATATGTGCGTATCACTCCGAAACCAGGGAAGGGGACCGGACGGCCCCTGGCTCGGCCACGAAAGACTGGGTTATAATTTCCGGTTAAGCGATATAAATTGTGCGCTCGGAATTGTGCAGCTTTCGAGAATAGACCAAATCAAGGAAAAACGCCTGCAGGTCGCAAAATGGTATCAGCAAATGCTTGCTGATGAGCCCAGACTGATAGTGCCCACCGAGCCCGATGGCTGCGATATGAGTTGGTTTGTATTCGTCGTCCGTCTTGCTGATGGTTTTACTTTGGCCCGCCGCGACCGTATTCTGCAGCAGATGAGAAACAAAAACATTCAGGTCGGCAATTATTTCCCGCCCGTGCACCTGCAGCCCTTTATGGTCGAAAAATTCGGCTATAAACAGGGTGATTTTCCCATTACCGAAGCCGTATCTAAAACCACTATCGCCCTGCCGTTTTACAGCAACCTGAATAAGGATAACGTGGCGATTGTATGCAAAACATTGAAAGAAGTTCTGGACAATAACCAGCCATAGATACAATTTGGCCGTCTTCGAAAAAGGTAAAATCTATCCCTTTATCACTTGCCCGTTACCCTGTTATCTAAGAACAAAATTGATGGCCATATACCAATAATTCTTTGGAAAATAAGGTAAATATCGCAGTTTTTTGCACTTTACACTTGGCATTTGCGGACTTTTTTGTTAAATTCTTAATAGTGGCAAATCAGAAGGCTGGCGGAGGGGACCAGCCGATAATATAGTTCACAGGAAGGGAGAAAATTTATGAGAGGATGGAGAGCTAAACTCGTTTTTTTACTGGTAGTTTATTTTGGAGGATATGCAACTGCGATTTATACTTTGGCGCCCGCCCCTGAAAACAAAACCAATGCCTCCGCCGGCTCCTCGTTTTTTCGAGGAATAACGGCGGACACAGAAGAAAAAAGCTCTGTTTTTTCGGCGGTCAAATCAGACGAGTTCAAACAATCTTTGAACTCAGGGATACACAAGTGCTTTGAGTTCAGTAAGGATGTTGCCTGGCGTACAGCAAGATTCATAAAACAAAAGATTGATGAAAGACAAGCTCGAACTGATAGCTGAGAAAATCGCGGATTTGCGATTTGCGATTGCCGGTTGAAACTTATAACCGGAAATTGCAAATCCTAAATCGATGTTCCGCCGCTCTTATTTGCAAAATTATAATCCGTATATACGTTGCCAGGTTTTTCGGAGGGGGGGCGTATGTGCAAGATTGGAAGGCCGTGGGTCCCCAGAGGCTCACGGCCTTCGGAATATCAAGCCAAAGTCTTGAGCCTTATAACCTGAGTCTGACTTGCTCGTTGAATGTTCGCAACTGCACGCTTATAGTGTTTAGCGCCCAGTCTATGTAGTGCAATTTGTGAGCGGGCCGATGGTGCCCTTCGTTCATCAGACCGTTCCTTACGGTTTTTAAGAATCTGCTTATGGTTTGTGAGCTTATCTGAGTAGGTTCCGCAGCCCATTGCTTTAATTCTTCATATTCCCGCCGTAATTTCCTGCTGCTGCGTAACTGTTCAACTGTCAAATAATCACCGGGATTATAATCGAGCTGAAGGCCCTTGAGACACATAATTAACGGCTCATAATTGGTCTTTTCTCCCAGACGAATAAATTTATACTGATGAACATAAGTAGTCGCCTGACTCGGCGGCTTGTCGGCAATACCTCCTCCGCCCAGATACCACCTGCGCTTGCTGGTTCGGGCAAATACGAGTTCTTCACCATTCGTTTCTTCGCTCTGTGGCTCGCCGGAATCCGGCAAAGTCGATGAAAAACGATTGGTATATTGTGTTATCTCATCGTAGCCCATTCTTGAAACCCAGAATCTGCCCGTGTCCTTTCGTTCCGGACCGCCGCCGAGCAAAAGTAAGCACTTAACAAAACCCAGGGGCAATATTTGTTGATCATCGATCTGTTTTTTTCGAAGCTGGAAAGAAAGATGCAGACTATGCGGGCGAACGTCATAGAAATTGGTTATCTCATGTATCAACCTGTTTAGAAGCCACGGATCCGAAGTTGCCGGCCGGGAAAGTTCTCCCCGGATATTCAGCCTTCCAGGAGCAAGCTCCAGAAAACCGCACCTCCGACCCTGGTCCGTCGAGCCTGTGTGGTCGTCGATATATCCACCAAGCTTCCAGGACAAAACATCAAGGCGAAAATCGTAGAAATACTTAAAACCGTCATACACGGGGTCACTCTTATTCTGAATGCTTCTTTGCGGTTCGACAGCCGCAGGACCAAGATTGCTTAATTCTACCTCAATTCCAAGTGGAACCAGCCCAGGCTGAAGATTCGAACGAATTTGCGCTAGTTTTGCACGGGCAATGCGAGCATCAAACATACTTTTCGCTGCGCGTACGGCGTATTTGATATAGTCAATGAGGTCGTGTTTGTCACAGGGCATTGTTTGAAGGCTTCTCTCAATAATCAATTCAACAGCCTTATTGTTTGCATTTACCATTTGCAAAGACGCAAGTACACTAACCGACCGCTTAAAATATCTTTCTGAAATATGCATATGCTCGAGTTCAAAGCGGTATTGAGATTGGATTTGTTCTTCGAGCTGACTGAGCAGGACCTGCTTTATAACCAAAGCTAAATAGTTCTTTATAAACGGCCTGGCTTCCTGATCACTGGATAAGTGTTTGATGCTCGGACGGGGCCGGTCAAGTTCGTGTTCAAGATAATAATCACTAACGGCATCGGCGTGATAATGGCTCATCACAAGGTCACGCTCTGTCGTCGCGAGCAGCTCCCTGTCGGCTCGGCGCTCCCATTCGGCATCTGCTGTTCGTTCACCGGGACGGGTGTGCTTTTTGATGAATTTATCAATGCGTTTTCGAAGCCAAAGCTCGTGTATAAGATTAACGTGGAACCTGTCGCCAAAGTGTTTCTTCATTGAGCTGTGAGTTACAAGGTAAGCCTGGGCATCGACCGGACCTTTTGCCGTGTTGATTTGCACCATTTCTCTTTTATAACGCTTGCCTTCATACCTGTCGATTTCCGCCATTGCCCAGGCGGGAATATCATAGACCACCAGGCCTTCGATTTTTGATGATCGAGCTGAAACTGCATAGAAATAGACATTGTCCGGACTGACTTTTCGATAATGGGCAAGAAAGGCCGGCTCCACCCAGAGGGTCTCTTTGTCAATTTTAGAGACTTTTCTGGTAAAACTTAAGCTGCTGACTGATTTGAATATTCTACGATCACGCAGCGAGCCATAAATGAACAGATTTACCTTTCTCTCGTTCATATTCCCCGTTTCATAATTCGTGTTAATCTTCTTTTCAATCTGCGAATTCAGCCTTTTCTGATTTGTCTCCATAATCTGAACAGCTCTTTGAATGCACGAAGAATAACACGCAAATTCGCACCCGTTTGTGCCCCGGCTGTCCGGGGATAATGATGGACTCCCTGTTGCACCACACAATAACCTTTTCTAACTGCACGGGCCAGGACTTCAGCATCGATAACGGCACCTGTACTTACTAACTTGATGTTATCAAAAATTTCCCTCTTGTATAACTTAAAAGCACAGTCGATGTCGCAGATTTTCATGCCGAACAGCAAACAAACAAGTTTCGTCCAGCACCAACCGTTCATTTTGCGTACGAGGCTGTCCCGACGGTTCAGCCGATAGCAGCTAACAATATCGTATTGCTCCATCAATCCCAGCAGCGGCGGCATTTCATTAATATCGAACTGGCCGTCCCCGTCGGTATAAAACACAAGCTCTTTTGTCGCCGCTTTGAAACCCGTTTGCAGCGCCGCCCCGTACCCAACATTGGTCACATGATGCACAGCTTTTACCCTGTCCTTTTGGCCGGCAAGCTCGTCGGCAATTTTGCCCGTGCCGTCGCTGCTGCCGTCGTCAACGATAATAACTTCGAAGTCAGCGTTGAGCTTTTCCAGTACGGCAAGGGCCTTTTCTACTACGCCGGTGATATTGTCCTGTTCGTTATAGCAGGGGAAAAAAACGCTGACGGAAACATTGTTTGCCGGCTCGGTCATAATTAAAAACAATGAGCAAAAATCTTATGCACTTTTCACTTATGCACTTATTTACTTACCACCTCTTGATTCGAGCTAACCTTATCAATTCACTTACATATTTGTTCTGCTGAGCCAAATAATCGTTTACGAGTTTTGTGTTATTCTCAATCCGGGCAACATTCTCCAGATAATAGCTTGCTATTCGCCCCGCTTCTACCCTGTTGCGAAAACCGTCCTCTTTGGCCCATTTAGACTCATTTTCTGTAAACCTCTTGATATAATCTTCGCAAAACTTCTGAACGTCGGCTCTTAACTTGGCGAACTTCGAGGCTACGAGTATTATTTCAAGCATAGGTGCAGGTGATTCGTTCAATTCGAAGGCCTTTACCGCAAAATCAAAACCCTTCTTCTTCTCGGCTATCCCCATACGATAATAAAGCCAGCCATGGGCACGAATAAGGTTACTGTGGAAATCATCCGGGTAAAGGGTTTCCCCGTTAAATATGCCGTCAAAAAGTGCCTTCCCTTCAGGTGTTTTGATATCGACGTACAATCGCTGCTTGTTATTGAAGAACACAAGACGCCAATCGAGGTTACGTTCAAGGCCCTGCACGACGTGATAGGACCTTTTATCATAATATTCACTACGTCGAGGCACGCTGCATTTTAACTGAGGCATTAGCACCACCCAGACGTTATATTTCCTTAGCTGCTCATCCATCCACTGGCCGATCTTTACATAATCGTCATTAGTTAGATTCTCCCCCCTGTATCCGGCGCGTCTAAGTATCTCGGCGGTTCCCGCTCCCCCACCCATAATATCCTGCCATAATTCGAAAGCCATGCGGTCATAAGCCGCCTGTGCCCTGCCATCCATAAATAACTGTAAAGGCGTTTTACCTGTATTCGGGTCGGGCTCCTGACCGAAAGCAATGAAGCCGCCCTCTGTCCAGGAATTAAACATCTTTCCTTCTAATTCATTATCTTTGATAAACCTGCTGGCGTAAAACGGCTTTTGCCCCGAGTCGGTCATCCGCATAAACATTGATGTTAATTTCGGATCGCGAGGCCACGAATCCAGATAAATTCGCTTAAATTTAAGCCCCCACCACACACCGAAATACATCACGGCCATCGCACCGGCCAAAACAATAAATAATTGTAGATTATACTCCATCACCCCAACAGCCAGACGTTTGTTTTTACGAAAGTTTATAAATGCTGAAATTGAACGAACAAGCTGGTCAATAAACATTGCTATAACCGGGCAGGCTGCAATGGCCGCTATGGGAATAAATCTGCGCGAACGCACCGCCATATAAATCGTCAGGGCACCTATAAGAATTATTGGTATATCTATTTTCGGCCATTGATAACCTTCGGAAATATTCTTTTTCCGCTTGGTTTGCCGGCCAATAGAAGTGGAAGTTTTTAACAGAACAATTGCCCAAACTGCAAAAGCTGCACTACCGAGAATGAACATAACTAAAAATGGTTTTGCAGTACCAACAGGATTCGTCCAGTCGAAAGCAGGCAACCACTCGTGGATTTTTCGCCACCTCGCAGCATGTTCGCTGACGCTGATGACAAAAGTATGAGTAAGATTTGTTAAATGAAAAGGATTGAACAAAACCGTGGCCACAAACGCAGCAGCAGCAGCGGCAATTGTATGATACACGCCCTTCCATCCGATCGAAACAAGATTTTTCTTGTAAAATACCAGCAGAATATCCAAAACTATCACAAGGATTGAAAACAGAAATGTGGGGAACGTAAGGCCCGCACGGGAAAGAACGAAAAATAAGAAAGGCCAGGCGGTAATGTTGTACAAAATCGCAGTCCATTTTTTATTGCAGTTGGTAAACAGATGCAAACCTATAAACGGCACAAGCATTATGAATGCGTAGATATACCCGCCGTGGACATTGCACCAGAAAACCGTTACCGGAACAATAAGCCATATATACAGCACGTTGCGATACGTCGTAAGGGCAAGGATAAGCAAAAAGACCGCTACTAACATATTCGAAAAACCCGCCGGGCGAATATCGAGAAATGAACGCCCCGTAAACATCGCAAAGCAGCAAAACACCGCACAAAGCCACGGATGGACCCCCAGTAACCGGCCCGTGTAATAAACACAAACCACGGTCACTATGTAAATAGCGAACTTCCAATAAACTAGCGCATTGGAAGGAAAGCTTACACCGTCCGCATAGGATGATTTGGGTATCAACGAATAGAAAATCACGTGCGTCAGCCAGTTCTGATTTATCCAGCCCGTCGGGTGCCATTTCTTGACCGTTTTCAGGCCTACTTTATCCGTAATCCATCGGGCCCAGCTTGGCCAGGTTTTAATCTCTTCTTCCGTCGGCCCCGCTTTATGTGAGTTTGCACTGAAAGGCTCGACTGTATCGACCCCGTGATTGACAAAATGCCGCCCGCAAGCCATTGCGACCCACGTATCACCCGCGGCCACCATGTGTGTGCAAGCGTGAAATGTAAAAACAAGCATCGCCAGCCAACAGATGACAATGGAAACACGCCGCAGGTCAGAAAACATCTTACTCCTGACTTCCAACTTCTGACTTCCGGTGTCCGGCTTCTGATTTCTACCTTCTACTGACTTAGCCATTCTTCCAGTCTGTCTAATCCTTTGGTAATCTGCGCAAGCGAACAGGCAAAACTCAAACGAACGTTATTATCACAGCCAAACGGCAGCCCCGGAACCAGCGCGACATTGGTCTGTTCAAGAAGCGCTTGTGCAAAATCCATACTGCCGTTAATCTTCGCACCATTAATATTTCGGCCATAATGGCCCGAAACATCAGGGAAACAGTAAAAAGCACCCGTACATTCGGGACATTCCACGCCTTCGATGCTGTTTAACCGCTTCACCATATATTTGCCCCGCCGCTCGAATTCCTGTCTCATACTCTCTATGGCCTCCTCGGCAGGCGCCCCTAAAGCCGCAATCGCCGCATACTGACCGAAGGTGACAGCATTCGACGTCATATGAGATTGAAGCCGCCCCATTGCCTTTATAACATCCAGCGGCCCCGCCGTATATCCAAGACGCCAGCCCGTCATAGAGAAAGTCTTGCTGAACCCGTTAAGAGTCAAAGTCCTGTTATAAGCGTCCTCACTCAGCGAAGCAAAACTCACAAACCTGGTATCACCATAGATTAATTTCTCGTAGATTTCATCAGAGAGTACCATCACATTTGTCCCTTCGAGGACCTTCGCAATGGCCTTCAGCTCTTCGGGAGTATAAGTAAAACCGCCCGGATTACTCGGCGAGTTAATCAAAACCATAGCCGTCTTATCAGTTATTGCTTCTTCCAACTGCGAAGGCGTCATCTTGTAGCTGTTATCCTTATCCGTTTGAACAACTTTAACAACCGCCCCGGCCAGCTTTATAGCCTCCGGATAAGTTACCCAGTACGGTGTAGATAAAATAACCTCGTCACCCGGGTCAAGCACCACCTGCATCGCCTCATAGATAGAATGTTTGCCACCTATATTGACAATGACCTGCTCCGGCTTGTATTCGAGACCGTTGTCTTTTTTGAGCTTGTCCGCGATGGCGGCACGCAGTTCGATTATAC
>Ga0114922_10003871_pt1 | contig 13935 bp, 8 predicted proteins | sample AartaG_FD_100975 | JGI IMG/M metagenome (GOLD analysis project Ga0114922, IMG submission 100975) | Deep subsurface microbial communities from Aarhus Bay to uncover new lineages of life (NeLLi) - Aarhus_00045 metaG | ecosystem: Environmental > Aquatic > Marine > Oceanic > Sediment | place: Aarhus...
CAGGGCCGCATCGGCGACACCTTCACCGGCATCGTGACCGGCGTGCAGGCCTTCGGCGCGTTCGTCGAGAACCCGGAACTGTTGATCGACGGGCTCGTGCACATCTCCAGCCTCACCGACGACCAGTACCGGTTCGACCGCCGCCGCTTGGCCCTCGTGGGCCGCAGGACCGGCCGCGAACTTCGCATCGGATCGACGCTGGAGGTCCGCATCGCCGCCGTGAACATCGCCCGCCGGCAGTTGGACCTGGCGCCCGTCGAGGCCGAGCGCCGTCGCGGCCCATCCGCCAAAGCCGACGCGAAGAAAACCGAACGCATACCCCGCCAGGCCGCCAAGAAACCTGCCCGCGCCGCCAAGCGCGCCCGCCGCGCAAAGGCGGGGAACCGGAAGAAGAAACGTCGCTGAAATGTGTACCGCGGCGCGCCTACTCCTGCGGCTCGAACGGCTCTTCCTGAAGGTCGCCGCCGGCGGTTTCGGTGAGTTGGGTGATCTTCTTTTCGGCCTCGCCGAGGGTTTTGCGGCAGGCCTTGAGAAGATCGGCGCCCTCGGCGTACAGCCGGAGCGACTCATCGAGACCCACGTTGCCGGACTCGAGTTTCGCGACGATTTCCTCTAGCCGCGCGAGACGCTGCTCGAAGGTGAGTTCCTTGGGCGTGGCTGCTTTGCGTTTGGCCATGATGGCTCCTCCACAGCGCGCGGCGGGCAAGCCCGCCGGCTAAATCTCCAGTCGTTACCTTTCAGCGCGTTCGAGTTCGGCCGCCGTGTCGCGTGCGACGGTCGCGGTGCCAAAGGCCTTGCTCGTCGGCAGGGCGATGTTACTCGTCGAACAGCGTCGCCCCGGTGTCGCGGCGGCCCCGTGTGCCACGGCCGGTCTTGCCCGGCCGTGCTTGGTCTGGCGCGGCGGGTGCGGAGACCCGCCGCGCACCGGCGGTTGTGGTGACGTTGCTCAGCACCTCACCCTCAGCCAATATCGTGCGCAGAAGGTCGCCGCGGCGGGCGTCGGCGGCGCGGGTGAGCGACTGGCCCGTCCGCTGAAGGACCGTGCGGCTGTAGCCGCGCGCAAGCACACGGTCGGGGGCGAGATCGGTCAGCCGTTCGGCGATGGTGCCGATCCGCGCGCCCCAGCGATGGACGAGGAGCGTCCGCTGGGCCGAGCGGAGGCGAAACGCGAGTACCCGGACGGCACCGAGCGCCCGCTGGTGCTCGACCCGCGGCGCGTGTTCGGCCAGCCGGCTTGCCGCGCCCTCCAGCCGCACGCGGTACGCCGACGCCCTCTCCCGCACGCCTGCGGCCAGCCGGGCCGCCAAATCATGGAGCCTCTGCACGCGGCCGAGGACGAGTTCCTGCGGATAGCGGAAGTAGCGGCTGGTCTCGACGAGGTCGAGGCCGTGCTTCATGGCGTCGAGCCGGTGCCTGAGGCCCCGCGCCAGCCGCCCCCGTTTCGCGTCGAGGTTGGCCGCCACCTCGCGCCGGTCTTTGACGACGATCTCGGCGGCGGCCGAGGGCGTCGGGGCACGCACGTCGGCCACAAAATCGCTGATCGAAAAGTCCGTCTCGTGTCCGACGGCGCTGACGACGGGGACCTCGGACGCGAAGATGGCCCGCGCGACGATCTCCTCGTTGAACGGCCAGAGGTCCTCCAGGCTTCCCCCGCCGCGGCCGACGATCAGGACGTCGAGCGCCGGGAGGCGGTTGAGGTTCCGGATGCCGCGGACGATCTCGGCGGCGGCGCCTTCGCCCTGCACGCGGCTGGGCGCAAGGACGATCTCGACGGCCGGCCACCGGCGCGAGAGCACGTGGATGATGTCGCGGACGGCGGCGCCGGTGGGACTCGTCACGACGCCGACCCGTCGCGGGAAGGCGGGCAGCGGCTGCTTGCGGGCCGGGTCGAAGAGGCCTTCCTTCTCGAGTTTCGCCTTGAGGCGGCGGAAGGCGACCTCCAACGCACCCACGCCGCGGGCCACCACGCTCGAGACGTACAGTTGGTAGTTGCCCTGGGACTCGAAGACGCTGACGTGGCCTCGGGCCTCGACCTCCAGGCCGTCGGCCATTTCGGGCGGCAGCCGCCCGGCGGCCGACTTCCAGACGACGCAGCGGATGGCGGCCCCCTCGTCCTTGAGGGTGAAGAACACGTGGCCGGAGGTGTGCCGCTTCAGGTTCGAGACCTCGCCCACGACCCAGACGTTGGGGAACTCGCCCTCGAGCACACCGCGGATGCGGCTGGTCAGGCGCCAGACGGTCTCCGGACCGTCGTCATCGGGCACGGCGATACGGTTCGGGTCGAACAGGACGCTCATAACCCGATTTTCTACCGCATCGGGCCGGACGAATCAATCGGATACGGCCGAGCGGTCCGACACAGGCTCCGACCCGCCGCGCCATGGCATGAAGCCCCCCGCGGGCTACTCGAAGTGCAGCACCGCGCAGCGCCGCGGGGCACAGCGACGCTGCGCGGTTCCCAGCGCCGCAGCCTACGCGCGCCGGCGCAGGAGCACCAGCACGCCAAGGGCCACGATCGAGAGCGTCGCCGGTTCGGGCACCGTCAGCCCTTTGATGCAGAAGTTGGCGGTCTCATCCAAGTCATACAGATCGAGCCAGGTCCCGGCGTCGAAGTAGTAACTCTGGCCGGGGCCGGCGGCCGAGACGACGGTCGTTCCGGCGGCGGCGTCGCCGAGCAGCAGTTCCACGTCCGACGTGCGGTCGTAGGCCTGGCCGCCGGTTGACAGTTCGAGGAGGATGTAGAAGTCGTCGCCGGCGGTCAGCGGCACGAGCGTGTCGAGGTCCACCGTGTGGAAGCCCGTGTGGTCGATGGCGCCGGACGCCGAGGTCCGTGGGTCGAGCAACTGGCCGCCCTCGAGGCGATCGAAGATGCGGACGGTGTACGCGACGCCATCGGTGGCGGTGTAGAAACTGACCGCCGCAAGCGGCTCGTCGGCCGCGGCCGTGAAGGCGTTGAAGGCCAACTCGATATCGGTCAGCGTGTCGCGCCAACCGTGGTAGTCGTGGGAGTAGATCGTGCTGTACGGATTCAGGGCGACGTCCTGGAAGGAGACGGCGCCCATCTCGGGGTGCTGGCAGGTGTGCTTGTCGTAGTAAGAGATCCAGAAGTAGCCGCCGCTTCCCCAACCGCTGCCCCAACTGTTCTTGCAGAGCCACGCGCCGTCCTGGGGTGCCTGGGTGGTCTTGCTGTCGTCCCATCCGACGATGGCGACGGAGTGGTTAGGTGGATTGGTGTCGGTGGGCGGCTGGTAGTGCGTGCCGCCGGAATAGAATCCGCCGCCCCAGTACACGCAGGTTCCCAGAGCGCCCTCGGTCATGACGGCGTTCTTGATGGTGTGGATGTTCGCGAGGCCGGCCCCCGCGGTGTACCAGTCGATATCGCGCGGGTAGTATCGGTGGTAGGTCTCGCTGCCGCGGTCGGGTGTGTTATTGTACCAGTACCCCTCGGCCTGTTCCTCCCGGACGGCGCCCTCGCCGCGCGCCAGGTAGGCCGCTCCGATGAGGTAGTCGCCGCCCTGATGGACGGCCAGCCCGCCGCCGGACGGGGGCACCCGGTCGTCGTTGTTGTGCTGGTTGAAGCCGTTCCACCAGTCCAGATGATATTCGGCGAGGTTGGGCTCGCCGGTCTCTCCGGCCGCCGCCCAGTTCCCGGTCATCAGGAGGTTGCTCTCGATGGCGGCCATCGTGCCGTGACACCAGCAGGTGCCGCCTTGCTGGCTCTTCACGGAGGTGACGTAGGAGGTGCCCCCCACGTCGCGCAGGTCGAAGGCGGCCGGCTGCGCGTCGGCCTGCGATGCCACGAGCATCGCAACAAGGGCGGTGCAGACGAGGAGTCGTCGGGACATGATGCGTGGACCTTTCACCAGGGGGCTACCCCTCTGTTGGCCGGCCGCGCCGGCCGGGTGAGTCTGGGCTGCCCGGCTCTTCGATGATGTCGCGACGGCGGGAGAACGCCGGACCGTCGCGGCCGCCCCTTTCGGCGGCACAAAAAAAACGGGGCCCGTCCGCCCATCGGCGGACCAGCCCCGGGTGCATCCAGCCCTCACATTGCTGGGGGGAGTATACCTCAAAAAAGGCCGAAAGTCAAAACAGTCCGCCGTTGAATCTTGCCGCAAGCGCCCGGGGCCGCTGCACGTCGGCCGGCGGACGTGTCTGCCGCGCGGTGTGTGAACTCAGAATTGCCGCAGCAGGTCCAGCATCTTGCGGTCGAGTTGGTGGCCGCGGAAGGGCTCGTAGGTCACGTCCTGGCGTTGGGAGTCGAGAGGTCCGAAGCCGCCGTGGAGGTTCCAGACGGCCCAGCCCCAGCCGGCCTCGCGCCACAGCGACAGCACGTCGCGCATCCATCGAAGGACGACGTCGTGCGGCGTGCGGTTATAGACGCCCCATTCGCCGACGTGAACGCCTACGCCCATCGCCTCCAACTTTTTCCACGGCTCGATGTATTGTTTGCGGAGCCAGTCCTTGCCCTGGACCTCCTTGCCTCGCTTGAGCGGCCATGTGGGTTCGGCCCAGTTGCCTCCCGCCCACGACGCCTTGTAGTGCGTGAGTTGAAACGGCTGGTACCCGCGTGTGCTCTGGGCGATGCCCAGACCCGCGAGTTCCGTCACGGGCACGTTGCCGTAGGAGTTGCCGTCGGAGATGACGAGGCGGTCGGGGTCGGCGGCGCGGATGGCGGCCGTGGCGCGGCGGGCCACCTTGGCGTAGTCGGCGCCCGAGACCTTCGCGGGCTCGTTGACGAGGTCGAAACTCAGCCGCTCCGAGGGAATCCCTTTGTAGCGCTTGGCGAACATGGCCCACTGGGCGTCGAACTGTTTCTGGGCCTCCTCGTCCTTCCACAGGTTCAGTTTCTCGGGCGGCCGCGCAACCGTGTAGCCGGGGGCGCGGTGCAGGTTCAGGCTGACGTGGATACCGTGCTTGCGGCCGAACGCGACGGCCTGGTCGATCTCGGTGAGGACCTTCTCGTTGTACGCGTAGGGGTTATCCTTGTCGGTCCAGCAGCGGTAGTCCATGGGGAGGCGGACGAAATCGAAGCCCCATTCCTGGATGAGGGCAAAGTCGGATTCACGGAACGGGCTGTTGCGGCCGGCGTTGAACTTTTCCTGGAGGTTGAACCCGCGCCATCGCGGCAGTTTCGCGGCCAGTTCGCTCGTGGTCTTCGGTTGGGCGCCGAGCGCCGGGCGCGCCGAGCGTGCGACCAGTGCGGCGCCGGCGGCGGTCTTGAGAAAGTTGCGACGGTTCATGGCAGACCTCCGAGTCTGGCTCGCAGGAAACGCGCCGGACAAGCCCGGCGGCTGACGATTTGAACCCGCAGGCGGCGGGAACGCCCCGCCGAATCCCGTCGAGACTCAGCGGTCGGAGGGGCGGGTCGGGTGGGGGTGGGGGCGCTTAGGAAGGCCGCGGTGGGAGATCGTTCCCCGCCGCTCCCGCGGCGGGCTCGGGGCCGGGCTCGGGGCCGGGTTCGGGGGCGGGCTCGGTGGTGGGCTCGGTGGCGGGCTCGGTGGCGGGCTCGGTGGCGGCGATCTCGATGGGTACGCTGATGCGCTCGATGGCGGTGGCTCGGCCGGTCTGGGTGTCGGCGGTGACGAGGACGCCGCTGGCGCGGAGGTCGCCCTTGGCCACGTCGAAGTGGGTCGGCATGCCCGTGATGAGCGCCGAGAGGACCTTCTTTCGGTTACGGCCGAGGACGCCGTCGTGCGGGCCGGTCATTCCGAGGTCGGTGATGTAGGCTGTGCCGCCGGGCAGGATCCGTTCATCGGCCGTCTGCACGTGCGTGTGGGATCCGACGACGGCCGTGACCCGGCCGTCCAGGTGCCAGCCCATGGCGATGCAGTCGCTGGTGGCCTCGGCGTGGATTTCGACGAAGATGAGTTTGGCCTGCTGGGCGATCTCGTCCAACACCTTGTCGACGGCGTGGAAGGGGCAGGCGGCGGGTTTCATGAACGTGCGGCCGAGAAGGATGGTGGCGGCGAAGGCGAAGCCCGACTGGCTTTTGAGGACGGTCCATTTCCGGCCGACGGCCTCGTCCGGCAGATTGGCCGGTCTTAGCAGGCGGTCCGATTCGGCGAGCAGCGGCAGCACCTCTTTCTTGCGGTAGACGTGGTCGCCGAGGGTCACGACGTCGACGCCCATCGTCCGGAGTTCGTCGAAGATGGGGGGGGTGATGCCGGACCCGCCGGCGGCGTTCTCGGCGTTGACGATGACCACGTCGACCGAGTGCGTTTTCAGGAGGCCGGCGAGCGCGGCGCCGAGTGCGCGGCGTCCGGGTTTGCCGACGACGTCGCCGATGAGCAGGGCGCGGAATTGCATGAAACCTCCACGGCCACTGCACGGCTGGGCAAGCCAGCCGTGCCACACGCTCGAGGGTTACTTTCACAGACGCCGACGGTCCGGCGGCTGCCTACCGTGCGTACTCGATGACGCGGCGTTCGCGGATGAGGGTGACCTTGACCTCGCCGGGATACGTGAGTTCGTCCTCAACGGCCTTGGCGATATCGCGGCAGACGGTCATGGCGAGTTCGTCATCGACCTTGTCGGCGTCGACGATGACGCGGACTTCGCGTCCGGCCTGGATGGCGAAGGCGCGGTCGACGCCGTCGAATCGGCAGGCGATGCCCTCGAGTTTCTCCAGGCGCTGGATGTACTTTTCGAGGGTTTCGCGGCGTGCGCCGGGCCGGCTGGCGCTGACGGCGTCGGCCGCCGCCACGATCATGGTGTACAGCATGCTCTGGACGTCCGGTTCATGGTGTTTGCCGATGGCGTGAACGACCTCGGCCGTCTCGTTGTAGCGTCGGGCCAGGTCGGCGCCGATCTCGGGATGCCCGCCCTGGACCTCGTGGTCGACGGCCTTGCCGATATCGTGCAGAAGGCCGGCCCGGCGTGCCAACCGGCCGTCGAGGCCGAGTTGGTCGGCGAGCATGCCCGACAGGGCCGAGACCTCGATCGAGTGCTTGAGCACGCTCTGGCCGTACGAGGTCCGGAACTTCAGCCGCCCCAGCAACTGGATCTCTTTCGCGTGCAGGCCCTTGACGCCGGTATCGAGGGCCACCTGCTTGCCGGTCTCGTTCATCTCGCGTTCGATGTCTTTGCGGCAGTCGGCGACGATTTGCTCGATTCGCGGGGGCTGGATGCGGCCGTCGGCGATGAGTTTGGCCAGGGACCGGCGGCCGACCTCGCGGCGGACGGGGTCGAACGACGAGAGCACAACGATGCCGGGCGTATCGTCGACGATGACGTCAACGCCGGTGGCGCGTTCGAAGGCGCGGATGTTGCGTCCCTCGCGTCCGATGATGCGGCCCTTCATCTCGTCGTTGGGGATGTCGACGGTGGCGACGGTGGCTTCGGAGGTGTAATCGGACGCCAGTCGCTGGATGGTGGCGGCGAGGATTTCGCGGCTGCGTTGGTCGGCGGTTTCCTGGGCGCGTTCGATGGCCCGCTGGACGAGTGCGGCGGATTCGTGCTGGACCTCGGCCTCCATGCGTTCGAGGAGGATCGTGCGGGCCTCGTCGGCGCCCAGTCCGCTGATCTTGAACAGTTGCCGCTTCTCGTCTTCGACCATGTGATCGAGTTCGACTTTGCGTTTGTTCCAGTTTTTCTCCATGTCGGAGACGCGTCGCTCGACGGTCTCGACGGTCTTCTCCTTGGCGGCGAGGGTCCCCATTTTGGAGTCGAGGGTGTCTTCGCGTTTGACGACGCTGCGTTCGCGTTCGCGGAGTTCATCGCGTGTCTTGGCCGCCTCCTTGCCGAAGGCCTCGCGTGCCTGGATGGCCTCTTCCTTGGCTTCGACCTTGGCCTCTTTGATGAGTGCCTCGGCTTCCCTGCGTGCCTGTGCCAGGATCTGCTCGGTCGCCGACCGGGCGACGCGCGTGCGTTTCGACAACAGAATGGCTGCAACGGCCACGCCGCCGGCGGCGGCGACGAGGACGACGATGGCGCCGACCAGTTCGGGTGCCAGCGCCAACGGTATCAGTGCCGTCATGGTGCGACTCACTTTCCAGGGAAGCGGGGGCACGGCGTACTCAGGCGGCCGCGCTTGCAGCGCACCCGGGGTTCGGGCCCGAGAGGTGGGAGACCTGAAAGGCCACGGCGGCGCCAAGGAAGAGCCGGCGGCAGGTGATAGGTGCAGGGATATAGTCAGACCGTGCGATGCGCTCCCGAAGTCGCCTTCGACCGACAACGCATCGCCCGCTCGCCCCGCACTCTGGATACCTGCCTTTCGCGCCGAACGTCGGCGTCACGATCCGCCGGATGCGTCGGGCGGATCCTGGGATTCCGGTTCGCTTCCTCTAGACCACAAAACGGGCCGGTTTCGGCGTCGCCGCCTGGTCCGGCGCGGCCGCCGAGTCCGTTGGCCTTAGGCTCAACCACACACGCAGCGCTTACCTCGCCCCGCGTCCCAACTGAAGGTTCGTGTGTTTCTCCTCTTGCACGGTGCGACCCAAGCGGGCCGCTACCTTGGGTATCGGCCAGCCAACCATTACGTCGCCACTATCATTGTACGACTCAGGTGGCTTGTCAAGCGGAAATGCGCGGCGAAGGCCGTTGTGGGTGTGGAAACGGGCGTTTTTGTGAAGGAAAACGCGCGTGCGGTCGCCCCAACAGGCCGACCCGGCGCACGGCGCCGGCGAATTCCGAATTCGTCCGTTGACGCGCGGGGCGCGGGCGCGGTAGAGTCGGCCCGGTCCGGCCGAGAGTGTGTCCGGGCCTGTGACGAACCTCCGGCGCGGGAGCGAGGTCACTGGTGCCGCCGTCTCCTTTTGTCCATCTCCACGTTCACACCGAATACAGTCTGCTCGACGGCGCCTGCCGCATCAACGACCTGGTCCAGGCCACGGTCGAGCAGGGCGCCGAGGCCCTGGCCATCACCGACCACGGGAACCTGTACGGCATCATCGCGTTCTACACGGCGTGCACCGAAGCCGGCATCAAGCCGGTCATCGGGTACGAGGCGTACGTGGCGCCCGGCCGCCGGCAGGACCGCCAGACGCTCCCCGGAAGCCAGGACGCCGGGTACCATCTCATCCTGCTGGTCGAGAACGAGCGCGGCTACAGGAACCTGCTGCGGCTGGCGACGACGGCGTCGCTCGACGGCTTCTACTACAAGCCGCGCATCGACAAGGCGTGCCTGGCCGAACTGAGCGACGGCCTGCTGGGGATGTCGAGTTGTCTCCAGGGCGAGGTGCCGCGCCGCCTTCTCGCCGGCGACACCGACGCCGCCCGGCGAGTCGTCGACGAGTACCGCGACATCCTCGGACGCGAGAACTTCTACCTCGAGATCCAGGACCACGGTATCGAGGAGGAACGCCGCATCCGGCCGATGCTCATCGGCCTGGCCGACGAGATGGGCGTGCCGCTCGTCGCCACCAACGACGTCCACTACATCCACGCCGACGATACGCGGGCCCACGACGTGCTCCTGTGCATCAACACCGGCAAAGTCCTCACGGACGAGAACCGGATGCGGTACCGGGAGCGCGAGTTCCACCTGAAGACGTACGACGAGATGCGGGCCCGCTTCGCCGACGTGCCCCAGGCGCTCGCCAACACGCTGGAGGTGGCCGAGCGGTGCAACCTGACGTTGACCTTCGGTCGGCACCACGCGCCGGTGTTCCCGACCCCGAACGGCGAGCCGCCCGAGACGATGCTCCGGCGGCTGTGCGAGGACGGGGTGAAACGCCGCTACGGCGGCGCGACCAAGACCCTGCGCGACCGCCTGGAGCACGAACTCAAGATCATCGAGGACAAAAAGTTCTCGAGTTATTTCCTCATCGTCTGGGACTTCGTTCGCTACGCCCACGAGCGCGGCATTCCGTGCGGGGCGCGGGGAAGCGGCGTCGGGTGCATGGTGGCGTACGTGCTGGGTCTGTCGACGGTGGACCCGCTGGCCTACGGCCTGTTGTTCGAGCGGTTCATGGACCCCAGCCGCAATGAGATGCCCGACCTCGACATCGACATCTGCCAGGACGGCCGCCGCGACCTCATCCAGTACGTCCGCGACAAGTACGGCGAGGCGAACGTGGCCCAGATTATCACGTTCGGGACGATGGCGGCCCGGGCCGCCGTCCGCGACGTCGGCCGCGTCCTCGACATCCCGCTGCCCGAGGTGGACCGGATCGCCAAGAAGATCCCGGCCCAACCTGGCATGACGCTCGAGGAGGCCCTGAAGCGCGAACCCGACCTGCGCAGCCAGTACGACAGCGAACCCCAGGTCAAGCAACTGATCGACATCGCGCGGCGTCTGGAAGGCGTGTCGCGGCACGCATCGGTCCACGCGGCGGGCGTCGTCATCGGCGACGCGCCGCTCGTCGAATACGTTCCCCTCTGCCGCGCAGGCGACGACATCACCACCCAGTGGGACATGACGGCCGTCGAGAAGATAGGCCTGCTGAAGATGGACTTCCTGGGCCTCAGGACCCTCTCGACCATGCAGCGGGCCGTCGGGCTCATCAGGGAACACCGCGGCGAGGACGTGAACCTGGACGAGGTGCCGCTCGACGATCCGCAGGTGTACGAGGTCTTCCAGCGAGGCGAGACGCGCGGCGTTTTCCAGTTTGAGTCCGCCGGCATGCGAGACCTGCTGCAAAAACTGGGGCCCGACAAACTCGACGACCTCGTTGCCGCCAACGCCCTCTACCGCCCCGGCCCGATGGTCATGATCGACGATTTCCTGGCGCGCAAACACGGCCACACCCCTTACGAGTATCCGCACCCCGTGCTCCGCGACATCCTCGGCGAGACCTACGGCATCATGGCCTACCAGGAACAGGTCATGCGGATCGTCAACCGCCTGGGCAACATCCCCCTGGAGCGGGCCTACAAACTCATCAAGGCCATCTCGAAGAAGCGGTACGACATCATCCACGCCGAGGAAGGGGCCTTCCTGGCCGGCTGCAAAAAGCACGAACTCGGCGGGAGCCTCTCGGGACAGATCTGGGAACTCATCACCCACTTCGGCGGCTACGGCTTCAACAAGAGCCATTCGGCTCGCTACGCCCAGATCGCGTACCAGACGGCTTACCTGAAGGTCCATTACCCGGTGGAGTTCATGGCGGCCCTGCTGACGTACGAGATGGTCAGTTCCGACAAGTTGGCCGAGTACATGGACGAGTGCCGCCGCATGAACATCGAGGTGGCCCCGCCCGACGTCAACGAATCGGGGGCCGACTTTACCGTCGTCGGCGACCGCATCCGCTTCGGCCTGGCCGCCGTCAAAGGCGTGGGCGAACGGGCGGTCGAGGCCATCACGCAGGCACGCGAAAGCGTGGGACGGTTCGAGTCGCTCTTCCACTTCTGCGAGCACGTGGACACCGGCACCGTCAACCGGGCCGTCGTCGAGAGTCTCATCAAGTGCGGCGCCTTCGATTCGACCGGCGCCCGCAAGAGCCAACTTGCCGCCGTCCTTGCCAAGGCCCTCAGCGAGGGAAGCCAGGCCCAGGACGACACGCGGCGCGGCCAGATGAGCTTCCTCGGCGCCTTCGCCGCCGATGCCCCGCCCGACGACCTGGCCCTGCCCGACATCCCCGAGTGGCCGGAGGAAAAACTCTCGAGGGCCGAGAAGGAGGCGCTCGGCCTTTACGTCAACCATCACCCGCTCGGCCAGTACGAGAGGCCCCTGCGGCACTTCGCGACGGCCTTCAGCAGTGACCTGGGGCAGATGGACAACGGCGCCGACGCCGTCCTCGGCGGCCTCATCAAGAGCGTCCGGGTCATCATCACGAAGACCGGCAAGAACGTCGGCGCGAAGATGGCCGTCTTCGACCTGGAAGACCTCGCGGGCACGGTCTCGTGCGTCATCTTTCCGCGCGATTACCAGCAGTTCCAGGAGGTGATCCAGGCGGACCGCGTCGTCTTCGTCGTCGGGCAGGTCGACCGCCAGCGCGAGGAGCCGCAGATTCGCACGGCCGAGGTCCTCGACGTGGACGAGGCGCCCGGCCGGTTCGCCAGCGCCGTCGTCGTCCGCCTCGGCAAAGACGGGCTCGATGAGGCCATGCTCGCCGCCGTGCGAGACGTGCTGGCGGCCCATCCGGGGAGGCTCCCGGTCTTCGTGCAACTCCAGACCGCCCGCAACGGCAGAACGCTCATCCGCGCCGGCGAACGCCTCCACGTGGCGATGGACTCAGGGCTGCAACGCGACCTGGCCAACCTCCTCGGCGACGGTCACGCCGTCCTCGCCGCCAACGGCGCCGGCGTCATGGTCAAACTGTAAGCGGGTTCGGAAAAGGCTCGCGCGGGAAAGCCTCGCGCGGTCGGTCTCCGTACCGGCCGCGCAAAGGGCATACCGTGGTGGGCAATCCTGGCCACCCCGCGGCGGCCATCACAGCAGCGACTTGAGGTGCTCCAGACTCTTGGCGGCTTGGTCCACCGTGCCGCACTCGACGCTCAGAACGAGGTCGCGCGGGGCCTTTCGGCAGACCTCGATGACGGCCTTCCAGTCGATGACCCCCTCGCCGCACGCGCACCCGACCGGCGTGCCCGTCACCTTGCCGCGCTCGCCGGCGGACTGCTCGACCGAGATGTCCTTGGCATGGACGTGGACGAGGCGGTCGCGGACGCGCTCGAGCCACGCGATGGGGTCCTCGCCGGCCAGGTAACTGTTGCCGGTGTCGAAGTTGATGCCGATGACGGGGCTGTCCACGAGGCCCTGGATGCGGTCGAGGCCGTCGGGTGTCTTCGAGTACTGCTGGTGCGGCTCGATGCCGATGAGGATGTTCCGTGGTTCGGCCACGGCGGCCACCTGCATCAGGCTGTACTTCATCAGCAGGAAATCCTCGTCCTCGGTGGTGTCGGGGTGCTTGGGCCCCTCGTCGGTGTTGACGCAGGGCGCCCCGCACTCGGCGGCAAAGCGGACGGCCTGCTTGAGGTACTCGACGCTGATCTCCGGTTTGCCGAGCGGGCAGTGGGCCGACAGGGCCGACGGCCTGACGCCGTGCTTCTCGCAGACACGGCGGATGCGCAGGGGGTCGTCGAGCATCGAGACGCTGTGGAAGTAGCCGGCCTCGCTGAACAGTTCGCGGCCCCAATGGACGATCGGCTCGACGTATGTATAGCCGAATTCGGCGGCCTTCTCGACACCCCACTCGAACGACTTGTCGTCGTGACGGACAAACTCCAGGCACAGACCGACGTCAACGTTTCCCATGGCACGTTCTCCGGAAACTACGGTTCAAGGTTCAACATTCAAGGCGCGCCCACCGAGGCGGCCTTTCCGCGAAGGCGGATCCAGGGCCGACCTGCGTGGCGGCCCTTGGCCCAAAATCTCGGTGCGCGGCCTGTAAGTCAAGCCAAAAAAGCCACGGGGGGGGCGGCTGCTGCGCGCCTGCGCCTTGGCCTCGCCGGGCGAGGTTTTTGATTGACACCCCTTCGGCCGCAAGCGATAGTCTCGGCGCACGCATTTTCCACGAACACCCGTAGCGACACGCCCATGGCCGCATCGTCGGAAGTTCGCTTCGAGCAATACATCGTCGAGCACGGTCTCGCGACCGAGGACGAACTTAAAGAGGGCCGCCGCCTCCTCAACAAGGCCGTCATGGACGGCGATGCGCTGACGCTGCCCGAGGCGCTGGTCAAAGGCGGCGTCCTGACCCGGAACCAGGCGCGGCGGGTCCAGGCGGCGCTGAAGGAAGAAACGCTCTCGCCGCGGCTGAAGATCCCCGGCGTCCAACTCATCGAACGCATCGGTCGCGGCAGCCAGGCCGTCGTCTACAAGGCCCGCCAACTGTCGGTCGACCGGATGGTGGCCGTCAAGGTCCTCCTGTCGGAGATGGCTCGCGACCCGGTCATGCGCGAACGGTTTATCATGGAGGTTCGGGCGGCGGCCAAACTCGCGCACAATAACATCGTCCAGGCCTACGACGCCGGTGAAACCGACGGCTACATCTACTTCATCATGGAACTCGTCGACCCGCCGCGCACCGTTGCCGACGCCCTGAAAGAGCAGGG
>Ga0114922_10003872_pt1 | contig 13934 bp, 9 predicted proteins | sample AartaG_FD_100975 | JGI IMG/M metagenome (GOLD analysis project Ga0114922, IMG submission 100975) | Deep subsurface microbial communities from Aarhus Bay to uncover new lineages of life (NeLLi) - Aarhus_00045 metaG | ecosystem: Environmental > Aquatic > Marine > Oceanic > Sediment | place: Aarhus...
GCGTTTCAGGCATACGCCTGGTTACTGTCATCGTGCCTTAAAGGACGTCATAACGGATGCCCTCAAAGATAATTTTTTGAGGAAAAACCATTTTTTAATTTGACTTTGTTCTCTTTATAGGTGACTAAAAATTTTTCTGAAAAATCTTCTGGTATTTCTCAATTTTAGGCGATAATACCTTCGTGGATACCGAACAAAAACTGAACATCCTGGCCGATTCCAGCAAATTCGACCTCGCCTGTGCTTGCAAGTACAATGACGAGCCAGGCCGCGTCCGTGGTCCCGAAGGCCGCTGGATCTACCCCGCCACACTGCCCGACGGCCGCAAGGTCTTCCTACTGAAAACCCTACAGTCCAATCACTGCGTCAACGACTGCTCCTACTGCCCCTTCAACAACACCCACGATCGCCCCCGCTGCACCCTACTGTCCGACGATCTGGCACGTACCTTTATCCAACTCCGCAACGCCAACCTGGTCAGCGGATTATTCCTTTCCTCCGGCGTCTGCCATCAAGCCGATGCCACTATGACGAAAATGCTCGCTACTGTCGAACTTCTCCGAAAGAAATACAAATTCCGGGGCTTTATCCATCTGAAGATACTGCCCGGCGCCAGCGACGCTGCCATCGAACAGGCCGTACGTTTGGCCACACGTGTCTCCATCAACATCGAAGCCCCCAACGCACCCCGCTTGGAAAAACTGTCGAGCAAAAAACGTTTTCACGAAGACATTATCTCTGTCATGCGCACGATCCATCGCTATAAAAAGGAACTCAAACCCAAATGTGGCCAGACCACCCAGTTCGTCGTCGGCGCCGCAGGCGAATCCGACCGCGAAATCGTCACCACCACCTCACGACTCTACGAAAAATTCCAACTCGAACGTGTCTATTTCAGCGCCTACCAGAATTTCAATACGACTGCCCGACTCACCCAGCCGACCCTATTCGACGATATGCCCACCAAACAACTCCGCAATCCCGACGACATCTTTATGCGCGAGCATCGCCTCTACCAGACGGAGTTTCTGCTACGCAAATATAAATTCGACCGCGAGGACATCTACTTCGACGAAAACGGCAATCTTTCGTTACAGACCGATCCGAAAAAAATCTGGGCCGATCGCCACCCTGAATTCTTCCCTGTCAACCTCAACCGCGCCGACCGCCGCGATCTCCTCCGCATCCCCGGCATCGGTCCCCTCGGTGCTTCCCGTATCCTAAAGGCCCGCCGCTTCCACTCCCTCTGCTCCCCCACTGACCTCAAACCCCTAAAAATCCGCACCAACGCCTGCGCCCCCTACATCCGTTTCTCCTGAAACCACCGCTATCACCCTTGCATTTGTCATTCTGAGCGCAGCGAAGAATCTCAATCGTCCGCATGGCAGCCTCAAGCCCCCGCCGCTAGGCGGGGGATCGAGCGAGTGGCGCCGCCAAGCGAGTCTTCGAGCTTGGGGGTGGAAACGGGTGGCAGCCTCAAGCGAATCTTGGAGCTTAGGGCTGGCTAATACCATATTTGAAAATCGCAGACGTGGCACCACGTGGTCGTACTCTAAAGAAAAAATGATATTCAGTCGATATTAGTACAATGAATCCCTTAGCATATAAGGTCGATACAGAAAAATTATGGGTATCCGGTTCTACCAACAAAACTTTAGTAACCGGAAAATACATATCACTCTTATTGCTATGTCTTTTATGCTCTTCTTTATATGGCGAGTACACGGTAAGACCGGCGGACACCCTAAGCCATATTGCACAACAGGAATTACATGACTCCACTCGTTGGAAAGAAATTGCCGAATTGAATGGCATCTCTCCTCCCTATAAAATCAAAGTTGGCCAAAAAATCATGCTGCCTGAATCCAACCTGATCGCCGATCTTCTGGGTGAAGAGTATCTGTTTGAATCTGAAGATGATTCTGACGAGTTTGTCTGGACCTGGAAATCCATATTATTTTGCTTTTCAATTATCCTTGTCATTATCGGATTGATTTTATTTGTAAATACCTATGGCTTTGTCTTGGCATGTAAAATCTGTAGAATCGAGAACACCAAGAAGCAATGTCTGCTGTTAGCTATCTTTCTCATCTTGTGTCAAATAATAGGTGGTGCACCGGAATTCTCCTCCAAACATACTTCATTTAACACCTATCTGTTTTCTGTATCTATCGCAGCAATAATTCTCTTCCTCAGCATCCAATGGGTACTACAATGCGGCTGGCTGAAAACAACGGTTGTATTTTTCATTTCGGAAATAACCATTGGCCTGGTTACATTGTTATTCATTTTGTTTGTCATTGGCACTACAATCGGGGCCTATTTGTTATTTATATAAATGCTTGTATTACAATTCATTTCTGCTTACCCTTATCCGTGAATAATAAATCGACGTGATTGATGTCATTCCCGCGCAGGCGGGAATCCAGTTTTATGAATCTACAATGAAGAACAAACAAGGCATCAAAATTCAATCAGCGATTCGAGAAATCCTTTTTTACGATTGGGATCCGATTAACGTCTCCTATAATGAAAACTTGAAAGATGAATACGATTCTTACATCGCTGACGTTTATCGAATACTAACCGGATCGAGTAATAGTAAACGCAGTAAATAATGAAAGAATATATAGTACTACAACGCTACGTAGCTGAATCACTACGAGAAGTTGACACTGAATCAGCCCTGAAAGGGCTGCATAAATTAGCCCAGGGCAACGCCCTGGGGCAGGGGGGCAACCTTCATCTTATAGCCCTGAAAGGGCGAAATTATTAATGATGTAACATATTGTAAATAAATAAGTTGCCTTTACTCTACGAATCTTTGTAGCGTTGTAGTAATAGTTACAGGAGTTTCTCTTATGTTGAAAAAAAAGGTTTTTACATTGTTCACTTGCTGCCTGGTTCTCGTGTTCCTCATACCCCTGGCGCCCCTGGTCGGCGCCCCCGATCCGATTCAGAAAGCAGAGATGGCCGGATACCTCCTCGTCCCTAACGAAAAAGTGCAGGAGACGTATAACGCCGGATTCTCTATATATGTAACCGCGTGGCCTTTGTTGCAGGAATATCCGGGGCGTCGTTTTCAAACCGGTCTGTTCGGCACCTGGATGTTTGCTCAGTATGATGGTCCTAAGCCTGAAAAAATGTATTCGGATATCGAGGGCGGTCTGGGCTGGTGGCGCGACACGCGCTTCGCCACCAAAACCCCGAAGTTCATTATGGGCGGGGTGGCTCTGAATTTTAGTGCTTGGGCCAACGGACCCGGAGCCGGCAAAGGAAGGGACTGGGATCAACCCAAAGGCAAGTATGGTGTGGCACAACTCAGTCCCTGGCTGCTGTGGCCCCCCGATGGCCTGAATCTGAAACAAGGCGCCTGCGGTGAACTGTTTGGCTATGGGTATCTGTCGCTTCCGCTCACCGAGCCAAAGTCCACCACTGCTGGCAAAAACGTTCCCACCGGAAATCACTGCTGGACCTTGTTTCTGAACACGCGAAACTTCAAAGGTCCGGTAGCTTTCTTCACCCCCTATTTCTGGTCCCGCGTGACTGTGGACAATCCTCATCTAAAAGGGATGTTTCTGGATAGCCGTCCCTCCCAGCCCAACAGGGCGTTGCAGATGGAAACCCAGTATATCCCCGGTATCCAGTCCACTCTCGCCAAGGGCCAGACATACGCCCGAATAGCCCCCACCTCGTTCCCCCGGGGGCCCAAGGGCGAGTCGGTCGTCGTGCACCGCGTTACCGCCTACAACAAGAAGGCGCTTTGGGATGCCGTCAAGGCCTGGTTTGAAGGCGGACCACCGGCCAGCGGCGCCATCGACCCACGCGCCGCAGTCACGCACACCTTCCCTGGAAGAGGCGGAGCAACATGGAAAATCTACAAGCCGAATACCCCCAAACAAGAAAAAGTCCCTATCGCCTGGACTTTTTTCGCCACACCCTTCGCCCCCGCCCCGAACACCTTTGGATACCGATGGAACTACCAACTGGTCACGAAAACGGACACGAAAGACGGACCACTTGCCACACTCCCCGAATACTATCACTTGGTGAAAGATGATAATAAGAAAGCAAAGTGGGTAGCGGTACAACCCGAAGACGTTCCGGCCGAAACAGGATTGGCAGAGGCCCGCTTTACTCGCCCGCTTGAGAAACCCTCCCAGCCCTACGTCACGCCCGACGATCCAGCCAGTTGCTGGAAGAAACCCGGCCCCGTGGCTGGACCGTTCCAGGCGCATCCGGGAGACGGTAGCGTGGTGACGTACTACTGGTATCGTTTCGCCGATCAGCCTGCGTTGCTCAACGCCGATTTAACGGATGAAGAACGGGAGAACCTGCAAACGCGGGTGGAAAATCTCCACCGGAACTGGAAGAAAGACCGCGACTATCTGGCGCCGCCCACGATTGGAAAATTAGCCGATATTGATCCGGCCTTGATTGTTACCCCCCCGCCGGGCCTGGAGCTAGGGTATGTACCCATCGCCACAAGGCAGGCAGCAGAAGAAGAATAGATTAGCCCCAATATTGTCTTTATCCCACTGAATTGGTTCACCTCCACTCCCTTTATACCTTCACACCTTTCCCACTCTTCACACCCTTCACACCCTTCTCACCTTCACACCCTTCACTCCTCAAACAGGCCACATCCTTCCATAAACCATCATAATTAGCCCCGCGTTTTACGCGGGGTTTTTTCTTTACAGATCAATTCCCTTTATGCGTGAATACCGACATTACGATGGTTAGCTCCCGGACCTGTGCCGGGGGCTTTTATATATGTTGTGCCAGAGAAAATTAAAGGGGGCAGACACATTGTTCCATTTTTGTTTCTCTTATCCAAGCCGCGCACGTTAGTAAGCGGGAAAATTAAAAGGGTCAGACACATTGTTCCATTTTTGTTTCTCTTATCCAAGCCGCGCACGTTAGTAAGCGGGTTTTTATCCCCGACCGATGGCGATGAACCGGTACAATACACCTTGCCTCAGGGCCTCATTCACCGTATGATGGTGCGACATTCCTTTGTGAGTGTTCGGAATATATCTAAAACGGAGTGATGGGTATGAAACAGGTGGCCATTGAAAACCAAAGATTTTCGGTTAAAATCGTGGTCGGTTTGACGGCTAAATCTTTGTGGCTACTTGAATAAGAAACGGTTGATCTTAGCAGAATCGCAAGGAGCTTCTATGGCGAAAATACCTGTCATTATTGACAACCGGGACAAAATTCCATATTGCGGGCGATGAAAAGATGGATTCAGTAATGATGGAAAAGCAAGTTATCTCAAAAAAGAGAGTTGCCGATCATGGTGAGGTCTATACCCGCAAGCGGGAAGTCAACGCCATGCTTGATCTGGTACAACAGGAGACCGAGCGCATTGACTCCCGCTTTCTTGAACCCGCCTGTGGAACGGGCAACTTCCTGTCCGAGATTCTCGAACGAAAACTGTGCGTTGTGGACCGTCGTTACCGTCGCAGCCAGATTGAACGCGAGCGGTACACCTTGTTGGCCGTCTCATCCCTCTACGGCATTGACCTACTCGAAGATAACGTCCTGGAGTGTCGGCGACGTCTCGTCGGTATCGTGGAGAGGCACTACAATAATCTATTCAACGAGGAATTTCTTCGAACAGTTCGATTTATACTCGAGCGCAACATCATCCACGGCGATGCGATTTCGCTTCAAACGGTTGGCGATGAGCCAAGGTCCATCGTTTTCTCTGAGTGGTCACTGGTCAATGGCAGTATGGTGAAGCGACGGGACTTTGAGTTCCACGAGTTATTATCGTTCGCCGGGACGAAGGGGGAGCCGCTCTTCTCCGATCTTGGCGAAGAGGCGTTTTTCCCCGAACCGGTGAGGGAATATCCCTTAACCCATTACCTGAGGCTTGCCGATGTTGAACAACTATAATTATAATCCGGATGTCCTATCCTGTCTCGCTAATCTGAGCAGTGACGAGGTGTTCACACCGCCGCAACTGGTGAATCAAATACTGGATTTGCTGCCCGAAGACATCTGGAGTGACAAAAATGCCAGATTTCTCGATCCGGTCTGTAAGACCGGCGTGTTCCTGCGTGAGATAGCCAAGCGGCTGGACGCGGGGTTGGAAAAAAAGATTTCCGACCGGCAGAAACGGATCAACCATATTTTCAACAAGCAACTTTTCGGCATTAGCATCACAGAACTGACCTCTCTGCTTTCCAGAAGATCAGTATATTGCTCCAAGACGGCTAATGGCAAATACTCTGTCTGTGAAACATTCGATAATCCGCAGGGCAATATCCGCTTTGAACGGTTTGAACACATCTGGAAGAATGGCCGCTGTGCCTTCTGCGGAGCGAACGAAGCCAATTATGAGCGCGGTGAGGAACTTGAAACCCACGCCTACGAGTTTATCCATACCGAAAAACCAGAGGAGATATTTAAGATGAAATTCGATGTTATTATCGGAAATCCGCCGTACCATATGAGTGATGCAGGGGCGGGTGTGAGTGCTATACCTCTATACCATAAATTTGTTCAGCAGGCAAAAAAACTAAACCCTCGTTTCTTGACGATGATCATTCCAGCAAGGTGGTTTGCTGGTGGGAAAGGATTGGACGATTTCCGAAATGAAATGCTCAATGACATCCGTTTAAAAACCATCGTAGATTTTGCCTCAAGTAAAGACTGCTTCCCGGGCGTTGATATTGCTGGAGGCGTTTGTTATTTTTTGTGGGATAGGGATTATTCAGGAAATTGCACTGTCATTAATCGATTTGGTGAAGATGAATATTCCGCGGAAAGAGTACTAAATGAATTTTCTATTTTTATACGGAATAATTTAGCAATCAAAATCATAAAAAAGGTCATTGATTCTGATGACCCCAATCTTTCTAATACAGTATTTTCTAGAAATCCTTTTGGTTTTGCAACAAAAGATCGAGGCAAAAAAAATCCCTTTAAGGATAGTATTAAGTTAATTAGTAGCGCAGGCATCGGCTATGTTAGGCGAAATGATGTACAAAAAAATAAAGATAAAATTGATAAGTACAAAATAATTATTGGAAAAGTTGTTCCTTGTAATGGTGAGGTGGGAGTAAATCCAAAAGATGGGTATAAAGTAACAACTCGGAATAGAGTATTAATGCCTGGTGAAATTCATACGGATTCATATATTATGCTTTCAGCTTTCGATACGGAGTTAGAAGCAAAAAATTTCTCTCAATATATGGACTTGAAATTTCCGCGTTTCTTACTCCATCACACAATTACTTCTTTGAATATAACAAAGGAATATTTTATCTTTGTTCCGAGATTATATTATTCAAAAAAATGGACCGATGAAAGGCTTTATAAGCGATATGGTTTAACAAAAGATGAAATTGATTTTGTTGAATCTACAATCCGTCCAATAGAGTCGAACAATGAGTAAGAATAGACCTGCAAAAATCACAGGGAAGGGCGCGGACGGCGCGCTATTTGACCGCATTGTCTCCATTCTCGAGGAGGCGCGGGGCCGGGTGGTTCGGGCGGTCAACACGGGCATGGTGACGGCCTACTGGCTGATCGGGCGGGAAATCGTAGAGGCCGTGCAGGGCGGGGAGGAACGGGCGGAATACGGCAAGCAGGTTTTGGACAGCCTTTCGGAGCGGTTGACCGAACGATACGGCAAGGGTTTTTCGGTCACGAATCTGAAGTATTTTCGCTTGTTCTATCAAGCCTATCCCGGCTGGTTGGCTGGGATTCGTCACCCGCCGGGTGACGAATTGACCGTTGACGGAATTCCCTCCCCATCGGGAAGAGAATTGGTTCCGGCGGAAAAAGGCTCCCCGGCGGGTGGCGAATCGGAGTTCGGCTTTTCACCGCTCCTTACCTGGTCGCATTACCGCGCCCTGATGCGGGTGGAGAGCCGGGAGGAAAGAAAGGCGAATGATGAGTAAAGAGTTTTTTCCCCAACGACCGGAATCGAAACCGACGATTTATGCCTATGAGGACACCAATCCTCAATACGGGGGCCTGCTCAAAGTCGGATATACTACGGTGGATGTACGCAGCCGCGTGGCACAACAATATCCAACCAGAAGACCTGGAAAGCCACCCTACAGGATCGTCTTGGAGGAATCCGCTATGCGTAATGACGGTACGGTCTTTACCGACCACGAAGTGCACCGCGCTTTGCGGGATAGAGGAGTCAAGAATCCTGAGGGTGAGTGGTTCAAGTGTTCGGTGGAACAGGTCAAGGCGGCGGTGATTGCCGTTAAGACCGGCGAGATGGGCGAGGAAACCCGTTCCCTGGATTTCAAGATGAGACCGGAGCAGAAAGCGGCAGTGAAAACGACAGCGACTTATTTTAAGCGTGCGCAGAGGGAAGATCCCGACAAGACGCCGCATTTTCTGTGGAACGCGAAGATGCGATTCGGTAAGACCTTTGCCGCCTATCAATTGGCAAAAAAGATGAAATGGCGGAAGGTGCTGGTATTGACTTTCAAACCGGCAGTACAGAGCGCCTGGGAAGAGGACTTAAAACGCCATGTGGATTTCAAGGGCTGGCAGTTTATTTCACGGAACGGACTGTCGTATGAAGATGCAGACAAGGAGAAACCTTTTGTCTGTTTTGGGTCGTTTCAGGATTATCTGGGCAAGAATACCAGCACCGGCGGCATCAAGACCAAGAATGAATGGGTACATGCAATCAACTGGGATTGTGTGATTTTCGATGAATACCATTGGGGCGCTTGGCGGGAAAACGCAAAAGAATTATTCGAGGCGGAAGACAGGCAGGAGAGAGAGTTTGGCGAGGGCGAAGGACTCGATTATTACGATGAAGAGATTATGCCGATTACGACAGATGCTTATTTATATCTATCCGGAACGCCGTTTCGGGCGATCGCTTCGGGTGAGTTTATCGAGGAACAGATTTTCAACTGGACGTATTCGGATGAGCAAAGCGCCAAGGAAGAATGGAAAGGTGAGGATAATCCCTACTCCTGCCTGCCCCGCATGGTATTGATGACATATCAATTGCCGGATGCAATCCGCGAAATAGCCATGCTAGGGGAATTCGACGAGTTTGACCTGAATGTTTTCTTCTCCGCCCAGGGCAGGGGAGAAAACGCAAGATTTATATATGAGGATGAAGTGCAGAAGTGGCTGGATTTGATACGCGGGGCGTTTCAGCCGACTACGGTAGATAATCTGAAGATGGGAGCGAAGAAACCTCCCATGCCGTTTTCTCATGCGCCGCTGCTTAATGTATTGAACCATACCTTCTGGTTCTTACCGAGCGTTGCATCATGTTATGCCATGCGCAAGCTGCTGGGGAAAAGGCAGAACCGGTTCTACCGGGATTATCAAGTGATCGTTGCGGCAGGACCTGCCGCCGGGATCGGCGTGGAGGCCCTCCCACCGGTGAAAGATGCAATGGATGATCCCTTGCAAACCAAGACGATTACTTTGTCTTGCGGAAAGCTGACCACCGGCGTTACGGTGAGGCCGTGGACAGGGATCTTCATGCTGCGCAACTCTTCCAGCCCGGAGACCTATTTCCAGGCGGCTTTTCGGGTTCAGAATCCTTGGATAGTTATAAATCCAGATGAAGATGATCCGAACCGAGAGCAGATCATCAAAGAGGAATGTTACGTCTTTGACTTCGCGCCGAACAGGGCATTGCGGCAGATCGCCGATTACAGTTGCCGGTTGAATGTCGATGAATCCAATCCCGAGCAGAAGGTCGCGGAGTTTATCAATTTCTTACCGGTATTAGCCTACGATGGCAGTTCCATGAAGCAGATCGATGCGGCAGGTATTCTGGATATAGCGATGAGCGGAACTACCGCAACTCTTTTGGCACGGCGATGGGAAAGTGCCCTGCTGGTGAATGTAGATAACAGTACCCTGCAACGGTTGATGAACAATGAGGCTGCCATGAAGGCGCTGATGAGTATTGAAGGTTTTCGCAACCTGAATCAGGACATTGAAACCATCATAAACAAGTCGGAAGCAGTAAAAAAGACGCGGAAAGAGAAAAACGACGAAGAACTAACCCCCAGAGAAAAGAAGGAACTGACAGAAGAGGAAAAGGAATACAAGAGACTACGCAAGCAGATTCAGGAAAAGCTCATCAAATTCGCCACCCGCATGCCGGTATTCATGTATCTGACCGATTACCGGGAACGATGCCTCAAGGATGTCATAATGCAGTTGGAGCCGGGCCTGTTCAAGAAAGTTACCGGCTTGAACGTAAAGGATTTCGAGCTGCTCGTTAGCCTCGGTGTATTTAATAGCGCACTGATGAATGACGCGGTTTATAAATTCAAAAGGTATGAAGATGCCAGCCTTATTTATATTGGCATCAACAAACATGAAGGTGAAGAGGTTGGTCTTTTTGATACTGTTTTAAGTTCTGAGGATTATCGAGAAACCTTTGAGAATGTGGCAGAAGGAGTATGAGATCGAGGGGCACGAAGATTTAGATGTGCCGCGGAAGATGGCGCCGCTGCGATAATGGCGTGAAAACATCAATACTCGAAGCCGTAAATTGACGAGGAAATCAACGCTCACACCGGCTGGCCTGCGTGTATAATACTCAACTTGACTGACTTTTTGTTGTCATTCTGAGCAGAGCGAAGAATCTGCGGAGCGAAGAATCTGCGGTTTCATATTTCTTTGCGACTTTGCGACTTTGCGTGAGATATATTTTGGGGTTGCTCCCTTTAGCCCGCGCTGGGCCTTTTTGTGACCATTGAAATCTGTGGAAATCTGCGCTATCTGCGGATAAATTCTTTCTAGTAACTAGAACATCCATCATCCCCATCCCCAAAATCAGGGTTTTTCTGAGCTATTTATTGCTTGGTACGCCCAGGAAGTCTAACATTTTGTTTGTGATATAATTTCATTAGCTTTCAATTTGGCCGACGTGTGGATCATAATTAAAAGAAAACACCGGCAACCCGGAGGTAAACCAGTGTTTTCCGGAGGGGAGAAAACTCTTTGGCAATATCGTCAATGCCCCGCGAAAATCTTTATTTCGGCAGCCTAAACCGCCTACCGGAGCATTACACCTCTACATCCTGAACCTTACCGATACCCTGTCATTTCCTCGATTCCCCGCTCTCTGTCAATCACCCCTAAGCTCTTGTAAATTAAACACTTATGACTGCTCTATACGCTTGAGATCTAACATTGCGAATAGCCGCAATTATGACAATTCACACACCCTTGCTCGAACGACAGCAAACCACCGCAAGCCGGGCATTTTATCTTATATTCCTTAATGGACCTACCTCCCTGAACATGATTCGATTTATTATCAGAGGTGGATTTTACTTCTGAGAATGCATCTCCTTTCAGTTCTCGACTATTTTCCGTAATTTTACTATGATTTTGTACCGAAAACAAGTCAACTTCACCCAAAACCAGAGATTTGAGGCCCTTAATCTGTTTAGCCTGTAGATATTTCTGCAAGGCTTTGGCCAAACCATCGCCCAACGACATGATTCGCCCCTCGCGTGCCGGTATGGTGAGACTGGAGCCGATGCCGTCGAGTTGTTTTATGGCCAAGTCGAGTGAGCAGCCACAGCGGAGCATCAGGGAGAGCAGACGACAGATCGCTTCCAGGTCGCTGTTGGCGACGTCGCCGCCTTTGCCGAGTTGGGCGAAAACCTCTAATTCGCGTTCGGTGTGGGGATCCACAGTGATTTTGACGTGCATATTGCCGAAGGGGGTCATTTGGCGAACCCGAATGCAAGTCATTATTTCCGGGAGACTTATCGGTTTCAAGGGCGTGACGGGCAGCCCGGAATCGTCGAGATCAAATTGGGTTTGTTTTGTAAAATTGCTATAAGTGTTTGTTTTGTATGATATTATCGGACCTGAGGAACGTGTCATGGGCTGGTGGTCGCGTGAGGCGTCGCGATAGACGGTGATGCCTTTACATTTGAGTTTATAGGCCAAGCGGTAGATTTGATCGATCTGATCGACAGTAGCATCGGTGGGGAAATTGATGGTTTTGGAGATAGCGGCATCGCAGTGATCCTGGAAGGCGGCCTGCATTCGAACGTGCCATTCGGGGGCGATGTCGTGGGTACAGACGAAAACACGTTTGATGTCGTCGGGGATATCGTCGAGGGAGGCGAGGGAGCCAGCTTCGGCGATTCGTTGGATCAGGTCGTCGGTGTAAAAACCTTGAGATTGGGCGATTTGTCTGAAGACGGGATTGACTTCGAGCAGTTGTTTGCCACCGAGGACGTTGCGGGTAAAGACGAGAGAGAACAAGGGTTCGATACCGCCGGAGCAGTCTGCGAGGATGCTGAGTGTACCGGTGGGTGCGACGGTGGTGACGGCGGCGTTTCGTTGGGGTCGTTTAAATTCGGTTTGCCATCGTGAGCCGTTCCATGCGGGGAAATTGCCGCGGCGCCGGGCGAGATGTTCGCCGGCGAGGTGAGCTTCGTTGTTAAGGAAGCGCATGAGTTCCCTGCCGACGTTACAGCCCAGGTCGCAGTCATAGGGGACAGCTAATTTATAGAGTGCATCGGCGAATCCCATGACGCCGAGTCCGATTTTTCGATTTTTCCTACATATTGAATCGATCGGTTCGATTTGATAGTCGTTGATCTCGATGACGTTATCGAGGAAGCGGACGGCCTGGTGAATGGTATTTCTCAGTTGGGCGAAGTCGATAAATGCGAGCGGTTCGAGATCGGCGGCATGGGCGATGAGCGTACCTTCTTCGGTGACGGCGGAACGAACGAATGCGGCGAGATTGATACTGCCGAGGTTGCAGGCTTCGAAGGGAAGCAGTGGTTGTTCGCCACAGGGATTGACGGCTTCGATGCGGCCAAGATGGGGAGTAGTATTATCCTGATTTATGCGGTCGATGAAAGCCAGGCCGGGTTCGCCGGTGCGGTGTGCGTGTTCGACGATGATCTGCCAGAGTTGATTTTTCGTCCAGAGGAGGTGAGGGTTTTCGGGCGGGATACATTTTTTGTTTTCATCGAACCGGACTTCGATAAGGTCGTTGATTTGATATTTCCAGATATCGAGTGTGCGGGGCAGATAGTATTGTTTGTGCGTGCGTGGATTTTGGACGAGGTGCAGAGAATCGGGGTCGCTTTGGAATTGGTCCATCCATTGGTTGGCGAATTTTACGGAGATATTATAATTGGTGAAGGCGTCGAGGTCCTGCTTGGCGTAGAGGAATTTGAGGATATCGGGGTGGGAGAGGCTCATCATGCCCATATTAGCGCCTCTTCGGAATGCGCCCTGCTGTATGGCATTGGTTGTTTCGGAGAGGACTTTCCAGAAGCTGACGGGTCCGGAAGTTTTACCGCCACTGGAGGCGATATAGTCGCCAGTGGGACGGAGTCGATCGAAAGAGAACCCGGTGCCGCCGCCTGCTTTCTGGATGAGAGCGGTATGCTTGACGGCGTCGAAAATACCGTCGATGCTGTCGGGGATGGGCAGGACGAAACAGGCACTGAGCATGCCCATGGAACGACCGGCGTTCATGAGGGTAGGACTGTTGGGCAGAAAGCGGAGGGAGGCCATCAGATTATAAAACCGGGTTTCCCATTCTTTGACGACCGGATCGTCGGCGTCAAACTTTTTCTCGACGGCGGCGACGGAACGAGCGACGCGGTCGAATAATTCTTCGGGGGTTTCAGAGGTTTGGCCTTGCTCGTCGCGTTTGAGGTAGCGGTTTTTGAGGACAACGAGAGCGTTCTCAGTGAGACGTAACGACTCGCGGCGGAGAGTTTTGTCGGTATTGTTTTTAGTTTTGCTTTCCATAATTTTAACCACGAATTATACGAATTAACACGAATACTCACGTATGAATTTTATTTCCCTTTGCCACAGAGGTCATTATTTTTTTAGCCACAGAGGTCACAGAGGACACAGAGTTTTTAAACCACAGATTACATAGCCACAAAAAAGCACAAAAGGCACAAAATTTTATA
>Ga0114922_10003873_pt1 | contig 13932 bp, 6 predicted proteins | sample AartaG_FD_100975 | JGI IMG/M metagenome (GOLD analysis project Ga0114922, IMG submission 100975) | Deep subsurface microbial communities from Aarhus Bay to uncover new lineages of life (NeLLi) - Aarhus_00045 metaG | ecosystem: Environmental > Aquatic > Marine > Oceanic > Sediment | place: Aarhus...
ATGAATTGGGCGATAACAGCGATATCCGATTGATTTATGCTTTTTGGGCTATTGCCGTTATTGTTCTTTTGATCGCATGTATCAACTTCATGAATCTCTCGACTGCCCGTTCTGCAGGCCGAGCGAAAGAAGTGGGAATGCGCAAAGTTCTTGGAGCCCAGAGGACAAAGCTCATCGTTCAATTTCTTGGGGAATCATTTGTATTTGCGTTATTATCTTTAGTCTTTGCTATCCTTCTGGCACGGCTTTTTTTGCCGTATTTTTCTGGCCTTGCAGGTAAAAATATTTCCTTGAATACCTTTGAAATGCCATATGTGTATGCTGTTTTGGTCGCGATCGTGTTATTTGTCGGGTTGGTTGCCGGAAGCTATCCCGCGTTTTTTCTGTCCGCCTTCAAACCTATTTCGGCTCTTAGAGGACATGTCCCAGAAGGTTCAAAAAGCTCTTGGTTTCGTTCCATCCTGGTTGTCTTTCAATTTGCTCTCTCCATCATCTTGATCATCTGCACCATAATCGTGTTTAATCAGCACAAATACATGCAAAACAAAGACCTCGGTTTTAACAAGCAGAATTTGTTGGCTGTCGCGGTCCAGAATAATGAGGTGAGAATCGGATTGGAATCTTTCAAACAGGACTTGCTGAATATCAACGGGATCGAAAACGCTGGGCTTTCATCCATGGTGCCAGGAGAAATGTATTTGTTCAACATCGGGACCTACCCTGAAGGATATGCCCGAGATCAGATGATCAGGATGGACAATTTTCTCGTGGATTATGGCTTCCTAGATACCTTTGAGATCGTTGTGATCCAAGGGCGGGGATTTTCCAAAGAGATAACGACGGATTTTACAGATGCTGTGATGATCAATGAGACGGCTGCCAAAAACCTTAGTTGGAATGACCCTGTAGGGAAAACGATCGAGATCTCTTCGGATGATGGCCTAGTCAGGAAAACAGTCATCGGAGTTTTCAAGGATATCCACCAGAGGTCTTTATACTCTGTCGTTGCTCCGACGGTAATCCAATACATCGGCACAGAAGGGGCCATCGAGAACAGAGCGAGGAGGCTGACGTTACGACTGAACACCGACGACATTTCAGGAATTATGAAAAAAATAGAACAGAAGTGGAAACACACATTTCCGAATCATCCCTATTATTCCTTTTTCCTGGACGAGTTTTTTGACGGTCAACATCGAGCCGAGGGAAAACTGGGCAGCATTTTCCAGACATTTTCTGTTTTGGCTGTTATCATTGGCTGTCTTGGATTGTTTGGCCTTTCGTCATTTTTAGCCGAGCAGCGGACCAAGGAAATCGGTATCAGAAAGGTGCTTGGCTCTTCGGTAAGTTCCATCGTGGTTTTGCTTTGCCGGAAATTTTTCTTATTGGTCGGTATTGCAAATGTGCTTGCCTGGCCAGTCGCCTTTTTGGCGATGACCAAATGGCTGCAGAATTTCCCCTATCCGGTTAAAATTGGAATCAGCACATTTATCTTTATGGCAATATTTACCTTTGTCATTGCATTGTTTACAGTTGGGTTTCAATCGGTCAAGGCAGCACGTGCAAATCCCGTCGATTCTCTTAGATATGAGTAGTCAACGCAGTGCCTCTTTTATCCGGGTCGGCGTCATCGGGAGCGTAAACACTCTTTTGCCGATTGCATCATAGACCGCGTTGGCGATAACACCCCCCATAGAAGTAATGGCCGGCTCTCCACATCCTTGAGGGGGCATTTCAGGATTGTCGACGAGGACTGTTTCTATCTTGGGCGTCCAGGAAAAACGGGGAATTTCATAGGTGTCAAAGTTCTCATCCAATATCCTGCCGTTGGAAAACCGGATTTCTTCTGTAAAACAATAGCCGAGCCCCATGGTGATGCAGCTTTCGATCTGCATCCTCACGCCTTCCGGGTTGATCACTTCGCCTGTATCCTGGGCGCACACCACACGTTCCACCCGGACTTCACCATTATTCTTGTTCACTTTGACTTCAGCTATGGTGGCCAGATAAGTGCCGAGATAATCCGTGCATGCTAGCCCGAAACCCTTCCCGCTGGGAGCTTTGGAAAAGGATTTCCCGAACTTTTCTGCGGCTGCCGACAAAACCCGTTTCATTCTTTCATCCGTTAAGTTGTGCATTCGGAACTCCAGCGGATTCATCACGGCCTCTTCGGCCATGATGTCGACGTGGGATTCGATGGCAAACACGTTGGTGTTGCTGCCCGGACCGCGCCAGGCGCCAACCCCAAAGGGGTGGACACCCCCTCCTCCACTTCTGCCGCCCCAGCCGCCCATGGATAGGACTCGGTAGTGAGGGATGTTGTAAAAAGGTTGAGAACTTCTATCACCAGCGAAGTAATTGTGATATTCCCAGAAGACGATTTGATTTGCGCTGTTTAGGCCAGATTTGATATCGATCACAGCCGCGGGACGGAAGGTGTCAAAAAAGAATTCTTCTTTTCTGGTCCAGGCAACCTGAACCGGTTTTCCGCTCAATTGGGCCAACCGGGCAGCTTCTGTAATCTGATTCCCCTGGTTTTTTCCGCCAAAACCGCACCCCACAAAAGGCGTGATCACCCGCACTTTTTCCTGGGGGAAACTCAGGACCTGCGCGACTTCTGCTTGAGCCCTGAAAGGGGATTGTGTGGAGGCCCAGACCGTAGCTTTATCTCCCTCGATGTTGATCACAGCCGTGTGGGGTTCGGAGGGAGCATGAGCGACATAATGGTTGTAATAAGCCTTTTCGAATTTTTTTGCTGCAAGACCTCTCCCATCCTCTATGTTTCCTTCCTCAGTCACGACATTTCCTTCCGGAGCGGAATCCTTGAGGTGCTGGAATATGGTTTGATTGTCCAATGTGGATCCGGACGGCTCGAATTGGGCTTTTATGAGTCCCAAAGCTTTTTCCGCTACATCCGGGTGTTTATGCAGAACCGCTATCATATCTTTGTCCTGGATGATCTGGATAGCTTGGATCTTTTTGGCGGCAGATGTATCTACACTTTTTAGCGTTGCACCATGTGCCGGGGGCCTCAATATTTTGGCGTGAAGCATATCCGCCGGGTGGATGTCTCCCGTAAACTTGGCTTCTCCGGTCACTTTCTGCTCGCTGTCCATACGATCTGTCGGATTTCCCGATACAGCATGTTTGGAGTAATGTTTGATGGGCGGCTTTTTCTCTAAGTGACGTACAATTTTTTTCCCTTTCGCGAGTTCAGCGTAGGATGCCTTTTTCGTAGAGTCATCATGAGCAAAAATGGACCCATCCTTTGCTGTCAGTTTTTCCTCTGGAATGCCAAGTTTTTCGGAAGCCAGTTGGATGAGAACGGCTCGTGCTTCGGCTCCGGCTTTCCGCAATGGGGGACCAAAATACTTTGTGCTTCTGGATCCGAATGTTCCTGTGTCATAGGGGCAGAGATCGGTGTCTCCCATGACCATATCAACGTTGTTCAGGGTCACATCCAGTTCCTCTGCCAGCATCTGAGCGAGTGAAGTGTGGATGCCCTGTCCCATCTCGATCTTTCCGGTGAAACACGAAACACGGCCATCCTCTCCGATCCGGAGATAGGCATTAAAATCTTCGGGATATCCGCGGCCCCGTCTTTGTTGGAGGGTAAGCGGATTACCTGCAGCAAAAAAAATGACGATCCCTCCACCCACAAGTTTGAAAAATTCGCGGCGGTCGAGGGTGAAATTGTATGTATCATCTTTCATGATGTCCCTCCTCTCATAGTCCGGGCCGCTGTTTGAATGGCTTGGATGATCCGGTTGTAGCTTCCGCACCGGCAAAGGTTTCCTTCCATTGCGTCGACGATATTCTCGGTAGATGGTTCGGGATTTTTTAAAAGCATGGAGTAGGCTCTAAGGATCATTCCCGGTGTGCAATAACCGCATTGGAGGGCATTGTGTTGCATAAAAGCTGTCTGTAAAGGATGAAGTTTGCCGTTTTTCTTGAGTCCTTCGATTGTCAAGACTTCTTTTCCCTCCACTCCCTCCAGAGGAAATTGGCAAGACAGGACCGGCTCGTTATTGACCAGTACGGTGCAGGCTCCGCAGAATCCCTCGCCGCAACTGTATTTTGTTCCGGTTAACTCAAGATCGGAACGCAGAACCCATAAAAGCATCCGGTCCGGGGATGAAGTCACGTTGATCGTTTTCCCGTTGAGCCTAAATCGAATATTTTTTTCCATTGGGACTCCCCATATTTGAAAGGGCTTTATTACTTAACCTTAAATTACCACAGGTCCTTTTCTCTGTCAAAAAAATCTGCACTTAAGCGGAGGATATGCCTAACGGGACACAGGGAAAATTATGGGGATTAAAATGGCTTAGGAGTTGAGGGCGAGATCAAATCCCGTAAGTTTGAAGACTACAGCATATTTGCTCATTGGTTGGCCTGAGCTGAGTTTTGGCGGTTGAATCGTCAGCGTTTGATCGTCATTGATCCTGTATGTCACATTTTCCGGATTGCCCACCAGTCGGCCTTGAACATCGGTACGAAGTCATGATAGCCGAACTCTGCGGGATCTCCGTAGGCTTGCACATGGTGTTGATATACCGTGCTGCCTTTTCTGTGCATGTTGCGGGGATACCACTCGCTCCCGAATGACGGTACCGAATAGATTCCCCAGTGGAAGTAGATGCCCAGTTTGGCATCCTGGAACCACTCGGGTGCTTCGTTATGTTTATACAGTGACTCCCACTCCGCGATATACTTAGGTTCTTGGTCGGTTGATAACGCTTCTGATCATTTTTCGACGCATAAACATTGGGATGAGAAAAATCCAGCTCCCTGTAAAAGCCACAAATTCAGTCAATCCCGAGAAGGAGAAGATTCTGACGATTTCTATTCGATATCAGCCAAGCCTTTTTCAGCAAAAAATTTGCCGAGTTGAATGTTGGGATCGGACTGCAGAATATTGTTGAATGCCGTCGTTTTGAGTGATTTAATCCAAAGATGTCCAATCGAGTTCGTGTGTTTCCCTGCTGGCTATGATCTTTCGAAAAACCTCTTCAGGCCATTTGAGAACTCCGTCCACCATCAGCAGGTCATGTCGTATGTTGATCCCGAAAAGGCGTTCGTTTTCCTGAAGATAGGGAAGAATAGTATTCCAATCTTCTCGGCGGAAGGACAGGAACTCTGCGCCGTTCAGCTGATTTTCTGCGACGGTTTTGTAAGGATCGTTCAGGTAGCAAGCTCCTCCCGATGCCAGGGAAAACAGGTTGTTCCCGGGATATTTCATTTCTAATCCAATTACTTCACCACGTGCGTCATAGGTCAAACCGTTGATGATCACGAATCCTCCACCCGTTTGTTCACCGGCCATAAAACTTTCCGCACAATAATCGAGGCAGGTGCCGTTGATGATGGCCCGGATACAGCCAACGGCATTGATCAGGGGGCGTCCTGCCGCAGATCCCATGATGAAGGCTTCTCCGCCTTTGGCACCATACAGGAATGTCTGGCCCACGTTTCCGAATATCACGATTTTCCCTGACTTGAGGATCTGTCCCACCTGGTCTTGAGCATCGCCATGGACGTACATGTGGGTGCCATCCAAACCACTGCCAAGGTAATCACCACTGGAGCCGTAAACGTCGATACGAACATCACCGGTATTGGGACCCAATCCACAGCCGATAAACCTGTCACCCCGGCAGCGATAAACGATGAAATTCCTCCAACCTTTGGCATGGGTGATGGCAATGACTCTTGATACAGCTTCGGACCCATCATTGGGGAAATTTCCAGCGTCGATCACCATGGTATCCGTGGATTGGCCGGGTTCGGGAAGCGGGTTTTCCCAAGCGCTGCTTCCATCCAATCTTATCATTCCTGTCTTGTTTTTTTTCCCGGGTGAAGGTACAGAATCCAGGATATCCTGGATCGATTGTTCTATGGCAGCGATCTGAAATGTCCGTTGGCCATCCCCCGGATCCCAACGTCTGTCGCGGAGCAAGGTCAGCTTTCTAAGAGTTTTATTCATCCCGTTTTCTTTAACCAGCCCTTTGGCCACCTTCTTGAAATTTGCGTACCGATTCTGTCGAAGGTCCATCATCAATTCCCTCGCCATTGCTTGAGAGGGATCATGATGTATATGTGATGACCAATCGGGAACTTCCTTTTCCCGATCGGGCTGGCTTGATTCCTTTCCTTTGTTGTTTGTCCGGCGTTCGAGGTGAAGAGGTGGGGATTGCTTCTGTTTTACAGTTCCAGGAAATGATTTTCCGTTGACCTGGTTGCCGAACTTATCCCGGACATCCAATGTTGTGGTCCCGTTTTCTTTTTTCAGAGTGTACACAAATGCCCCACCGTCTGTGCAGCTTCCTCCTCGGGCGGCCCAATACCGGTCTGCCAGAGGAGGCACGCTTGAATCCTGTGAGGCAATTTCCTCAAAAAAGGCGTCGAGGGCTTGTTTTTCACTGGCAATAGCCCCGTAGCTTTTTTCTCCTTCGTGTAAACAAAAAACTTGCGGCCTGAGCATGGATACATCGGTGATCCCGATAAGCTGCGGTGCACCCGTTCCGGGCTCGGCCCGGGCAACGATAAAAAACCACGGCCCGTCGGGAGAGCCATGCAGGTGGGCCGACTGGATTGCCCGGTAGATTCGCTGGCGAGACTTGGACAAACGTTCAAAATCACCCTCAGGTGTGGGTGCCAATGCCTCGATCACAAATTCCAGTGGATACCCGAGTACCCGGGAGTACAAATCAAAAAGCAGCACGGAGACCTCTGTATCGGTAATAAACTGAGGGACAAGTCCCCACTGGCGCAGGTATTCACAGACAGCATGGTAATTGGCAAAATCTCCGTTATGAACAAGGGCTTCCTGCAGGCCGACAAACGGATGCGCACCTCCGGGATGCCAAACACGTCCTCTGGTTGGGTACCGCTGGTGTCCGATCCAAAGATGCGCTCTGGTTTCTTCCAGGCGGTAATAACGTGCGATCTCCTCGGCATACCCAACACCTTTCAGGATCATGAGGTCCCGGCCGTGTGACAGGACAAAAGCTCGCGGATCCTGCCGGTTCTCGTAAAACTCGGCATTCAGGCGGAAACTGTTCTGAAAAACAAATTCATCCTCTGCATCTGTAATGTCTGGGATCTGGTTTTTTTCTGCGAAGTGTTCCAACTGTTCTGGTTTGACCCGCACAAAATACCGCCACACAATAGGTGGTTTGACCGTCAATCCTGTTTCGCGATAATCGTCTATGCTTTTCTGTTCTTCAGCATAGGAAACAAAAAAAACGGATTTTATGTACTTTTTTTCGACCGGCCCTCTTGCTTTTTCGTCGAGGAAAGAAATGTGCAGGGCATAAAAATCTTTGTACTCGTTGAACAATCCCACTGCAGCCACACCGCCCCCTTTACCGTTTCCCCGGTTCCTCATCTGTTCACACGGGCGGATGATGCAATCGCCTTTGAGTTTTTCACTTCCGATAAGACCTATAACTCCGCATCCTCCTTCCAGTGATCGCTTTTTTGTGAATGTTCTACCTGCGATATTGTTCAAACGGGATCGTGCGATTGCCTCTGCGATTTCTGCTGCGTTATCTCTTATTATCAAGTCTGATTCACCTATTCGGGTTGATAATCCAAAAGGTCCCACCGCCCCCGCAATTGATCGATATTGGTCATGCCCAGGCTGCGAAGGCGCTGTTCCATATCAACGGCAAAACTCTTATACAAGTTGCAGATCCTGCCGCATACCCATTCGGCGGTCATTTGTGGTGCCAGCTCAGGGTCGGTTGTAGCAATGCCGATCGGGCAGCCCCTCTCCCGTTCGCAGTTTCCGCACCGGACGCAGTCGATCGCCACCAATTCAGCAGTGCCGATGACCACTCCGTCTGCGCCCAAGGCTATCATCTTGAGTATGTCTTCACTGGTGCGGATGCCTCCGCTTGCGATGAGCACCACTTCATCCCGAATCCCTTCTTTGACCAAAAACTCATGTGTTTGAGATGTGGCGTATTCGATCGGCATGGCAATGTTTTTTTTGGCTATATCGGGAGCTGCGCCCGTGCCTCCGTATGCTCCATCAAGATGGATGACATTGGCACCGGCATAGTAGCTCCCCACGGCGACCATATCTACATCCACCGGTGTGGAGACCTTGACCGAAACAAGCACATCGGGGTGTATGGAACGGATCCAATCCACATGCTTTTTGTGGTCTTCCACCGAATACACGCTGTGGAACGGGAACGGTGAAAACAGGTTCGTGTACGGAACAGCCTCGCGCATCGATGCCACTTCCGGCGTGTTTTTTTCACCCAACAGGTGACCTCCCAGGCCTGGTTTTGCGCCCTGAGCATATTTGAACTCGATTATCGGGGCACGCTGGATAGTCTCTTCCCGTACACCGAATAGTCCTGTGGCAACCTGCGTGATAATGGAATCCGAATAAGGAACGAGCTCGTCCGGATAGCCGCCTTCCCCCGTGCAGGTCAAAGACCCGATTTTTTTAGCTGCCATGGCGCGACCCAACATGACCTGCAAAGAAATGGACCCGTAGGACATGCCTCCTCCGTAAATCGGGAGAGAGATTTTTTTCTTTGGGCCTGTTTTGCGTCTGTTAAGCGGAAGAGAGAGCGCGACCGGTCCTTGTACCGGAGCTATCCCGGGGACTGATAGAGCGAGTCGCATCCTGTCCAATCCGCCTCCTGATGATCCGATCTGTTCCTCTGGCTTCAACTTTGAGGGAGATCCGTCCCATGACAATCGGTAAGTTTCGCGCAGCAAATCCGGCGTCCAACGGGGGTCACCCAGGACCGTGTCGACCGAATCCTTCACGATTTCCAGGGCCTCCCAGGGGCAAACATTCACACAACACCATTCATTTTCTTTGCATGAAGGCCCGATGCACCGACTGTGGATCGGCTCGTCCAGGGCTCGTTTGCCGTCCGTTCGACGGTGCACATCGTATTCACATTTCACCACGCATATGTTGCAGTTTGTGCATCGTGTACGGTCCACGAGGACACGCCATCCTCCGTGTTTGATCCCGAACCGGTCTGGAACCGATTTGGCTTTTATGTGAGGCAAGGGACCATCCAAGTTTTTATTGGTACCCTCAGGAGTGGTCTTGGAAACGTTTCCGGGCATGTTTTTAAGTCTTTCAGAGAAATTTTTTCGCTCCGTATCCGCGAAAATCGCGCGACCGGTTTCCCCTCGCAACCGCCGTACGTCCCGAAGTCCCATGGCTCCCAGTACTTCCAACAGCTGGTCTCTCCAAGAAAGCATCAGATTGATAACTCGGGAAGCTCCCCATCGAGGATCGAGCTCCTCGATCCCTTTCGGATACAATGTTGGGCTCCCTTTTTCATCCGGCATCCATTTTGTCACATCCATGGCTATCAAGAGCGGGATGTCCACCACGACAGCATCAGCCCCCATGATGATGGTTTTGGGCACATGTTCGGCAGCAGCGATTCCTCCTGAGGCTACCAAGGTGATCCTGTCCCGCAGACCTTTCTCCACAAGCAAGGTGTGGGTGGTATGAAGGGATTCCAACAGGGTAACACCGTCACTGCCTCTCCCATGAATGTCGGCGCTCAAATGCACGGTTTCGGCTCCGTTGCGGGCCAGTTCAAGAATTTGTCGTTCCGCACTATCAGAAACAGGCACGTGAATAACGGTAAGCACATTGGGATTGATCTCTCTCGCGTGGACAATGGCAGCTACCGGATCCTTATCTGGATCGAACTCGACGATCGTGGCCCATTCTATAATGTCCCTGTATTGATCTATTTCATTCGGGTTTAACCGGATCAACAGATGGCTGTAATATTCCTTCAACTCTTGGGTAGTGTTTTTTGCCGGGATACTCAGATAGGTCTTCAGTTTGCTCGCTGCCAATGCAAGGGAAGAAAGGGCTGTGTGCCCGGGAAAAAACGGCATAAGACCGAATATAACCGGGACCGGGATTTCTCGGTTAAGCGGAATATGGGATTTCAGGTTGCCTTTTTTATCGAACACCATCCCGCACAAGTCACTGGCCATCCGCCCAAGAGCGACAGTCGTAGAAATGTGTTCCCTGCCATGGATTCCGTCACGTGTGGGCCGCACAATTTCAGACATGTCTGTCCAGATATTGTCGTAATAATCGCCGTCGAAAGGTCCTCTATAACCGGCTCCGCTGACAGGAATTTTCCCTTGTTCTGCCTGTTCCAAAATGGAATGGATGTGGTCAGGTGTGTATGTTTCATCTCCCAACCCGAGATATTTCTCGTTTTTTTGCATGCTTAGGGCATCTCTGGGACAACTTTTGATGCAGGCGAAACAGTTCCGGCAGCCGTATTCCTTCGGGTCGGCCATTATCCGGGGATCATCTTCTGATCGGTAATGACAGTCGTAGATACAGGCCTCTATGCAGGTCCCGCAGTTGATGCAGCGATCGCTGCGGAGGATCTGGTAAGGGGTGATGATGGGATAACGCGAAGGAGTCGGTCGCGGGGAGAGGCGTTTAAGGTGAGTCATCCCCTTCCTCCCTCCATGGGAGACCATTCCGGAAGATCCAATCCGAAAATGTCCTTGATGTACTCCCGGTTGCTGTCCAGTTTTTCGACAAATTCTTGTACGGTTTCAACAGGGGATCCGAACCGGTTTTCAATCCAATCCTCGAGGATAAGATAACAATCGCGCAAAGGCAAATGAGTTTGACAGACTTCCTCACACAATCCGCAGTGCAGGCATTGAAACAGGGAATGTGCCTCTGCCTGGTCCAATTCCTCTCCGTTCATCATGGCCTCGGCCAAACGCAGTTTGGTCCTGCCGGTAACCAACTCGTCTTTGGTGATGTGGTAGGCCGGGCAAACCGAAATACAGGATCCGCAGGACGTGCAGCGTTGCGCACTTTGGTGCAGAAGGCTTCTTCCCTGTTCCTCTTCTTTTTCAGGAACTTCCCAGCCGTCAGACTGCTTCGGCCCTAAAAGCCTGGCAGTAAGTCCCAATACCGGTGCAAAAAAATAGGAAATGGCCATAATCATGCGGAAGGAAAGAGGACGCATGAAAAGTGCAGGGATGCTGAAAAACCGTCCCTTGATCTTGAAAAATTTATGGGGATTCAGCGTTTCGCCGGGATCTATGTCCTGTTTTTTTCTGTTTAGTTCGTCCAACCGGTCTTTCTTGAATTTGCTCCCTACAAAAGGCGTGTTCCATATGCCCACTCCGTACGGGTGGCCTTTGCTGCGCACGGCCATCCTGACCAAGAGCTGGATAAACAATAAGCATAAAACATAATGAAGTTTTCGGGAATAATCACAGCTGAAAGACAGGATGACCAGATAGGAGTAATGTTTTTTATCGCGGCAGACGATTACCTCGATCGTGGGTTTTATGTTGAAATGCCGCGCCAACTTCCTGGCTTTCCGAATATATCGGGGTATCTTTTCTCCGGGGATCACCACCTCTGTTCCTAGAAGCCCAGGGCTAATCCGTTGAGCTTTGAGCGGAAAATAGCGGTCAGACCAGAGGTAGCGGGCGGCCAACCGGTATTCCTGGATCTGATCCAAATTCCCATTCAATGAAGATAGGAATTTTTGCTCGTTTTCCCGAGTCTCGAAATGAAGAAGGACCGTATCATCCTCAGGAACGATGGGGTCCGTTATGCCGGTATGTTCTGTGAAAAGGATGTCTTCCTTTTTCATGTATTCTCTGTCAAAATACACAACATGAGAGGGATGATTATCTCGGCCAGCAAGTTGTTCCACAAATTTAAATGCCTGTTCAGGCGTTTTGAAAGTCAACAGACAGACTCCGCTGTAATGCGGTTTCGGGCGGACGCGTAATGTGACTTCCGTCAGGATGCCGAATTGCCCTTCGGTCCCGAAAAGATCTTTTATGGATTTGCTCGTGGAGTCCAGTTCCTGAATGGATCCATCTGGACGGGCAACACGAACTCTCAGTACGGATTCGCTGACATGGCCATAAGCATAGCTGTCCAATCCCATTCCCCCGGTGGCAATCCATCCGCCAACCGTGGAAAACCTGCTCGTCGGTGTTGTCACAGAAATCAAACCATAAGGCTCAAGTTTTGTCGCCACATCTGCCCACCGGGTTCCCGGTTGCACACGAACGGATAAGCTTTCGGGATTGACCTCAATAACAGCCATCATAGGGGAAAGGTCCATCACGATCCCTCTCCGAGTAGGAACAGCGCCTCCAAAGGCGAAAGAGCCTGTTCCCCGGGGAAATAATGCAAGACCTCGAGATTTACAGAAAGTCATGATTTTTGCAATATCATGCTCATTCTCAGGCTGTACGACCAATAGAGGTGTCGTGCGTATGAGTGTTTTTTCTATCAGAGGCGGAACACGAGCCAGATCTTTGCTGTAATTTTTCCGCTCAAAAAAGTTTAGAACCACTCGACAGGATTCTCCCACATGGGATTTGAGATCTTGTGCCAGCATATCGATTTGATTCTTTCGCAAAGGGGTGTCACGGTCTATCAGATGCCGCCATAACTGTCTCATTCGAAATGTTTTTTTCCTATATCAAGTCTAAAATATGTTTAATTGTCCTTAAATATATAATAAAATATTTCATATGTCAACAAAAACATAAAAAAAATATATAAAAGAATTGAATTAATAGACAATATAAAACGTTTGTTACTTTTTGTGATTTGTTCTATTTCCCATTAGATTTTTGGTGTATGAATGAACTCCAACGCTATAAAATCATTTGATATTTAATGTTCGTTCCTTTAACCTGAATAATCCAGGTTAAAAAGGACTTAGGAATAAATTGTGAAGCGAAAGAATGATTATGTGAAAAGGAGAATTTGATGTCACAGAAGAAATGGGACAGCAACGACATACCTGACCAGAAAGGAAAAGTGGCCATCGTGACGGGTTCCAGCAGCGGTATCGGTTACGAAACGGCTCGTGTGCTTGCTAACAAAAATGCCGAGGTGATTATGGCAGTGCGTAATCTGCAAAAGGGGAATGCAGCCCTAGATAAAATTAAAGCTGGTTACCAAGATGCAGATGTAAAGGTTATGGAGTTGGACTTAGCCAGCCTGGAATCGCTACGTAGATTTGCCGAGGATTTTAAGAAGACTTTTTCTCGACTGGATCTATTGATCAATAATGCTGGAGTCATGATGCCGCCATATTCCAAAACGGCCGATGGATTCGAACTCCAATTCGGAACGAATCATTTGGGTCACTTTGCCTTGACCGGTCTCTTGATGGATCTGATTATAAACACAGAGAACTCACGTGTTGTCAATGTGAGCAGCACGAGCCACAAAAGCGGAAAAATTGATTTCAATGATCTCGATTGGGAAAAACGCACATATAAAAAGATGCGGGCCTACGGCGATAGTAAAATCGCTAACATCTATTTTACCTTTGAGCTGCAGAGAAAGTTAGAGAGAGCGGGATCGAATACGAGCGCTGTCGCCTCACATCCAGGTTGGACAAGAACTGAACTCCAACGGCATGTTGGCTTTATTCATTTTCTGAATCGCTTTTTATCCCAGGGGATTGATATAGGGGCGCTGCCGACCCTTTATGCGGCAATTGCTCCAGATGTTAAGGGCGGTGATTATTATGGTCCTGCAGGCTGGCAAGAGATGAGGGGGTATCCGAAAAAAGTTGGATCCAATAAATTGTCTCAGGATAAAGATATAGCACAAAAACTTTGGAGAGTATCTAAAAAACTCACAGGGATCGAATATGAGTCACTCATAGCGGAGAGACTTGACCTGGTCAGCTGAGGCGGCCCTGAGAGTTTGATAGCTGACAGTCATCATAGCCACCGCAAACACAAGCCCACCGGCAAACACAAAATCCCCAATTCCGTTAGAGGTTCGGTAGGAGAAATTCTGGAGCCACTTTTGTAAGATAAAATAAGAAATGGGCCAAGCGATCACATTGGCTAACAACACCCATTTTAAAAATTCCTTGGACAGTAGGATTTGAATGC
>Ga0114922_10003874_pt1 | contig 13931 bp, 7 predicted proteins | sample AartaG_FD_100975 | JGI IMG/M metagenome (GOLD analysis project Ga0114922, IMG submission 100975) | Deep subsurface microbial communities from Aarhus Bay to uncover new lineages of life (NeLLi) - Aarhus_00045 metaG | ecosystem: Environmental > Aquatic > Marine > Oceanic > Sediment | place: Aarhus...
CTTCGAGACGTTATTGAACGACCGGAGTACTATAAGAACGAGAAGGTTCGCTGCGAGGTGATGCGGCATTTCGGCTACTTCATGACTGAGAGCACCGGCCATCTCTCGGAATACGTCCCGTGGTTCCGCAGCCATGACCGGTCGTTAAACATGTACTGCGACGAGCCGGGTTTCGGCGGCGCGTCCGGCGCCTACTACAAGTTCTGCAAGATGGTCGCAGAGAAGTATAAGACCTTCGATTATCTTGAGAGCCAGGATGCCGCTCTGCCGCCACGAAGTGCAGAATACTGCTCGTATATCCTCGAAGCGGTCGAGACCGGAAACGCGTTCCGCCTGAATGGGAACGTTCGAAACGACGGTTACATTGCCAACCTGCCTCAAGGATGCTGCGTGGAAATCCCCGTTGATGTCGACAACAGAGGTCTGCATCCGGTCCGCGTGGGTGACTTGCCGCCCCAGTGCGCCGCGTTGAACCAGAGCAACATTACCGTGCAGCAACTGTGTGCCGACGCGTCGTTCTCGGGTGATCCGGAACATATCATGCACACAATCGCTATGGACCCGCTAACGTCGGCGGTGTGCACGCTCGCCGAGATTAGGGAGATGACCGGTGAGATGCTCGAAGCGCAACGGCAGTGGCTACCGCAGTTTGAAGGAAAGACGCTGAGAGCAGCCCCTACAGTTTCCATCCCACCTGATGTCAAGCCGGTTGAGGTCCCCCTTGACCCGGCGCTTGCCATTGTTCACCGCTTCGACGAGCTGGCCGAAGCCGAATAGGATAATGTGGCAGGCGAACGTGTTCGGATGACGTTCTACCACAGGTCCGGCAAATCTGCTAGAATACTCTCAGCCGAAAGACGGCTTTTGGATTGTCAAGGAAAACAGTCTGAGGAGGTATGAGAAATGTTCTGCTCACGGATAATCAAGATGTTCTTGACTTGTGCACTCTTCTTGATGAATACAGTAATCTGCGCGTCATGCAGCAAAGCTCCTGGTACCCGGGCTTTGCAGCAGGAGAGAGCTGATACAATGACAGAACCGGCTCTCACGGTCACTCCAAAGGGGAATCGTCTCCTGCATATCGATATCAGCCCTTCGGAGGAACTGGACGAGGTGGATGGTTTTGCTCTTGCCCGGTCGAGAGCGGGGATCAATGCGACGCTGGTAGGGGGGTCGTGGCCGGAGATAGAAACAGCGCCGGGGAAATTTAACCACCGAGGACTTAAGAGAGCAAATTCCATTTACAAAGATGTAAAGGTCGTGCTCGAGTTAAACCCGATCGAATCATTCATAAGAACAGTTCCCTCGGACCTGGAAACCGTACCGTTTGATGATCCTGCAATGATTGACCGATTCAAGAAACTCCTGGATGTAGTCTTTTCCCAACTTCCCGACCTTCAGATCACCGCGCTGTGGATCGGAAACGAGGTTACCGGTTATCTTGACAAAACCGGTGAATGGGATGCCTACCGGACTTTTTACGAAACTGTCGGCGCTCATGCAAAAAGCGTCCGGCCCGGAATCAAAATCGGTTCTGCAGGGTCAATGGACGATTGGAACAACATTGCAAAGAGTGAGTTCAAAAAGGCAAAGGCGCTCAACCAGACCAGTGACATAATTGTGTTTACCTGTTATCCCACGTGGGGAAATGTGAAAAACGCATTTGACACTTTGACCTCTGAATTTGCCGGCAGACCGATCTACATTAAAGAAATCGGCTGCCCAACAAGTTCTCGTGTAGGTAGCTCAGAAGAGACGCAGAAGGATTTCGTGCAGGAGGTTTTCCGCGCATGGGATGAACATGCCTCTCAAATTGAATATCTCTCCTTTCATCCTCTCCATGATTTCCCGGAAGAACTGGTTACCGGGCTTCTTGAACTCATGGGAATGGCTGAAGACGAGGACGCGTCACTAAATATTGAGATTATGACATCAATGGGTCTGCGGACGTATCCTGGAAAAGGCCAGGACAAACTGGGCTTTCGCGCATTGATCAAGGAAGCAAGGGCTCGCGGATGGATAGGAGAAGAGGAAGAATCTGGCTATGCATACATAGGTCAATTTATCTTCGGCGAACAAGACGTGGAAGACTTCATGAAGAAAACCGGCAGCGCTCCGCCGATCGTTTTCTTTGGAGTCGATTGGGTCAATGACGCGGATTTGTTTGCCGACCCCAAGAATCCTGCACCAGTCAGCCCGATACACAAGGACGTGATTGGCTTTCTCAACAGACTTTCTAACATGGGCTCCATCCCAGCAATTGTCTGGTCAATTCCTGTGCCTATGTGGGATATGGACACAGATAGAGTCCATTTGGTTCCCAATATCCCACGCATTCTCGATGGCGAATTCGATGATTATATAAGAACCGTAGCACGCCAGTTGAAAGAATATGGCAAACCGATCATGGTGACATTCTTGGGGGAGTTCAATAATCTTGGCCAACTGAGTTTTGGGGCAAAGGGGTTTGCGATGCCTGAATTCGAAGAGGTCAATGACCTCGTTGGAAAGTATGGCGACCCTAAATGGCCAGATGGTCCCGAACGAGTCCGCGATGCGTTCATTCACGTAATCGACATATTTCGACAGGAAGGGGCAGAGAACGTAAGCTGGTTCATGTATGGAGGAACTGATTGGCTGGTCGAGAATATGACCGATGATGAAGGGCATACAGAATGGTGGTCACATCCAAGGTACTATTACCCCGGCGATGAGTATATTGATTGGGTAGGCAAGAGTGTACACTTTAGAACATTTGCGGAATTCATAAATCGCTTTGAACCTGCGTATGGTGTTTGGGGTGAAGTTACACAGAAGCCATTCTTCATTCCCGAATTCAATTTCGCCGAGAAAGCGAAAAGCCGGAGTAAGCTCATGCAACGAGTCTTTATGGATTATCTGCCAACGAAACCACGATTCAAAGCTGCAACCGTTATGCACTCTCCTGCTCTTGTACAAGCCGGTATTGACTGGGGATTGCCTTTGGGAGGCAAGAAGGGTGAATTTCCAGATGAGATACAAACATGGAAAGAGGTGGTAGTAAAGAATCCTTATTATCACAATGAGATTGCTGACGGGAATAGTGAGTAAACTGACGGAAACAGCATCGCAACACTGACGGCCGGTTCGTCTTCACGTTCCACTATTATGACGGGGAGGATGCCGGCAAGGCGCGTATGGCAGCAAGGATTCTCAATTGGGTCGACGACTGGCCCGTTGTGACGGATACCGATTTCTTCGAAACGCTGTAGATTCTCGGCGTCTTGTCGAAGACTCGCCGTGTTGAAAACTCGCCGTGGAGAGGAGAGCCCGCCGGAATTGGGGGAAACCTTTCTGGAGAAAGGTTCTCCCCCGGGCCCCCTTCCAAAGACTTTCGGGCACGGGCAGTTCGCGAACCGCCCGCGCATAACCTGAGCGCCCTAGTCGACGGTTCTGAGGTAGAGGCATGCTGCGCGCAAACTACGTCCGCACAGTTGCAGGCCTGTGACGCACGTTCGACGGCTGTCAGATGGAGTTTATTCAAGCTTCTTGGTATAATAGTCCTGTGGGATACCGCTAGCGAGGCATTATTGGAGACTTAAATGAGTGTGGGCGACAATGGAACCAGCTCTTCCAATTCGGGAGCGGCGCGACGCGTGCGCATCCATCAACGCTTGCGCCTCGTGGGGCTAGGACCGGCTTCCTTTTACCGCGACGCCTGCCGACTCATGTCGGGCGAGGGACAGTTAGAATCTACCACACACCTGGTCGGACACCTTGCGCGCGAAATCGAGAGCGCCCTGCGCGACGTTCTTGAATCGTTAACTGATCGGTCTGAACGCGTGAGGAAGAGCAAGGAATGCCACGGAGGTAAGCACGAGAACGAGATCCGCTGCATACTACGAGCTCTAGGAATTTCCGAAACGGAGGAGGTTGCGATAGCTTGGCTGAAATTGCCAGGGCAAGACAACGAGTACGGTCTGCATGCCAGAGCCCATCGCCATAGTCTTGGCGCGCCGAGGCCGTTGGACGACAAGTTTCGGGAGTTCTGGGCTGAGTTCGAACGGATTCTGGACGGCGTGCTAGAGAGGTTTGAGGCGAGGTACCTGAAGGTCTTTAGCGTTCTTGACGAATTGCTCGCCAAATCCAAACCCACGGGGGAGGATGTGGGGCGGCTCAAGAACCATGTGCCTAACAACCTTAGGACACTCAGTTACTTCTTTGAGAAAGTGGACCGCGACGCATGGCTGAATCTCCTGAAGGACGCAGGATTCTTCAAGGAGCCGCCTGAGCCTGTGCGAGACGAGGAGGACCGCACAGTCGCGTTCCCACCTTGGCCGGAGTCGCGCTACCTCGCGAGGATGGCTGAGCTCAAGTCGGAAAACGTGCAACAAACAGTTCGGGACATAGCACTGCAAGTACCCGATACGCAGAACACTCGAGTGCATGAGGATCTTGCGGATGTGGCTCTCGCGTTGCCGCCTTCCCATGCCGCTGACTTCGTTCCGAAGGCCAAGGCGTGGCTTGAGTGCGAGACGCTGTTACTGCTTCCTGCGAAGCTAGCTGAACTTGTGTCGCACCTTGTGGAAGGTAACAGGACGGAGAAAGCGCTGGATCTGGCCGCCGCCTTGCTCGCTGTCCTCCCCGACCCGAAGGCTGAGGAGAAGTTGACTCAGCAAGGGGACTTCCGCCCATCCCTTGAGCCACGGGCACGATTTGACCTTTGGACATATGAGCAGATCCTGAAGAAGCAGGTCCCGCAGCTGGCCGAGGCAGACGGCCTAGCGGCGTTGTCCCTGCTCTGTGGTCTGCTGGACGACGCAGTCCGCTTCGCTGTTCGCGACCCGGCGTCCGAGGCACCAAGGGATGGTTCTTACATCTGGCGACCTGCCATTGAGGACCATTCGCAGAACTCTGAGATTGCTGACTTGAGAGATCTGTTGATCTGCGCAGTGCGTGATGGAGCGCTGCAACTGGCCGAAAGCGACTCGGCGGACGTCCGAAAGATCGTGAGCCTGCTTGAGGAAGGTCAATGGCATGTGTTCAAACGGATAGCTCTGCATTTGCTAAGCGCCGTCGGACATACCGCTGCCGACATCATGGCAGTACGCCTCACAGACCGCACTCTTTTCAAACAAGTGGGCGTGCGTCACGAGTACAATCTTCTGCTGGAGCGGCGTTTCGCCGAGCTCACGGACGAAGACCAAGAGCAGATCCTGGAAACCATTGCAGCCGGACCTGACCGGGAAACGTTCATGGCCGCTCCGCTTGTATCGACCGGCAGGCCTCCGACCGATCAGGATTACGAGCGCTATAAGAAGGTGTGGCAGCGTGACAGGCTCGCGCCGATCAGCGACATTGTTCTTGAACCATGGAATGAGCGCTACCGTCAGCTAGTTCAGGAGGTCGGTCCCCCGAGACACCCGGAATTCCCATTCTACATGGAGTCGGGATTCCAAACTCCCGAGGCTCCGAAGAGTCGTGAGGAGCTGGCCTCCCTGAGCGTTGCGGACCTCGCCGCGTTCCTGCGTACCTGGAAGCCCTCCGATCGCACCGAGGAACCATCACCCGAGGGCCTGGGCGCGGAAGTCAGGGCTTTGGTGGCGGGAAGTCCTGACCGCTACGCGTCTGAAGCCCATCAGTTCAAGCTGCCCGAACCAACATATGTGAGGGCTTTCGTGCAAGGGCTGAACGACGCCGTGCGGCAGAAGTCGCCTTTCCCGTGGCGTGCGGTGCTTGAGCTGTGCTCATGGTGTGTCAGACAAACTCGAGAGATACCTGGGCGAACCCACGACAGCCCGTACCTTCGTTACGTCGACCCAGACTGGGGATGGGCGCGCGCCGCCATCGCAGACCTTGTTGGCGAGGGTTTCGAAGAGGCGCCAGCCGAGATATCGGTGGACCTCCGGGAGGCCGCGTGGGATGTGCTGCAACCGCTGACTCATGACGATGAGCCCACTGCCGAATACGAGAAGAGATCGCTCGACTCAGACATGGATCCAGCCACCCTTTCCATTAACACGGTCCGTGGAAAGGCCATGCACGCCGCGATCCGCTACGCCCTTTGGCTAAAGCGGCACAACAAGGAGGAACCACCAAGTTTCGACTTCATGCCCGAGGTACGGGTCGTACTCGACGAGCGCCTCGAAAACGACCGATCGCTTACAGTCCGAACGGTCTACGGCAGGTGGTTCCCGTGGCTCGTCCGGCTCGATCCCGTGTGGGCAAAGGAAGCCGTCCCAAAGGTCTTTCCCAGCGAGCCAGAGCAGCGCGCGCTCCGCGACGCAGCCTGGGAAACGTACATCATATTCTGCCGACCGGACAGCAAAGTCTTCCCAATGCTCCTGGATGAGTATCACCGCGCCGTTCGAGCGATCGGCGAGGCCCGCCCGAAGGGGCTGAGGCCTGCGGATCCTGACGAACGCCTAGCCGAACATCTCGTGGTGCTCTACTGGCAAGGGAAGCTTGAACTCGATGAGCCTGACGGACTATTGTCGGTCTTCTACCATAAGGCAGGCGTCCCTCTACGCACCCACGCCCTACATTTTGTGGGACGCGCTCTTTGGCAGACCGAGGATCCGGTGCCGGAACAGATCGTTGACCGCCTCCGTGCCTTGTGGGAGTCGCGGCTAGGCGCCGTCCGCTCGGGAACCGCTCCTGCCGAGGAGAACGTTCGACTCTCGGCCTTCGGCTTGTGGTTTGTTTCCGGGAAGTTCGGCGATGAATGGGCTATCGAACAGCTCGAAGAGGCGCTGACACTGGCAGGGTCGGTAGAGCTTGACCACTTGGTCGTGGAGCAGCTCGCTCAAGTCGCCGAATCGATGCCTGCCCGTGCAGTGCGCTGTCTGACGCTAATGGTGGAGGGTGACAAGAAGGGCTGGCTCCTGTCCGGTTGGCTAGAGCACGCACGCACGATCCTCAGTGCGGCGCTTAAAAGCACGGAAAAGGCCGCGCAAGAGCGTGCCACGGAACTGGTCCACCGACTTGGCGCCCGCGGCTATCTGCAATTCCGCGACCTGCTCTCTTGATAATCGGGTCGCACCGCACCTCTTCCTCCCAAGGGTTACAGAAAGTCTGAACGGACATCGTATCCCGCCACGGCGCGTCTGCGACAAAGACTTCCGGTCACGGGCGACAAGGCAGAGGGTAGGGAAAAGGGAAAAGAGGGAAGCGACAAACCTCGTCCCTATTCCTGCATTCTTTGCGTCGTGTCGTAGATCGGCCGGTAATTCAGGGATAGACTACGAATTTCCTGCCCCTGCACCTGCGCAAGGGCGCGCGCTGAATCTTCTCTGAATCTGAGTTAGTCGGGGCCCGCGAATAGCACTGCGCGGCCCAAGCCCACTCTCGGTTCGCAGATCCGTCTCAATCCGGCCGCTTCAGCCTCATCGCAGATCCGTTCATACTCCTCCTTCTTGATATGGAACGTCGGTTCGACTAGAAGATACCGCCCATCCGGCTTGAGCATATCGCGGATCTGCTTGAAGAACCGGTCGCGATCCGGCACCTCGTGAACGACCCACATTGTCAGGGCAAAATCGACCGGTTCCGACAGCTTGAGATCGTCCTGGTCGCACTGGATGAACGTTATGCGGCTCAAAACGCCCTTCCTGGCGGCCTTTTTCCTGGCCATATCCAACATTCTGGGTTGGAAGTCGACCGCGAGCACCCGCCCGTTCTCACCGACCAACCGGGCCAGTTCCACCGTGTAGAACCCCAGCCCGCAGCCTATATCCGCTGCCGTCATGCCCGGCTTCACGAGTTGGCCGAGGAACTTGCGCGACTTCTGGTACAGCCGTCTGAGCCAGTCCGGGAAGAAGATCATGTGATACCATTTTGCCACGTGCGCTTTATGTGTCTTCTCCATGCCCGGACCCCCAAATTCGCTCAGGCCAAAGATCGTGGAAGCCGTCCGGTCGGCTTCAGTCTATCAACCCAATGCCAGACACTTCGTCGCTCACTTTGTTCTGCTCTTCCGTATCAAGAGGAACCAGCGGTGGCAGTACCGTAGGACCGCACAGTCCAAGCACGTGCATGGCCCCTTTGAGAGCGGGCAGAGGTTGGCTCATAAACCGGCCGCGCTGGAAGGTGTCGCTCACACGGGCGGTCTTTTCCTGCAATGCGTTCACCTCGTCCCAATTGCCACGACCGGCACTCTCCATCATCTGGTGATAGAGTTCCGGTACCAGATTGCCCCAGGCCGGGACCATTCCTCGCGCTCCCATGGACAACGCCTGGGCGGCCAGACCCAGGGCGCCGACGAGAAACGAGAAATCTTCTCTACCGCCAAGTTTCTTGAGAAGGGCAGTGTAGCGCTCCTCATTATGATCCGAGTCCTTCAGCGCTACCACTCGCGGGTGATCGGCAAGCTTCTCAAGAACATCGACAGGGATCGACATATGCGTGGTTGCACGGATGTTATAGATCACCAGCGGGGCCGTGATCGTGTCAGCCAGTTTCGTGTAGTACCTCAGCATACTGTCACCATCCAGCGGGTAATAGTGAGGCACGTGAGCCACCACGGCGTCAACGCCTAAGGCAGAGTAGTCCTCTGCCGCTCTGATGGTGTCGGCGAAACAGGTGCTCGATATACCGGCGTACGTCATTGCGCGTTCACCAACATGTTTGGTTGTGATTTCCACCAGGCGCAACCGCGCCGCCTGAGGCATAGAGTGGAGCTCTCCCGTTGTTCCGAGCACGAAAACGCCGCTTACGCGCCCGTCCAACAAGTGGTCGACTACTCGATGGACCGCCGGGTCATCGATCTCTCCCGCCTCAGTGAAGGGTGTTACCATGGGCACGATTACCCCTTGATACTCTGAAGCGTTGCTTGCCATGTCAGTGTGCTCCTCTATGGATTGCCTGCGTCGAAGTAAACCGCAGATTGTTCAGCGGGGCCGTTTGCGAACACCAAACGCGCGGTTCTACCGTGGAGAAACGTCATTCGCTTCAGGCTCCGGCGATCCGTTCCGCGCTCCTACTATGACAACCAGGAAGCTGTGGTCTCTTGAACGGAAATCGACGCTCTTGACGGTTCCGGCCGCCGGCGCTTTCACGGTCTGGCCCGTCCTAAGAGCGTTACCTATCTTATCGCCTGCCTCAACGGTATCGCCGGCTTTCACCGCAGGACCGCACGTCGCGTCGACTTTGACACTGATTTCGCTCATTCTATCGCTCTGGGGAACGGTTCTATTCTCAGGCGGTCGGCGATCTTCTTCGACAACTCGGTATTGTCATAGACTCCAACGAAATCCATCGCGCGTGGCCCAAACGAGTACACGGGCAGCGGCATGGCTGTGTGTCCCCCTGTGGACCAGCTGCACCGAATGCCTGAGCTGCCCTTTTCAGTGCCGGCTATCAGTCCGCCGGTCTCGTGGTCGCCGGTGACAATCACCAGCGTTTCCCGGTCCTCGATTGCGAAATCCATCGCCACCTTCACGGCCTCATCAAAAAGCAACGTCTGCCTGATGGCATTATCCGTATCGTTGTCGTGGCAGGCCCAGTCTATTTGGCTGCCCTCCACCATCAGAAAAAAGCCGCTCTCGTTCCCGCTTAAGATTTCGAGCGCCTTACCGGCGAGTTCGGCCAGCGTGGGTTCGGGCTCGAGGGTTGTCAGTTCCGCGTCCTGCAGAAGGCCAAGCAGGTACGGGCCCTGGGCATCCTCGAGATCGTCGCCCGATTCCACGTAAGAGTAGCCGGCCTGTTTAGCCTCTTCAATAAGGTTGCGCCCGTCTTCCCGCTCGCCGTCCCGGTCTCCGGGCAGGAAGAACATTCTGCCGCCGCCGAGCAGGACATCGACCTTGTTTTCCAACAACTGCTTCGCGATATCCACTTCATTGTCGCGGTCCCTCACGTGGGCTCCGAAGCATGCCGGCGTCGCATGTGTGATAGCCGAGGTGGCCACTAGCCCGGTCGACCTCCCTTTGTGCTTTGCCCCTTCGAGAATGGTGAGGTACTTCGTGCCGGCGGGGTCCATGCCGACTACCCCGTTATTGGTCCTGATACCGCAGGCCATCGCCGTTGCCGCCGCCGCCGAATCCGTGACGACTTCGTTGGCCGGGTGCGTTGTCATGAGTCCGACAATCGGCATCCGTTCCATGTGTAACTTGCCGTTCATGCCCGCTACGGTCATGCGTGTCAGTGCGACCTGGCCGAGACCCATGCCGTCGCCGATAAGCAGGACAACGTTCTTGACCTCGCTGCCTCTGACGAGCGGGTATGGCGTCGTGTCCTGCGGCGGCTTGTAGAAGCTGAAATCGGTGCCCTCGCCTCGTGCGTCACTTGAGGCAGGGGCGGGGCCGGCTTGCGCGCGGGCGACTTGCGCGCAGGAAGGCAAGGCTGCCATGAAAACGACGCACAGCCCGACAGCCAGCATGTAGTTGATTTTGCGAAAACCGATTCTAGCGAGCATAGGCGTAACCCTCCCAGACAGAAAAGCGCTGCATCCTGCCGTAGCGAATCAACGCGACAAGACGCACTATTCCTTCTCCAATCCACTCCGTCGCCGGCGATATTAACGTTAATCCGTGACGGGTGAAAGCGTAATCTCGATTGGCCCGGCCGATTCGGCCCTGACCCACACGACAAGGTCCTTGTCTTTGACGGTTCGCGGATGACCGAACCGGAAATCCTCACCGCGCGGGACGGGTTCGCCGTCAACCTCGATCGTGACATCGGCGTCGCCCCAGTTCTTGATCACGAACGCCGGGTTGACCACCGGACTCTCTTCTGAAGCGTTAAGCACCACGGAAACCGTTGCGTCTGTGGCGGTCAACCGGTAAGCACGCTGCGACCTGTCGTATCCATCGCTGGTGCAGCCGGATTTGACCTCGAGGCCGGCCGGGTTCAACCACGACTTGGCCAACGGTACCAGCTCTTCCGTGGACTTGTTCGACATACCCTCCATCAGGAGTTTCTGCTCGAACGGCCTGTCGCCATGGTCCTCCTTGAACGTCGGCAGCTCGACGTGTGTCAGCGACGAGTGCGCGGTTCGGTCCGGGAAGCTTGCGTATCGACCGTCGGACGGCATCTGTGAGACGGGCCAGTGGTTCCATGACGGAAACACCGCATAGTCGGTGACTTCACCGCCATACACGTCGCCATCTCGGAAATCCCCGATCGTGAACGGATCGTACTCAGCCTTGTAGTTGACTACGTGAATCTTCTTGTTCTCATACGTGACGCCGCGCGGTGGACCGTCCACCCAAAGATGGCCATCCACGTTGCCTTCCAGGTCCGCCAGAAGCAACGCCGGCGAAGTCTCCAGAACCTGTTCAGGATGTTGGTCCGGGCCGAGAATCGCCATTCCCTCCTGCCATTCGTGGTTCCGCTCGCCGTCCGTCCACAAATGCATTGTCTTGACGGCCACTCCGTCAGGATAGATGTAGTAGTACCAGTCCGACCAGTCGGCCCAACCGGTATCCTCGTTGTAGTTTGCAACAACGTGCAGAACGTCCACAAGCGGGTAGCGCCAGTGCACGACGGCGCGCGCGCCGGTGTTCTCGATAATCCTCGCGTGATTGGTGTACGACTCCTTGTCCGACATAGGCTCCTGGCATCCCTGGCCGCCGCTCTTGCCCCACGTCTCATTGAATTCGTTGCTGTACCACTGGCCCTCTTCGTTCACTATCATGGGGATGTAGCAGACGCCCCGCCAGAACACGAACTTCGCGGGCAGTTCGTCGAATTCGACCACGACATCAGGATGCTCGCTGAAACGCCACAGATTATCCCACGTCTCGTAGAACTTCAAATGGCTGTAATATGCGCCGAACTCACCCGTTGCTTTCCCGGCAGGGAGCACGCGCACGTCCATATCGGGGTCGTCTATGATGTCCTGAGCGGGTTTGAGGCTCGCGTACACGCGACCCACTTCGGAAGCGCTCAGGGCCTTATTATGGATTCTGACCTCGTCGATCAGACCGTCAAACGAGTATGAATCCACAAACGTATTGGCCCGCACCGGCTTGATCGGCCGTCTGGGCTTACCTTTTCCTATCTTGACATCTTTCTTGGACAGAACGATGTCAGCCTTCGCGACTGTTTTCTCACCTGCCGGCTTTCCGTCCACGTAGACAGCCATTTTGCCGGTGTTCTTATCGTAAGTCCCGGCAACGTGATACCACTGTCTCCGTTCGAGGAAGGCATCAGAAACGAGTTCTTCCCATGCGTCACCCACCTTGACTTTCAGGCCCGGGTGCCCAAGCGCGTCGATTCCGAGGAAGTACCCGACATCGCCCTCCTTCTTGAGGACAAACTGGAAATCCGCATCCCTTTGGCCGCCTCTGGTCCGCACCGACTCTTCAGATACATCGTCGCACTGCTGGACAATCGGCGTCCAGTTCCACGGATAGGCGCCGATCGCCACCCATCCCTCAAGCGTCAAGGCCGAGGAGATCCTGGGGGCTTCGGAAGCTGGGAGATTGATCAGAGTGTTATACCCGTCAAACTGCAATGCCGTCCCTGAGACACCCTTTTTCCAGAGACTTTTGTGTCCCTCGACTGTACACTTGCTGTCGCCCACGGTCTCAACGGTCGTGTCGCCCTGTGCTTCGTCAAACTTCCACCATGTGACCGGTCTTCCGGCAACTCCCGTCTTCACCGGCGACCCTTGCGCGGGGGCAGCCGCTCCGGACAAACTCGACCTCCTGGATTCCTTGTTCGCAATACCGTTGGACGCGAGCTTGAACGTCTGTACGGTCCTGTTAAGCGGATCTCTCCAATCGTCGATCTTCTGGGTGCCCCGCCGGATGATACGTGTGACGGCACCGTCCGCGGTAATCGTGAAGTATTCGTCCACAAACTTCGTGGCATCCACGCCCGTATGCGGATTCTTGCCCCCGAACTGCGGCAGATAGCGCCAGTACACTACTGCCTTGTCGGGGGTGCTCTCTATGAGGGCGATACGGGAATACGTGTTGACAATGTCCGGTCGCCCGGGCGGCCCGTCGCCGTTGCGAGGAACAATCTCGTCAACGAACCACTTGCCCCCCTCGGTCTCCCAGTAGGGCAGGTAACTCGAACCGCGCCAGAACACGAACTTGCCTGAACCGACCTCGACAACGATGTCGGCATACGGGCCCGTTCTGGAATACTGTTCAAATGGTTCACCGGAGTCAATCTTGGTGTAGTAGGCCGCGAAATCCTCGGCTCCAGCAGACGCTGATATCATCAGGAATGCTGCAACAACGCCAGCAACACTCAGCGATTTCCACATTCCCCTCTCCTCCCTCTCAGGTAGTCCTCCATCCAGGACAATCCATGGCACACTAGACCACACGCAGAGCAGGCGCCAACTCCAGCTTGGTCCGTGTCAAGCCGAATTGCTCTTCGCCCATCAATACGGGACTGGTTAATCCGCCACCGGAGAAATAGCTATCCTGACCGGTCTTGTGGATTCGAGTCTCATCCACACGATCAGATCGGTGCCTTCCAACCTATCACGGTGCCCGAAGCGGCAGTTCTTACCGCGCTTGATGCTCTCTCCGTTCACCTCTATCGCGGCATCGCTGAAACCCCAGTTTTTCACGACAAAGGCAGGGTCGACCACGGGCGACTCTTGGCTGGCAGCAATCTTCATCGTCAATGGTTTGGCACCGTTCTCGCAGGTTAGGTGGAAGGCGAGGTCCGTCTGGTCGTAGCCTTCGTTCTCGAAGCCGTCACCGACGACACTAAGTTCCGGTGGATTCGCCCAGCTTTTTGTCAGTGGCACCAATTCCTCGACCGTCTTGTCTGTCAGACCGTTCAACATGATCTTGGTCATCGATGCATCCGTCGTTTCGTATGGGCCCCAGTTCCAGTGAGAGAGCGAAGCATGCGACGCACGGTCATCAAACATGGCAAAACGGCCGTCGGTCGGTCGCGGCGCGACCGGCCAGTGATTCCACCATGGAAAGACGCACACATCGCGGCGAACCTCACCGGCGTAGATGTCCATCATCGGCTCATCCTGC
>Ga0114922_10003875_pt1 | contig 13928 bp, 12 predicted proteins | sample AartaG_FD_100975 | JGI IMG/M metagenome (GOLD analysis project Ga0114922, IMG submission 100975) | Deep subsurface microbial communities from Aarhus Bay to uncover new lineages of life (NeLLi) - Aarhus_00045 metaG | ecosystem: Environmental > Aquatic > Marine > Oceanic > Sediment | place...
ATATTTACCAAAAAGTCCAAGATTTTCAATTTGAGATTCTGTTGCATTTGCTAGAATTGCGCCCATTCTGGTAGCTTTATCAAACAGAGCAGCGGTTTTACCTTCAATCATTTCTAGATATTCGGTTTCAGATACATTGAGTTTACCCATAAAATCTGTTTCAATTATTACACCTCTTACTATCTTGAAGAACCCTTCATTAAATTCCAAAGATGCTTGAAGAACTGATTCAGGAGGAAAATATTTTACATGTATAGCTTTGTAAGCCAGATTATAAACGAAATCTCCTCCTAAAATACCCATAGCAACACCAAAATCTTCATGGTTTTGGATAGTATTACTATAGTACTCTTTCGAATATTTGTCTAGAACTTTGTGAAAAACTGTTTCACCCCTTCTGGTTTCTGCATTGTCCATTATATCATCATGAATTAAACTGGCATTATGCAATAGTTCTAATGAGAGAGAAGCTTTAGTGATACCTTCTTCATCTATGCTAGGATTTACAGCTTTCCCTGCTGTAATCATTAATATTGGTCTAATTCTTTTTCCACCAGAGAAAAGGAATTTTTCTATTTCATTATAGTAGAATTGTAGAAATTTGTTTGTATCGATATCTTTAGCATTATTAAGCATAAATTCCTTTAAAGAGGCATCGACTCGTTTCATCAAATTAGCATAGTAAGAAAGAAACATAATAATCGTCCTAGAGTATGGTTGAATACAGAAAGAGTGCTACTATTAAATTTTTGTTCTTTGTCATAGATACATATCAAACACAAGATATTTGAAATACAAAGAAATGAACTAGGTGAACATTATGGTTGACACAACTAATTTTCAAGATAGTGCAACAAAAATTGAAGAACGCCTTCAAAAGCGTGATAATATCAGAGAAGAATTACTCAAATTATCAAGAATCATCATCAAATTTTCAGGACAGAGTATAGAAAGTTATCATAGAGGAAAACTTCTCCAAGCTAAAGAAAAACTGAATGAAGCTGAAAAGGAGTTAACTAAAATCAACGAAATTTTGAAAGAAAACTTTCAAGCATATAGCGTTGGTATTATAGGGGTCGCTATGCAAGAATATGCAGAAGCTAGATTGTTATATGATATTATTGAAAACAATGTATTAACTCCCATCAAAGATCTTGAAGTTACAGATGCAGCATACCTTTTAGGAATTGCTGATCTTATTGGTGAACTTAGAAGATATATTCTCGAAAAATTAGTTGAAGGAGACATTGATACTGCAAAGAATTTCTATAACATAATGAAAGAACTATATGGTACTTATCTTCAGATAGAATTCGGTAAGAATCTTATCCCTGATTTACGAAGGAAGAAAGATACTGCTCGTGTATTAGTTGAAAGAACTTTATCAGACTTGTTTGTAGCACAACAAAGTAAGAATTTGGAAAAACGATTAGAGAAAGAGAATAGAGATTAATCTTTTCCAATTACAATACATATCACACCAATATCCATGAGATTGGTTCCTGTATGGCCTGTTAGGATTTCTCCGCCATGTTTTTTGAAAAAGGAATTAGTATTATTTTCAACCAATGATTTTTCTGCTTCTAGTTCTTTTTCTCTGCTCGTGATTGTAAAAGGACCGACTATTGCACCTGCTGCATTGGAATTTCCATCAATTCCATCAGAACCTAAACTTACAAAATAAATTGAATCACTGTATTCAGAAGATAGAGCAAAAGATAAAGCTAGTTCCTGGTTTCTTCCTCCTCTCCCCCTTAACGAAGATAATTTTACTGTTGTTTCACCCCCAAACAACAAATAATGTATTGTTTTATTTTTCTCTTGTTTTAAATTAGCTAACAATGTATTTGCGACGTCAGCAAATTTTTCACCAATTTCTTTTGCTTCACCTTGTATTCTATGATCGATAATTTCTGAGGTTGCATTAAGTCTAAGCTTTGTACTTAGTAATTCCAAGAGACCTAAATTGTCACCAACAATATAGTTTTTCACATGAGAGAAGTTCTTTTCATCTGAAGGGGTTTCTTCAATTAATCCGTCTATTCCTTTTTTTAGTATGACCTTGATTGAATCTGGTAAAGAAGAATCAAGAGAGTATTTTGATACTATCTCACCACAATCATTCCAAGTTGTACTATCAGGAACAGTTGGACCAGAAGCTATGGTTGAAAGATCATTACCTACCACATCAGAAATAACTAGGGTTACAATAGAAGCTTCAGAGGATTTAGTTAGTTTTCCTCCTTTAATTTTTGAAAAGTGTTTTCTGATAATATTAAGATCAGAAATAGATGCACCACAAGATAGCATTATCTCTACTAATCTTGAATATTCATCAAGAGATAAACCAAAATCTGGATATTCTAGAAGTGAACTACCTCCTCCTGAAATAAGAAATAAACACAAATCTTTGGATGTACTATTCTCAAGTAAAGTAATAACATTCTCTGCAGCATTAAGACTTTCTTGATCAGGTTTTGGATGACCTGTTTTGTGAAAATCTAAGTTGGTAAAACCACTTAATTCAGGTATTTTATCATCAGGTGATACAATTATAATACGAGAAAAATTCTTCGGAAAACGTTCTAAGAGCCAATTAGACATAGTTTGAGAAGCTTTTCCAAAAGATACTAGATAAAAATTTTCGTATAAATCAAGATTGTAATTATCTTCTTTAATTTTCAACACATCATCACTGATTGTAACAAATGAAGATAATAGATTCTTAGGTTGGGCTTGTTCAAGAATAAACTCAATTATATCTACCAAGGAAGTTAAAATGTTCTCTTCAGAAATGTTCCTTGATAGTTTAATTAAGGAAGATTTATTCTTGACGAACATATAATCAGATTTAGTCTGGGAATTTTAATAAGGTTTCTAAGTTATCGTCGTCAAACTGTCTATAATTATGCTTTATTATTTCTTGTACAATTTTTGAAGTAGATTTACCTGAAACATGTTTTTGAAGTCTTATTATCTTTACGTGAGAATATCCTTTAGATGAAATTGTATTATAGAGATCTCTTTCATCATGTTTCTGATCGAATCCTACTGTTATAATATCTGGTTGAACAAGATCCATTATTTTCATGAAATCATCCTCATCCCCTATTATTGCAGCATCAACAGCTTTTACATGATCAACTAGTTCAACTCTATCTTCTTGGGAATTAGTTGGTGTATGTTTTTTTAGTTTCTCAACATTTCGATCAGTTGCTAAAACTACAACAAGAACATCGCCTAATAGCTTTGACTGATTGAATGTGAATAGATGCCCTACATGAAGGATATCAAATGTTCCACCAGTTAAAACAACAGAAATCAGTTTTCGACCAACAACTGTCAAATGGTATTTATTATCAGGATCAACCTCTACTGAACCCTTTTCAACAAGAGATTCAATAAGCGTACTAACAAATTCTAGAGAGAATCCTAATTGGCGCGAGATACTAGTGAGAGAAGACTTGATACCTTTAAGAGAATTAATGTAAATCTGTTTGATAACAAGTTTATACTCAATTCCAGTCATTTTTTACCAGTCTCTTCTTGCTCTAATGAAAACTTAATGGTTATTTCATCTCCATCTTTTAGTTTCATTTTATCTCTAATACACACATTACTTATGATTTCAAGAATGTTTTCACCATGGTGGGTTCTTGTAGGTTTTATTCCTGCAGCTTTAGCATCTAGATTAATTACTTCTAGAGGATAACATAGAACATCGCCAAATTCTCTTTCCTCGCCTTCAAATCCAGTAATGATTGTTGGCCAAGAACCTCTAATCAGATCTAGGCCACTCTTATCTTCCACATTTATTCTAACGTTTAATGTCCCGTGAAATGGTGTAAAACCTAATTTAGATTTAAATGAACTAAGGTAATCAGGACGCGAAATATAATATTTTCCTTGCCCAGTACCTGTAACAATTTTTCCTCTTAGTGTAATGAAGGATAAATCAGGATGAAGTGCTTTTTCTAGTTCAAAGCGGAGCTGTTCAAGAATTGAGATTCCAGTTGGAGTGAGTTGAACCAAGGAACCTTTTGGAGTAGATTTCCAATTTACTATCTCTTTCTTATCTAGCTCTTGTAAGCATCGTGATGCAGTTTGCTGTGAGATAGAGAAATAATTGGCTAGTTGAGTAGTAGTAACTTCTATTTCCCTTTCAGCTGCTCTTCTTTGAGATAAATAGATCAAAATTGCTATCTCTCTAAAGATAGAATTTTTAGTTGATAGGTCAAATATATTTACATTCTCTCCTGATGTTTCATCGCTATTCAAATTTACACCTTTTCTGAGCTGTCATACATAAAAAATAGAGATACTTAAATTTTTCAATACGTCATTCAAAAATGAGTAACCACATATGATTCAGTTACAATTTTATAGTGTTAAAATAATTCACAGTTATGGCTTCTGAACAAACCATTATTGATGAATGGGATAGAGTGAGAGCTCCAAATGCTCCAGAATTAACAAGCGTACAGTTAAAGCTTAAAGGAACAGCTCTGCTTGTCTTAGATATTCAGAATAATAATTGTAACCAAGAAAGAAGACCCAGATGTATTCAAAAATTACATCATATTCAAACATTACTTGACAAAGCAAGAAATAGCGGAATGCTTGTAATTTATAGTTTAACAAGTGCTGCATCAAAAAACGATATTAGAAGAGAAATCTTTCCAACAAAAGATGAAACCATAATAAAAGCAAGCGTCGATAAATTTCATGACACAGAATTAGAACAAATTTTAATCGACAATGGAATCAAAACTGTTATTATTGTAGGTACTTCAGCAAATGGAGCAGTGCTTCATACTACCACAGGTGCAGCAACAAGAGGTTTAGAAATAATCATACCTGTTGATGCTATATCTTCAACATACCCTTATGAGGAGCAGTATTCTGTTTGGCACCTAATGAATGCTCCAGGTACAAGAAGAAAGGTAATACTTACTAAATCAGATATGGTAAAGTTTGTCTAACAACGAATGTGGAAACTGATGAAAACTATCATATCATTACCTAAAATCCAGAAGAGGAAATTACCAGAGGGTTTCAAAGGAGATGATAATAGGTTTTCAGAAACACTTGTGGAATATTTTCTAAAGGAATACACAAAGAAAGGAGATTTGATATTAGATATTTTTGCAGGTTTGGGAACTACTCTTTTTGTTGCGGAAGAAATGGGAAGGGTTCCTTATGGAATTGAGTATGACGAACTGAGATGCAATTACATAAGAGAAAACCTGAAACATGGAAAAAATATTATCAGAGGAGATGCATTGAATCTATTAGAATATGGACTTCCGCAATGCGATTTCTGTTTAACTTCACCACCATATATGCCTAAAGATGATATCGAAAATCCATTCACCTCTTATACAACACAAGGAAGTTATGAGGAATATCTGAAAGATTATGTGATAATTTACAGTCAAGTGAAACAAATATTGAAACCTAATTCCATAATTGCTGTTGAGATTTCAAATTTAAAAAATAAAGGAGAAGTAACAACCCTTGCATGGGACGTAACAAAAGAAATCTCTAAGGTTTTGCATTTTGAAGGAGAAACAATAATAAAATGGGAAAATGATAACTCTGATACCAGTGATGGCATTTACGGATATGGGTATGATCACAGCTACTGTATGATTTTCCGAAATAAATAGATGTTAAACGAAAGTTTTATTAAAAGAATATCGACAGAAGAAAACGTAATGGGCTAGTAGCTCAGCTAGGCAGAGCAGCAGGCTTTTAACCTGAGGGTCGCCGGTTCAAATCCGGTCTAGCCCGCCAATTTTCTTAATAATCGTTCTTAATTTTACTCTGTCTGATTGTATAATAAGATCCCTCAACATATTTCTCTTGCTCAACTCCTCCCCTGAAAGTATTAACATTTAATCCTTTTTCTTTTGCCACCCAATAAGCAAAGAGAGGACCCATAACTCCGTAAGGTATTACTGAATTCTCTTCAGAGCCATAGTATGGTACTTCAATCCACTCTGAATTATCAAAATCAGGTTGATCTTCTGAGAGAATTATAGGTTCTGCTTCTATAACATTCTTGAGTACTGGAGCTATCTCTGCAACTCTTTGGTAAGATATTTCTCTTGGTGCTATGAAAACTACAGGTGTATCTTTTTCTGTAATGAAATATGCTGTATGACAGTATTCTTCTATCTCTTTACTAAACCCAACTAGTGAAAACTCATACATCTTGAATTCCCCAAAAAGAGCATTTCCATAATTTGGTCCTGATGCAGAGTAAATATGTCTTGATGCATTAGAATGCTTGATTCCTAATTGTTCAATTAGAGGATTTTCTATTGTTTTTCTAACTATTTCAGGTATTGTTTCTAATTCTGAGTAATCAGGATCTTTTCCAAAGCTTTCTGCTAAAAGCAATAAAGCCATCTGAACAGCTGTATAACTCTTAGTCTGAGGAACATCGTGTTCGTATCCCACATATTTGCTACTAATTTCCCCTTCGTAGGATGTGGACTCTAGCGATTCGATTTTTGATGATTTTGCATAAATAATGTTATCTGACAATCTAGCTACTGGACTATCAGGATTATTAGTAATTGCTAGAACAGAGCAATTTCTACTTCTAGCAGCACGAATACTTTCAACAACTCTAGGAGTTCTTCCGCTTACAGAAATAGGAATTAATAGAGTTTTATCATCTAAAAGATCAGAGAACTTGTACTTATATCTTGAAATTTCCATTGGAGGAAAAGCCATTGTTGAAAGATTCTTCTTGTTAAATGCATATTCTGTTGTCAAGGCTGCACATAAAGAATCTCCACAACCTGTTAGCACTATTCTTTTTATTTCATTCTTCTTTCTTATTTCGTTTAATGTTTCGTAAACCTTCTCTTTGCTAGTATTTACAAGTTCTTTCAGAAATGATGGCTGTTCATTTATCTCTTGAAGCATATAGTCTATCATTCAGTTCAAAATACTGCTGTAATAGCACTTTTTTAGTCTATCTCCACAAAAGAATTATTTTCTGATTTACCAGATTCTTTTTAATCTATTTGTCTTTCTTTTTTGCATAGAAAACATCTGGGATTAAAGTGAGATTCTTCCAACCACTACAACAATTTGGATTTGGACGCATTTTAGCGGAGACTAGGACTCATTTTCCTTTATCTCCAGGTCTCATTTCAATTGAAAAGCCTGAATCAATCAATGGGTATTCTGCTTACTTTGATTTTCCCTTAATTCCTGATTTTTCCTCAAAAGATTTAGTTGACTTGAAACTCGTTTGGAATATTTCTGATTCAAAGAAAGAAAGAACATTGTTTGAATCACATCAACTATCTTTACAACCCTACTATCCCTCATATGCTCCTGAACAAATATCAAAGAAAGATTATGAAAAATATTTAGAAAATTTCCTATCTCTACCAAATTTGGAGAAGCAGATTTTCGTTTTACCTTTAAATCACTATGAGTCCAATAAAATTGATAAGATTCTTGAATCAGATTGCTCTTTAATAATACTCAACGATTTAAAGAAACTGTTTACTAATCAACGAAAATTAGCTGAAAGAATGACAAAACTGAGAAACAAATTATCTCCAGACATAGGCCTTTATCTACCAGGATCAGTATCTCCAGCATTCTATTCATTTCTTTCTTATATAGGAATAGATTTTTTTGATAACTCATTTGCTTATAAAATCTCAGAAAATGGAATCTTTCTTACTGAAGATGGAGTCTTCCCTATAGACAATCATCCCCCTTGTTTTTGCTCTCATTGCTCTTCAACTCCAAAGAACATCTTTGGTCACAATGAACAAGTTCTGAAAAATGCTGTAGCTCGAGTAGATTTTGCCCTTAATAATGGTACATTAAGAACTATGGTTGAACAAGATGTACATAGGAATATAACTTTCGCAGCAACTCTCAGACATTTGGACAAAATTTATGGTGAACTTTTCAGAAAGAGAACACCTTTAGTTTCCTCAGCTCAAGTAAGATGTGTAGGGGAGGAATCCCTTTTCAGACCTGTAGTTTCAGAATTCAGAGAACGAATTAAGGAAAGATTTCGACCTTACTCGGATTCTAGAATAGTACTGCTACTCCCTTGTTCTGCTAAGAAACCATATTCTCAATCACGAACACACTTAATGTTTAGAAATGCGATGAAGAAAGCTGGATCGAGTATTTTTTCTTTATTATCAGAGCTGATTGTTACTTCTCCCTTATCAGTGGTTCCACGAGAACTTGAAAATATTTATCCAGCTAGATTTTATGACATTCCAGTAGCTGGAAATTGGTCTGAAAATGAAATAAAAATTACATCGAATCTTCTTCTAGATGTATTATCTCACTATCATAAAGACAGTATAATCATAAATCATCTTCATGGGCATGGATATGAGGACATTGTTGAAAAAGTAAGAAAAAATACAACCTTGAATGTTATTGATACATCAAATAAAGCTCCAACAACTAGTCACGAATCTCTAAAGGAATTATCTAATGTTTTAGCAACTACTCAAGAAGAATTTCTCTCTAATCAATTTACGAAAGTAAATTCAAATACTAAGAAACTTCGAGCAATTTCAGACTTCCAATTTGGTCCAGGAACTGGACAAATCCTTTTCCCAAGTAAAGTAAAATTGAAAGGTAAATACCCCAGAAGCCCTCAAATCTTTAGAGATGGGCAACATATCGCTACAATGCATGCATCCACAGGTTTTCTTTCAATTTTCCCAGCATATGTTGAAGACATTTCTAATATTTCTCTAAACAAACTCCAATTTGGGGCAAACTATGTTTCTGGGAGTAATGTTTATGCTCCTGGATGTTTGAACGCCGATGAGCGAATTCTTCCTGAGGATGAGATTTTTGTTGTTCATGAAAATCAAGTTATTGCAACAGCAAGAGCATTAGTATCAGGATCAGATATGAACAAGATGACATCAGGAAAAGTAGCTGAAGTAAAAAAGAAACTTAAGGTGAATAAATGAAAATCGACTCGGAATTTTCTAAAACAATCAGAGAAATAAGAGAGAAATCTCTAGAGGATAGGTCTCATACAAGAAAGGTTGTCCATTGGGTTGAGGATCATCGACTTCTCTCTGGACCAGGTAAAGCTATTGTTTTCATACTCCCAACACGAGGATGTTCTTGGGCATTGTCAAAAAGTGGTGGTTGTTCTATATGCGGCTATATTTATGATAACCCTCAAGAATCTGAATATGATATCATGCTGAAAACTTACAAAGAGAAACTTCATGAGTCAATCAAAGAAGGAGAAATCTATTCATTAAAATTATTTACTAGTGGAAGCTTCCTTGATGCTTCAGAAATACCAGAAGACATACAAAAGAGAATTCTAGAAGAAGCATCACAATTTAAGGAAATACTGGAAATTGTTTTGGAATCTAGACCAGAATATGTTACAAAGAAAGCTTTAGACACTATAGCTGAATCTACTGATATCTCTAAAGTTGAAGTAGCCATTGGTTTAGAAAGTGCCAATAATGATATTTTGATGAAATCCATCAATAAGGGATTTTTCTGGGAAGATTTTGAGAAAGCTAAATCAAGAATAACCGGAGCAGGGGCAAGAGTCAAAGCGTATCTCTTATTCAAACCACCCTTTGTTTCAGAATACAATTCAATACAGGACATTATACAAAGTGTTTCAAAACTCAATGAGGTTGGAGTTGACACTATTTCGATAAATGCAATAAGTATACATAGAGGTACTTATCTCTCAATTCTGTTTGAGAAAAATCACTACCGAACTCCATGGTTATGGTCTTTATTGCACATATGTAGAGAGATTAAATCTTCTTATCCAAAATTAAGATTAATTTGCGACATAGTTGCTGCAGGTACTCAAAGAGGTGCTCACAATTGTGGGAACTGTGATAAACAGATTATAGATGCCTTGAAGAAATTTACACTGTCACAAAATCTTGAGGATATAAGTGAGGACTTCGTTTGTTCATGCAAAACAGAGTGGAAAAGCTATCTCTTTGAAGAAAAAGTTACTCTTAGTTAACCTATTACTGTACCCTTTTATTCTATCTTTTGTTTGTAATCTAAGACCATTTTTTTAATTCTACGAGCAATTCTCTCAAACACAGGATCCATCATTACTGCATCTACTTCCTTGGATGCAATTGCATACATGAAATTCCTTTCATCTAAATTTACAAAAATAATTTGATGTTTGTTAGTTATGTCTATTGCATTTTGTGTTTGATCATCTTCCATGATTTCAAGAATATTTGAAAGATATTTCTCACATATTTTTTGAGTTTTATCAACAAAATCGTGTTCTAAACCACCATTTTGAAAGAAAATCTTTGCCTTTTCTTCTCCATGTTCAACAAACACTAATTGGTCAATTCCTTGAATTGAGTTCAAGATATTGAATGTAACAGCACTAAGCATCTGTTCTGGGGTTTGTTCTACATCAGGAGTTGGTTTCTCATCCTTCATCGAAGGTTTTTCTATCTTTTCTGGTTTCTCTTGAGTTTTTGAAACCATCATTAAGTCGTCAAAACTTACAGGAACATCCACCAATTCCAAATCCAAAAGAACATCATTTCTGTATTTTCTAAATTTCGGACTCTCTTTGTTGATTACTGGTCTGAAAAGCTCTTCTACTGTCTGATTGTAAACTGCTGAAGCACCTGAAAAAACCTGTTCAGGGTCAGCACTATGGAATTTAGATCTTGATCTAGTTTCAAACTCATTAGATATGAAATCTATTGCATAATCTGCTTTGGTTCTTTCATGAATTCCATGATTAAGAACATAAGTTATATCTTGTATTTTTCTAAAAGATATCTTTGAATTCGTTAATTCTATTGTTCCACGATCTGAAATTCTAGTTTCTTCAGTAAAAGAACAAAAAGCTTTTACTAGATTTGTCAAGATATCAATTGGGCATTTTTCTTCATCAAAAATGCTTTCCTTATGGATTATTCCATCCTTATCTCCCAAAAAGAATGCATAAATTGAATCCGCAAATTCAGCAATGATATCAGAATTTTGCCCAGTCGTTTTAATCTCCTCTTGTAATATAATCTATTATGATTAGTATTGATTAATATTACCTTATCTGAAATGGCCATTAAAAGATGTTTTATAAATTCATTTCAAGATGTTCGTATTACTTGTAACAAAAGTGATAATCTACTTTCAGAGATACAAAACCGATTTAAATGAGTCGTTTATCATTAGCTTAGGAATAGACTAACTCTAGTTCAAGTTATTTCAGATTAAGAAATTCGGGATCAAAATGGATGAAAATCTTGCAATAGAATCAATTGTGGAATTCCTCAAAGCATTAGCTAGTGGAGATTTACTTGAGAGTAGAACAAAAATTGCAATGATTCAGAAGGCAAGTCGAGTCATAAGAAAAGCATTAGATCCCGTTTTAATTTTAGTCAGTTACTATGACCATGAAAATCAATTTCTTTATCCTCTTTACATAGAGGAAGAACGCATTTCAAAGGAAAATCTGGAAATTGAAATGGATGCTTTTGATGAAAAAAATCCTTATACAAATGTATTTGCAGAATCAGATACAGGATGGTTTTCAATAGAAAATATTGCGGATGATCAAGATTACAAATTATTTCTTAAAAGTCAAAATATCAGTGAATTCATAATCTGCCCAATGTATTTTGGGGAAATTACTATTGGGGCAATAAGTGTTTTTCTTTATCCCAATACTATAAAACACAATCCAGAGAGATATTTGACTGTAATTGAAGAAATAACTTTGTTAATAACTGAAATACTTTCATCTTGGTACAATCAGTATAATTCTGATCAGAAATTACATCAAACAGATCTTATAGTTGAGATGTCAAACCTTACTCTTGAAACTACTGAAATACAACTAATACTTGATCGAATTTTACCTAAAATCAAATTAAAAACAGAAATAGAGGGTTTGGGTGTTTTCACTAAAGATATTGATGAAGTCTCTCTAGTACGAGATATGGGATTAAGTGACCAAGTTAGAGAATACTATAAGTCTCCTCAGCTTGTAATTTCTAACCTCCCATATTATAATACACCAAATAAGATTGAAGAGGTTAACTTTTCACAATTTAATGAACAACATGGAGTTATACTTCCAATTGGTTCTACAAATTTGATGCTAGGGTTCATGGTAGTAATATCTGATTCAGCAGAAAGATTATCTGAATCTAATATCCATTTCCTTAGAATAATGGTCAATCAGCTATTTTTAACTCTTCAAAGAAAACGACTCCTAGATGACATTCAACAAATAACTCAAACCTCTGAATTTTCTTCTTTTCCTGTAATGCTTATTAATAATAGATTTGAGATTATATATCTCAATAAACAAGCAGAGACAACTTTTGGTCTTGATCATGATGAATCTTTAGGTTTGAAACTAGATTATCTCTTAAATTTGGACTCAGATGAAGCTAAGGAAATGCTTCAGAAAACCCGTGATGTAATGACAAACATTGCAAAAGATACCATGAAACTTGAGATAGAGGTATTTCAAATGGGGAAGAAGGATTCAAGAACTTTTTTTGTTCAATTCTCACCAACTATTAACAATTTAACTGGAGAATATTGTGTTGTTATGTCGCTAGTTGATATTTCTGAGGCAACTAAATTACAATCCATTGCAGAAGAATACTCAAACAGATCTAAAATGTATCTTAATGTTCTAACTCATGATATCTATAATATTCTGTTTGGAATTTCAGGCTATTATGAATTATTAGCTGACAGCATTCCTCCAGATGAAAATGCAATTTTAGAAAGAGTGAACATTCTTGTAAAACGAGGTACTGGAATTGTACAAGATATACGATTACTTTCAAACGTATTGGATATCTCAAGTGGAGTAGAAGTTCATTTTGTTCCACTAAAAATGACTATTCTAAGATTACTAGAAAAAGTAAAGGAAGAGCATACTGAAAAGGAATTCAGCATAGAAATTAACCTACCAAGTGTAGTTAAAATTTTAGGGGGCGTATTCCTATATGATATGTTTTACTATGTTCTAAAAAGTTTGATACTAAAAACAGAGAAAAGAGAAATAAACATAGAGATCACTGGTAGAGAATTTAGTGAAAATGAACAAGAATTCTTCGAGTTAATGATTCTTGATAAAGAAGGAATTGAACCTGAATTAAACGATGAAATACAGAGAGTTGTTGAGGAATCACCTTTTGATGAAACACTTCGTAAACACTTAGGGTTCATGATAGTCAATGAAATTGCGAAAAAATATGACTATGGTCTATCTATTGAAGATTTAGATAAGAACGATTGGACTAAAGGATTGGCAATAAAAGTAATTATGCAAAAATCTGTTGAAAATGAAAAAGAGGAACTACAAGGGTAGGAAGCATCTACAATCTAGTAACAAATGTCATTTGAATTGAGGATACTTCTTCAATTGAATTGAGAATATCTTCTAGGTTGTCTTGTGCACCATCTTCCTCAGGAATAATGAATTGTCCAATTATACCAACTAAACCAAAGAACAATGGTTTTTCCTCAGGATTATCTTGCATTTGCACATTTTCAGGAAGCTTAGATCGAACTAATTCTTCCAATCTTTTTGGAGTTACTTCAGGAGTTTCTGGTCTAATTTCATATACTAATAAAACTTCACCCATTATTTTCACCTATTTATGGACCTTTAAAGTTGCATTTTGGGCATATATAGTCATTTCCAAAGAGCCTACATTTTGGACATCTTATTATTAAAACATCATTGCAATTTGGGCATGAGAATCGTGTATCTCCTTCATCACTAGGACTAATAACTTTATTGCAGCTTGTACATCTTGGCATATCAATCATTTTGCTCATATATAATCACGCGATTGATTCTCTATAGAGTTACGTAAAGGTTGGTGTTTTAAGCTTTTTGAATTAAACTATTTTCGTAA
>Ga0114922_10003876_pt1 | contig 13926 bp, 16 predicted proteins | sample AartaG_FD_100975 | JGI IMG/M metagenome (GOLD analysis project Ga0114922, IMG submission 100975) | Deep subsurface microbial communities from Aarhus Bay to uncover new lineages of life (NeLLi) - Aarhus_00045 metaG | ecosystem: Environmental > Aquatic > Marine > Oceanic > Sediment | place...
CATCCTCTTCATTTTATATAAACATTAGTTATTATGTTATATTACGCCTTGGTAGCATAGGGGCTAATGCGCCACCTTGGTAAGGTGGAGACCGCGGGTCCGAATCCCGCCCAGGGCTTGTCATTTTTTGCATTAAACAATTCTTCGGGTTCTCTCTCGGTATTAATACTGGTATTAATACCCCTATGCGTGCCGAGTTCGGCGATGTAGTTGGCTATACTCACGTTTCTTTTTTTCGCTTCACTTTTAAGTATCTCATGCAGCTCTTTAGGCACAATAATGTGAGTGTATCCTTCTTTCGTCATGGTATTAATACTGGAGCCTATAGCTATAAAAAGACGACTGGTAGCTTATACTTCTTACCTTCAAATCCAAATAGATTTAATATGGAACGAAATGGAATGATATGGAGCAATAAAATTGCAAATAGAAGAAATAGATCTGCTCTTATCAAAATCTTTCTAACCTTTTGCTCGCAGCGGGTTTACCACCTCGCTGCTCGCAAGAGAATAAAAGAGAATAAAAAAAGAGCAGTTTAAAGACATGCTGGTCTATATGAATAATACTATCGTAACAAACCTTTGGCTGGTTCCCAATTCTCCCCCTGCTTTTACAGAGGACAGACCAAAGGTACTCTTAACTACCTATACTATTCGATAAAGACATAATAATAAAATTCAATAATTTTAGAGTTTCTGGTAAGCCCGCATTTTTGTAATTAAAAGAGCAATATATTTCTCAGGATTGCCTGAGCCTTATCCATTAGATTGTCTCTAACGGATAGGATATGGAAAGAACTTTGTCTTTCTATATATAGAATATCAAACATATCTTAATTTGTCAAGGGCTAAAAGGCCTAACTTTTCCTCACTTTAAGGGAAAGCTATTTAAATAGAGGAGAAGGATATATACTTGTGATAAAGAGATGTCAAAAACAATTGTCTGGGCTATTATGGCTCTGGGTATTTTGTTTCTATTTGCCTCTTTTGTCGGGTTGTTTTTTTTATTCCCGTTGGCAATTATACTGCTCCTAATTGGAGTTTTACTGGGTTTAAAACCCGGCGGTATACTGAGAACCGAGCAGGTTATGGACAGTTGGGGTCTCCTGATTGAAAATGGCCAGGGCAAAGCCGATGAAGTTTTTCAGGATACAGAGAACTTCATTAATGAAACCAAAGCGCCTTCTCTAAGAATGAACAGGAAAAAGATGGCTCCAGGATTTATACGTGGGGCGTTGGGCGTTCAAAGGGATTTCTTGGCTGTGCAAAATCGAATGAGCATAAGGCTTGACCCTTATCAAATATACATTGCTGTAAGAGACTATGGCAATAACCTCGATGTCTCCTGGTATCTGACTTTCAGACCCACTTTTATGCAGTCTATAATGTCCCTGATTCCCTTTATGAGTATAACACCTTTATCCATAAGCGATATTGACCTTTTTGATCAGCAGGATTTAACAGCATATACTACCAATTGCCATCATTGTTTGCTCAAAGCAGTAGAAAAACAAATGTTGGCTTTCAATCAGGACATTACTAAAATAGACCGGAAATCACGAGGGTTCTTGGGCATATCGTGAAATGGAAATCCTTGATAGTTTGAAAGGGAAGTTAAAAGGCAATCAGCAGGCGGATGTAGAAGAAACGGAAAAAGCTATAGAACCAGCGCCAATAGATACTTTGGATACTTTCAATCTTGGCTGGTATTTCTCTGAAAACAAAGATGAATTTCAGATGGCTAAGATTGCTGAAAAAGACAGAGCCACCCATTTATATATTGTTGGAGCTTCTGGAGCAGGCAAATCAAAGTTCTTAGAATTTTTGATTAGGCAGGATATTGATAAAGAGCAGGGTTTTGGAATTATTGACCCTCATGGAGATTTAGTAGAAGAAACCAAAGGTTATCTTGCTTTGGCTTTGCTAAAAGAAGAAATAGAAGAAAGAATAGTTTTAATTGATCTAACTGATCCTAAATATACTGCTGCTTTTAATCCATTAGAGCAGATACAAGGCATTTCCTCTGCTGAAATCTCTGCTGAGATGGTTGAAGCATTTAAAAAGATATGGGGAGCAGAAGGCTCTTCTGCTACTTTGGGCTGGGGAGCAAGGATGGAAGACCTTTTGAGAAACTCTTTTATCGCTTTAATAGAGAGCGAACTAACTTTAGTTGATCTGCCTGCTTTTTTAACTGATGAAGATTTCAGGTTGAATGTCTTAGACAAGGTTAGCCATCCTATTGCCAGGCAATACTTTGCCAGGTTTAACAATCTCGCTCCAAGAACAAGGGATGAATGGATAGAATCAACCCTAAACAAAGTCAATGCCTTTTTATCAGATGACCGGATAAGAGAGATGTTCTCTTTTAAGAAATCTTCTTTTTCTCTCCGAGAGATAATGGATTCAAGAAAGATATTACTTTTAAAGCTTGATCGAGGGAGATTAAAAGACAGCGCTGATTTAATTGGCTCGCTCTTTATGAGCAAGATAAAGATGGCTGCTTTTTCAAGATCAGACATTCCTAAAGAAGAACGAACCCATTTTTACCTATATGTTGATGAATTCCAAAACTTTGCCACAGCAAGTTTTATTGAAATGCTCAGCGAAGCAAGGAAATATGCACTTTCTTTGATTATAGCGCATCAGAATTTAGCTCAACTTCCCAAGGATCTTCAGGGTTCTATTTTAACCAATTGCGGAATTCAGGTCTATTTTAGGATTTCCAGAAGAGATGCTGAGATTTTAGCTAAAGAAGCTTTTGAGACAACAGGGACAGAAGTAAAGGGAGTTAGACTCTCTCCAGAAACATTTGATTATGATTATTTTTCCTATTCTGAAGAATGGGAGAGCTATTTTCAAGAGCTTCAGACGCTTCCTCAAAGAGCCTGCTATGTCAAACACAAGATAGAAGGAGGGATAATCCCCATTCAAACTGTTGATGTTGAACCTCCTTATCTTGTCTTTGGCTTTGACAAAGAAGAATATATGACCGTTTTTAATGACTGCGTTTTTGGCAGAAGATTTCTTTTAGAAAGAGGCAAAGAAGAGGCAGCGAAGAAGGCTGAGAAAAGGGAAGAAATCAGCGAAACAAAAGCGCCTTCAGCAACAGAAGAAAAGAAGATCAAACAAGAACAAAAAACAAGAACTTTAGAAGAGATTATTGCTTCGATGATCCCTATTGAGAAGGCAATTCTATATGCCATTGGAACTGGCAACTATTATGCCTCAGATATTTTTGAGATGGCAAATAAAGAACTAAAGAAGATGGGCTCTTCAACCCGCCATTATTCTGAATTCAAAAAGAAGTTCTATGAATTCTCTAAAAAGCCTCCAGAAGGAAAAGGCCTGGTTGAATTTAGCAAAAGAGGAAGATCATTCTGCTACTGGCTGTCTCAATGGGGCGAGATTGCCTTTGCGGAAAAGTTTAAAGTTCCTTCTGACCGGGCAATAAATGAACTTGGAGGAGGCGGTAAATTATCAAGAGCGGTTGCTTTGGAAGTAATCAAAGAATGGCTTGAACCAGGGGGATATGTGGTAAGCAAAGAAGATGAAGTAGAGACCGATTTGACTAAAAGCCATAGAGGTTATACTGACCTAATCGCTGAGAAAGGCGATGAAGTTTTAAGGATAGAAATCGAACACCGCTCCTCAAAAGAGCAAATAGAGAAAAATATTAGGAAGAACCTTGAATACTCAGATGTTGTCTATGAGATAGCCAGCGATGAGACAGCGAAGAAGAAAGCGATTCAGATAGCGTTGAAAGTGATGTTTCGATTGAGAAAAGAAAAGCCAGATAAAAACCTAAAAGTCAAGATAGCCAGCATTGATGAGTTGAAGCAGAGCAGATTTAAGGAGTGGTTCGAGGTGAGGAATAAGTGAGAATGCACGTTTTAACCACACGATTTTGAGGATATAAGAATGAGGGAGACGAGTAAAAGGACTTTCTTCTGGAACTTTCGATTTGACACCGCCTAAACTACATGCTAAGATCTATAAAAGCTTCAAAAGAGATCCGCAAAGGAGATCTTCATAAGGAAGGAAAGGCGCTGTAAAAGATGTAACCGCAAAATCAAGAACGGTCGCTACTGCTACTGGTGTGGGAAGTATAGATGGCTGTGGTGGAGAAATTATTTTAAGTTATATGGAAAGTTTATATAGCGAACAATCATATCTATTTATATAATTTATATAATGGACAATACTATTCAACAATATTCAATAAAGGAGGAAATAAAGGTCGATAGTAACCCTTTAAGGGGGTTCAACAAAAAATCTTTTTAAAAAAGGAGGTGAAACTATGAAAATTCAATTTGGTGTTAATTTAGGACCATTTAAATAGATTGCCGGTTATCGCGGATGGTGCATTACGCATTTTTATAGGGTCAGAGGTTCCAGTTAACTCTCTTTTTAACTCTCTTTGCCTTTGACCTTTTGCCGTTTCCCAATTCAGATCGTATTCGCACTTGTTACTCTTTCTATAGGTAGTGCATTCGTTATTAGTTATCCAAAAAGTATTCCCAGTCAATTTTTATCTTTTTGCGCTTGGAGAAAGGTATATCTCCATCATCTTGAAGCTTGCGAATGACATCATGAGCTCTTTTTTTTGAAATTATATCTTCCTTCTCGCTCAAATGTTGTAACGCCCAAGCACAGCTTTCCTGATACTCATAAAAATCATCTCGATAATCCTTTTTACATACTTCTGCTAAAATTTCGTTAGTTAATTTTAATGCATCCTTTTTATCTGGCTCGCTCAACTCAAAGTCGTCAGCTCTAAAAGCAGCATCAGCTAAGAAATATACCCAGTTATTTTTACAGCGATATATGTCTTCTTTACATTCCTTTTCATGCAATTTTCTTGCAAAGTCCAAACTGCTCTTAGCTCTATCTATGGCAAGCTCAATTAACCGATTAGATACTTTTTTTGTGGAATTATCCGAAGTACTATCTGAAGTGCTATTGCTTTTTTCTTTTATTTTCTCTACATCGAATAGTAGCCAAAAATTGTATCCCATACTCATTAACACTCTAGCCCTAAATAAGTTTCGACTATTTTCAATCTTTTGTTCCCATTTTTGTAACTTTTCATTTAACCTGCTTTCTAATTTACCCCTTATCCAAATGTACATCCCATATCCCAATACTGCTAAGAAAGTTACTAAAATTAGAAGAAGCTCCACGAAGACATCGAATTTCTCTGCGGGGTTTACTAAGTCATTCCCCACTACTACAAATAAAACAATTGCGCCACCCCCAACGCTACTAACTAAGGATACTACAATAACAAACCACCACTTAGGTTGAGATTCCAGACTTTTTCGTAAGCCTTCCCCGATTTCAGATAACCACTTTCTCATCTATTAACACTCATCTTTAATGATTTATTCTATTTTTACTATTTATACTTAACCCAGATGTTTTAAGAATGATCTATCCAGCTTTCATTTTCCCTTCTATTATTTTTCCTTCCCGTCAGAATGAAATCTAAGAGGAAGGGCACTATTTTTGTAAATTCTTTTTTCTCCACTCATACTTTCAGCACCCCACCTCCAAATCTTCCCCTCAATCTCATCCCTCTTTCTTGCATATCTCAACCTTGACACTTCAATTATCTTATCCTTATTCCCTTGCCTCTCAAACTTAAAGAAAGGAGGCAAGGTCAGAGCAGAGAACGGTTTTGAGGATTTGCCGTCTATCGCAAGCTTAAGATAGATGTTATGCTTATCTTGATTGATCAAATCCGGTCTTTCAAATTCAGGATAGAATTCCTTTTCTAAGAATTCAGCATCATCTGGACCAACTTTAAAGGCGATAATAGTTCCAGCATTGCCAAAGATAGCTTTCCTAAGTTTTTCTTCTTTTTGAAAATCCTCTCCTAATTGCCCTAAGTACTGATGAGCGATAATTAAACAAAGCCGGTATTTTCGGCTTTCAGAGAGTATCTCGCTAAAACTCTCCCCAGTGGTTGAAACAAAGCTTTGAAACTCGTCAATAAAGCAAAAGAAGTCTTTTCTTTCTTTTTCTGGAATATCTATTCTACTCATTGCAGCAAGTTGGAGTTTGGTAACAATTAAAGAGCCAAGTAAAGCAGCATTGTCTTCTCCTATTCTTCCTTTGGCAAGATTAACCAGAAGAATCTTTTGGTTATCCATAACCCCTCTAAAATCAATTTTTGAATTAACCTGACCAACAATATTGCGAATCAAGGGAGTAGATAGAAACGCTCCAAGCTTATTCTGTATAGGGGCTAATGCTTCTCCTTTGAACTGATACAGATATTTTGAAAATTCATTTTTAAAAAATGACCTGACTATTGGGTCATTTATTTTTTCAATTACTTTCTTTCTGTATCTCCAATCAGAAAGCATCCTGTATATACCAAGCAATGTTTTATTTCCAGGATAATCAAATAAAGCAAGGATTGTATTTCTCAAAATATGCTCTTGTCTATGCTGCCAGTGTTCAGCATAGAGCTTTCTAAAAACTGAAATCAATCCAGAGACAACAAGATGCTTTTTTTCAGGCTCTACTTTTTCCAAGATATTCAAAGCAATTGGATAATCAATATCAGCGGGATTGAAATAGATGACATCGTTTATTCTCCAGGATGGGATGTAATCCAAAAGATTTTCTATCATATCTCCATGTGGATCAATTAGACAGATGCCAGAACCATTATAAATATCATTAAGAGCCATATTTGAAATCAGGGATGTTTTGCCCATCCCGGTCTTGCCAATGATATACATATGAAGCCGTCTATCTTCTTTTTTGATTCCAAAAAGCTTTCCCTCTCCTCTGAAATTTGTTTTGGCAAAAAGATTTATATTGGACATAGAAAAATTATAAATAAAGGAGTGGTTATTTTAGTTCTAAAGGTATGATGTCATCAGAATTTTGGACTTTAATGGGTGTAGCTGTAGGGGGTATTATAGGGTTTGGGTTGAACTTCTTTAAGGAGTATATTCACGAGAAGCAACAAAAAGGAAAATACTTAAAAGACCTCTTGGCTGATTTAGAATATAACAAAAAGTTAGCTGAAAAAGGTAGAGGGTGGGGCTATCATACTCTGGGTTATATAGATACAAAGGGTGCTAAATATTTATTTGATCTGCCGGAAAAACTGCGAACTCAAATTTACGATGTTCAATCCATAGCTTCGGCTATCAATAAAGGCACTACCGCATTCTTTGATCAGAAATTTAAAGAAGTAGGTGATGCACTAAATCTGGAAATACTGAAATCGCAGTTGGAAGAAGTTATCCCAGAATTTAAGAAATATTTGAAAAATAAAAAATGACCAAAGGAGCTTTCAATCAGAATTTTCCTTTGAAGAAGGAGAATCCTGACAGTATCACTTCCTTCAAGCGATACTCTCCTGCCAGTTGGCAAGAGGAAAAGCCCCTTTGGTATTAAAAATCTTTGTTAAAGAACTATTTTGGAGGGCACAATCCCTCGCTAAGGTATTTTTCTCTCAGCTCTCTATCTGCTTCTCCTATTGCGTGAAGAAGCTCTTTTTTGTCGGTGCCGGAATACTGGATTTCCCAGCCATAGCCACCTCTTTGCCCCCGGTTTAGCGTAATCTTCAGCTCTGGCTCTTGTCGTATTGAGATATGCTCGTGCCTAATAACCTGCTCAGTTTGCTTTTCTTCAGCCATTTTTTTCCTCTATCCTGTATTCCAGATAGCCCATTCCTTGCCTGCGTTTAGTTCTTCGACCATCTTGTTTATTGCATCACTATTTCTCTCTTTTGAAAGACTGATCAGCATGTCTAAGACCCCTGATGCTTCTTTACTCGTAAGCTCATCTGGTACAGTCTGTATACCGAACTTATGAAGCGCCTGCCGTTGCTTTTGGGTTGCCGGTCTTCCATTGTTTCCATTATTGTTTCCGTTTCCTTTCCCGTACTCTTCTCGCTTTAACTGGGAGATCCGCTCTGTCCTCAAATCTCTGGCTACCTGAACAAATACTTCGCTTGCCATATCCCGGGCGTTGTCTGGATTTATTGTTGATGCCTTTTCATAGGCTTTCTGGTATATCTCACAAAACAGATCTATCCTTTCTACAATCTTTTCTTCCATCTTTTTATCGCCTCCTAAGCAATTATTTCCTCAAACTCATTCTCTGGCGCGCTTAGTAATCTCCCTCCAAACTCTTCCAGCCTTATTCTTGCATCCACGCTCTCTGTATCTCTGGCTAAACTTGTTACAGCATTTACCAAGCCGTACTTTGTATGCTCTGAGAAATGCATCAGAAGTTCGCTTTTATGCTCTTCGGTTAATCCAGCAAGCTTTACAACGTTATTTACTGCTTTTACTGGTTGTTCTATGACAATCTCTGTGCTTTCCCTTAGTTTGTCTATCCAGGATTCAAAGACATCTCTGTCAAACGTTGCCGTGATAATATCCTTCGCTTTTGCCCAGAGAGCTTTATCTTCAAGCTCTTTTGTTTCATCTGACCAGTCTATTTCTCCTATCTCTGCTGTCTGCTTTCCAAGATGGATTCTTTTCAGAGCAAGCTCGCCGATCAAACCGTTGTCACAGATTTTCCTTAGCAGAAACGGTTCTACTTTGAACGCAGACGCTCCTACTTCCGAGTTTCTGATTATCAGGCCGCCATAGATAATGTCTTGTTCTCTGATTTCGGCAGTCAGAGTCATATCCACTGCTTTCAGATAGAGCATTCTCTCTGTTAGGTCCGCTCTGTAAACCTGGATTGTCTCTTTCTTTCTGAATTCATACAATGTTAGGAATACAAGGTCGTAGTTGTCCATTATCCGGTATCTGTCTGAAAGAATTGCCCTGATTCTTCTGTCTGAAATTCTTATCAGTCTTCTCTCCTTTTCCCCAAGCCATGCATTGACATTATCTGCTAAAAGCTCTGTCTTGCCAGCATTTCTCATTCGGTCATAGTATCTCTTGGGTATCTGTAATTTCTCTGCCATTTGCGAATGAGTCCATTCAGTCAATGAATAATCACCGTATTCTGGTATTGCCATCATTATCCCTTGATTTCCGTCTGGTATTGCTTGCAAGCTTCGGCTGTCAACAATCAAGTCCTTACTGCTTTCTCTTTGCCTTTCAAGCTCTTTTACTAAATCAGTTAATTCCGTTTCCATTCTTTTTACCTCCTTTTTGTAAAGTGCTGGTGGAGCTGCTCCACCAATTCAACCTCTAAAATCGTAGGGACTGAATTGGTGGCAAAAAGCAAGCTATTTGATTGAAATGGTATTCCATTTGCCTTTTCGATAGATTTTAAATAGCTTTTTGGCGCATCTGGGGACTTTAAGATGTCTTAGTTTCTTTCTTTCATCTTTGAACTTTCCCTTGCCAGATTTAACCTGACAGAGTAAAATCCTATGTTTTCCTATAGCAGCTACGTCAAAAGCAGAACGGGAGCCAGCAGACCTGATGACAGTATGGAACTCTTTTCTGCGCTTTAATTTCCTTACAAGCACTAATTCTGCTTGATAACCTTTTTGATAAGATGAAGTCATAAGAATTTACGGTAATAAAAGGGTATACTGGCATTGGAAGCTTTCCAAAGGTTAATAATCCGAGTTGATAGGCAAACAGCTAAGCAATCACCAAATCTTTCCGAATACTGGGAACTCAGATACCAGTCAATCAGGTTTTTCAGCTTTTCCGGTTGGTAATTTCTCAGCCTCTGTTTAACCAGAGTGCCTTCTTTTGCCCAGCTTATCTCTGGTTCGTAGCCTTTTATCAGCTTTACCTTGCTTCTAAAATAAAAAATAATTTCTTTTATATTTGATGAGCCTTCATCTACGACAGTATTATCTTTCTTATTATCTCTTACTATGGGACTCTGCACTGTTGCGGACTCTTGAGAGGGCACTGTTGCGGAGTCTGGATTTGGCAGTTCTGCGGACTCAGGGTCCCAGTAGGTGAATGAGTAGCGATTGTTTCTTCTAAGTCCTGCTCTTTGAACTTTAAGCCCTGCTTTCTCTTTCAGCTCCTTAATACCTCTGTCAACAGTATCTGTGGACACTCCAAGCGATTCAGCCATATATTTCCTTGAAGGATAAGCCTGAAAATCAGCATTCTTCCTTGTCCAAAGGATTCCGGCTATCATTTTTGCTTTGAAGCTTAAATTAGCATTATTCGCAATTAACTTTGGAACAGCCCAAAAACCTTTTTCCATAGCGCTTTTAAGAGAAATAATTTAGGAATGTTACTTGCCACCAGCTTTAAAAACTCTTTCTTCAGCCCCTTCTCGCTCTTGACTCGATTTATACCCCATTCATCAGTATTTTGATTTATCCAGACAACCTTCCTTCTCCTGCTCAGCCTCATGAACTTCACAACATTCAGCAGGCTCAATCGCTCTAATTCAGTAATCCTTCTGTCCGCTTCAATGCCTGCCAGCGAGAGATCACCTTTCCTCAAAACCGCACCCGGCTTCTGACAGCCAAAAGACAACCTCAATATCAGCAGCAGTATCTTCAACTGCCCCTTGGTAAAATCAGAAGTAATAATCCTCTCCAGTATTTTATTTTCAATCTTGGTATAACCTGTCATAATCGCTTGAATACGATAAATCAGGGTAAAAAAATATCATCAATAGTTTTTCCCAGGACCTTTGCTATCTTCCTTGCCAAATAGACATTCGGCTTTCGCTCCCCGGTTTCTATTTCTGATATTTCTGATTGGAAGATGCCCACCCTGTCAGCCAGAACCGCCTGCTTCATCTTTTTCGCTTTTCTAAGCTCTCTTATTTTGTTTTTTGACTTCTTCCTCAGTATAATCATAATACTACGATTATTATCTCATAATATATCGCTCTAATACGATTGTCAACCCCCGCCCCTGTGGATAATTAGGGATTGGTGATATGATAGTTTTTGCTTGACACCTATTCTTCCTTCTGCTATTATTATATCAGACATAAGCGATATGAATATCTTTGGACAAAAATTAAGAAAACTAAGAGAAGACAAAGGACTAACTCAGCAGCAATTAGCTGAGAAGTTGGGCTATGTTACCAATAGCTATCTTTCTGATGCTGAGAAAGGCGCTTTTATCCCTTCAGAAGAGAAATTAAAGAAGATTGCCAAAGCTTTACATACTCCTTATTCAACGCTAAAAGAGCTTTTGATTGAATCGAAGCTTGAAAGCATGGGAATAACTGAACAGGCTTTTATTGGTATCTTCAAAGATTATCCGCGTTTAACAAAGAAGGATAAACAGGCAATTATTAATGCTTATCTTAGGATAAAAGCGAGAAATGAGACAAAAAATTAAGGAGGATTATTCAAAAAGCAAAGGCGCTTTACAAAAGATATGGTTCAGAAGAGATTGATTTTGTTGTTGAAAAATTAGGAGCTGAGATTTATGAAAATCTCGCCACAAAGAATATAAGGGAGGTTTATTATCTTGAGCTGAGAACAATTGCCATAAAGCCAAATCTGCATCCTTATGAGAGAAAATACCTAATTGCCCATGCCTTAGGTCATCATCTCTTTCATAGGACGGATTTATTTTGTGATTATATCAGCCTCCACGAGAAAGGGATATTTGGAAGTCTTGAACTCGGAAAGATTGAAATAGCCACAAAAGAAAGAGAAGCTGAGATTTTTGCTGCCTATTTCTTAATACCTAAGGAGAATTTGAAGCTAATTTTGAAAAAGAAATGGGTAAAAGAATCACTCAATCCTATTCCACAACTGGCTGAAAAATTTCAGGTTCCAGAGGAGTTGACGAGGAAGAGGTTGGAGTTCGAAAAGATGCAAAAATAACAATTTAAATTACAAGCCTTTAAATTTATCAAATTTAGTTTCAAGAAGTGATAAATGATAAAGGGTTTGATCAGGGATGTATATATGAACTTGTTTCGATATCATGCAAAAATGGGAGTATAAACGAACTAGTTCACTTATACGATGTTATGTGAAATAATTTGGGGTGGCTCAGTTTTCACTAGACACTAGACACTGGACATTTGTACCTAAAGTATTTAAAGAAGAATTTCATAATTACATTTGGTGATATTGTGTATAGGAAAATTAAAGGAAGTGATACGTGGCATTGGTGCAGAACTTGTTCTAACTGGCCAACCTCAAATTATGAAGAAAGACCCTCTAAACCAAGCAGTGGCGAATTATGTAATCAGTGTAAAGCAAAAGCTGATGCTGGTAAGTGTGGGTAATTTCTTCTTATTTCTTTTTTTATAGACACCAAAAATTTACTCTGCGTTCCCTATAGGTCGCTTGCCACGCTGCACTCTCACTCGGAAAGATTGAAATAGCAACAAAAGAAAGAGAAGCTGATCTGTTTGCTGCTTATTTTTTGATCCCTGATGAAAAATTAAAACCGATTTTAGAAGAAGACTGGCTGAGAAAATCTTTGAATCCTATTCCACAACTGGCAAAGATGTTCCAAGTTCCTGAAGAGTTGATGAGGAAGATGTTGGAATTTGTGGATTAATTAAAAATTTAGGCAGAATTTTAGAATCCTGCGGTCGAAAGCTTTAAGTTAAGTATAATTTAATCGTATCTTAAGTTATATACAACAAAATTTTATTTTCAATAATCGGAGAAGAGATTAGGATAATGGTTTCAAAAATATTAAAATTGATTTTGTTATTTACTGTAATCTCGGCTCCTGCTGTATTTGCTTATTTTATTAAGCCTGAATTAGGAGCAATTGTTGCTGCTCTAACCTTAGGTCTCCTTGGTATTTTTCAAAATTTGGTTAGGTCACAATTTTCCTATCCAGAGCTGAATATTAAGTTTGATGTTGCTCCTCCAGATTGCCATAAAACTACTAAGATATGTGGGAGTGAAAAATTCAAGGCGCTTGCCGATTGTTATTATTATCGCTTAAAGATTTCAAACATAGGTAATCATCGGGCAGAAAAAAACGAGGTGATGATAACGGATAAATATACTGAAAATCAAAAAAGGGAATTTGTAAAAGATAATAATTTTTTACCATTAAATTTTAAATGGAGCCACGATGGAGTAATTATAAGAGAAAGTATCGCTCCTCTATTATTTAGGTATTGCGATTTTGGTCATATTCTACATCCCACAGCTAAATATTATTCATTAAGAGGTCTTAATGTAGAAAAGAAGAGTAGGGTAGTTTTAGAATTAGATTTAGAGGTTTTACCCAATACTGGGAGTTATCTAATTTTTCCGGGAAGGCATCGTGTAAAAATTATTGCAGTTGCGGATAATAGTAAGGTATTTAGTAAAATATTTGAAATTAATTTTAACGATTTTTGGGACGATGAAGAAGAAGTTATGCTTAAAAAAGGTTTAAGAGTAACAGAGGTAGCGAGTTTAACTTAGTGGCTAAAACGTATAAAATATCATCCAATGCCAAAACAAACAGAAGAACTAGTTAAACAAGGCAAAAGCCAGAATTTGGATTTATTAGGTTTGAAAAGAGAAATTGGAGAGATGGGATTATCGGCGGATTAAGCAGATTGCAACAATTCCTGAACCTGTTTCATCACCAATTCCGGCGAATCAATGGAATCCACCCACTTCAAAGTTCGAAAATCGTCCCATCGTCTCCGCCAAACGGGACAAACAGGGAGAAAATCCCTGTTTTTTACACCATTTGACCTTATTTTCTGAAGTTCGAAAATCTTAGCTGGAGAATCTATTAAATTACCCTCTTTCGAACTATTAGTCTCTTTGATTGCCTTTGACAGCAATTCAAATGGCTTTGAGAAAATATAGTTGAGCTTTCCATTATTAAGTTGTAATTTATTAAGCACAAGATTCAAAAGCTGTCTTCTTTCTTCTTGTGATGCTTTTAAATAAATCTCTTTTGATCTTTGAGAAAGCTCATAGAGGTTTATGCCGAGTTCATAATATTTGATATTAGCGTTAGAATGCCTTTGAATAGCAGAAGATATTTCTTCTTTCTCTTCTGAATATTGCTTTGCTTTTCTTTGA
>Ga0114922_10003877_pt1 | contig 13924 bp, 12 predicted proteins | sample AartaG_FD_100975 | JGI IMG/M metagenome (GOLD analysis project Ga0114922, IMG submission 100975) | Deep subsurface microbial communities from Aarhus Bay to uncover new lineages of life (NeLLi) - Aarhus_00045 metaG | ecosystem: Environmental > Aquatic > Marine > Oceanic > Sediment | place...
AGATCAGCGAAGGTCACGCGCGCGCACTCCTTGGGCTTCCCTCAACAAAATCACAAATAGCCATTTTACAGACAATTCTCAAAAATGATTTGAATGTACGCCAAACCGAAGATTTAGTCCGTAAATTTTCCGGCCAAAAACCCAAAGCGAAAAAAGGAAAGAAAGCGGAATCTCCTGAAGAAAAATCTCTTGAAGATCAACTGAGAACATTATTAGGCACAAAAGTAACCCTTAATCATGGTAAAAAAGGCGGTACAATCGTGATCCATTATTATTCTGAAGAAGAATTGAACACGCTGATTGACCGCTTCAAGAAACTCTAATGCAAAAACGCGTTCTCACTAACGCGCAGGTATATTCATTTACACAGAATGATCAACCTGCTGATACCGTCGTGATAGAGGAAGGGCGTATCTCTGCCATCGGGAAATCAAGTGAGATCATCCCGCAATTCAAGGGTGGTGCAAAGATAGAGAATCTGCGCCAATCAATCCTAATGCCCTCTTTTACAGATGCGCACATTCATCTACTTGCATACGGCCTTGACTTGCAGCGTATAAATGTAGGGACGCCAACCAAGCGAAACTATCTGGATCGAATAGAAATTTCCGTAAAAGACACAGATCCTGGAAAATGGATCATCGGGCATGGTTGGAACCATAATATCTGGGCAGATGGATATGGCTCTATTAAAGACTTAGATAAAATATCAACTCAACACCCAATCTACCTTACTCATAAATCCCTTCACAGCGGCTGGGCAAATTCAACTGCACTGGAGAAAGCGGGGATAAACCATCATACACCAGACCCGGAGGGAGGAACAATCCAACGCGACACGTCAGGAAAACCAACCGGTATTCTTCTTGAAAGCGCCATGAGAATGGTCGAATCCGTTATTCCTGAACCAGATGTTTCCACTCGGGAGACAGCTATTCTAGAAGCTCAAAATGCACTACTCCGATACGGTATCACTGCCGTCCATGATTTTGACCCCTGGTCCGTGTATGAGACATTAGATGACCTTCACATAAAAGGGAAGCTTTCCCTACGAGTAACAAAAGGGATTCCCGAATCTTTCTTGGATTCAGCCATTGAGAAGAAATTGAAAAGCGGGAGCGGAAATGATTGGATAAAGATTGGCTGGTTAAAACTATTTTCAGATGGCGCGTTGGGACCGCAAACAGCCGCTTTGATATCACCATACGAAAACTCGCAATCGCTAGGAATGCTTTTTTTATCACGTGAAGATGTCACATCTTATGGAGAGAAATCCCTCCCCAGCGGTATTGGTTTAGCCGTTCATGCGATTGGTGATCGGGCAAATCATGAAGTCCTTCTGGCGATGTCAGACTTATATAAAAGAGGTCTGCTTAAGATTCCTGCGCTCGGGTCAAGAATTGAACATTTACAGCTCATCCAAGAAGAAGATATCCAGATGTTTCCAGCTCTCGATGTTACCGCAAGCATGCAGCCAATCCACGCCATTTCAGATATGGATATGGCTGATACATATTGGGGGAAGCGGTGTGTTGATTCCTACGCCTGGAGATCAGTTCTTCAAATCGGCGCGCAGGTGATATTTGGCTCTGATGCTCCTGTTGAATCCCCCAACCCGTTTTTCGGATTGCATGCCGCTGTTTCCCGCAAGCAGCTAGGGGGGGCATCTAAAAATGAACCAAGCTGGATCCCAAAGCAACGTGTGAGCTTACAAGCAGCTTTAAGAGCATATATCTCCACGCCCCCAATTGTTGGAGGATTCGGAAATATAATCGGAAAAATCAAGTTAGGATATGCCGCTGATTTTGTGGTTCTCCCACCAGACTTCTTTGACTTACCATCAGATGACATCCAATTCGTTCTCCCTCTAGCCACAATGGTAAACGGAAAATGGGTCTATAAAAATGATAATATTAATATAGACATCTAATAAGAACTAACTAGAAAAGGTATCTGATCATGGCAACTATTAATACTAATGATAGATCATTGAACATCGAATATCTCGCAAAGAACCTAACCATCGCTCGTGAAGCATGTGGAAAGACGGTCAAAGCATGCAGTTTGCTGCTTGATATCCCAACCAGCCGCTTAAAAAATTACGAGACAGGAAAATATGTTCCATCACTCCCAGAAATTGAAGCATTATCTTTCATATATAGGATTCCCATCCTTGCGTTCTTTCAAGAGGACGGTGTGGAAGATCACCTCCACACTCCTGAAGGTGTCCAGATCCAGAGATTAGTCGAGATCCGCCAGCTAATCATTGGTACGCGAATCCATCTCACCAGAGAAAAAGCAAAAATATCCATGAAGCAATTATCAAAAACCACCTCAATCCCAACTTCTCGCATTAAGCGTTATGAAGAAGGTATCACACCGATTGCCCTGGATGATCTCCAGAAGATAACAGATGCATTAGATCTTAATCTGGATGATTTTTTTGACCATGAAAGCCCTTTAGGAAATTGGCAAAACACTCAATCAAAAAATATTGCCTTTGAGCACCTTCCTGAGGAGATAAAAGAATTTATCGCAGATCCAAACAATCTGCGCTATTTGAAAGTCGCTCACAATCTATCTGAGATCGGTATTGATACATTCAATAACCTATCCGATTCATTAGCCAAATTGACTAATACTTTCCAAGACCCGGAAAAGAATTTTGACTGAAATACTTCATGAAGCAAAAAGGAATCATTCGCTCAGCAGTTAAATCTGATATCTCTTCGATTGATAAATTCCTTCAACAACGGATCACCATCCATCGCCATCTAGATTGGAGGCAGCCAACGGAATGGCTGGGTAGATCGCCTTTCCTTCTTTACCTTTCGTCTGATAATTCAATCGAAGCAATTCTAAATTGCGTACCAGAGCCACAAGATGCCTATTGGATTCGCCTTTTTGCTTTTAAAAATCCATTCCAAAAGATTGCATGTTGGGAAGTGCTCTTTAACGCTGGATTAAAAATGATCACCGACCAGTCGGGTAACCCAACTATCGCCTCTCTCGCTTATCAGAAATGGATGAAAGATTTGCTTGAAATGGAAGGATGGATAGAAAAACAGCGAGTGATCCAATTCAAATGGGATCATCGAAGGAAAACCAAAGTACTCAGGGCTAATTGCAGCTCTTCCTCTATCCGCCAGATGGCTATCGCTGATATTAGAGAAGTTGCTTTTATCGACCAAACCTGCTTTCGTCTTTTATGGCAGCAATCGCAGGAAGCTTTAGAACACGCGTATGCCCAATCTGTCTATTCCACAGTATTTGAAATAAACAAATCTATTTGTGGATTTCAGATCAGCACCTATGATAAAGGAAAAGCACATTTAGCGCGTTTAGCAGTCCTGCCGGATTTCCAAAAGCAGCATATTGGGGAACAACTAGTTCTGAATATGCTAAAGCATGTTGCTAATCGCGGAATAAAAGACATATCCGTGAACACACAACAGGATAATTACAGTTCTATTGGTTTATATAATAAACTCCATTTCAAGAAAACAGGCGACTCTTTTCCCATTTACATTTATGGTTAAGAAAAAAGCTGGTATGCACATACCAGCTTATTTAATCATTTGTTTAGAAATTTTCAGGCGCCCCGGCCATTACCAGCCCAAAATGGGCGTTCGCTCCCTTCACGGATCTGCACTTCCACACCTTTCGTTAAGTTTTCAATGTATGACACTTCAAATTTATCAACGTCTTCATAAAAACCATTTAAAGCTATTGAATCACCTATTCCTGCGGAAAAACCCGCATCTGTGGCAAACCACCAGGCTCTGTTCTCGATAACAACTTCATTACCTTTTTCACTAAGGATTACTAATAAATCCTCATTCACTTGTGTGACAGTTCCTGTAAAGGAAACCATATCTTTAGATTCCTCCTCGGAAGCAATATGGTCACTTTCCGATCCATTTTTTCCCCCTTGCTGCCCATCCGAACTACTTGTGCGATTTTTCCCTTGCCCCTGGTTGCCTTCCTCTGATTTTCCCTGGCTGATCGATAGATTTCTTTCTGTCTGGTTTGCTTTATCCTCTGTTTCTGTCCGCGCTATAGTTCTGTAAACACCTCCGTTTACTAAACCCGCACTGATGCCCAAAACAACAACACTTAAAATAATTTTCTTTATCATTTTTACTCCTTAATTTTCTTTCGTTAACATTTCAGTTTTCTTTTTTCCAATTACACGTCCGGTAACTTTGGTGATCCACTTCCAATGGATATAGAAATGTAGGATTGCTGCGATCAGCATCACTACACCAGACCACGTGTGGATAATATCCCATGTGGCTTTTGACAATAAGAAACCGTCAACCACTTCAACACTTCTGCCACTTGGTAAGACCAGCAATACAACACCTGATATAGCCACAACCAAAAAACTCAAAGCGGCAACCACATCCAAAATGATATTGAATCGGGCCTTCCCATTTAAGGATTTGATTCCCTTAGATTTCCCATGAAAAAACCGTTTAGACATTACAAGGATCCACCTATCATGCACAGCAATATGGATAACCATAGCAATGATCATCCCTATTCCCGACCATAAATGAATGGCATCCCACATTTCCCGACCGAATACAATGATGGTTCCGTAATCAGGATTACGGCCACCCTGGAACCCAACCGGAAAATACAGGAAATACACGCTAGAAAAAAAGATGGCAATTCCGGTTACTGAGAGCAGTAAGAAAAGCCACCATCGATTTAAAGTCGTGGTCGATACTGAAGTTCTTTTTGTTTCCATTATATTTCTCCAATTTGTCTTAATCAATAGAGAATATAAAATAGATATATGAAGATTACATGAAGTAAAAGTGAGGATTTAAAGAAGATTTTGCTCTTGTTATTTCAATCGCCTTTTGCGTTGTTCTTGGTTGGTTACTTCCATGAATGCGTGTACTACTACAGGGTCAAAATGGGTTCCGTTTCCTCTCTTAATCTCTTTCAACGCTTCTTCATCTGACCATGCTTTCCGATACGGCCTGTCAGATCTCAATGCGTCCCAGACATCAACAATCGCAAAGATCCTTGCAGAAAGGGGAATTTCTTCACCGTGTAATCCGCACGGATAACCGCTGCCATCCCATTTTTCATGATGGTAGTATGGTATGTCAATAGCTTTTTCTAAAAAAGGTATCGTTGACAACATATCATACGCGAATTGCGGGTGCTTTCGCATCACCACCCATTCATCTTCAGTAAGTGGTCCTTCTTTGAATAATATGCTATCTGGAACACCCATTTTGCCAATATCGTGCAGTAGTGTTCCCCGTCGCACATGTTTTATCTCATCTTCAGTGATGCCAAGCTTTTTGCTCAATCGCAGAGTGAGGTCCAACACACGCTGGCTGTGGCCTTCGGTTTCTCTGTCTCTCAATTCAAGTGTACGCGCCCATCCTTCTAGTGTGGTTTCATACGCGACTGCCAGGTCAATATTCGATTTTTCCAAATCCCGGAACATTTGTGCGTTATCCACAGCAATCGCAGTTTCTGAAGTGAGTGTATTCAAGAAACCCATCCAATCCTCGGTAGGATGCAGTTCAGAACGATGGAAGATTTCCAGAACACCTTTTACTTTTCCTTTTGTTATTAGTGGAACCCCAAAATACGCGATAAAATTTTCATCTTTGATTAAAGGTGATTCATGCAAAGTAGTCGACTCATCATTCAGGTTGTTTACATGAATTATTTCACCAGTCTCTGCGGCTCTTCCAGCCATTCCATGCCCTATATCCAACTTTGTATATTTCAATGCATCCGATTTGAATCCCTGGCCGGCAACATACACTAATTGATGTTCCTCTTCATCCAGCAGGAGCACATCCGCAGCGTCCACTTCCAATTCATCGGTAACCTGATCTAGCAGTAGATATAAAGGAATTTGAAGATCAATATTCGCTGTAATGGCGATATTGATATTTTGCAGCGCAGATAATCGCTTAAGTTGAAGCTGCAGCCTTTTTTCAGTTTCACGCCTCCTAACAAGTTCCCTTTGCGCGGTTGAATAAAGTTGGGCATTATTAACCGCCACTGCTGTTTGCTGGGAAAGGGTTAATAAGATTTGATTATCTTGATTTGAGTACGGTTGTTCAGACAACTTTGGCCCGAGGATGACCAATCCCAGCAGGTCACCAGTTGCTTTTAAAGGTATGACTAATTCCGCTTCCACAATATCCATTATTTCTTTTTCTTCCCGTAATAAGGATCTGAAGATCGGATGAGTTTCCAGTTCCTGCTTATCAACGGCGTGATCGTATGCGTTAATTCTTTTAATGAGAGGATGATCAGCGGCAATTATTGTGCGGGGGGGGAGTATTATCCCAATTTGTGAATTTAGTAAGAAGTTTTTTTGATTCTCATTGCGTAAAAATACTGCGGCTTTGGCTATATGCATCGTGTCAGTGATTTCGCGCAGGATCAAGTCGGAAAGTTGATTAATATCAATAACCGAGGAAGCCGTTTGGCCAACACGCTGAAGCATCATCACTTCACTGTATCTCTCCCTGAAGAAAATACGATCGACCCAATTTTGAAGCATATCGCGGAAAGGCTGAATGATGATCGCCGCGATAATAGAAACGATAAGAGAAATTGTGAACAGCTCCGATTGGGTATCCGCATTATGAATTTGTAACGATAAAGTTAGAACAAGAAAATATGCCGCCCCGATGATCACAGTCGGGATGGCATAAAGAATACTTTTTCTTATCACGAGCTGAATATCTAACAACTGGTGCCTGAGAATGGAATAGGTAATGATCAACGCAGCCACCACGTTCGCCGCGACATCCACAGGATACTTTCCCAGGCCCATAAAATTAGATGCTCCTCCAATAAGGATTACGACGATTGCAATAAAAAGAAGCGCATACCTGGTGATATACGTTTCATCGTGTGATTCCTTTGAACTGCGGTACAGTTGATATAGCCTGAATATAGTTAATAGATATCCCGGTCCCACCACTAATGCGATTAAGGGGCTCAATTCGTAATTTAATTCCCCATTAATAATGGCCGCGTATGGTATGACCAGATTGGTAAATAAACTAACTGTTACAGCAAAAAATCCATAAGCATAAATAAAACGCGACCAGACTTTTATTGGGTTATGAACCACTACCTGTGTAAAATAGAACATGGTGATCATCGATGCGACTCCGCCTGCGGTCATAAATCGGAACCAGAAGGTTGTATTTCCATAATCGGCCATTACTATGAACGCGCTAAAAGACCAGATTAACATCGAAAGAAGATACAATCGAAATCTACGCTTCATGACATTTTGCGGTTTGCTGACAGCCACCACTACATATAGGGCTGCGTATAAAACTGTTGCGGCAACAGGTATGATCGTATTCAGGTTAAATGTCATAAGCCAAAAATTTTACCTTACTTTCATCAACTTCTCCAATTGCTGGCCTTTAGGCTGCATATGCGGTGGTTTTATATGCGCGAGATCAGCGCCGGCATCCCGCTGGCTCTGAATATAATGGTTAAATGCGCCAGATGGCAGCTTTGTGATCGATAAATAATCGTCGCCCATTATCTTTTCCATATCCCCAAATTCTGGATTCTCTTCATTCAGGGCTTTTCTAACCTTTTTCTTCAATGTAATGAGAGAAGATTTTTCTGCTTCATCTAATTCCAGATACAGGTGAAGAATTGTTTTTCCCTCTACAGTTTCCTTTCTTACTGCCCAGTCCACATACTTAATACCTGATCCCTCCAAAGCATACCAGACCGTTTTTTCGGTAAATCTAACCATATTCCTTAAATCCAGGTAATCATCACATCGGGAAAAGAATCTAAATTGGGGCAGCTTACACCCAATTTCCGCATCTTCCATTGCGATCACTTCAAAAAAATCTCCGATTCGATAGCGTAATAACACACCTCCGTGGAAATTTGTCATTACAATTTCATATACTCCAGGAGATAATTCATCCATTAAAAGAGTTTTTGGCATATAGGAGGAGTCCTCTTTTGCTTTTTGATGTTCATCAAGAGGAATAAATTCATAGAAATTGTTATCTGGCAGGAAAGTCATCCCCTTGTAATTCCATGCCTGCATGGAAAGAAGCCCCCCCTCCGTTGTTCCAACTATTTCCAATGGCATCCTCCCCCAATAGTGTTCGACCTTATCTTTATAGATATCCGTATCCATCCCGCCAGCCCCTATTCCCTTTAGATCCCAAAGGTCCTTCGGCAGAATATTTCTCTTCTGCAATTTTGCCTTCACGAAAGCCTTGAAATACCTGCCAAGGATACTTGGTTTCAGCATTTTCAGGGAGAATTTACTCCCGGTTTTTCCGCTTTCAAAAAGCTCCCCCATCTTTGCCAAAATGCTTGCCAAACCAGTAAAATAATCAATTCCAGTTTCCATGCCTATGCTGAAACCGGCTGCTAACCGTTCGCCAAAATCCATTTTCTCTCCTTCAGCAAGCGATGGAATGAACTTCACGTCTATCAAATCTTCAATAGCTAAACACATATAACTGGAAATATAAGGCAAAGGTGCCATTGCGAGGAGAAAAACTTCATCTGTTTCAATTTGAACTTCTCCTTTTTCTGAGCAGGAGGCAAGAATCATCCCAGTTAAAAAAGTTTCACCGATTTTTCCATACATACCGTCTGTTAATGGGATCCATTTACAGGTATATTCCCCGGACTTTCCGGATGTACGCGCCCACCGATAATTTACTTTCGGCAGGTCATCTTCTTTTTGGTCCATCAAGAAATCAGTGTAGTCATCATAGGTGGTCAGCGGTACTTTCTTTCGGAATTCTTCAACTGACTTTGGGGGGCGTTTCCCAAAAAAGTGTTTTCCAAGATTGCAATCCTTCAATGTTTCAAACTGTTCAATGAGCAGCCGTTCCTGAATTTGCATATATTCTTCAATTGAAAGATCCAGGTACCCACAATATTTCGACCATATTTTTTCTTTTTCACCATGCTTGATCATTTCAGATGTGTATGTCATTTTCTTACCTCCATTGTTTTTTTGCTTCGATTATGACCGGATTGGGAGCCCAAAACCGTTTTGACTTTAATTCTCGTGCTTTTATGGAAATAAACCCTTGGTCTACGATTAACTCGCGCCATTCGTTTATTGTTATCACATTAGCGATAGCCCCTGATTCTGCTCTAGCGCGTGATAAATTTTCTGCTAACATGAAATATGTGAAAGCAAATACCTTAATAAAGGTTCTAATTATTCCAATCTTCCACCTTTTTGATCCCCCGACATCCGCGATATGGAACTTGCCATTCGGCTTAAGCAATGAGTAGATATTATTTAGCAGCAGGGTAGTATTCATATGGTGGGTAGCAAGGCAGCAAATAGCAATATCGAATGTATGCTTTTGGAACGGCATCGCATGCGCGGATGCGCAAACTAACTGGATAGATGAATCGCGGTTATTTTTTCTTATCTGTTCTTTTGCATTAGAAAGCATTTCGAAAGTAAGATCTAAACCGACCACATGATGATAGGGAATCTTCTGTGCCGCGAGATATTGTGGAATAAAAGCTGTACCAGTTGCTATATCCAGAATGCTCTGATGACTACCAAAATCAATTTCGTTAATAAGCTCCTGAATAAAATCAAAATAACTAACCCCCCAGAAACGGTTCAATTCGCTATTCATCAAACTTTCATAGCGTGAAGCCATCTCTGTAAATGTATCGATTATATGATCTTGTTCGTTCAATGAATTAGCACCTTAAAATGCAAACTTAATGTCCGCCCTCCGAACTATATTATTATACCTGATTCTCCCCTTTATCTTGAAGTTTTTGCATCCTTATCGGCTAGTAAACGAAGGATATAAAACAAAGAAGATAATCGATTCATATAAGCAAGGATTTTTTTTTCTATTTTTAGATTCTCGCGTAGAAAGCCAACAGCTCGCCTTTCCATTTTCCGGGTAGCTGCTCGGCAGATATCCAAAGCTGCACCCGCTGTATTTTTCCCAGGATAAGTAAAACGCTTTGGATTATTCAATTCCCGGCCGTATAAATCGATCTTGTCTTCCAACCATTCGATGGATTTCCCGACATCAAATTCGTTAATTGCTGACTCTGATGCACCTGCGATTACTCCCATTACTTTCGAGAGGGTTGTTTGAATCATCCAGAGGTCTTTTTTTGTTTCAGGCTGTTCAATTAAACTGATCGCTAATCCAATATAAGCGTTAACCTCATCAATAGTTCCAATTAAATCAAGGGTTGGGTTATCTTTTGTTACTTTACTGCCATCAAAGAGATATGTATTACCGGAATCACCTTTACCTGTAAAAAACCACATCTCTCAAGCCATCCTTATTCAGTTGGTTCTTCTCCAGATTGGGCAATCAGGAACCAATCAGTTATATTCCAAAGATGATCGCTAGATTCATACATGGATCCCACTCTTACACCTTGAATGCTCTGATCCACAGCAAAGGTGTAGACCGGGTAAAAGAGAGGTAGCGCGGGTAATTCATCTGAAAAGATAACCTGGAAATTTCTGTATATCTTTGCCCGTTCTTCCAAATCTTGAGACACGCGTGCTTCCTCAATATACTGGCTTACAATCCGATTTTCCCATTGCGAATAATTTTGGCCGCCTGTTTGCTGGGCTTGATCCCAAAACGGATAGGGGTCTGGATCAGGTGAACGAAAATAATTAATATCTATCAGTGCTGCCTCATAAGTTAATGGCTGCAGGTGGTCAAGGACCAGAACCTCATAAGGCACTGAAATCAACTCAACACTAACACCGAGTTTTTCCCAATCAGACTGAATCGCTTCAGCAATTTGAGTATGATAGAAATCGCTCGGGTGCACAAGAGAGAACGTTAATGAAATACCATCTTTTGACCGTATAGAACCACCTTCTTGCTCAACAACATATCCGGTTTGCCTTAATAAGTTAATCGCTTCTTGGATATTCTGATCAACTCGCTGGTTCCCACCGTAATACGCCCAGGAATTTTTCAGGAGCGGCACATCAGCGATCACTCCCTGCCCATTGAGAGCACGATCTATCATCCCTTTCCGATCAAGCCCCATTAACAATGATCTTCGTACTTCTTTTTCCTGAAAAAACCTGACATCACTATTATCCAAGTTTAAAATGATCATCGAAATTTCAGGTTTGATCGTACTGTAAAGAGATAAATTATCATTTGTTAGCGCTAGGTCAAGAGTATCAGCCGAGATCTCACTGAGTCCTTGTACATTACCTTCAACATAAGCAGTGAACGCCTTTTTGTGATTTTCATAATAGCGAAAGACAATTTCATTAATAAAAGGTGGGGTTAAATAATAATCCATATTTGCGGAAAGGACTACGCTGTTAATAACACCATCCTCACTTGACAATCCTTTAAATTTGTAGGGGCCGCTTCCAACTGGTTTCAGATTAAATTCCGAGTTGATCATCTCGGTATAAGTCATTCCCGATAAAATGTGTTTTGGCAGGATCCCAAAGTTTAGATAATCAATAAATGGAGCAAAAGGTTCCTGTAGTCGGAATTGAAGCTGTTTATCACCCAGCGCAATTATCTCCACCGCCCGCCAAAATTCTTTAATATCTTCGGGCAGGACAGAATCAGGATCACGCATCAGGTCAATTGTAAATACGACATCATCAGAAACAACCGGTTTCCCATCATGCCAATTGGCATTCTCTCGAATAGAAAAATTATAGGAAAGCCCATCGTAAGATACACCCCAAGACTCTGCCAGATCTGCTTTTGGTAATCCTTGTGTATCGTATTTAATTAGACTAGAGAAGATCAAGCGGTCAACATCACGGTCTGCAGCATTATAATAATCAAGGACAGGGTTTAATCGCTGCAATTTACCAATTTGTGCCTCAGTATATGATCCCCCGCGGGTTGGTACCGGTGAAACTAATCGAAACCCTGTTTGTTCACTTAACAATAGCAACCCGACAACCAAGCCGGTTAGAAGAATGATGATGATCTGCCAACGGAATTGTTTCATAATATGAAATGATTTTACATTAAAAAGGGCTTACATCTTTTGAGGGAAGAAGCCCTGTTCTAAATAATCGAAAAAACGGCTATCCGCTTACAGCAATAGTTACAATCACTAGAGCCACAAATACGATTGCGAGAATTATCGTAATCCAAAATAAGGTTTTTTCCATTCCACGGCGGGCGCTGAAAACGCTTCCCGCATCCTGCCCGGTTAATCCGCCCAGGCCAACACCCTTATTTTGCAAAACAATACTAACAATCAATGCTAAGGACGTTATAATCAATGCAATTTGAAAATATGTAACCAATACGAACCTCCAATCTTAAGCAGAAAGGATTATACCGTTTAGATACCAAATCAGTCAACACCATGAATGAAATAATAGCGAATATCCATATACATACCACTTATTCTGATGGCAGTAGGCTTCATACTGAAATAGCTGAAGATGCAATCAAATCAGGAGTTGATGTATTATTCTTCACCGATCACAATATCTACATTAAAGGAATAGGTGGGTATTTCTCCAATTCAGATGGCAGGGTGTTAATGATTATGAGCGAAGAAATTCATGACCAGAACGCTTCCCCCCAAAAAAACCATCTCCTTGCTCTTGGAGTTGGTGAAAGTTTTTCCAGATTTGCAGATAATCGGCAAGCTTTGATAGACAAGATTCATTCCGTGGGTGGGCTTTCTTTCATCGCGCATCCATATGATCCGGCTTTGCTCGCGTTCAATGAAGCAGATATCTCCTGGGAAGATTGGTCTGTGAAAGGGTTTACAGGGATTGAATTATGGAACGGGTTCAGTGAATTGAAAGTTCGCGTGAAAAAAAAGAGTTCCGCATATTTTTATGCTTTTTTCCCCAATTTTCTTCCTCTGTCACCTCCAAAGAGAACATTAAAGATGTGGGATGATCTGCTAAAAAAAGGATCTAAGATAGTAGCTATCGGTGGTTCAGACGCTCATGCGATCCACTTCTCAGCAGGCCCATTGAAGCGAGTAGTTTTTCCATACCACTACCATTTTAAAACAATTAACAACCATATCTTTCTAAAAGACCAATTATCCGGAGATGATTTATTAGACCGGAAATCCATTCTTTGCGCGCTACGAAAAGGCAATTCTTTTATCGCTAACGATCTAATTAAACCCTCAAAAGGATTCAGGTTCTATATAAGCAATAAAAACTACCAAATTCCAATGGGAGAATCCCATTGCTTTGAAAAAAAATTAATGTTAAAGGTAATCCTTCCACATACAGCTGATTGCATCATTTTCAAGAATGGAAGCCAATACCATCATAGTTCTGGAAAGAATGATATAGAAATCGAGGTGTCTGCAGCAGGCATTTACCGCGTTGAATGCTATAAAAAGTTTTTAGGACGCAAGCGGGGGTGGATATTCAGCAACCCAATCTACATCGAATAATTTGGTCATCCCTTAATCACAGCGATCGGTTTCAGTCTGGCAACTTTACTGGCTAAATTCGCCCCTACAACACACCGAATGACACGGCCTACATCTTTATAAACCTGAGGAGCTTCTTCTGATAGTCCTGCCATTGATCTCGCTTTGATATATATACCTTCCTCAAATAAACGTTCACGCACCTTCTCACCACGAAAACGTTTTCTCGCTTTTGATCGGCTCATCACTCTGCCAGCTCCATGGCTGCATGAACTAAATGATTTTTGAGCCGCCTGCTGAGTGCCAAGCATTACCCATGAATAAGTACCCATGCTTCCCGGGATTAAAACAGGTTGTCCGATTTCCTTGTATTTATTCGGCAAATCCCTATGCCCTGGCCCATAAGCCCTGGTAGCGCCTTTACGGTGTACACAAACCCTTTGCTCTTTACCATTAATTTTATGATTCTCTATTTTTCCGATATTATGTGCAAGATCATAGACGGTGCGCAAAT
>Ga0114922_10003878_pt1 | contig 13923 bp, 9 predicted proteins | sample AartaG_FD_100975 | JGI IMG/M metagenome (GOLD analysis project Ga0114922, IMG submission 100975) | Deep subsurface microbial communities from Aarhus Bay to uncover new lineages of life (NeLLi) - Aarhus_00045 metaG | ecosystem: Environmental > Aquatic > Marine > Oceanic > Sediment | place: Aarhus...
CCGCTGATGAAAAAGCCAAGGCGTATTCTGCAGGAGGAGTTGATCATGAGTGCTTAATTTCACGCCATTGGGCTTACGCCCGTGGCTACAGACTATCGCCCTTCGGGCTCAAGGGCGGCTCGCAAGCCGCCCCTACATGCTGAAGAGGCAAGCCCGAAACAGATTTCGTCTGTTCACGCTAAACACGTACCTCTTTTCAGAGAGTTTCCCTCCCACCATCGTTACTTGAAAATGGTCCAAACAGCCGCTGTAATGCAGTGCACGCACAGTTCCCGAGCTGTCAAAACCACAGCCAAGACCCCAATATTCAATCGCCCCCCCGTGCTTCAGGCCAGTGCAAAACTCTTGCCGGGCAACTGCACGGCCAGCTTCTTGATCTCCAGCATTACCAAGCCGCTCGACACCTGAGCCGCGCTCAATCCCGATTCGGTTATCAGATCGTCGATGTGCTTGGGCTCCCGATTCAGCAGCTCCATCAGAAGCTTTTCGTGATCGCCGAGATCGTCGGGTATCACACGTTTCAGTTCGTCGTCGGGCTCGTGCGTAAGCGACGATCCAAGCTCCGCGAGCACGTCGTCGGCCTTTTCGGTCAGGATCGCCCCATCCCTTATCAGGGCGTGGCATCCGGCGCTCATCGAGCTGTCGACCCTCCCGGGCACGGCGAAAACCAGCCGGTTTTGCTCGGTGGCCCACTTGGCCGTTATCAGCGAGCCGCTGGTCCTCGCGGCCTCAACGATTATCACGCCGCGGCACAATCCGCTTATGATGCGGTTGCGCCGCGGGAAATTCCACGGATCCGGCGAAGCGGTCATCGGGAACTCGGAGACGACTGCGCCGCTTTCTGCGATTTGATCGGCGAGCTGCTTGTGTTCGCGCGGATACAGTTTCAACAGCCCGCTGCCGAGCACGGCGACCGTTCGGCCGCCGGCGCCGAGCGCACCCTCGTGGGCGTGCGAATCGATGCCCCGCGCCAGCCCGGACACAATTGTCCAGCCTCTCAACGCAAGCGCACCGGAAAGCTTCTCCGCCTGCTGCTTGCCGTAATAGGTCGGACGCCTCGCGCCTACAATCGCCAGCGCCTGTTCTTCCTTGCGCAGGTCGCCTTTCACATATAGCATCAGCGGCGGATCATATATCCTCTTGAGGTCCTCGGGATAGTCGGGGCTATCGACGGTTATGATGTCGACCCCGACCTTCTCCACCAGCTCGAGCTCGGCCTCGACGTCGATCTCCTTGCCGGACGCTATCGCCCGGGCGGTTCCGTCGCCGATCCCGGGAACCCGCGTGAGGTCGTGCTTGCTTGCTCGCAGAACTGCCTCCGCGGATCCGAAGGTGCTCACCAGTTTGCGGTACGCCCTCGCGCCTATGCCGCGGGTCATGCTCAGGCGCACGATGCTCTCGAGGTCCCCTGTAGCGGTCTCGTCGGTCAAAGGCCAGTTTCCTTTGCCTAAGTCTTCAACTCGTCAATGTTGTCTTTAATCTTACGGATTGCCTCGAGCACCTTGTCTACGTTCTCGCTGCTCATGAGGAAGTCCTTGCCCATGGCAAGCACCTCGGATTTGTAGATTCGCTCGGCCTCGGGGCAGTGTACCTTGGTATAATCGACGTCGTTGCCGTAAAGCAAGCTCTTCTTTATTTCCCGATAAGCAGGATTCTGGTACAGCGGGTCGTTGTGTGCGGTGCCGCAGCCGATGCCTTCGGCGTTCAGGGCTTCCATAAACCTGTTTCGGTGGATATCGTTCCACTTTGAGGAATCATACCTCAACAGGCAAAAATAGTAGCCGAGTTTGGTTATCCTGGGGTCTCGTTTCAAGGCCGAGATCCCGTCGATCTTCTCGAGCTCCGCGGCAAGGTACTCGCCGTTGCCGTGTCTTGTTTCCGTCTGCTCTTCGATGCGCGAAAGCTGAGCCAGGAGAATGGCTCCGACGAACTCCGACATCCTGAAATTGCCTGCCGGGATATAATGCTTATACTTCTCGCCACCGGGCTTTCTGCCCAAACGAGCAAAGGCATAGCAGCTCAGCGCCAGATCGTCGTCGTCGTAGGTAACGCCGCCGCCCTCGCCGCATGTGAGCGGCTTGCCCATCTGGAAGCTGAAGCAGCCCATATCTCCCAACGACCCGGCCTTCTTGCCCCGCCACTCGGTGCCGTGAGCTTCGCAGGCATCCTCAATTACAAACAGGTTGTGCTTCTTCGCGATCTCGTTGATGCGGTCCATGTCGGCCGGGTAGCCGCCGTAGTGTACGGGCTCTATGGCCCTCGTTCTGTCGGTGATGGCCGCCTCGACAGCGGAGGGCGATATCTGATACGTCTCCGGGTCAACGTCCACGAATATCGGAACGCCCGTGGCCAGGGTCACCGCCGACGCCGAAGCAATAAAGGTAACCGCCGGCACGATCACCTCGTCGCCCGGCTCCAGCCCGATCGAGTTGAAAGCCAGCGTCAGCGCGTCCGTGCCGGTGGGGACGGCCATCGCATGCTTGGTGCCGATGAACTCGGCGAACTTCCTCTCTGCGTTTGCCACCATGCCGTCACTTAGCCCCATGGAGCACCACCGGCCGCTGCGGAGCGTCTCGAGAACCAGCTTTTCCTCCAATTCGCCATAAACAGGCCACGTGCTCTTCAGCCCGTTCGGGGCGACGGGCGTGCCCCCGTTGACTGCCAACTTGCTTCCGTTAGACGCTTGCATTCTGGAACTCCTTGTGTTTCAATTGATCACCAAACTCAATACCGTGTCGTCGGTAACATTCTCTGATACAACTACCGATCCGATCCGGGTCGGCAAAACGAACCTCACACGCCCCCCGCGGGCTTTCTTGTCGGCACGCAGGAGCTGGATCAGACCTTCCGGGTCGATGTCTTCCGGGGCATCCACCGGCAGGTCGAACGCCCGGACCAGCCGAGCCTGACGCTCGACGAACTCGTCGTCGACCATGCCCAGCGACCGCGCAATTTTCGCCGCAATATTCATGCCTATCGCCACCGCCTCGCCGTGACGGTAGCGTTCGTATTTCGTGATCGCCTCGAGTGCGTGGCCGAGGGTGTGGCCATAGTTGAGGATCGCCCGCAGGCCGCTCTCGCGCTCATCGGCTGCCACGATCTCCGCCTTTATCCGGCAGCAGACCGTGATCACGCGTTCGATCGCCTCCGACTCGAGCCCCTTGATGGCATCTGCGTTGTTTTCCAGATACTCAAAGAACTCGGCGTCGCGAATCACGCCGTATTTTATCACCTCGGCCATGCCCGCCGCCACCTCTTGTTCGGGCAGCGTCCGTAACGTGGCCGGATCGATCATGACCACCGACGGCTGATGAAACGCGCCGATCATGTTCTTGCCGTGCGGATGGTCTATGCCGGTTTTTCCTCCCACGCTGCTGTCGACGTCGGCCAGGAGCGTCGTCGGAATCTGCGCGTATGATATTCCGCGCATGAACGTTGCCGCGGCGAATCCGGCGATGTCGCCTACAACGCCTCCGCCCAGGGCCACCACGAGGCTCGCGCGGTCCAGCCCGAGTTCGAACATCTTGTCGTGAATGAAGTTGAGCGTTTCGCGGTTCTTGTGATCTTCACCGGCGGGGAACGTTATGGTCTGCACGCAAAAATCGGCTTTGCTGATGGCGTACTTCACGCGTTCGGCATACAGCGGGCCGACGTTGCTGTCGGTGACGATCGCCACCTTCGAAGCGTGCGGCAGCAGAAAGCCGGCCTTGTCGAGCAAGCCCATCTGCACGTGGATCGTGTAGCTGCGTTCGCCGAGTTCCACGCGAATTTCTTTCACTTGCCCGGCTCTCCTTTGGCTTTTCTGGCCGCTTCCTTTGCCTTGGCTCCGAGGCCGTTGGGCATGCGGCTGAGCGTCCGTTCGCGCGATTCCTTCAGGCGCCGGCGCGCGGCCCGGGCCTCCATCATGCCCGCGATGACCAGGGCGATGAGACCGGCGACGCACACGACCAGTATCACGTAGCTGAGGCTCGATGCATCCGGCGGAGCACTCGGCGTCAGCGTCCTGCCGATTATCACAGGTGCTTCGCGTTCGAGGCTCTTCCGCGTGACATAACGATAGTTTTTCATGAAAATGCCCTCGATGCGGCCGAGCTTCTTCTCTTCCACGTCGGCCGGCTGATCGAGGATGTAAAACATGCACGGCTGGTCGTCGGTATTGAGCAAATACCCGACAAAGCACTCTCCCAGGCCGGTCGGGTTGGGCTCGAGCTTCTGCTTTCTGAGCTGAATGATGGCGCCCCTGAAGCTCACAAACTTCCCACGGAACTCAGCCGGCGTGGTCTTCAGATCGGTCGGGGTGATCTCGTTGTCGACAGCCGCAGTGATCTGTGACCGGCTCATCCCCATGATCTTGTTAATGCAGTAGTAAACTGCCTTATGCTCCCGGTTGAAATCGCCGTCGAAAACGTTGTCGAGCGAGGCGGGGTCGGTGAGCCAGCCCGGCGGATCGAAGCGCTTGCCCACGATAATCGGCGATATTTCATCGCTGCCTTTGTGCTTGTACAGGCTGAGGAAGTACCCCCGCAGTTCCACCCGGTCGCCGATCTCGGCGCCGAGGGGGCCGTCCATCAGGTAAAAGCAGACCGTGCGGGTCACGTCGCCGGGTTGCTTGAGCTTGCCGAAATAAACAAGATCGATTCCCGCGCTGTTTGTCCACAGCGGGAATTTATGTATTTCTTCGAGAACACCGTCTGCGTAGACCAGCTCGCCCCGGTATTCGTCGGGCTTTTCGAGGAGTTGCTCCACGAGGATATCAGCCCGTGTGTCGTCGACGAGCTCTTTGTGCGTCTTGCCCTGCAGCCAGTGCAGCAACAGGATCATCGCTTCGAAGGGTGCGTTCCCGGTCCGGTCTTCCCTTACGTCCTTGAGAATCTCCGGATCGTAGATGTCAAACTCGGCGTCTTCGTCGTCGGGCGGCTCGGCCACTTCCGGGCCTTGACCTTCCGCAAGCTCTTCGATGGCCGGGTGCTCGGGAAGAACGGGCTCAGGCTGGGCCACGGCCTCGCGGGGAGCTTCGGCAACCTCGCGCTTCCCGTGGTCCACGAGCTTCACCAGGCCAAACATCGTCCCCACGATCACGATCAGGGCGATCAGCATCAGAAGCAGCTTGGCCCTCTCGCGGGGAGGAATGAATCTCCACATGTTCATTCTGTTGTTATCTTGCATTCTATCCGCTCCTTAACCGGTTCCGAATAAGAAAAGGCCTCTCCCTATATAAACGGAACCCGTGCGCAGATGAGCAGAACATGCATCCGGCTGCCCTGCGTATAAGCGGACCTTCGATGTGTAACCTATTCTATCATATCACAAAAGGTCTTTCAATCGCCATTCGCGGCGATTCGCAGCCGGATTACGAGTTTTTACCTCGCTGGTGTAGGAACGTTTCTTTTCGCAGCTTTGTTTGAAGAATCGAGGAGGTGAGCCGTGACTGCCGAAACAATGATCGAAGAGCCTAGGGTCGCCGACTTCTCGCGCAAGCGTCCCCGGCTGGCGGACCTGGACCTCGCGCCCGGCAAACGCGCCCGCCTTTATCGGATGTTCTACGAACATGGGCCCGGCGGAGGCGTGGGGATGTTCCTGCCCATCGACCAGGGCCTGGAGCACGGACCGGTCGATTTCTTTCCGAATCCCGACGCCGCGGACCCGCGGTTCCAGCTCGAGCTCGCCCTGCGCGGCAGGTACTCGGCGATCGTGTTTCAGCCGGGCATAGCGCGAAAATACATGCGTGACTACGCCGGAAAGATCCCCCTCGTGGTCAAGATCAACGGTAAGACCGGTATCCCGTCCGACACCCACGCCCTGAGCCCGATTACGGGAACAGTCGAGGAGGCCGTTGCGCTGGGGGCCGACGCCGTGGGCTATACGCTCTACGTGGGCTCGCCGGCCCAGGCCGAGGATTTCACGCAGTTCGTGGCCGTAAAGAGAGAAGCCGAGCGACTTGGCATCCCTGTGATAGTGTGGGCGTATCCGCGGGGCGAGGCCATCGAAAAGAAGGGGGGCCGCGACAGCCTTTACGCCGTAGACTACGCCGCTCGCGTTGCGGCCGAACTGGGGGCGGACGCGGTCAAGCTGAACCTGCCGAGGATCGACAAGGACCGCGTGAGGGAGCTTCCCAAGCCGTACAACGAATTGGACATGACCCCGCGGGATGCCATGGCAAAGGTCTGCGAATCCGCGGGCAAAATACCGGTGCTGGTGTCGGGCGGAGGCAAACTCAGCGATGAAGAGCTGCTCGAAAAGGCCCATGAATGCATGGACGCCGGCTGCAGCGGAATCATCTTCGGCCGCAATATGTGGCAGCGGAAGATGAACGACGCTCTCGAGATGAGCGCCAGACTCTTTGATATACTTCGGGAGTTCGCAGACCAGCGGCCTACTGTGGAGTAATCCTGCACGAGGGAGAGGTAGGCGCTCTCCCTTTTTCGCCCTTGGGCACGCTGGCACATGAAGCAACGTTGGAGAAACATCAGTTGGCATCACAGGCTTACACTACCGACACGTTGGACCTCGAAAAGCTTCAGAAAGAAATCATTGATCCCCTCGACGCGGTCATGGGCGCAATTGGCGGCGGGGTGGGGCTCGTCAGTCTCGACAGGCACATTGTCCATTACGGGCGGACGTTCACCGAATGGTTCGGCCCGGTCGAACAGAACAAGGGCGCTTCGTGCTTCAGGGTGTTTCGCAACCGCGAGGAACGATGCCCCTTCTGTCCCCTGAGAAGCTTCATGGCGAACCCCGATGAGCCCGTTGCTCCTATCGAGACGGAAATCTTCACAACCAGCGGAGCAAGTCGCCCGGTCCGCTTCATCTATATGCCGATCAGGGACCCCAACGGCGAACTAAGATACGTGGCAAAGGTAGTCCAAGATATCACGGAGAAGCGCACGTCGGAATGGGAACTGAGCGAACGGAACCGCATGCTCGCGATGCTCAACAGAATCGCCGGTGTATTGCTTGCCTCGCCTTCTCTTGAAGAGGTGTCCGGCATCATGGATGAGCTGGAACTCAAAGCAGCTTGCCTTTACATCCTCGACGAGGTCACCGGAGCTTACAACCTCGCCGCTGACAAGGGGGTGCCTCCTGAGGTCAGACAGGGTCTGGAAACTGTCAACAGTGATGATGCGCTTGCACGTATCGCCGAAGGCCAGCGCGAGTGCCGCATGATGTCTGAGAAGGATTTCAGGAACAAGAGATCGGTGATGAGGCCGTGGCCGCTCGCCGACACGAAGGTCGCAATGCTAATGCCCTTGCGGTCTATCGAGCGCAGCGTGGGCTTTGCCCTTTTTCTTGGGGACGAGACGCGAGAGTGTGTTGAAGAATTCTCTTTGACGGTGCGATCTTACCTAACCTCGGCCGTAGAGAAAAGGCTGTTGTTCAGAAAGCTCCACGAGTTGGAAAACAGATATCGGCATATCTTTGAAGCTTCCCCCGATGAACTATTCGTGGTCGACGCGGATTTGACGATACTCGACGCAAACTCGGCTTGCAGGAGGTCGGGTTACGCGCCTGAGGAGCTGATCGGCCGGAGCGCGCTGGAGTTTCTTCCCCCTGAGTATCACAGTATGGCATCGGGCCTCGTTGAAAGGATACTGTCCGGAGAGCGAGTTATTGTGGAAGTCGAATCAATTCTCAAGGATGGTTCCAGGCGACCCGAAGAGTTCTCGATCTCGAAGTGTCAGTTTGCCGGCAAGGATGCCGCTATTGTTGTGTCGCGCGATATTACCGACCGCAAGAAAGCAGATCGCGAGGCGCGCAGGCTGGCAAAGCTCACCCAAACTGCAACCGACGCGATCATCCTTGTCGGCACGGACCTGAAGATCACAGTCTGGAACCCGGGAGCAGAAAGAATTTTCGGACACTCCGCGGAAGAAGCGCTCGGCAACCTAATCAATCTGATCCATACGTCGGCGCAAGACGTTGAAGATATTCAGAAGGCGCTGATGGAGAAGGGAGAGTTTATCGGCGAAAAAATCTGCAGAAAGAAAAACGGCGAACCCATTAGCGTTGTCATAAGCGTCAGTTGCGTGCAGGACGACAGCGGTAACATTGAAGGCTACTTGGGTTTCCTGAAAGACGTTACCGAAGCGAAGCAGACACAGCAGCAGCTCTTCCAGTCGCAGAAGATGCAATCGATCGGAACCCTCGCCGGAGGGATCGCACACGACTTCAACAACATCCTCAGCGGCGTGCTGGGCCACGCCTCCCTGCTCAAAGAGCTCGTGCCCCCGGAATCGACCTTCTACAAAAACATCCATGAAATCGAAAGCTCGGCACAGCGCGCAGCCACCCTCACAAAGCAGCTCCTCAGCTTTGCGAAAGGGGGCAAGTACCAGCCGAGACTCACAAACATCAACAACATCCTCAGCGAAGCTCTGGAGCTCATATCACGGACAATGGGCGCGAGTATCGTCGTCGACAGCGACCTTCAGCCCGATGCATGGACGGTCGAAGTTGACCGTACGCAGATGCAGCAGGTGCTGATGAACCTCTGCATAAACAGCCGCGAAGCAATGCCCGACGGCGGGACCCTGACGATCGAGACCCGCAACGTGGAAGTGACCGAAGAAGAGATCAAGCCGGTCTACATTCCAATGACGCCGGGCAAGTACGTTCGAATGTCTGTAGCCGACACCGGCGCCGGAATGGATGAAGAAACCAAGAGGCGCGCCTTTGAACCCTTCTTCAGCAACAAGAAGGAAGGAACCGGCCTGGGGCTGGCGATGGTCTACGGTATCATCAGCAATCACAAGGGCTTTATAACCCTTTACAGCGAGCCGGGAAAAGGGACCACGATCAGAGCGTATCTGCCGGCCGTCGAAAAGGCCGCCGAAGAACGGCCCGCTGAACCCGTAAGAGAGGTCCACCCAGGCGAGGGAACAATCCTGATCATCGACGACGAGCCGGTCGTGCGAAACGTGCTCGCACGCATGCTCGAAAGAATGGGTTACAACGTCATCGCGGCGGGCACCGGCCGCGACGGCGTGGCCATATACTCAGACAAAAAGGACGAGATCGATCTCGTCCTCCTCGACATGATCATCCCCGACATGCCCGGCGGCCAGATCTTCAGCCGCTTGCAGGAGATAGACCCCGACGTGCAGATACTCCTCTCAAGCGGCTTCACAGAGACGGAAGTGGCCATAGAGGCGCAGCGCCGGGGAGCGCTCGGCTTCCTCGAAAAGCCATATACTATGGGGGACCTCTCCGACGCGGTCCGTCGTGCCCTGAATAAAGAAAAAAGAGCCACGAACGCAAGGTGAGTTGAAGAAACACGCGCTAGCCCGCGGCTTGTTTGAGTTGCCGCAGGCACTTGTTCCGCGCCGCCAGCAGAAACGCGTGATACTCGGGGCTTGTCTTGTAGTCGGGGAAAGTCCACGGCCAACTCCGCAGGGCCCCGCCCTTCTCAAAGTGCAGCGTAACCTCGGCGTAGATGCCGTCGCGCAGATATATCCGGTGTGAGAAATCCTTCGTCGACGCCAACACGACCTTCGCCGGCGTCACGTAGCCCGGGTCGAGGTTGATCGGCCTGGGCACAGCACCGCCCGCCTCGGCCGCCAGCTCAACCTCCAGCCGGTTCGTCCGTATCTTAACATCCGGCAGAATCGCCGGGTCCACCAGGCGTTCGAATGCGAACAACTTCCGCAACAGATCGGGCCCCATCTGCTTCTCGTAGTATTTCGTAAAGTTGAAGGGGATCAGGGGCGACTCGATATCGACCGGGCCGTACAGCTCGCAGAGCGTCTCCTTCGCCCGGTCGAAAAGATGCGTGTGCGCCGACAGCACCCCCACGATGAGTTTCACATCTTCGGGCTTTCGAATCTCTGCCATAACTGACGGCTCTTCAGTCGCAGACCAACACGCTTCAGTACTCGAGTAAGGAAAATCGTTCGCCCGGCGCGGGGGCCTCGACGTTGCTGCAGCCGGCCTTGCCGAGGATCTGTTTCATGGCGTTGAGCTGATCCTCTTCGCCGTGGACCACAAAAGCGGCTTTGAGGCCGGATGCAAGCGGGCCGAGCAGGCGGACGAAATCATCCACGTCGGCATGGGCCGAAAAACCATTCAGCGTCTCCACGCGGGCACGCAGCTTGTACATCTTCCCATAGATCTTAAGCTCCTCGTGTCGGTCGACGATCCGCCGTCCCAACGTGTGCTGGGCCTGGTAGCCCACGATCACGACGGTGTTTCGTTTGTCTTCGATGTTGTTCTTCAGGTGGTGCAGAATACGCCCCGCTTCGGCCATCCCCGAGGCGGAGATTATCACACACGGCTCCTTGGTATAATTGAGCTGCTTTGACTGCTGCACGTCCGTAATGTACGTCACCAGGCCCCGGCCAAACACGTCTCCCTCGGAATGCCAAAAGTCCCGCGCCTCGCCGTCGTAGCACTCGGGGTGCCCCTTAAACACGCCGGTCACCCTGACGCTCAGCGGGCTGTCGACATAGACCGGCAGGCGCTCCAGCGACCCTTCGGCCATAGCATGCGACAGCCAGTAGACCAGGTGCTGTGTCCTTCCCACGCTGAATGAGGGGATCACGATCTTCCCTCCGGCCTGTCGAGTTTCGTTGATGATTTGGACCAGCTCGCCCTCCATTCCGTACACGTCCTTGTGCCGCCGGTTGGCGTAGGTGCTCTCGGTGATCAGGTAGTCGACCTGCGGCAGCGGATTGCTCGGATTGCGCAGAATGGGCATGTCGAACCGGCCCAGGTCGCCCGTGTAGAGCAGTCGTATCGGTCGGCTGCGATTGATTTCGACAAGTATGCAGGCAGACCCCAAGATGTGCCCCGCCTCGAGAAACGTGGCCGTGCACCCGTCGGCAAAAGGTACGGGTTCGTTGTAACGCACCCCGTGAAAATGACCCGCGGCGCGGCGGGCGTCGTCCATCGTATAAAGCGGCTCGATACGGTCCGCTTCGGTCTTGGCGCGCTTCTTGTTCCAGTAAGCGGCATCTTCTTCCTGGATATGGGCGGAATCGGCGAGCATCAGGTCGCACAGGTCGCACGTTGCCGACGTGGCAATGATACGCCCGTCAAAACCGTATCGAAACAGATAAGGAATCTTGCCGCTGTGGTCGATATGCGCGTGAGACAGCAATACCGTCTGCACTTGTTTGGGTGGAAAAGGAAACGAAAGGTTCATCTCTCGCGACCACTGCCGCCTGCCCTGAAACAACCCGCAATCGAGGGCCACGACACCCTCGGGCAGGATCAGCAGGTGCATCGACCCCGTCACGGTTTGCGCCGCGCCGTAAAACTCAAGTTGTGCCATCAATCAATCTCCCTGTTGTGCATTCGGGTAGGATCGAGCCTATTCCTCTGGGGGTGTTTCCTCAGCATCTTGTTTTTGGATATTCTTCTCCCCCGCTGCGCCTCTAAGGTGCGATCGCAAGAGGTATCCGCCGCCCACAAGAGCCGCCAATGTTAATACGATGACAACCATCAGCGTCCAGAACCTGCGATGCACGCCTCTGGCCCCTTTGGGATACTTCGGCCGCCCGGTGAAGAACCGCGCCTGGTTGCGCGTGAGGCGCATCCGCGCGTTGACGGCCCAGCCTGAACCTTCGAGGATTGCGCTCAGATCGCGTCGCCGCAGTTTGAGGATCGCCACGATGGAGATCGGGAGCATTACGAGCATGATCGCTCCGGCCAAGCCTCCGACAATGGCCAACGGGTTCGTCTCTGCGAATGTTTTTGTGATATACGCGATGGCGGAGCCGAGGGCCGCTATCGCCAGGCCCGCCCCCAGCAACTGCCCGCCTGTCGATGCTTTCGGGCCGGGTTGAACGCCGGGCGAAGGGCCGGCCCCCGCAGCAGGCTGGGCCAGTGCCTGCGACGCTCGTGTGTCGAGCTTCTTTTCGGCAGCGGTTGTAATCGATTCGATCTTACCCGTCAGAAGCCTGCCGAGCCGGCAGAGCGGCGACAACAGCGCTTCGCGCAGGGCGACGGGGTTGTCAATGATCTGCGCGACAACGGCGTCGCACTCCTTACCATTGATGTCATAAAAAATGCCGCGCTTGCCGACACACAGGTTCCCCTTGCCGCCCGACGTCGCCGGCACGGCAACCACGTGCTTCTCACCGCCGCCGGGCTCGACCTCGACATAGAGCACGTAGATGTTCGAGCTCGCCGCCGCCTTCGCATGAGCGGCGCGGTTTTCCACCTTCACGGCGAGGTTGAACCGACGGCCATCCATCACAAGAGTACCCATTTCGAACATCGCGCGGCTATCGGCGTCGTACAGATGAGGGAAGCTGACAAAATTGTTTGCGAAATCGATCATGTGCGCCTGGTAAAGGATCAGCCTTTCGGTCAGGCGAACGTTGTCCAGAACAAACGCGGTCTCGGCCCTTTCGGCGATCAGGGCGCGCACGGTAGAGGCAAATCGCTCGTCGAGATACGCCCGCAGTTTCTCCACGCCGAGCTTCTCCCAAGCCGTGGCCGGCTTGGCCTCAGCCCATGCCATGTGAGCGGCAAACGCCTCCTTCACCTGCTGCCATTGCCTGGCCGAAAGCGTTTTCACCTTCTGGCCCAGCACGGGTTCAACTGCTTGCCGCCGGAAGTTTTCGAGAAGATCGGCGTAGTAGGGGTTGATCTGATCGTCGAAGTCGAGCTCCCGCGACGGTTTCGGCTTCGCGAGCGGCGCCTTGCTGAGGACCTCCTGGATGACCGCGGGGTCGTCGAAATCGAGAGACTCCAGCTCGCCCTCTGTCCAGCCCATACGCTGCACGAAGCTTTCGTCAAGCGCGCAGGCCTCGCACTGTGCGAAGTATAAGTCTATCTTGCTGCGGACAGTCACAAGCGCCGCGTACGCCGCCGGCGTGTTCGGCCCCATCGGCATGATGTCGGTTTTGTCTTGGCCGTCGGGAATCGGCCCGCGCTCGTGCCAGTCGAGATACGCGGCGGCCTCCTTCAGGAACTGGTCCAACTGGGCCTGGCCGATGCCCTCGGAGCCGCTTGGATGGGGGGCGCCGCCGACCGTCCCGATAACATCGGCGATGAACCCCCTGACCTCCGGGTCAGCGGCGGCTTTCGGGAGCACAACGCCTACCTCGCTCACAGAGGTGGCCTCAACCCGGGCTTTGATCTGCCGGACCTGATCGAGCGTGACCCGGCCGCCATCGGGCTCGCCGAGGCTACTGAGTATCTTTTTCGCGGCTTCGATGATCCGGCTGCCCTCGGGGCAGTCGCCATCAATCGCGTCCAGTTGCAGCGTTTCGCTGCGTTCCGTTACGCCCGTGTGGTCGCGCAGTATGCGGGTGAGCCACAAAATGCCGCCACGCAGCTCATGACACATGATACGGTTGTTGTGGTCCGTGTCGAGCAGTTGCAGGAACGTGCCGTCGCAGTTGATGGTGCTTATGGGCGCGTTGGTGGCGGCCCAGTGGGCCTCGTCGAGTGCGGCTACGCATTCGAGTTCGGCGGCCGTTTCGATTTTGAGGTGGTATGATCGGCCATAACGCCTGAAGGTCATGGCCTTGCCGGTTTCCGTTGCCGCCATCGGATCTCCTCTCGATGCCTCCGGCCGATCGGGTGCGGGCGTTCGCAGGCAAGCGTTGGCGCCCGGCAATTGCTTGGCAGCGAAATAGTGCGGCCGCGCGGACGTCTTGTCCGCCTGCAATTCTTCGCCGATGGATTAAGAACATTATACCGAGTGGTGCTTAGCGGTGTCAAAAGGAAAATGCGGGCAGAAAGGCAGGGGGGTGTGATAAGGAACCTTGGTTCAAGCCTTCGTTCGTCGGCAGAACCGTCCCGCGTTTTCGGAGACGGTCCTCTATCCCGTCTGCCTCGACGAACGTCTGTACGTGTTTAGCGTGCCGCGCACAGGTGCGGCGCAGACGGAAAACCCAAGGCGGACACAACGCCCCACAACCATTGTACATGAAGAAGGATCGACATGGGCGCTGTAGGGGCGCGGGTTCGCAGCAC
>Ga0114922_10003879_pt1 | contig 13923 bp, 14 predicted proteins | sample AartaG_FD_100975 | JGI IMG/M metagenome (GOLD analysis project Ga0114922, IMG submission 100975) | Deep subsurface microbial communities from Aarhus Bay to uncover new lineages of life (NeLLi) - Aarhus_00045 metaG | ecosystem: Environmental > Aquatic > Marine > Oceanic > Sediment | place...
ACAGCCAAAGGGCAAAAGTTCGCCTGTGCGTTAATGTCGGCTTCAGCCGTTGATATAAAAGGACTTACGAACATTGCAGCATGAAAAACACGCATAAAAAACAAGAATATACAAGATTGTATTGCGGATTACGCAGTAAAAAAAATAATTCGTGGTAATTTGACCCTGGTTGGGTCATAATTAGCCGCAATCAGCATAAAATTTTGGAGAAAAAGCAAATGTCCAAAGAAAAAGTTCAAATTTTCGACACAACTTTACGAGACGGCGAGCAGGCGGCTGGGACGCGTCTGGGGGCAAGAGAGAAGCTGGAAATCGCCCGGCAGTTGGTTCGGCTGAACGTCGATATCATTGAGGCGGGCTTCCCGGCCTCCTCGCCGGAGGATTTCGAGGCTGTACGTCTGATATCCGAACAGATTGAAGGGCCGGTCATTTGCGGCCTGACCCGGGCCATAAAGAACGATATTGAGGTCTGTCAAAAGGCCCTGAAAAAGGCCAAGCGCTCGCGCATCCATACGGGTATCGGCGTGTCCGAGATTCACATCGCGGGAAAATTCGCGGACGACAAATACGGCAGGACAATGGGCGAAAAGCAGGCCACTATTCTGAAGATGGCCGTCGAGGCGGTCAGGCACACCGCTCAATATACCGATGATATCGAATTTTACGCCGAGGATTCCGGTCGGGCCGACCGGGCCTTTCTTTACGAGGTTCTTGAGGCCGTTATTGATGCGGGCGCTACCGTTGTCAACATCCCCGACACTACCGGTTATTCGATGCCGGAACAGTATGGCGCTCTTATCCGTGACATAGGGGCCAACGTGCCGAACATCGCCAAGGCGACAATCAGCGTGCATTGCCACGACGATTTAGGAATGGCCGTGGCGAACTCGCTGGCTGGCGTAAAGAACGGGGCGCGGCAGGTGGAAGGGACTATAAACGGCGTCGGCGAGCGAGCTGGCAACGCAGCCATCGAAGAGGTGGTAATGGCAATCTATACCCGGCGTGACTTCTTCGAGGCTGTGGAGACAAATATCAACACCCGCGAGTTCTATCGAACGAGCAGTATGGTTTCGGATATGTTAGGTATGCCGGTTCCGGCCAATAAGGCGGTCGTGGGTCGGAATGCGTTTGCGCACAGCTCCGGCATTCACGTGGACGGGTTTTTGAAGAAGCGGGAGACTTATGAGATTATGAAGCCTGAGACCATCGGCCTTGACCAGAGCCGGGTGGTTCTGACGGCGCGGACGGGACGTCACGGCCTTCAACATCGGCTCGAAGAGATGGGGTATAAATTATCAAAGGCGGAGCTGGACAAGACTTACCAGCGGTTTTTGGCGGTGGCCGATAAGAAAACGGAAGTTTTTGACGAGGACCTTGCGGCAATAATCAGCGATGAGATTCACATCGTAGAGCATATCTATGAGCTGGAGTATCTGCACGTCGCCTGCGGGACGGGGACGCTGCCGACGGCGAGCGTTAAGATAAAAACCAAGGATGAGACGAGACAGGCGGCGGCCTGCGGTGACGGACCGGTGGATGCGGCGTACGAGGCGATACGAGAGGCGACGGGCCTTTCGCCGAAGCTGGAAAACTATACAATCAGGGCGGTTACCGGCGGCAAAGAGGCGCTCGGCGAGGCCACGGTGAGGATTAAAGACGACGGCAGGACCTTCGTAGGCCGGGGCATATCGACGGATATTATCGAAGCGAGCGCGAAAGCTTATATTGATGCAATAAACAGGATGGCCGCGGCAAAAGGCGGGGCGCCGAAGCTTAAAGTTGAATTGTAAGAACAGGTAATCGTAAAAAAGGAAAGTTGGAAACATAGAGAGATAGAAACGATGGGTATGACGATAACCGAAAAAATTTTGGCAAGAGCGGCAGGCAGGGAGAAGGTTAAGCCGGGTGAGTTGGTGGATGCGAAGATTGATATTGTGATGTGTCATGATGTTACGACGCCGCCGGCGATTTCGATGCTGGTTGAAAGAGGGATCGATAAGGTGTTCGACCGGGAGAGAATCGTTGTGACGCCGGACCATTTTCAGCCGGCTAAGGACATCAAAAGCGCTGAGCTGCATAAGAGGCTGGACGACTGGGCGAAACGGCACAAAATAAAATACTACTACAAGCTCGGAAGGGCCGGGGTATGTCATGCGCTGCTGCCGGAACAGGGACATATTCGGCCGGGTGAGGTTATTGTCGGGCCGGATTCGCACACGTGCACGTACGGGGCGTTTGCGGCATTCAGTACAGGGATAGGCTCAACGGATGCGGCGGCGGCGATAGCGACCGGACAGCTCTGGTTCAAGGTGCCGGCTTCGATGAAATTTGTGCTGAACGGCTCGCTGGGGCACGGTGTTTATAGTAAAGACGTTATTCTTGCTGTCATCGCGAGGATCGGCACGGACGGTGCGCTTTATAAGGCGATGGAATTTGTCGGGCCGGCGCTGGCTGAGATGTCGATGGAAGCGAGAATGACCATAACGAATATGGCAATCGAGGCCGGAGCGAAAAGCGGCATAATCGGCTTCGACGATGTAACAAAAAAATATCTCGATGAGCATCTTAAAGACAAGAAATATTACACTGTTTACGAATCGGACAGTGACGCCCAATACGAATCGATAGAGGAGTTTGACTGCTCTGCTATTGAGCCGATGGTTGCTCTGCCGCACCTGCCGAGCGGCGGCGTGCCTGTCAGTGAATGTGCCGGTAAAGAAATGGACCAGGCGTATATCGGCAGTTGTACGAACGGGCGAATCGAGGACCTGCGAATAGCAGCGAAAATCCTCAAGGGGAAACAGGTTGCCATCCGCACGCTGATTGTGCCGGCAACGCCGGTTATCTGGAAGCAGGCGAAAGATGAAGGTCTGTTCGATATATTTTACGATGCCGGCTGTGTTATAGCCTCACCGACATGCGGGGCGTGCTTAGGCGGCTTTATGGGTATCTTAGCCTCCGGTGAAAAGTGCGTCAGTACGACCAACAGAAACTTCGTCGGTAGAATGGGACATCCGAAGAGCGAAGTCTATTTAGCCAGCCCGGCTACGGCGGCGGCAAGCGCGGTCGAAGGGAAGTTAGCCGACGCGAGACGCTATTTGAATAATGAATGATGAATGTCGAAAAAGAAGGGCGATTACTGCAAAGGCGCATGTTTGTAAAAGGGACCAGTGCCTTAAGGCACGTAAATATTACAGTTGAGAGATTAAACTTTTAGGTGAAGGTTATGGCAAAAGCTCACGTTTATAAAAGGGATCACGTTAATACGGATGAGATAATTCCGGCGAGGTATTTGAATACGGATGATGTGGCCGAGTTGGCGAGTCATTGTCTTGAGGATTTGGACAAGGAGTTCGTAAATAAGGTCGAAGAAGGAGATGTGATAGTGGCCGGTGAGGATTTCGGCTGCGGTTCGAGCAGAGAGCACGCGGTCTGGGCCATTCGCGGGGCGAAGGTGCAGACGGTCATCGCGAAATCGTTCGCCCGAATCTTCTATCGCAATGCCATTAATAACGGCTTTTATATTATCGAATCGCCGGATGCGCTTGATAAAATCAGCAACGGCGATGAGGTGGAAATTGATTACAAAGCCGGCTTGATTAAGAACAAAACAGCCGGTATTGATATTAGCTTTAATTCTCTGCCGGACTTCGCGCTTGAGATAATCAAAGATGGCGGATTATTGGAGCATATAACAAAAAAACAGAAATAATTATCTTACCGGATTTGCCAATTATTTGTTGATAAGCAGACGGCATTTTGATAGTATATATCTTATGGCTTCTGCTATGTGTAAAGTTGTAGGCGAGACAGCTAAAGGCAAGAATTGGAGACTTCTGGATGAGAGAAGAAATGATGATTGTTCCTATTTATGCTGTTCTCATCTCCATGGGTGTGGCGGGTAAGCTTGCTGTTCACAAGGAGGACTCCGAATGAGCAGGGTGAACGTTGATAAGGAAGTGTTGCGCTGGGCGGTACGTCGATGTGGGCAGGAACTGGAAGAGTTAGAACAAAGGTTCCCGAGAATCCAGCAGTGGACTACAGGCGAAAGGCAGCCCACGCTGCGCCAATTAGAATCACTGGCGAAAGCTACGCTTACGCCGCTTGGGTTCTTTTTCCTTGCTGAACCGCCTGAGGAACGCTTGCCGATTCCACATTTCCGGACACTTCATGATGAAACCCCCACCGAGCCAAGTCCTAACCTCCTTGAGACTGTTCAGATAATGCAGCGGCGGCAGGCCTGGATGCGCGAGTTCCTGATAGAACAAAGGCAGAAGGAACTGACGTTTGTGAGGTCTGCACGTCGAGAGGATCAGCCGAGATCAGTCGTGCAACGTATGCTGGACACGCTGGGTTTAGATAAGGGGTGGGCAGCCGCTGAGCGGACATGGACGGATGCTCTCCATATAATGCGCCAAGTCATTGAGGATGCAGGGATATTGGTAGTTGTTAATGGTATCATCGGGAATAATACACACCGCAAGCTCGATCCAAACGAATTCAGAGGCTTTGTTTTGGTGGATGGTTATGCTCCATTGGTATTCGTCAATGGAGCTGATGGTAAAGCAGCACAGATGTTCACCCTCGCGCATGAGCTGGCACATGTGTTCTTTGGAAGCAGTGCCGCGTTCGATTTGCGTGAAATGCAGCCAGCAGATGACCCAATGGAAAAGACGTGCAATCGGGTAGCAGCGGAATTTCTCGTTCCACAACGCGAGTTGCGCCAGATATGGCCTTCTGTCAGGGACGATTCGGAGCCATTTCAGACAATTGCGCGTCGGTTCAAAGTCAGTGCGCTTGTGGCGGCCCGCAGGGCGTTGGACACGAACCTTATCAATAGAGAAGCCTTCCTGAACTTCTATCGCGCTTATCAGAGCGATGAACGCCGCGCGGCTGACCGTCGGTCGGAAGGTGGCGATTTCTACGCAAATCAGAATCTGCGAGTAGGTCAGCGATTTGCTTCCACTGTGATTCGAGCAGTTAAGGAAGGCAAATTGCTTTACTCTGAAGCCTATCGGTTGACTGGTTTGTACGGAAGAACGTTCGAACACTACGCAGCCTCTCTTGGACTTGGGGGAGCATAGCGATGGAGTATGTTCTCGACTCCAACGTATTTATGGAAGCAGCACGCCGTTACTATGCATTCGATTTGGCTCCCAAGTTCTGGGAAAGACTAGTCCATCATGCAGCAAACGGGCGACTTGAGAGCATCGACCGCATCAAACAGGAAATAGAGCGAGGAAATGTCGAGCTTGCTATATGGGCAACGTCACAATTCAGCGATGCATTTGCTTCGACCGATGAAGAAGATGTTACTGAGTCTTATAGTGAAGTAATGAGTTGGGTACAAGCTCAGGACCAATTCTCAGATGCGGCTAAGGCTGATTTCGCCGCGGGCGCGGATGGATGGCTAGTGGCTTATGCCAAAGCTAAAGAGCGTATTGTCGTGACCCATGAAGTTCTCAACCCTGATATAATAAGGAAGGTTCCGATCCCAAATGTATGTGAGGCATTTGGTGTGAGTTATGTTGACACATTCGCGATGCTGCGAGAACTGGGAGTGCGTTTTTCATAGACGCCCCCTATTTCTGCACCGCCCAAACTAATGACAACCAACTATTTTTCGCAGGTGGCCAAAAAAGCATATATCATATTGTAATACAATTATTACGATCGGCGCTTTTAGCTGGGCTTCAAATGAAATATTGATATCAGTTTTAACCCGCTGTCGGATTTTGCCCTTGAGATAATCAACGACGGTGGATTGCTGGAGCATATAACCAAAAGGAATAAATAATTCTCTTCACCGATTTTCCAATTATCTAAAAGGCTTTTTCAAAAAAAACCAAGTACGAGATAGTATTTGCTTGGATTACAACTGCAATGTGTTATGATGTAGTCTGAGATATGAGATTTGGTATATGGTGTTAGAATGCGACATCGAACTCAGAGACCAATTGTGTTCTCCGCAAGGAGTCCCGAGGACGACGAGATCTCGAACTCGAGGGATGGCCCGTCTGCCGGCTCGTTGGTCGGACGGCATCGCCCGGCCTACACGTTAGTCGAGATTCTGACCGTCATCGCGATTATGACGCTTCTCGCTGCAATCTTGCTGCCGGCGCTTTCTCGGGCCAAGGCTAAGGCTGAAGAAGTAACCTGCCTGAACAACCTGAAGCAGCTTCAGACCTGTGCAAAACTCTATTCGCTGGACCACGACGGCGTCCTACTGCCGAACCGATACGTTTATAGCATCGAGACCCGAAAGCCTTCGTTCGGCTTCAGCAACGACCTGACGTGGTGTCCCGGGCTGGCGCCCTTCGATACCACCACCGAGAATATCGAACGGGGCCTGCTCTTTCCTTATAACAAATCAACCGACATATATCGGTGTCCGTCCGACAAGTCGCGGGTGCGAACGCCGGAAGGTGAATCCCTGCATCTTCGGCGGACGCGCAGCTACAACTTGAGCCAATCCATCAATGGCTTACCGTATTCCGACAAGATGCTCTTCCCCCCGAGCTTTGCCAAGGAATCCGAAATCGACGAACCAAGGCCATCGGAACTCCTCTTCTTCGTTGGTGTCCACGAGGATAGCATTCTCGATTCCCACTTCGGTATCCCGGCCCGGGGTTCGATCTTTGCCGAGGAGCCGCTGCGGTGGTGGGATCTTCCGGCCGGCAGGCATTCGCAGGGCGGCAACTTCTCTTTCGCCGATGGCCACGTCGAGCACTGGCGATGGGTTAGGCCAAAGATCTTTACTGAACTTGGCCAGCTCGTCGGACAAGACGGCGAACTCCAGGACTTCATAAGGATTCAGCGAGGCGTGAAACCCCAGACACAGTTCTGAAGGAGCTGCTCCAGGCGTCAGTTTGCAGCATCGTAGAGTGGTGCTTGCCCCACCATGATTTAATCGGTGGACTACTCGTCTTGGCGGAGGCCAAGCTGGAGCAGGAAAGCCCACCTTACAAAGCCAGCCTCGCCTTTTCGGCCACGATTTTCTTGATAACCAAGTGTTTGGAGAGTATAGTATTGGCTACTAAAAAAAGGCAAAAGTAAAAAATTAAAAGGCAAAAAGGATTTCCTGACGACTACAACGACAGAATCAAGAAAGGAGCAGAACGATACCGATAGTAGATGGTCGGTATCAAGCAAAGATATATTCTGATTTTAAGGGTGTTGAGGCTGATGAGGATTCGATTTACTTTTCGGACGTGATGTTTTGCGTGACATGGGCGAAGGAAAAGATTCTGCAGATTTCCACCATGGAATATGACAAATGTGTAAAGTGCATGAAAGGCACTTTTGAAACGGGCTGGCGATATTGTGAAAAGTTAAAGTGAGATTTACAACAAAAAGGAATATGAAAGGAAGGCAAAATTGTACAAGATTGCTGTGATACCCGGCGATGGGACCGGGCCGGAAGTAACTGTTGAAGCGGTAAAGGTATTAAAAGCTGCTGCGGACAAGTTCAATTTCAAAGTTGATTTGACCAAGTTCAACTTCGGCGGCGAAAGATATAAAAGAACCGGCGAGACTCTGCCAGACAGCGGTATCGAAGAGCTTCGCAAATTCGATACAATTTTGTTAGGTGCAATCGGGCACCCGGACGTGGCGCCGGGTATCCTGGAAAAGGGCATTTTGCTCAAGGCCCGCTTTGCGCTGGACCAATATATAAATCTGCGCCCGGTTAAGCTCTATCCGGGGGTAGAGACGCCGTTAAAAGACAAAGGGCCGGATGATATAGACTTCACTGTCGTTCGAGAAAACACCGGCGACCTCTATACGGGTACCGGCGGTTTTACAATGAAAGGGACGCCGCAGGAAGTGGCGGTGCAGTCGGCGGTCTATAATCGTTTTCAGGTTGACCGCTGTTTGAAATACGCATTCGAGTACGCACGCAAATACGGCAAGAAGGCGCGCGGCAAAGGCGATAAGAATACCCTCGCTCTTTGCGGCAAGACCAACGTGCTGACCTATATATATGACCTGTGGGAACGTGCTTTCCACGAAATGGGCCAGGCCGAATATCCAGATATAGAAAGAGAATATTATCACGTTGACGCTACGTGTATGTGGATGGTCAAGAATCCCGAATGGTTCGACGTTATCGTGACCGGCAATATGTTCGGTGACATTATCACCGACCTTGGAGCGATGGTCCAGGGCGGTATGGGCATCGCAGCGGGCGGAAATATCAACCCCGAAGGCGTCAGTATGTTCGAGCCAATCGGCGGAAGCGCACCGAAATATACGGGCAAGGGTGTTATCAATCCATTAGCCGCCATCTGCGCTGCGCAAATGATGCTGGCAACTCTTGGAGAAGATGAAGCGGCGGACAAGATAGAGCAGGCGGTAATGTACGTAACCGCCAATAAGCTAAAAAGCTTACAGGCCGGCCGAATGGGCTATTCTACGAGTGAAGTGGGCGATCTGGTTGCAGAGAAACTCTGCGAGTAGAAAATCAAATATCAGAATACAGGATGTGATTACAAGCCCGAACAAAATGAGAGCGTGGTAATCACTACTTTGCGAAGGGTCGAGATTGCTTCGTCGCTCTGCTCCTCGCAATGACATTTTGTATGTCTTTTCGAATTTTGCTTTGTAGTTTTGCATTTTTATATTTGGTTTGTGGTTTTGTAACTATGCCAGCTAATCTTACACCTGAATATTTTAAGGCTGAGAAGTGGTTTCGCAGTGCCGTAACCAATGAGGAGAAGATTCTGGCACTCGAACGGATGCTGGCGGTGATGCCCAAACACAAGGGTACCGACCATCTCAAGGCCGATTTGCGCAGGAAACTGAGCAAGCTCAAAGATGTGGCCACGCAAAAGAAGGGTGGCAAACACGTTGATATTTTCCACGTGCCGCGCAGCGGTGCGGGCCAGATTGTTCTTTTGGGAACGCCGAACTGCGGCAAAAGCTCCATAGTTGCGGCGATGACCAATGCGAAGGTCAATGTGGCCGATTTCCCGTTTGCGACGACCGGTCCGGTTCCAGGAATGGTGACATTCGAGGACGTGCACATTCAATTAATCGATATGCCGCCGATTACCGCTGACTATATGGCCCCGGGCCAAGTCGGAACGTACCGCAACTGTGATTTGATTGCTATCGTTATTGACCTTTCCGCCGATGCGCAGGAACAATTAGAAACCTGCCTTGATTTTCTCGAATCGAAAAGCCTGCTCATTGACGCCGAAACCCCAGCCCTGGATGAACACGGCAACGTCTTAGCTAAAAAGGCGTTCTGCATTTGTACTAAATCCGATATCGCCAGGCCGGAGGCTCTTGAAAGGCTGAAGAAATCCTGCAAATATCCTTTCGATTTTGTCGAAGTCTCTGTCCAAACCGGTACAGGTTTTGAGAAACTCTCCAGCGTGTTCTTTAGCTTATTGGATATCATTCGCATTTATTCCAAGCCGCCGGGCAAACCCGCCGATATGACAGACCCGTTCACACTGCCGACCGGCTCAACGGTTATGGATTTGGCAACCGCCATTCACCGCCAATTAGCTGAGAAACTCAGATTCGCAAGAATCTGGGGCACGGGTGTCTATGACGGCCAAAACGCACAACGAAACCACGTCCTCAACGATAAAGATATTATCGAATTGCATTTCTCGTAACCTTTAACTACAATATTCTTCGCAAACTAAAAGAAAACAAGACTTTTCAAGAAAGGGCACCGTTAATTATGGAATGTCAGAAAGAACAAAATCTGAAAAATTGTAATTGCTCATATCCCGGCTGTGATAAAAAAGGGGTGTGCTGTGAGTGTATAAGCTATCATTTATCGAGCAAGCAACTGCCCGGCTGCTGTTTCCCCGACAATGTGGAGAAAAGCTACGATCGCAGTTTCAGAGCCTTCACCAAGGCCTGGGGATTATGAAGCGTTTTTTCTCAAGGTTGATATAGAAGAAAAACCAACAAGTAATAGTCAAAGCGCAAGAAAAAGGCCGAGCCAATTCATCCTGAGCATTGTCGAAGGAACAAGCCCGGCCTATCTACTCAGACCACCAACAGGCGAGATCAATGCAGTCCCTGTGAAGCCCGCAAATGTAATAATCAATTCGCTTTAATTTCTATTAAGGACTCGATAAGCTCCTGTAATTTTTTGTTACTCATTTTTTTATTGGCTGACAAGCCCATAATCGTTCCATCCGGCATGACAATCATCCTGGTAAATCTTTCTTCACTAAGGTTTTTATAATCAAAAAATTCAGGATTTGCCTTGACGAAACTCTCCAGAAAAATGCGGGCGTAATCAGAGCCTCTTGGATGAGTATAAAGCTTCGCTCCGGATGGGGTCTCCATGACAAGCTGCTCCTTGAGCATCCATTCCATTATCGCCTCTTTATAATCACTGTGCGTATTTGTCTGATCGATTATTATATTATTGTCGTCATCGCTCAGTATCCCTGTCATATACACTTTGCCAATTGTTGAAAGAGGATTAACAGCCTGTACAATAATTAGCTTCTCTATCCACGCAAGTTTACCCACTGTATATGCAGTATGATTCAGCCCGCTTCGAATATCTTCAGCAGTGATTTCCTTGGACTCAACCGGCCTGTAATCCTGAATAATAGTCTTTACGTCATATCCATCAGGAACGTCCGTACTGAAAGCGGATGGGTCAAGCTCAAAATCAAATTCGAATTCATCCAAAAAAATGGTTTGTCCTCTCTGAGTGTGCTTAAGCTCTATCTCAACCGGAAGTTTTGTATCCGGATCCACCCATACCGTGAAATCATTGTACTCGTTTGGCTGATGTCTGAAGGCGTGCAGGATTTTACCATTTTGCTTTTTTATGCCAAGTCTTTCAGTAGATTCCTGTTCAAATCGCTTGACCATCTCAATGATATGCGGGTCTTTTCTGGGGCCATATCCAATCAGCTTTGTAACTGTCGCCTTCATCTGAGCGGGATAAAGTTCTACGGTTATCGGGTCCTTTCCCCGCATGTCAATGATATGGATGGATCCGTCTTCAACTTCCTGCCGCCTTTGTGAAAGATTCAGATGATACACATCCATCGTCGGATATTGAGGGTCTTGCTCCCGGACAACCCTCTGGCGGCATTTGTATTTTGTATAGTTGTTGATTTGCTCAACCACCTGAGCCCATGCAACACTTGCGCCGTCAATCGAGCCGCCCAGATAATGTACACCTATCAGTATCGCAATAATTATTATCGCCGCGGCGGCCAGTTTGGTTATTGGGTTTTCCATAATGGTTCTCCAAATATTCGGCTGAGAACCAGCCAAATTCTTTTGTTTTAATTTTTCCAGATGCTCCAGGGCGCCGCCAAGGATTCTCTTATCTGTCTCTGAAGTGGTCTGAACATCTGATTTGCTAATCAGCTCTTTTATTTTATCTGCTGGTTTCATTTTATTACCTCATCATCCAAAATTGACCGCAGTTTATCGAGTCCATACCGGTACCGGCTCTTAATTGTATTGACCGAGATGCCGAGCGAAGCAGCGATCTTCTTAAACGTCATCCCTGCCTGAAAATGCAGCATTATTGCTTCTCGCTGGTCGTAGGATAGATGAGCCATTGCATCGCTTAATTGCTGCAATTGTTCGTTACATATAATCGACCGTGACGGCTCATCTGCACCTGAGATAACAAGCTCTGCCGGGTCTGCTTCAATGCTATGATGCTGCTTAGCCTTATTTGTATTACGTGCACGATTGGCAACACAAGTCAGGAGATATCCTTTGAGACTGCCGGTTAGCCGAAACTTCTCGATAGTTTGAAGGAACATTACAAAAACATCATGCACGACATCTTCGGCGGCACTTGCATCGTTCAACAGGGCAATCGCCAAAATCAATAAATCGGTTTTGTACTTTTGGTAGATACGCCCCAGGGCATTTTTGCTTCCGCGTTTACACCTTAAAACAAGCAGCTTGTCTTCCATTAGGCCCGCCTAATTAGTTTTGCAACAAACGTTTGTCGTTAATATAACAATTTGAGCACTCATTTGGGTCTAAAGAAAGCGAATTTTTCTCAGACTTTCTGCCCCGATAGCGCATAAAAGGCCGAGCCAATCCATCCTGAGCATAGTCGAAGGAACAGGCCCGACCTTCGTGTTCGTACTTTCACACCAGTTACTTCGGAGGCAGCTTTTCAAGCTCAGCTATCATCTCGTCGAGAAAAGATTGAAATATAGGTTTAACTACCAATTGTTTCGTATCAATGTTGTCGGGAATTCGGTCGATAAGCTCTTTCTTTGTGATTGTTGAAATCGCTCACCTCCAGAATCACTTATGTGTATAACAGCTCATAAACCAAATGCTACAAGTCCTTTTCTCTGAGAAACACCAAGGCAGGACCTGCACTAAGGGCAGAAGTAGATGCAGCGCTTGCCCAGGTTGCCTTTTAGTTGCTGAAACCACACTTTTGCAAGCTCTTTTTTGCAGTGCGGGCAGATTGGTGCTGCATCTTCTTTTTTCTCAAAAGTAATCATAATACGCCTCCATTTTCATCATAAATAGTTTCATTTAAATATGAATCTCAACAGGCACATCATGTTGTCTCTATATAAAATATGCTTATGGCGAAGATTTTATGCGTCCATACAGATATTAATTTAATTCACCCAATGAAATAGAAACAGGCAGGCAATCCTTAGTCTGCTTTAGGCGACCTGCACAGATTCTTGATTTCCTGTATTTCTTCATTGTTGAATAATTATCATGATTTATGTTTGCTGATGTATCTGTCTATTAAATAACAAGGAATCAATATTGAGATATAAGCCAGATAGTCCCATGGATCAAAATATGCATCATAGAGATTAAAATACTGACTGGTTTCAATAAGAAAACAGATTCCTGAAATGAGCAAAGCTGTCAATCCTGGAGTAAACTTAAATGAAAGAAATGTTGATTGCTTTGATGTATATTGCACACGCAGAAGAATGTAGCCCATTGCAGGACCAACCATATCAAGGACATAGCCAGACACGAAATCGGAAATCCTGATAAAACACGTAAGCATAGCCAAACTTCCTAATGTTATCAGAGCTGTTTTCCAAAATAGTATTACTCTTACATCAGTGAGTTTCTTCATTGATTCTCCCATGTTAAAAGACTACACCTATTATGGTGACAGGCTTTCACCGGGTAAATTTGTCAACCGAATCTATCTTCATTGATTCGACATTGCCCTGGTTATCCAGCTCGAAGAAGATCGTATTTTTATTAAATTCATCAAGCCATCTTCCTTTTTCATTGGGCAATTGAAGCTTAACGATTTTCTTTGCAAGCGGGTCGTTCACTGCCAGGCTGCCATCTTTATAAAGTACTGTAAAATCAGCTCGCAGGGCCGCAAGTGAATACGTGCCGAGATACGGTCTGAATTTTTCGGGAACATTATTGTTTACTTTTTCAGGTCCTGATTTCCTTGGCAGGGGGATAATTTGATGCAGCTCCATTTCCACGACTTTGCCAAAGCCAAGATATTTTCTCTTAAACGTGAAATACAACTGGTTCGACATTTTACAATACCATAAACCTTTTTCGTCGGGATCATTCAGCGCCAAAACTACTTTTCCCGGAATATCAACGGCCAAGCCTCCACCCTGAACAAATACCTTTAATACAGTTTTAGTAGCGGTACTGGTATATTCACCCACGTACGCTTTATACATCTGGGATGCTTCTTCTTCTGCCTGGCCCATTTTCATTGAACCGGCCCTAAAATCAAGCACTTCCATTTTTTTGGGATTAAGGGCAGTAGCAAGGGACTGATATTCTCCGATGCGGATGTGGCCGGAATCGACATAATCAGTCTCATTGGCCGTGGCATCGACAGTTATCCATCCTGCCTTGCCCATGTATATTTCGCTCCAGCCATGCTGTCCGAAGGCCCCGCCATAGTTGGGTACATACATACATCCCCAGACAACACGTGCG
>Ga0114922_10003880_pt1 | contig 13918 bp, 10 predicted proteins | sample AartaG_FD_100975 | JGI IMG/M metagenome (GOLD analysis project Ga0114922, IMG submission 100975) | Deep subsurface microbial communities from Aarhus Bay to uncover new lineages of life (NeLLi) - Aarhus_00045 metaG | ecosystem: Environmental > Aquatic > Marine > Oceanic > Sediment | place...
CAAGCAGCTTACCAACATTCGGGCGGCCGGCAAAGACGATGCCGCCAGGGTAAGGCCCGTAAGAAAGATGAGCCTTGAGGCGGCGATGGAGTATCTTCAGGAAGATGAGCTTGTCGAGATTTGTCCGTCTTCGATTCGAATACGCAAAAGGCTTTTAAAAGAAGCAGACAGGCGGCGACAAGGTCGTACAATCTCTTAATATAATATCGGCACGGGTCAGATTTTTTTCTATAAATCCAAACCCCAGTAAATATTTGAAGACTTGCGAAATGAGTACGGAACATATACGAAATTTTTCTATTATAGCGCATATTGATCACGGCAAGAGCACCCTGGCTGACCGTATGCTCGAGCTGACCGGTACGATTACTTCTCGTCAAAAGCTCGACCAGCTTCTTGATGACATGGAACTCAAACGTGAGCGGGGAATAACCATCAAGGCCTCTGCAGGTTGCTATAGGCGGCAAAATCATCGCAAGAGAAACCATCAAAGGCTTTCGTAAAGACGTAACGCAAAAGCTATACGGCGGAGATGTAATGCGCAAGATGAAGCTGCTTAAAAAACAAAAAGAAGGCAAAAGGCGTATGAAAAGTGTTGCTAATGTTCAGATACCGCAGGAAGCATTTATGACAATCCTCGACAACAGTGAATAGCACATACGGTTTTAACGAAATACCAACAGCCTGCTTAATCAATCAAAAAACGTTCAGCCCCAAAGGGCACACACTTTAGGCCTGATGTCCCGGATACCGCAAATTTCAATAAAACTGATATGATTACGTAAAATTGTTGCCACGTGAAAGGAATTGAGTTATTTTATAACACAGGGGGATGAATTCGTGAGCCGTATCTCGAAAGAGACAGAAGCAACAAAAGAGGTTTAATGACAGATGAACAAAAACAATTAGTGCATCAAATCGAGCCTTTCCTTGAATCCGAAGATAAATCGGCGCTGATGGAGCTGCTCAGCAACCAAAGAAGCAGTGACATAGCAGAAGTTGTGGAGCTTGTGGATAACGAGCAAAGACGTGCCATCTTCGACGCTATGGACAAACCAATTTCTGCTGAGGTTCTGGAAAAGGTCGATGAGGCGACCAGGTCTGAGCTTTTCGAGCTGCTCGAAAAGGAGGAGCTAAAAAGTATTGTCAGTGAACTTGACCCTGACGATGCAGCGGACATTCTTTCGGAACTGCCCGAAGAAGAAAGGGCTGCCCTGCTCGAAAGCATACCTCCTGCGGAATCGGCTGAGATTAAAGAGCTGATGAGCTACTCGGAGGATTCAGCGGGCGGGATTATGGACACGGCCGTGATAAGCGTGTCCGAGGATGCCACGGTAGCCGAAGCTGTCAATAAAATCCGTGCTGCGGAAATTGATGAAGATTTCTTTTGCGTTTATGTCGTGAACAAGGACAGCAGATTTGTAGGTGATGTTCGCATCAGGTTCCTGCTGACACGTCCTGAAAAAACGAGGATAGGTGATTTAGTTGATCCGGATACGATTTACGTTACTGTCGATATGGACCAGGAAGAAGTTAGGAACATATTCAGCAAGAACGATCTGATTGTAGCGCCGGTCCTGGAGAACGACAATAAATTAGTCGGGCGAATCACCGCCGACCGTATCATCGAGGTCGCGGAGGAAGAGGCTGCAGAAGACTTGTACGCAATGGCCGGTACGGATGCGGACGAGCTTGACACGTTCTCGGCTTTTAACGCGGCCAGGATTCGAATGGCATGGTTTTTTCCGTGTTTAATCGGCACTGGAGTAACAGCTCTTGTCCTGATGTTTTTCCACGATAAATTTAATAATATGGAAGGTTTGTCTGTTCTTTACACAGCCGCTCTTGCTTTTGTACCGATGATTGCGGCTATTAGCGGCAATGCCGGTCTGCAAACATCGGCGATAGTGGTTTCGGGACTGGCAACCGGCCACATGGTAGCATTGAGATTGAGCCAGGTTTTTACTCGTGAAGTACGAATTGCCCTCCTTGTAGCTTTGAGCTGTGGAATTATGGGCGGTGTGGCGTGTACAATCCTGCTCCATCTGAAGACGCCGGAAAGCACAATAAAGTCCGTCCAGCTTGTATTTGCATTCGGAACGGCTATGTTCTCTGCAATAATGGTAGCGACAACACTTGGGTTGTTCCTGCCATTTTTATTCCGGCGAATCGGTATAGACCCGGCTATAAGTTCCGGTCCGTTAGTTACAACCGCAAATGATTCCATAAGCGTCGCAATCTATATGACTTTGACACTACTATTGGCAACGTAAGTATGGAGGGCGGGATTTTTTAACTTTCTTTTGTGTTTCAAGAAAATTCCTCTATTTTCCGCAGGCCATTATCTGCGAGTTCGCCTGGTAACAACCCTTCTCCTTGTGCTTTTTTTTCTTGGAATCTCCTTAATGCTCAAATGTGATACCGGTGGTTTTCTGGGAGCAGCACTTTTTGGTACCTTCCGTCCGAGCATCTGCAGGGCGTTTCTGCATATTCCCCTAATATCGTTATCGCGATGTTTCAGGCCCTGTTCCAAAACCTCCAGAGCCATTTTTTTCATTCTGCCCCGCATTTTTCTAAGACCATAAGCAGCAGCGTTTTTCGATGGCACAGGACAATTCCCAAACAAGGCAGCTTTTAAGATATCTAATCCATCCTCCTGCATCCAGGACAATTTATAAGCGGCCCGCCGTCTGTTCGATGCGTCGGTGGAGTACAACTGCTCCCGAAGCTTTCTGAGGAGTTTTATTGACGCTTCATCCTTTTCCCTGCCTGAAAGTTCTCTTTTCTCCATTTCCATAAGTCCACCCCTGTATTTAGATTACTTCCTTGTAATGTCCCCAATTCTCTAACAAGATATAAACGGCTTGTCAAATATTTATTTGAAAAGAATTGCAGTTTTTCTCCAAGTGCCACCATTGGCAAATCGGTGCTGGAAAAGCCCGTACAGCAAGCAATCAGCGAGGGCGGGGCAATTCGACCTTAGATTTGTAATGAAAATCAATATTGTTCAAGCATCAAGCTTGACAACGGGCTTAAAATTTTATAATATAGTTATATAAGAGATTGTCTTTACAAATCTTATGGTAAGAGGTTTTTTGCCTGATTTCAACCGTCAATTGAGTCGGTAGTGGCAGTAACAATTAGTTTATAAGCTTTGGAGTTAAGGGTAATTATGCCCACGGAACAACTTATTGACAGCCAAATAAATCCTGAGCATGGACCGGAATTGAACAAGTTTTTCAAGGCTGCTATCAAAACGCGGGCAAGCGACCTGCACCTAAAGGTGGGTCAGCCGCCGAAACTGCGTCTTTTTGGAGAGTTGAAAAATACTACCGGCGAAGTTATGACGGCAGAAAGGATCGAAGAATTAGTTTTCGGGATACTCAGCCCTGCCCAGAAAGAGTCTTTCCTGGAGCATGGGACTCTGGACTTTGCCCACGAGATCGAAGGTGAACACCGTTTCCGAACAAATATATTTCGCCAGCGAGGCATGATCAGCCTTGCCGCACGGCGCGTCAACACAGTCATCCCGCCGTTTGAGGAACTGCACCTGCCGCCGATACTTGAAAAGATATGCGAAACCAGGCAGGGGCTGATTCTTGTAGTAGGACCTACCGGCTGCGGGAAAACTACAACAATTGCATCGATGATAGACCACATCAACTATACTCGCTTGTGCCATATAATTACGATCGAAGACCCTATCGAGTATCTGTTTAAGGACGCCAAAGCGATAGTTTCACAAAGGGAAATTGGGCTCGATGTCAAAGACTATAATGAGGCCTTGACGTATCTGATGCGTCAGGACCCCGATGTGGTTTTCATTGGCGAGATGCGGGATGCCAAAACCGTAAGCGCGGGAATGAGAGCTTCAGAAACAGGGCATCTTGTTTTCGGTACGATGCACTCGGCAAATGCGTCGCAGTGCGTTCACCGTCTTTTGGATTTGTTTCCACAAAATGAGCGAAACCTTGTAAGACAAACTTTAAGCCTGTCCATTAAAGCGGTCGTCAGCCAGGTATTGGTACCATGCCTGAAGGAAGGGGTTGACAGGATACCAGCCGTTGAGATTCTAATTTCAAACGCGGCTGTCAGAAAACTCATGTCCGAAGGCCGCGAAGCCGATTTGCTCAATGTTATACGAAGCTCTCAACAGGAAGGTATGCAGGACCTTACATATAACCTTTGCGAACTTGTTAATAACGGTTCTGTTGATCCAAAGGACGCATATAAACACGCACCAAATAAAGAAGAACTAAAAATGGCACTAAAAGGTATCAAGACCACGGCAAGTGGAATTTTGTAAGATTTAACGGAGCATCTTATGCCGGATTTATTATTAGCAGCTATCGGATATGGTGGCTATATCTCAATAATCAAATTTATCGTCTTTCTGGTTATGTTTTTCGGATGGATACCGCTGCTGACGTGGGTTTTTCAGGACGCCAAAGTAATTGAGACAAAAGAGGTTTTCTGGACAGCTATTATTTTGGGCGCCGGAGCGATTGGAGTAATAATCTGGCTTGTTATGCCGGTGTTTATCGCCGGGATGCTGCTCTATTTGATAGCTGTCGGTGGTCCGGCTCTGGCTTATGTCAAGCACCGCAATTCCCTGGTGCTGGATTTTGACAAAGTGCTTACTGTTGACCACATCAAAAACCTGCTCGAAAGCAAAGAAAAGAAAATTGCACAGCTCAAAAACTACACTTTTATAACAGCAAATAAAAATGAGATTCCGATTCCCGAACCCCGGACACCGGACTTTTTCGGCTTTAAAACAGCCTATGAAATCATGAGCGATGCCCTCTGGCGAAGGGCGAGCAGTATAGCGTTTTCCCCGACACCTCAAGACTATAACATAGCATATTACGTTGACGGTTCGGTACTTAAACAGCCAAGTATAGGCAATGAGCAAATGAAGTATTTCATTCGCTTCATCAAGCACCTTGCCGACCTGGACACCAAAGAAAAGCGAAAACCACAAAAAGGTACATTTAAGATCGCTAAGGGCGAAAGTTATACTGAGTGGGAAGTGACCACAGCCGGCTCAACCGCAGGGGAACAGGTCAGACTCAAAGAAATATCACATGAAGAGCTGCCAAGGCTAAACGAAATCGGCCTGATGCCGGAGCAGTACGGACAGTTAGCCAGATTCAATGAGATAAAGCAGGGTGTATATATCATAAGCGGCCCGGCAAAAAGCGGCATAACAACAACACTCTATGCATTTCTGCGAAATCATGATGCTTTCATCAACCATATAAGCACACTTGAAAGACAGGCATCCCATACTCTCCCGAATATATCTCAAAACAGTTTCAGTCTCAGCGACACAGGCACAACAACATTCGCAAAAAAACTGCAAACGGTTGTACGAACGGGACCGGATGTCGTTGGTATTGGCGAATGCGAGGATGCCGAGACCGCCCAGGTTGCCTGTACCGCAGCCGCAGACGGCAAACTTGTTTACGTTACACTCAAAGCCGACAGCGTGATTCAGGCATTTGCCAAATGGCTGAAGTTTGTCGGCGACAGGAATCTGGCTGCGGGGACCCTTCTCGGCATAAGTAATCAACGGTTGGTCAGAATACTTTGCGACAAATGCAAGCAGGCATATACGCCGGACAAGGAACTTTTGAAAAAGTTTAATATCAGTGCAGAAAAAACAAAAGTTCTTTACCGGGCCGGCAAGGTTATTTACGACAAACGCGGCAAAGCCTCGACATGTGAAAAATGCCAGGGAACCGGGCATTTCGGCAGGACTGGCATTTTCGAAATGATCACACTGAACAACGAGTTAAGAAAGGCTCTGATACAGACGAGGTCGCTGCCGGAAATCGGCACTCAATTCAGACGTGCCAAAATGCTCTATTTGCAGGAACAGGCACTAAGAAGAGTTATCAGTGGAACCGTAACAATAAATGAAATGATCCGGGTGCTTTCAACAAGCAAGGCAAAAAAACAAAATAAATAGTAAAAGTGGCACGGCCATCCCTTCGGCTCCGCTCAGGACAGGCTTGGTCGTGTTTTCACGGGCTGGAAGCCCGTGCCACGCTCGGAACGCTAAAAAGGAGATATTGTAATGGCCAGCTTAGCAGTGGTGATAATAATTTTGGGATGTGCAGCATACCAGTATTTCAAAGGCTCATTTATCAGGGCAGCGGCAACGATAATAATTGCTATTTGCGCAGGGATAGCTGCATTTGGTTTCTTCGAGGTTTTGGCAAACGTCTTCATCAGCCGCGGTGATAGCGGCAAATTTCTATCTATTGTGCCGTGGGCGCAACCGCTCTGTTTTGCTTTGCTCTTTATTATAGTCTTTGGAGCCATGCAAACAGGTATGATGTTTCTAACGCATAATCGGCCGGTTGATTTAGGATTTCTGCCTGAGTGTATCGGGCGGGTTGTGTGCGGAATTTTCCTGGGCCTGTTACTATCAGGTTTTTTGCTTACAGCCCTTGGGATGGCCCCCTTGCCAAACAAGTACCCTTATCAGCGTTTTGAAGGCAAACGCAACAAAGTTCTGCTCAACGCAGATGGCTTCGTGACGGGTCTGTTCAGCATCTTAAGTAAAGGCAGCTTGAGCGGCAAAAGAAGTTTTGCAACCATTCATCCCGACTTCATCGACCAGATTCATCTGAACAGGATGATTTCCGGCACTTCCATCGTCACGAACAAATCTCCGGCGATAAGCCTGCCAAAACCGACAGAGCCGGCTGTCTGGCCGGCCCCTCAAAGCCTTAATGAGCAGATAAGCAAGATTGTCTCGGATTTGAATCGTCAAGGCAAAATTAAAGATGAGTCAAGCGGCAAGTTAATGTCTATGCCGGGGCCCATCAGCAGCGACTATCAGTCCAAAATAGTACGGATTGGAATAAACCGCAGTGCACTGAGTGCTCAAACAAAAATAAATGCTGGCATGTTTACGCTTCCCCAAATAAGACTCATCTGTAAACGGCAAGGTTACGGAGATGACCCATTGGCCGGTACGGGAATAAATATTTATCCCATCGGGCATCTGAAAGCACCGGACCAGATACAGGTAAGCACTGAAATAAAATTAGACAATAGAGACGACTTCAGGGGCAACGCCCGGGTAAAATTGATCGACTTTGTTTTTTGCATACCAAGGGATTACGAACCCATTCTCGTCGAGTTTAAGCAAAACACCATTCTTGAAATTTCCCCGAGATCAATCGTTAACACCGACAAGGCGCCACCACCGGTGCTTTTTACATACACAGCCAAAAGTAAAAAATAACGCAGGAAACCCGAGAACCCCCTGCCGTCCAACAAGCCCGAGAGAAATTGTGGTGAGGATGGCACAATAAAACTTCCCGCGGCCAAAATTACTTTTTAGGCACTGTGTCTGGGGTTAGGCTGATAAGATGGAAATTGTATAAGCTGGGCTATTTCGGCTTATGTATTGTGGCTCGGCCATCCTGGCCGAGTTGTGGTGGCACGGCCTTCCAGGCTGTGAACACGGGCAGGATGCCAGTGCCACAATCTCAAATACGCTTAGCTGCAAACAGACAATTCTTCCAAATCCAGTTCCATCAGATGCTCAAGATAAGCGTTGAGCTCTTCCTCTGAAAAATTGGCGAGAAACTCCGGCTTGGCACTTTTGTTGATTTCACAAATGTAGTCTATCAACTCCCTTTTACTCATAAGCACTGTTCCTTCAAAAGTGGTAAAAAAAATTATCGACCTACGCAATATCGACAGAGAGTACAATTTTTCTTTAGCCAACCGTACAAGAGCCTCCAGTAACGCCCCATAACGCAAACCACCATATAGCTGATTCGTATTTGTCCGACTACCATATATAGTCTGAGCAGCAAAACAATGTATATTACATATTCCACTGTCCAATAAAATCGCTTTCGGCGTTTACAAATCCGGATTAAAAAAAATTGCTAAATTTTTTCTTTTTCTGATTTCCTCACCATGGTTCAGCTTCCAGGACAACTTAGGAGGTTCGCCTATTAACATCGATATGAGAAGCCTTGTAAAAAAGTTATCGACATCACGTTTTTTTGTAAACGAATTTTCGTTTCTGGTCTCTATAATAACAGATATGCGAGAAGTCGTATATTTAAGCTGTGCATAGCTCAATTTTTCGAAAGTAAAACGTGTTGAAACAGGATTTCAAGGCACTGATTAACGACTACAGCACACAGGTGCTGAACACTGCGGTGCGGATTCTGGGCGATACTCATAAAGCCCAGGACGTACATCAGGAAGTATTCCTTGGAATATGGCAGCGATGGCACAAGTATGACGGCCAGACAAACTGGAAGGCATATCTGTACCGGACTACTGTGCGAAAGGCAATCCATCTCGTCAAAAAATCAAGGACGGAACGGCTTTTCGAGCAACAGCCGGAATATACCAGTAAGCAAGGGCCGGACGAGTCGCTACGAGTTGCCGAGCTGCAGCAGAAACTGGCCGGGTGCCTTGCAGGATTGCCAAAACGCCAGGCCGAAGTGTTTGTATTATCCAGAATGGAAGGACTGAAGGCCGAAAAAATCGCCGAGCTTTTAGGCTGTTCACAGGAAACAGTAAGAGTTCATCTGCATCGGGCAATGAAGCGGCTGGCCCGGGAATTTGGCGACTACCTGATTAAATAAAACGGGTGAATTATGAGTAAGCACGAAAATATCAATGAATTATTAACAGCTTTTGCTCTCGGAGAATTATCACAACAGCAGGCATCAGAGGTAAAAACACACCTGGCTGGGTGCCCTCAATGCAGCAAAGAACTCAAACAGCTTAAAGCATTACTCGAATGCACCGGACGTATAAGGCAGTTGTCAACTGATGCGCAGACTTGTGAATCGGCCAAACAAGCGATTTTCGAAGCAGTGGAAAGTGAAAAAAACAAACACCCCTCCGGGCTAAACATTGGCCCGGAATCTATATGGAGAACAATTATGAAAAGTCCAATTACAAAATTAGCCGCTGCGGCGGTGATAGTCATCGCAGCTTTTATCGTTATAAATCAATTCGGCAAACCAGTCAGCTTTATTACAATCGCGTTTGCAGACATTTCCGAGGCAATGAAGAAAGTTCCTTGGATGCACCAGATCAACAAAGGCTTTGAAAGAGGTATAATCGGTTCGAGTGAACAGTGGTTTGGCTTTGAAACAAAAATCCATGCTGACAAATGGTCTAATGGAAAAGCATCTTTCTGGAGCTTAAAAGAGCGAAAAAGATACAAATATGACCCTGAGAATAAAAGCATTACAATTGATTATGCCCCTGATGATAATTTCCCATTAAACTTGTCTTCTCCGGTTTTGCTCCTTGAAAGCTTGCATAAAATGCTCAAAGAACAGGGAGCCGAAATTCTAACAACTGAAGCTGAATATGATAATCAAAGAGTGCAGCTCCAGGAGATTTCTTTGTCCTCTGTGGGACAAAACAATGAGAGCCATACTCTAAAATTGTACATTCAGCCTGATTCGAAACTGCTGCTTGCCGCTCAGATCAAAGGAACTGATGCAGAGGGAAATGTCGTTATGGATGGAGAGGTTACATTCGAATATCCAAATAGCGGACCCAAAGATATATATGACCTTGGAGTACCAAGGACGGCGAATGTAGTGAACAATCTTCCGCCAGCGGATGTCTCTGACATCTTAGCAGATTATAAATCTTATAGAAAAAATGGTGTTTTTTCACATATTGCTATAATCATTATGAAGTGGCCTAGCCAAAGTGCACAATCAGGAGCGGTAAAAATAACTTACTGCAACAGCAACTCGATGAGGACAGAACGTCGCATTGCCAAAAGACGCTCAGCAAATTGGAGCGAGTACCCAAACGATAATGAGCCGAATTTCGATTCATTGCTTAGATGGTGGACAAGTGACGAAAACAGTAAATTGAACGAGGTTTTCCTTTTCGATGGTAAACATGATTATTACGTTTATGGTCTGCCTGATCGCTTGAAAAGCTACCGGACAAAAGGTCATAATCCCAACCATAAAAGTCTCAATGACATTTTTTGGCCCGACATTAGTATGTGGATTGGACCCAATCGAGAGTTAAAATTCGTCGAAACAGATTACACTAAAAATAACAACTTGATTTGTATCAAACTTCTTTTCCAGGGTAGGGTAATTCTTAGCAGGAAAGACGTATCACTGCCTCAGAAAAGGGTATATTACCTCGATCAACTGCGAGACTATATCTGTACGAGGCAAGAATATTATCAATTGCAGAATGCACCTTGGCAGAAAGACAAAACCTGGCTTGATGGAGTAGATCCCAACGTCATCCCAGAAGACCTGACTAAGCTTCGTGAAGTAACAGAATTTGCCCGAACAGATACTGGACAATGGTACCCGAAAAAAATTAAGACATGGTTAAATAATGATATGGCCGAATCAGGGGAACCCACACATATCGAAACTATATATCTTAGAACAGAACCACAATTTCCAAAGGGAATTTTCGACCCAAAAAAATTGCCGAAATAAATCCATTTCTCATGTGAACATTTTACTATTTCATATGTTGTCGCAGAAGTTTCTTTAGTTTTGCAATGGTCAGGGCATGTTTACTGTCACGAGCAAGATTGTAGTATTCCCCCGGATCATTGTTGTGGTCATACAATTCTACACCCTGCCTGCCCTCATCCCATTCTGTATAGCGCCAACGCTCGGTTCGTACGGAACGGCCGGCTATCAAGCCACGTTGCACCTGCGTAAACGCAGCTTTTTTCCAGGGCAGATTCGGATTTTTAAGTAAGGGCTTAAAGCTGGTACCTTCCAGTTTCACAGACACAGGCAGTCCGCACAAATCAGCCAGTGTCGGATAGATATCCACAAATTCTACAATTCGCGAGCAGCTATTTCCCTTGCCTCTTATTTCGGGTGTTACAACAATCAAAGGGGCTCGAGCTGACAATTCGAACACGGTGTTCTTATTCCACCAGCCGCGCTGGCCAAGATGGTAACCATGGTCGCCGAAAAAAATAACAATAGTGTTGCGCCAAAGCTCCATTCGGTCCATAGCCGCGATTATCTTTCCAACTTGTGTGTCCATAAACGAAATCCCGGCATAATAGGCACGCATAAACTCACTTCGTTCCCGGTCGGTGAAACGGTCGAAATCCGCTTTCCAGCCGCTCCCAATTGCCTGGGGAAGTTCGGCAGAGCGGTTGGGCGGGTCTTTGGGAGGTCTTAAAAGCTCAAGTGGATAAAGGTCGAAATAGCGTTTCGGAGCAATGAACGGGTCATGCGGCTTGTGAAATCCAACTGCAATAAAAAACGGATCGTTGCGATACTGTTCCAGAAAGTGAATAGCCTCTGCAGCAACTAGGCCATCGGACTGGTCCTGATCATCCCCCTCGGCAGCAAGCCATCTACACCATTTGACTCGACCACCGGTAAGGTTTCTGCCCTGTCCCTTCTTACCCAGTGGTGTTCCTTTAGGATCAGATGTTACGTTCCATGATTTAGAATCACCCATCTTCCCACCAGAATGAAAAACTTTTCCCACACGGGCCGTGAAGTAACCATTTTTGCGGAACAATTGCGGCAGAGTTACGACATCTGGAAGCTTTGAGCGAAAAGGAGTGTTGTTGTTGAAAATCCCGGTAGAATCCGGCCTTAAACCGGTAAGAAAGGAAGTACGACTCGGATTACATACCGTGAATTGACAGTAAGCACTATCAAAACGAATCCCACGCTCAGCCAGGTGATCAATGTTGGGAGATTTGACTACGGAATGGCCGTAACATCCGAGCGAATTATTCAGGTCATCGACTACGATGAATAGCACATTTGGCTTACGTTGTGAATCTTTGACTTTAGATTCATGCAGCCGAGTTGACAATTGCTGCGCTAAAATATTTGAACCTGCCCTGAATCCGAACGCCGCGGTTGCCAAAGCCGTACTTGTCTTCAAAAATTGTCTCCGTGTTATTGTAGAATTTTTCATAATATTCTCCAAAACCAGCAATAAGAACGGCCTGTAAGAAAGACCGATATAATAACATTAAAAAATTGCGCACAACTTTGGTACAGCTCCTCACAGGAACCATAAAACTTTCAATGATTTTACCATCAAACCATATACAGAGCAATAATCCCCTGACGCAAATCAATCGAGATACAAGATAATAATTAAGCTGGGAATTAAAACATAATACAATTAAGAAGCTTTGATTTTTCAGTTAAATCTGCTACTGTATTAAAACAGGAGCGTAAGAATATTTGATGTTACTTCTCACACAGGAAGTAAAATTTATCAAATCTAAATATGAAAGGAGCTGGATTATGCGAAAGCTGATTTTAATCTGTTTATTGGTCTTGCTGAAATCCTCAATCACTAATGCAAATACGGTAAAATTAGAAAGTCGCTGGTTGAGAGCTGAGATTAATGATGTTACTGGGCAATGGACTTTGCTGGATAAACGCTCGGGAACCAGATGGCCCTCGAAAGGGACGGCCGGATCCGGTAGTGCAGAGTGGCTTGACGGCAACTTTGTGAGGACTGAGAGCACAAACAAGAATTCCATACATCTGCACAAAAAGAAAAATGGGACGGGCGTTGTCTTCGCTCTGGTTGATGAAGGAAGAGCTTTGGAGCTTCGTTATGAGGACAAAGCAGGCAGAAGTGTCCGCGTGCTTGAGGACGCCCTTGCTGTTACAGATGTTGAGGATGGTTTCGCTATCGTGCCCTGCCGTGAGGGATTACTGATTTCGGCCAAAAGTGGAAAAACATTTAAACGAGTGTTCGGCACGTCCGATTATGAAGGCTGTCATATGAATATGCTCGGCTTTATAAAGAGCGGCTCGGCGCTGGTCGCAACCTGGGATGATGCTTACGTATTTCCGGAACTTCAGAGTACCAAATCCACAGATAAGCCGTACAGCCAAAAGCTAACAACAACATTTGAGCTGCGCCGAAGTGCAAACTCGGTGCGTCTTATACCGTTGGGTAAAGGCAACTGGAATACGATAGCTGCCGGCTACAGGCGTTATACCGAAAAGAAGGGCCTGGCGATAACACTTAAAGAGAAAATTCGCCGTGATAAGCACGTCGAGCTGATGATTGGCGCATCTAACGCCAAGCTGTGGACATGTCTTGCCAGACGTATGAACGAACAAAGCACTAAAGAAGAATCGGTCAAAATCCGCTGGACTTTCGATGAGGCCGCAAAAATCGCCGAGCATCTTCGTAATGACCTCGATATCGAGCGATGCCTGTTTATGCTTGGCGGCTGGACGGAAGGAGGCTATGACTGCCGGCATCCCGATAACCTGCCGGCTAATCCTGAGTGCGGCGGTAACGAAGCACTGTCGGACGCAATCAAGCGAATCCAGGCATTAGGCTATGTCGGATGTTTACACGATAATGTGCAGGATATGTATCGGGATGCGAAGAGCTGGGACCCGTCTTTCATCGAAAAACGTCGGGACGGCTCACTTATCACGGGCGGTAGGTGGTTAGGTGGACGAGCGTACATGGTCTGCGCACCGAAACAATTGGAACTGGCCAAACGGCCCCAGAACCTGCCCGCTATCAATAAGCTATTCTCGCCATGGAGTTACTTCATCGATACGACCTATGCGGTTGGACCTCGTGAATGTTTTGACCCCAATCATCCTGTCGAGAGAAACAGCGACATTGCATGGAAGATTCGCCTGAGTGATTACGCGAGGGAAGTATTTGGAATCTTCGGCAGTGAATGTGGTCGGGAGTGGGCGCTGCCCCACAGTGATTTTTTCGAGGGACTCGTGGCCGTGGGTGGAAAATACTATCATAACCTTAAGCCAGAAGACATTGGGGCTACGGTCATCCCCTTCTTTGAGATGGTCTATCATGACTGCCAGATATGCTACGGTAAGTACGGCTACCAGGCGCAAAAGGCCGCCGAATACGTCGCGCATCATGTTTTATGCGC
>Ga0114922_10003881_pt1 | contig 13916 bp, 14 predicted proteins | sample AartaG_FD_100975 | JGI IMG/M metagenome (GOLD analysis project Ga0114922, IMG submission 100975) | Deep subsurface microbial communities from Aarhus Bay to uncover new lineages of life (NeLLi) - Aarhus_00045 metaG | ecosystem: Environmental > Aquatic > Marine > Oceanic > Sediment | place...
CTCAGCGAGCCGCGGGCGGATATCGCAAAACGACCAAACCGATGCGGTGCATATTGAGAAAGTGTTAGCTATTGTCGATAAAGTCGCAATTGGCGAGTCGAAGTTCAAAGTTGTTCTGGACAGTGTCAACGGCGCGGGGGGTCGAGTCGGTGTCAAGCTGCTGAAAGAACTCGGCTGTGAAGTGGTTGCGATGAACAACGAGCCGACGGGATTGTTTGTGCATGTGCCTGAGCCAACGAAGGAGAATCTGGTGGACCTTTGCGGTAAGGTCATTGGTTTGGGGGCGGATGTTGGGTTTGGTCTGGATCCTGACGGCGATCGTTTGGCGATAGTGGATGAGGGCGGCAGATATATCGGGGAGGAATACACCCTTGCCCTGGCGGCGAAGTATGTTTTCAGCCGAAGCACGGGCAAGGCGGCGGCTAATCTTTCGACCTCAAGGATGATTGATGATGTCGCCGGTGCCGCCGGCTGTGAGGTCATCCGCACGGCGGTGGGTGAGGCGAACGTAGCGGAGGCAATGATAGAGAACGGCTGTGTCATCGGTGGGGAAGGTAACGGCGGCGTGATAGACCTTCGTGTAGGCCCGGTTCGTGACAGTCTCGTGGGAATGGCGCTTGTGTTAGGGCTGATGACCGAGACGTGCAAAAGTGCAGGTGCACTTGCGGACGAGGTCGGCGGGTACTATATGGACAAGTCGAAGGTGAAATCCGACCCGGAGCAGACAGAATATATTATTGCGAAGGCGAAAGAGACGTTCTCCGAGGCACGCATTGATACGACAGACGGGGCAAGATTTGACTTTGCCGACGGCTGGTTGCATATCCGCCCAAGCAATACGGAGCCTGTGATGCGGGTGATAGTAGAGACAAGGAGTGCAGATTCGGCCCAAGAATATATCGATATTGTCAACGGTATTTTGAAAGAAGTGTTAGGCTGATGGATAGCACAAAGACAGAATATGCTAACCGGCAAATCCGCCGGGTAACTTACCTGGGGATTACCGGCAATATCGTTCTGGCGATTGTCAAGGCTGTGGTTGGGCTGACGGCCGGTTCAATGGCACTTGTTGCCGACAGTATCCATTCTCTTTCGGATCTGGTTACGGATATCGCCTTGTTACTTGGTGTTCATTTTGGTTCGAAAGAACCTGACCCGGAACACCCTTACGGCCACGGCAGGATAGAGACATTTTCGGGGGCTTTCATTGCTGTGGCTTTGATTATCGTCGGCGGAGTTCTCATTCAGCGGGCGAGTGTTGCGATTGCGAGGTTGCACTCGTCCCAAAGCTCTATCGGCGATGTAGGATGGGCAGTAGCCTGGGTGGCGTTATTGTCGATTGCGGTCAAAGAGGGGCTGTATTGGATTACCAGAAAAGTTGCCGTCAAGACCAACAGCTCGGCGCTATACGCCAACGCGTGGCACCACCGCTCCGATGCGTTAAGTTCGATAGCGGTGCTCATCGGCTTTATATCAATCAAGCTTGGTTACGACCACGGTGACCGGGTAGCAACAATCGTTGTGGGATTGCTGATAATTCTGGTTGGTGTGAAGATATTTTTGGGATGCCTGGAGGAGTTTGCCGAGCGTGCGGTTGATTCGACCACGGTTGAGCAGATAAAAGAGATAATTGCATCTGAGAATCGGATACGGCAGTGGCATAAGCTGCGGACTCGGAATGTTGGGCGGGAAATTTTTATTGATTTGCACGTTCTCGTTGATCCACAACTGGATATTACGGCGGCACATGAGATAGCCACAGCTCTTGAAGAGGCTATGCACGCCCGTCTTACTCGGCCGACCAATATTATGGTTCATGTTGAACCGGACAGACCGGAACTCAGGAAGTGACAAGGCTCGATAAAAAAGTGACTACGGGGGAATCTTCGAGAATATCCATTTGTTGTTTTTAACACGTTTTAGCGCGAATATGCCTTTTAGAATCCGGCCGTTCATGTGCAATTCTATGTTTTCACTGTCGGCGTGCAGAATCTGATACGTTCCTGCATCGGCAATTTGGACACGACCTTTGCCTTCATTCACAGGACCTTCGTATGTGAGAAATTTAAGAGGATGGTCGAAGATTTTTACAGCCTCGGAGGGACTTTCAATCTCCTGGGGATTTTTGTCAAGGCGCCACGTCAAAAGAGTATTGCCTGACTCCAACATGAGGTCCCAGTGTATACTGTCAGCGGTTGTGTGTTCCTGTATTACGAATTTCTTGGTTTGTCTGCTCAATTCACCTGCTTCATAAGGGATTATTTTGCCATGCTTTTTTGCGTTTCATAGCAGCTCCTTGTTATTAAAGATATACATTGACTTGAAACTATAAAGTATCTTTAGATGATTATTTAGGCAAGATGTTTTTACGACCTTTGGCTTGTGTAAGATACGATAGCGGTGTACAATTTAATCCAAAATATAGGGCAGCAGGGGGTTAAATAACGAAATGGTTCAGAAAGAGAGAATAACACCGTTAAACACAAGGCCGGTTCGGGCCGGTAGATATGTGCTTTACTGGATGCAGGCAGCCCAACGGGCCGAGTATAACCATGCCCTGGAATATGCGATTGAAAAGGCCGATGAGCTTGGCAGGCCCGTTGTTGTTGTGTTTGGCTTAACCGATAAATACCCCCAAGCAAATCTGCGACATTATTACTTCATGCTTGAGGGGCTCCGGGAAACTCAAAAGGCCTTAGAGGCGAAAGGAATCCGGCTGGTGATTCGCCGTCAGTCGCCTGAGACGGCTGTGGTTGAACTTGGCGGGAATGCATCTTTGGTAGTGGTTGATTCGGGAAAACTCCGAATACAGAGAAAGTGGCGCAGGGATGCCGCCAAAAAAGTAAGATGCCCGCTGTATCAGGTAGAGACAAATCTTATAGTTCCGGTGGGCGAGGCCTCTGTGAAGGAGAATTTTTCTGCGGGTACCTTGCGGCCGAGGATAAACAAAAAGCTTGATTATTACCTCGTTGGTATGCGGCATCGCAGGCCAAAACGGGATTCCTTAGATATGTACTTTGATGGTTTCGATATTTCCGATATTGACAAGGCGTTATCCAGGCTTGATGTTGACAGAAGCGTCAGCAGGGTATCAAGTTTCAGGGGTGGCACCTCAGAGGCAAAAAAGCATCTGAAGCACTTTATCAAATATAAACTTGATTTTTATGGTGATATTCGAAACGACCCCAACAAAGACGGCACGTCAAACATTAGCCCTTATCTTCATTTCGGGCAGATATCTGGATTGTATATCGCTCTAAAGGTTTTGGCGAGTAAGGGAGAAGGTAAGGAGGCATATCTTGAGGAGCTTATTGTCCGACGGGAGCTTAGCCATAATTTCGTATTCTATAATCAGGCCTATGATAAATATGACGGTCTTAGCCCGTGGGCAAAAAGGACGCTGAATTATCACGCTAAAGATAAAAGACAGTACGTGTATTCGTTGAGGGAGTTTGAGCAGGCAAAGACCCATGACCCATACTGGAACGCTGCGCAGAAAGAGATGGTTATTACAGGCAAGATGCACGGGTATATGCGAATGTACTGGGGTAAGAAGATTCTGGAATGGAGCAGAAGCCCCAAGATGGGTTTCAAAACGGCGATTTATCTGAATAATAAATATGAGCTTGACGGAAGGGATGCTAATGCTTACGCAGGTGTCGCATGGTGCTTCGGCCAGCATGACAGAGCGTGGGCCGAAAGGCCTGTATTCGGCAAAGTCCGCTACATGAACGCAGCCGGATTGAGAAGGAAATTCGACGCCGATGCTTACGTGGAAAAGGTGCGGGATTTGGAATACTCCGGGAAGGGATGAGTTATGCGGGTTGTTATAACCGGTGCAACGGGTTTTATCGGTAAAGCTCTTTGCAGAGAGCTTCAGAAAGGTTATGAAGTGATTGCCTTGTCCCGGGATACGGCAAAAGCAAAGACTCTTCTGGGTGATTTAGCCAAGCCTGTCGGGTGGGATGGGCGAACCTGCGAGGGGTGGGCGGATTTTATTGACGGGGCTTTTGGGATAATTAACCTTGCGGGCGAAAATATCGCATCCGGGCGGTGGAGCAAGTCAAAAAAGGAAAGAATCCTGGGCAGCAGGCTGGCAGCTTCACAGGCGATTCTGTCGGCAATAAAAGAAGCGAAGAAGAAGCCGGAGGTTTTTGTCCAGGCCTCTGCGGTGGGCTATTACGGAGGACGGGGTGATGAACTTTTGGATGAGGATTCTGAAGGAGGGGAAGGTTTTCTTTCTGAGGTTTGCCGACGTAGTGAGGATATGGCGAAGGAAATAAAGGGCATGGGTGTCAGGTGTGTTATTATACGGACTGGTGTTGTGCTTGGAGCGGGCGGTGGGGTGTTGAACAAACTGATACCGCCTTTCAAGTTTTATCTGGGAGGTTGTTACGGAGAGGCCAAAGCCTGGTTTTCGTGGATAAGTTTGAAAGATGAGATTTCTGCAATCAGGTTTCTGCTTGAAAACAGCAAGACAAACGGCGTTTTTAATCTGACTTCGCCGGAGCCGGTGCTTTTGGGGCAATTTCATGATATCTTAGGGCGGGTAATGTCAAGGGGGGTGTGGCTTAAACCGCCCGGTTTTTTGTTGAAGCTGGCAATGGGCCAGATGGGTGCGGAAATGCTTTTGTCGGGTCAGAGGGTTATGCCCAAAAGGTTGTTGGATGCGGGTTTTGAGTTTGGATATGCGGATTTAACAAAAGCTTTGGTCGAGATTACAGGCGAAAGGAGATAAGATGGACTTAGGTGAGTATTTTGAAAATACAGAAGGTTTGGGTATTCTGGCGACCGCAGATGCCGAAGGGAATGTGGACGCCGCTATTTATGCAAGGCCGCATGTGATGGAAGAAGGTACGGTTGCGTTTATAATGGCCCAGGGCCTGAGCTATCGGAATGTGTGCGTCAATCCGAAAGCGGCTTATTTGTTTGTTGAGAAAGGGCAGGGTTATAAAGGCAAAAGGCTTTACCTTACAAAGACCGGCGAGCAGACAGACCGGCAGATTGTAGAATCGATGAGGCGAAGGCAAAGGAAGGACTATCAGGCCGATAAAGGCAAAAGCCGAGTTGTCTATTTCAAGTTGGACAAGATTCGGGCACTTGTCGGAGATGATGTTGAGCAGGTTGGGCGGTAAGTATTTGCTTCGGCGGCGCCGTTGAAAAATACAGGATTTCATGAATATTTTACAAAAATATATTTTGTTTTTCAGACAAATCCTGTATTATCAATATGAACCTTGTTCATGGAAGGGGTCCGCCCATGATTGGGCCGAAGGTTTTTAGAGGCACCGACAGTAAAGCATCTCGTTTTGCAACGAGTGAGTCAACGTTCTTTTCCGCTTTTATCAGCCGAGCGTATTCGATTTCCTGTGATATTGAGACTAAAAGGTCGGATTTTAAGATGTAAAAGCGATGTTTAACCATTTTAGTCGGCAGTGTCGCGTTTTTAAGAAGGTTTAGTGTTCAATTTGTTTAAGGAGAAACGGAAATGCTGAAGCTGAATGTTTTGGGATGGATTGCACTGGTTCTGGTGGTGGTGGGTGGTTTGAATTGGGCCCTTGTCGGCATCTTTTCATTTGACCTTGTAGCGGCGATCTTTGGCGAGATGTCGGCTTTGGCACGGGTAGTCTATGCGGTTGTGGGCCTTGCGGCTATCTATATTTTGATACTTGCAGCTTCAACCTGCAAGTGTGACACGGCAGAAGCCGAGCCGAAGTAGCCGGGCCTCCGCTAAAAAACCTGTTTTTGTGAAAACCGACTTTGCGTTTTTTGGGTCGTGTAGGGGAGGTTTTTTGTTTTATGAAATCAGTTAGTGTTTTGAAGCTGTTGCTTTCAGTAGGGGTGTCGTTCTGTGCATCTTTCATCGGCTCTGTTGCCACCTTTTCAGGTAACAGTTTTACCTGGTATGATTCTCTAAAGAAACCTTTTTTTACTCCTCCGGGATGGGTATTTGGCCCGGCATGGACGCTACTTTACCTGATGATGGGGATAGCGGCCTTCCTTGTTTGGCAAAAGGGGTTGTCTGACTCACGGGTTCGTATTGCTCTTGCTTGTTTTATCGTGCAGCTTGCTTTCAATGCCGCCTGGTCGGTGATATTCTTCGGTTTTCATTCTGTAGGGTTGGCCTTGCTTGATATTGTGTTTCTTTGGCTTGCTATACTTGCAACAGTCATAAGTTTTTGGCGTGTGGATAGAGTCGCGGCCGGTCTTCTTTTGCCTTACATAGGTTGGGTTAGCTTTGCAGCTATCCTTAACGCCGGCATTTATTTGTTGAACCGTTGATTACAAAGACACTATTTGCTTTGCCGGACAAAATTTTCAAGGTGTCTTAACAGATGGAGCATGGTCTTTCGGCCCTTGGGGGGTGAAAACCCCGCGTGAAACGCGGGGCTAAATATGGACATGGTATGCATGGCATACCCTACTTTGCACGGCCAAACCCTTCGGCTTCGCTCAGGGCAGGCTTGTTTGACCGTGGTACTCAAGAGGAAATTAGAATGCAAAATGTATCCGGCGGCGGGTAATGGGTAATAAGGAGTTGCGATTTTGGATGGCTTGGAGTATCATCGGCCTTATGAAAACCGAAGTTGTGAGCTTAACTGGTGGGAATCCTGATATTGAAAAAATCAAGGCTGTTGCAAGAGCGCTCGATGAGGGACGGCTTGTGGCGTTTGGAACCGAGACGGTTTACGGAATCGGGTGTCGGACGCGGGCAGATAACATCTGTCGGCTTGATGAGGTAAAAGGCAGGGCCGGGCAGAAACGCTATACATTACATATTGCCGACCCGGATGTTATTACCGGATATGTCCCCACAATCCCGCCGAGGGGCAGGAAACTTATTGCAAATGGCTGGCCGGGGCCGGTGACAATCGTATTTGAATTAGATGATGAAGCCCTCGGGCAGCAGCGGAGCGTTTTTGGCGACGACGCTTTTGAAGTATTGTATAGTGACGGCACCATTGGTATTCGTTGCCCGGATAATGAGATAGCTCGGCAACTTTTGCGTTCAGCCAAGCTGCCGATTGTTGCTCCGAGTGCAAACCTGGATGGTAAGGAGCCTGCTACTGATGCTGACGGTGTGCTGGAGCAACTTGCGGGCAGGATAGACATCGTTCTTGACGGGGGCGAGTGTAAGTATAAAAAGAGTAGTACGGTGGTTAAGATGGCGGGGGCCCAGCCGATAATCTTGCGCCAAGGGGTCTATAGCGAAAAAGATATTGCCGAGATGTCTCTAATCAGGATACTTTTTGTGTGTGCGGGCAACACATGTCGCAGTCCGATGGCGGCGGCGTTTTGTCGAAAATACATATCTGAAAAACTGGATTGCACTGTTGACGAAACCGAGGTTAGAGGTTATAAGATAGTATCGGCGGGCCTGATGGCGGGTGTGGGAATGCCCGCAAGTAGTGAAGTTGTAGGTATTTGCGCGCGAAAAGGCATAGATTTGAGTGGACATGGGAGCCGGCCTTTGACGTGTGCCGAGGCCGAAGCGAGCGACTATATTTTTGCGATGGACAGGAGCAATCGCGAGCGAATATTGGAGATATGTCCCGCTGCTGCTGAAAAATGCTTGCTTCTGGACGGCAACAGTGAAATTAGTGACCCGATTGGGGCCGGCGATGATGTGTACGGCAAGTGTGCAAGACAGATAGAGCGGGCTTTAACAGAAAGAATGGGCGAGATTTTGATATGAAGGTAGCGGTAGCAAACGACCATCGGGGAGTAAATGCGATTGAGCAGGTCAAGGCCATCATTGCTCAGCTTAACCACGAGTGCCTTGACTTTAGCCATAACACTGAACAACCCATCGACTATCCGGATGCAGCTTACCGGGCAGCCAGTATGGTGTCTAAAGGCCAGGCTGACAGGGCGATTCTGATTTGCTCAACCGGAATTGGAATGAGCATCGCGGCTAACAAAATAAAGGGCATAAAAGCCGCTTTGTGTTATGACGAACTCACCGCCCGGGTTTCACGTGACCATAATGATGCCAATGTACTCTGTCTTTCGGGCGATTTTTTGGGTACAACGGTGGTCAGAAAGATGGTTGAAACATGGCTGAGCACGGACTTTGGCGGTGGAAGGCATGAAAGACGAGTAAACAAGATAAAGGCCATCGAGGAAGGCGCCGACCCAAGAGAAGTTGCGGACAGTTAATCCTCAGTTCTTCATACGACTGAACTGTTAAAGACAGTGTCAAGCTTGGCACTGTCTTTTTTTTGCGCGCACGAATACGAATTTGACGGGATGACATCTTTTGGGGGGCTTTATCACTTTTGTTCCGCGTCGCCGTTCATGATTGGGACCAGCTTATGGTCTTCAGGGTTTATCTGCGGCCAGTCGGGCGTGGGATTTTCCGACTGGAGAATTTGCGGGGTTATGAATATTGTCAGGACACTGTTACGGTTCTCTGATTCTTCCTTTTTGAACAGTATATCAAGGATGGGAATATCTCCGAGGATGGGGACTTTTGTTGTGATTTTTGTCATTTCCTGCTGGCGCAAGCCCCCGATAACAATAGTCTGGCCCTGGTCGACGACCACCTCAGTTGTTGATTTTCGGTCCACTCTTTCGGGCAGGCCTCCCTCCGGTGAAAATGTAAAGCTTCCGACACTGACATCGACGACCAGATGAATTTTCCCATCCGCAAGAAGCGTGGGTGTGATGCGTCCTTCGGTGTCTGCGGTAATATCGCTCTTCTTGACGATTGGGCGACCGGCAACGTCAAAACCTTCGTTAAAGAAGAAATTGAGCGTTTTGCGAATTTGTATCTTGGATTCCTTTCCGCTCATGGCAACGTTTCGCGGATTCGCAATTATCTTGGCCTGTCCGTCCTGCACAAGGGTATTGAGTCGAATGAAAAACTCGCGGGGCAGTGTACCGACGCCACTGAAGAACATTTGGCCGACTCCCGCCACAGTCGCCAGACTTTCCAGGGCACCAGAGGGGGTTCCTGCTCGCAGGTCTATACTATCAGAAGGAGTTACAAAGGGATATTTTTGTATCGGGTTTCCGGTCGGCTGGAACAGGCCGATATGACCCTCGGCGTACGTCCAGTCAAGGCCGAGATTTTTGTTGGCCTCGTCGGTAAGTTCAACGGCAAGAAGGTCCACTAAGATATGCGGAGCTGGCGAATCAATTAATTGTAAGTCGCTGCGCATCTCTTTCAAGGTATCAACCGGCCCCTTGAATAAAAGAACATTTCGTGCCGCGTTAGTCGTAAAGTACTGGCCGTATTTCGATGCTAAAGACGCAGCGGCTTCTGCGACTGTCATGTGCAGAGGTTCTATGGTCGTAGTGACGAGACCAGAAGCGTCAGGCACAGGTTCGGGGGCTTCTTTTGGTTCCTTTACCGGTTCAGCTTTCTTTGCTGTTACAAGCTGGATTGCCTTCTCACTCGACCGGCCCCTGCGTGGGCCGATGTGTTGGGCGGCTGAGGCGTCAATGAATCTCTCAGGTAAATCCAATCGGTAAACATCAGGCTGAAGGATATTGTCCGTTTTGCTCACGATAGTAGCTACTGTCAGAAGAATCGAGCGATTATCAGGTGACCATGATATATCCTGCATTGCACGCCTGCCAAAATACGCAACAATCTCTTTGCGCTCGGCATCCTCATCGTATTTAAGGATCTCTTCAATTTTTCTCGTGCGTACATCGTATATGCTCAGTGAACACCGGGGCTGTTCGTACCTGGCATCCCCTCCCCAGTTCTTAACCCTGTAACGTGTTGTCACAATCGCTATCTTGGTACTATCATATGACCATTTTGCCGTATCAACTTTTATCAATTCACCGGTTACCTGCGGATCGGATGTCAGCATGGGAGAATATCCACCGCCAGCCGGGTCAACAAGGTAAAGAGTTGGTATTCCGTTACCTTGATTATCAAATCGCTGGCCGGCGGCAAGGAGCCATCGCCCGTCCCACGACCAGGAAACTCTCGCCGACAGGTCAAGCTGATTCTCTGTAGCCGGAGACGAGGCATTGGTAAGATTTCTTGCCTGGCTCCCGTCCGGCCGGGCGATCCACACATCATTCAGACCGCGCTGGCGTTCGTTCTGCATCATATCTGCATCGCTGAAAAACGCTATCCACTCTCCCGTCGGGCTCCATGCAGGCTCGTGGGCCCTTATGGACTCGGCGCCGATGTTGGTCAGAAGTGTCAAATCTTTGCTTTGGGGATCAACTGTGGCGATGTCGTATCCGCTACCACCCGATGTAATCTTCAGGGATATCCTCGTTGGGGCTGAAGGACTGAAACTCGCATCGTCGCCTTTTCCTCCTCTTGCCAGAAGTCTCCAGTATTTGCCGGAGACTGTATCGGCAAACCATATCTGTTGTGTCCGTGAAGGTCCTACACGAACCAAATATACAACGAGCTTGTCGTCCGCCGACCAAAGGGGAGCATCATCAGGGTCCAGTGAACTTCGTATAAAGGGTTGCGATATGGAAAGTTTCTGTTTGTTGAGCACGTCATAAATATATACACCGCCCTGGCTTTGGCTGTCATTAGAGTTGGTAAACTCGTAAGCTAGTTTGTTCCCCGCCCATGACCATTCAGCGTAGATAGGATTGCCAACAGGTGTTACGGCTTCTTGTCCTGACCCATCTGAATTCATAATCATCAATTGCTTCTGTGTGCCGGATATTTCACGCAAAAAGCATATCAAATCTCCGTGGGGTGCCCACGCAACAGAGATTGACCTTCCATCATCAGTGAGCGGTGTAAGATTGCAACCCGGGGCAATAAACTGGGCGCGCACCGGCAGGCAGACCGTTAATACAGCCAAGATTAGAATGTATCCAGATCCAGCAATAATGCGACGGGTAAAAATATTAAGTGCTGTGGCGGCGAATGAGGCAGAACCCGAAAAATCACGCCATGAAATTCTTTTGTTTCTGTTAAAGGTTTTATTTTGCTTCATAGTCAAAGCCTTAATGTATAAATCAGGTTTTTGTAGTTTCGTTAGGTATTTCCTGGTTGGTTTTGTCTTCCTCAATATATTCAAGTAGGTCGCCTGGGGTACAGTTGAGTGCTTTACATAACTTTTCCAGAGTAGAAAATCGGATAGCACGGGCCTTGTTGGTCTTCAGGACTGAAAGGTTATTTGAGGCTATATCTGTCGCCTCAGCCAACTCCTTCAGCTTCATCCGGTTATCTAAAAGTAAATAGTCAAGTCTAACTCGAATCATTGTACCCGGTCCCTTAAACCAACGTTTTCGATTCTTCGATAATGGGCATGACGCGTTTTAAGATCAGAGCGGCGGCTATCAAAAGCATAATCTTGCCTACACCCCAGACAACAGTCACCAACAAGCGCATCGTTCTTTCTGGCCAATCACCCCAATGTGGAAATGCCATGGCAGTGCTAAAGATTGTTAATGTTCCAAATATTAGCGCGTAGATATAAAGCAGTTGCCCAAAATTTCTAAGAAGCCACCCCTGCTTGTAATTGTCATCATATACATATCGTATAAACTGCCCTATCCCTAATGCCAATAGTCCAATCGGAATACCATTAATTGCTTCCCAGGGAACCTCGTAGAAATAATATTTCTTGAACTGGCCCCAATCGCCAATTCTTGAAATCAATGCAACAGAATGTCCGGCTGTTGCTAAACATCCCAATACCAACAGAAACCAGCCCAAGATAATAGCTGCCAGATAGCATGTCCTTAGCAATCCTTTGTTTTCCTCAACAAATGTATTCATTGTAATTCCTCTTAAAAATACCTTTTTTTTAGTTTAGTTTCATATGTATATACACGATTATAGTGTATTTGTCAACCTTATAATTTGTTTTTTTATAGTTTTTTGGTAAAATTTTAAATATTGTCAAATAAATCGGCCAAAACCGTTGTTATTGAGTTAAAAAGATAAAAATTCGGGGTAAAAAAGTGAAAAAAATCCCTACAACCGCATTACAACCAGGAATGAGTGTAACCACCCGCGTCCACGATCTGAGCGCACATCGTCCCACAGACGGCTAAGACAGCAAGAATAAAAGTCAACAGGAGATGAGAATCCTTCTCTTGTGGCGTGGATCGGTGCATTTCTATGGCTTGGTGTTCTCCTTTGCGAGTTCGGCGGGTTGTTGTGACTCGGTTTCCTGTGGTATTTCTTCCATTTTGCGAAGCTGAGCTTCGATTGAGAGTTTTTCGGGGATTCGAGGCCTGGCGGCTGCTTTTGAAGCGGCCTTAACCTTTCGGGCTTTTGCGCCGTGAACCTTTTGGTACTGGTTACCTATAGCACGGAGCTTCTTGTATCGGTTCTCGAGCAGGTTGTCTGTTTTTGTGCGTTTCAGGTCGCGTAGTGCCTTTATTATATACTGTTCGACGTTGTAAATAGTGTCGTGCAGGTTTCTGTGAGCACCGCCGAGGGACTCAGGGATGATGGCGTCCACAAGCCCAAGTTTCATAAGGTCTTTTCCCGTGAGCCTTAGGGCCTGGGCGGCTTGCTCGGCCTGTGAGCCGTCCCGCCACAGAATCGCGGCGCAGCCCTCCGGCGAGATGACTGAATAGTATGCGAACTCCAGTATGGCGAGCCTGTCGCCGACGCCGATGCCGAGGGCGCCGCCTGAGCCGCCTTCACCGATGACAATACATATAATCGGGACTTTCAGTCGGGACATTTCCATCAGGTTTGCGGCGATGGCCTGGGCCTGGCCTCTTTCTTCGGCGCCGATGCCGGGATAGGCGCCGGGGGTATCAATCAATGTAACAATAGGGAGACGGTACTTCTCGGCTAATTTCATTTTTGCCAAAGCCTTGCGGTAGCCTTCCGGGTTGGGGCAGCCGAAGTTGCAGGCTATTTTTTCTTTTGTGTCTTTGCCTTTGTTCTGTCCGACGATCAGAACCTTTTCCCTGCCGATATGGCCCAGACAGGTGATGATGGCCCTGTCGTCTCCGAAGCACCTATCACCGTGCAGTTCGCGGACATCTTTTACCATCATTTCGAGGTAATCGTCCAGCAGGGGCCTCTTCGGATGGCGGGCAACCTGTACTATCTGCCAGGGCGAAAGCCGGGAGTATATCCTTTTCAACTCGCTGGTCTGAAGGTTCTGTAGCCGCCGGATTTCGGCTGAGTGGTCGGAGCCGTTTTGGGCGGCATGTCTTCGCAGATGTTCTACTCGTCGGTCAAGCTCTGCGACCTTTTCTTCAAAGGGGAGGTATTGATTCTGGTTAAGTTTAACTTGTATATCAGTCATCCTGATAAACATTAAAGCAGTTTTCTTTTGCAAATGGAAGAAAAAAATTGACTTTTACGCCGGACAACGATACCTTATTAGTGAAATTCGGGACATTGAAGTTTTTGTAAGGTCTTTATATTGAAGAAGTTGCGTCAAATAAGCGTAATAGGAATGGGACTTTTGGGCGCCAGCATTACCTTGACGATTCTGCGCTCATTATTTGGGGTCAAAACTGTTGGTTACAGCCACAGATCCGGCACCAGGCGAAAGGCACGACACTTGGGCGTTGCCGAGGAGATTTTTGATGATATGGGCATGTGTGTTACGGGGGCGGATGTAGTTATCCTTGCGACGCCGATATGTACTTTCGAACATATTTTCGGAGACATTGCCGATGCTCTGAAAGCCGGTTGCATCGTGACCGATGTCGGCTCGACGAAGGTTCTGCCCCATCGCTGGGCCCAGAAACTGTTGCCAAAAGACGTTTACTATGTGGGTTCGCACCCGATTGCCGGCTCGGAGAAGAGGGGGGTGGAATTTGCGAGAGACGACCTTTTCTACGGGGCCAGATGTATTTTGACCAGGAAAAAAGGCACAAACGCCGCCGCCCTTTCAAGTTTAAGGAAGTTTTGGCTCCAATTAGGGTGCCGGGTGAGTGTGATGAGTCCGGGCCGGCACGACAGGATTTTCGCCCGCGTCAGCCATTTGCCGCACGTAACA
>Ga0114922_10003882_pt1 | contig 13913 bp, 7 predicted proteins | sample AartaG_FD_100975 | JGI IMG/M metagenome (GOLD analysis project Ga0114922, IMG submission 100975) | Deep subsurface microbial communities from Aarhus Bay to uncover new lineages of life (NeLLi) - Aarhus_00045 metaG | ecosystem: Environmental > Aquatic > Marine > Oceanic > Sediment | place: Aarhus...
CTTTAGTTCTTCCTGGATTAGAGCTCCCGGCGCAAAGACGACCGGCTTTAAATAGAGGATAAAAGATGGAAAAACTTGCGATTCATGGCGGAAAACCTGCCTGCGTACCTGCGATAGAACCCGCCGATCTCAGGAGGCGCAGGTTTGGAAGCGAAGAGAAAGAGGCCCTTCTGAGAGTTGTCGATTCCGGCGCGATGTGCCGCGTTTTCGGTACCCAAGCCGGTATATTCGAAGATGAGTTCGCACGCTATTTCAACACCGATTATGCCGTAGCGGCATCCAGCGGCACGGCGGCCATTCACACCGCACTTGCCTCAGTGGGCGTGGGCTGGCAGGATGAGGTAATCACAAGTCCGATCACCGACATGGGATCGATTATCGCTATTGTGGCCCAGGGTGCGCTCCCTGTTTTCGCTGACGTGGATTCTCGCAGCTACAACATGAGCCCGGAAACGGTCGCAAAAGCGATAACCTCCAGGACAAGGGCGATCCTGGTTGTTCATCTTGCCGGCCTTTCGTGCGACATGGAGGCGATCTGCGAGTTGGCCGAAAAATGCGGCGCAGCGGTAGTTGAGGATTGCGCACAGAGCTGGCTAGCACAGCACAAGGGACGCTTTGTGGGTACGTTCGGGCAGGTGGGCTGTTTCAGCATGAACGGCTACAAACACATCTCCACCGGGGATGGCGGGATGGCGGTTACCCGGGATGAGGAACCGGCGCGCAGGATGCGGCTTTTTGTGGACAAGGCCTACGACCGGGTAACCGGAGCACGCAACCCTGAAATTTTCGGGATGAACTACCGCATGACCGAACTTCAGGCTGCTGTGGGAAGGGTTCAGCTAAAAAAGCTGGCGGGTATTATCCAGCGGCGGCAGAAAATCGCCGAAAAGCTGCTCGCCGGTCTTGACAGTACGCCGGGGCTGATCCTGCCAGTAGAGCCGGAGGGTTACAGTCACAGTTGGTGGTATTTCGTGATCCGGGCCGACAGGGAGCTGGTGCGCGCCTCCACGGAACAAATCACCGAGGCCCTGGCCGTGGAGGGAATTCCGGCCTGGACCGGCTACTGCGGCGGCCGGCCGGTTTACCTCTACGACTGTTTCCACGACAGCTCGAAAGCATTTTTCAGGCTGCCGCCGCTGGCGCCGGGGCAGGAGAAATCGCTCAGCAAGCTATATCCTGAAGGCTTGTGTCCGGTAGCTGAGAAGATGATCGATGAGATGATTATCGTGCCGATGAGTGAGTTTTACATAGAGGAGAATGCGGAGGCGATGGCGGAGGGAATCAGGAAAGTTTTCACATACTACGCAGGTAATTAGTTATCGCGTGGGCAGGGGAAGCCGCGGCTTGTTGTTTAATCAGCCCACATTAAAAAACCGGCTTTTCGATCCTGTAGGGCTCAGATCCATCTGCACGCGCTTTCCGCACTTGGGACACCAGCCCACGTAAGCCGTTTTCTTTTCATTCAGGTACACCCTGCTGTACACTTTGCAGCACTCCCAGTTCACGCCGATAAAGGGCTTTGACTGGCGTGAAGCGCCCTTCTTATTCCCTCTGCGCTTTTTTCCCATCTGATTACAACTGATTGAAGGTGAAAATTTTCCTTTAAAACGTCCCGGCTGCTCTGTAGCCGCATTGCCTATCAGATGTAAATATCGCCCTTGATTGAATGCCCCCAAAATCAAATGCAATTACCGGGCCAGAACCGAACGGATAAAGAGAGCTCAAGCTGATATTTCGAGAAAGGGATAATATTTTCAGGTGTCGGATCAGCGGGCGGGAGGCTCTTAAAATGTCAGCCTTTCCTCGGATTTCCTTGCCGCTTCGAGCTGAATCAGGGTTAACTGGCTGCTGATAAACAGAGAATAGAATCCGTTGGGGCGGGAAACCAGTTTGATCAGGCTTTCTTCCGTATCCCACTTGGCATGAAGGATCACGTTGCCCATTTCGTCAACAGTGGCGTATTGCTCGTAAGGGCGGCCGTATTCACTCATCTTGGAAAGAAGAAATGCGTTAAACGTGGTGTTTTTAAATAAATCGGAGTAGAATACCTCGATATGGAAAAGCATGTCATTATAAAAGCGGTATTCGATCTTGAAACGTTTCGAGTCCGGGTTAAGAACCACCACCGAGACGAAATCGGAGTTTTCGGGACGGAACACCTCAGGTGATTGCACACCGTCCTCTCTCAGGCGTGATAGCGCCTCATCCACGCTCATTCCCCATATGGCCCAGCCGTAGCCGTGGACTTCGACCTCAAGCGGAATACTCTCGCCCAGTACATCGGCAAAGGCAAGCACCTCACCGCCTGGTACTCGTTCTTCGCGGGCTTTGGCTAGCGCCCTCCCGCCTGAAAGCTCCATCGAGCTTTCCGCCAGCGGAGTGCCGCCCTCAGCCATCCGGGCCGCACGCTGCTGTCCCGGGCTAAGAACGATCCAAAAAAATCCGATACTGATCATGAACAAGACTACAAGCCCGCCTAGCCCCAGAGCAATCACTTTTATTTTATCGTCCATTGGCCGCCCGGTCTGATCCCATGAAAAAAATAACCCTTAAAGATACTCTCTATAAATAATTTAATAAAAAGAAAAAAAATCAAAACGGAAAGCTAACCGCAATCTGCTGAAGCAGGTCAGCAAGGTGCAAGGTATATTCTATAGTTATTATCGTCTGAAGAGCGGTCTCACTTGAACCAAAAACTGCCAATATCTAAAAGAGCCCGAGAAACCTCTTGCGCTTCGGTTCACCGAGCAGCTTGGTAATAAGCTGGGGTTCGAATTTCAGTTCCTTAAGTTTCTCACGGATAGCCTTGGAATTCATGCCCCGCGCCTGGAGTTTCGCCACCACTGCTTTGGCTTTTGGTTCTTGCTGAGCAACCCTTTTTTTGATTATCTCCTGGTGCATATCGCCGGCTCTTTCCATCAGCAGGTTGATCCGGTTACCATCGGCGTCGATCTGTGCCTTGCGCGCCATGCTGAGTCTGCCGGCCTTTTTCTCCCGTCGGATCAATTCCTGCTGCTTGGCCCTGAATTTCTGCCCGGTTTGCATCACGTTTTTCAGGCTCTTCATCGCTTGAGATTCAGCACCTGCGCGGTGATAAATATCGGCGATCAGGATCATCAGCTCTGTGGCGTGGACAACATCGGCATAGCGCGGATGGCTCTGGTAGGCTTCCTCGTAATTCTCGGCCGCTTTTTTCAGGCATTCCGCTTCGGACTGAGGAACCTCCGGCCAGAGTTTTCCCATTTCCTCCAGAAATTTCTTATGCGTCGCCCACTGCTCATCGGAATCCTCTTTTGCTTCCTGCTCCCTGATCAACCAGCCGGTACGCAGGTAATAGCTCGCGATCTTGGACGTATCGTGAATGTCCGCAGTGACCAGTTCCTGGATAAATATCGCCATGAGATGCAGGTTCATCGCCATGCTGAAATTCATCTGGTCGAAATCCACCTCTCTTCCCAGCATCTGGATGATCTGTTTCTGGGAGGGTTTCATCTGTAAGTACGCCTTTTTAAGCGCGCTGAAATTGCTTTTTGTATCCTCCCCGGGTTTCAGAAAATCCCGCTGGGTCGCCGTGTATTTACAGGCCGGGCAATGCCAAAAATGGTAGAAGGGTGGGTGGTACTGATTAAAAGCCTCATCCAGCCATTTGTATTCAGATACATGCCTGTCGCTTTCCAAGCTTTTTACGATAAAGCTCTTGGGCATAATAAAACGATTTTCTGCCTGGGAATTGCACACCGGACATGTGATTGCCTTTTTTACGAAAGGTGATTTCGCATTACTCACTCTAACTGCTCCCTGATCAAATAGATACTGCAAGCTGGCATCCAGGAAGAGTTTTATTATTTCAGAACCTGAGGCGAAAAAATGATCTCCTCCGACTGACCTGGCAGGGAAAAGCTGTGTGGCAGTCCCAATTTGCAAGAAATTTAATAATCTAAAAATACTTTATAATAAAAATGAGCAAAAAACAAGTATTGCCTCATTCAGAACCATTTTATTCTGTATGGGTGCGGTTTCCCGCCGGTTTATTCTTATTCCCACAATCAAAACTTTTATTTGACAAAAACGAAAATCGGCAGGGAGGAGCGGTAAGCATAGGCTGTAAGCAAAAGGCCTTAAGGGCAAGCTCTGGCGATTTACTTCAGAAGGATCATCTTGCGGGTGAGCACCTGATGGCCCGTTCTCAGACGGTAAAAATAGACACCACTGGGCAGAGGCCTGCCCGAGCTGTCGTTGGCGTCCCAGTTGACTCTGTGATAACCGGCCGACAGGAATTCATTCACCAAAGTGCAAACCCTTGCGCCTCGAAGGTTGAAAATTTCCAGTTTCACCAAGCGTAATCCGGCGGGCGAATCAGCCGTGGGAATCGCGAAACTGATCGTGGTACTGGGGTTAAAGGGATTGGGAACGTTCTGCTCCAGAACCAGAGTTTCAGGCAAGAGAGCCCCGGCCCGTGTTTCGTGCTCATCGATAATAGTTTCGACCTCTCCGAAATCCACCCGCTTAATAGTAAGTTCGGGCACGGGGTATCCTGCATTCGGGTTAGCGTTCCAGACTCTGAAAAGTTCGCCACTGCCTGGTGCCAGGCCCCTACTTCCCTCTGAGGCGAGGAAGAGAAGCAAGAGGCTGCCGCCGGTGGTTTTACCCTCGGCGTGAACCATGCCTCTCAGCCTTTTACCAGGTGTGATTGTCAGGGGCTCGCCACCGGCTAATTCGATTCCCAGTTCGATAAGCCCGTATGAAAGGCTCTGCTGGTTATCCAGATAAAATACCACAGCCTCGCCGGCATGGACAAGCCCCAGGGTAACTGCGTCCCGGCGCTCATCCCCCAACCCTGCAAGGAGTGCGGAGGCGGCTGGTTGTCTCCAGATTTCAAGTTGGATAGCCAGGTCTTGGAAATCGAAAATCCTGTTGCCGTCCAGGTCGAGGCCGAGCGAATCGACAAGTGCCGGAGCGGTGACTTTACCGAAAATGATATAAACCAGACGCAGAATGTCTGCGACATTGACCGGGGTCGGGCGCAGGCTCGACTTGCCGCGCCTGGGCTCCACTTTCACTCTCATCGGGCCGACACTGTCCACGCTGCCCAGAATATCCTCACTGGAGACATAGTAGTCGAACGTGGTTCCCAGAGGCTGACCCGCGATCTCGATTTCCCATTCAAACGCGCTTTGCCCCTGGGTGAATGTGCTGTCAAGGCGCACGAACAATGGAGCTCCGGCGCGTGTCTGTCCCAGGAGGGTGAAATTGACTCTGCTCACACCCACCTGGTCTTCAAAGCGGATCTGGAAAATGTACGGACCGGTTGTATCTGGCAGCACACTGTCCGGCCCGGCGATAAACTCGATTGTGGGGGCCAGGGTGTCTACATTGACCGAGTATTCAAAGTTTGCCGTACTGTCCGCAGCACCGCTGCTGCCGGTTGCGATAATACGCCAGAGATTGGTTGTTCCGATCGGCAGAGCCGGCATATCGAAATGCCAGGAGGAAAGCACCTCTTCGGCCGTAGTCTGTATCGAATCACGGGTCATCTGGCCTGTGATAAAGGAAGGCTGGCTGCCGGGCCGGTAGCGAACCTGAACGCTCGTCAGATCGTCGCTGTCTTTAACATTGCAGGTTAAACGAAAATCAACTGGTGTGGCTGAATACTGGTCCGGGATGGTATCGAACCTGGTTATTTTCGGATAGAGTGTATCCTGTTCGATAACGGCAAGAAGCTGATCGGCGGCGATCGCGAGCAGGCTCTGTCTCATCCCGGAGGGCCAGTTAATCACCAGCGAGTCCATGGCAGTAGCGCTTCCCAGACCGAAATGAAAAACCGGTTCGCTTGCCCCGGTAAATCCGGTCCCGCTTCCAAGCTGGCGATAGGCGGTTTTGCCTTCAAAAAACGCCACGGCAGCGGCTCCCAGGCCGGAGGCATTGCTGGCGGTACCCTGAAGGCTGACACGCAGGTAGTGGTTATCTGTCGGACTGATGATATTCCTGTAAAGCCGGGCAAGCCCTGTTCGGCTGTTGACCACCACGTCGAGCTTGCCGTCCCGGTCGTAATCGAGCCAGGCCACGCCCCGGTACTCGCTGTAGTCGATTATACCGGATTCGAAAGTATAATTGTCAAACGACCCATCGGCCTTGCCGCGCAATACTGCATTGAGATCCTCTTTTCCGGTTTCGCCTCTGGATTTGATCAAGTCCGGATAAGTGTCATTGTTAAAATCTCCCCAGGCCGCACCGAACCCGCCGGGCTGTTTTGAGAGTCCATCCGAGGAAAGGTCGATCTGGGTGAATGTTCCGTCTGAATTGGCCCGGTAGAGGCGATCCTCCGCCTGCTCGACCAGCAAGAGGTCCGGAAGAGCGTCATTGTTGTAGTCGAACCAGGTTGCGCTGGCACTGGTCGATCCCCCTGCCACGCCTGCTGTGGATGTAACCTCGCTGAACGTCCCGTTGCCCAGATTGCGGTATAGCCTGTTTGTCGCCTCGTAGTAAACCACGTAAACATCCTGGTATCCGTCCTTATTGTAGTCTGTCCAGGCACAGGCCACCCCGTCCTCACCACCTGAGAGGCCGGCCTCGGAGGCTTTATCCACAAAGGTCGAGTCTCCCTGGTTATGATATAGGCGATCCGGGCCGTCTTTGTTGACCACGAACAGGTCCAGCAAGCCATCGTTGTCATAATCCACCCAGGCACCTCCCCAACCCTGTCCCGCATCCTCCAGGCCGGCCGCCTCGGTGATATCGGTAAATGTCCCGTCCCTGTCGTTGGAAAGAAGAACATTAGCGCCGAGGGCCACGATATACAGATCGGGATAGCGGTCATTGTTGTAATCTCCCCAGTAGCCGCCTGTGGTTGAATGCACGGTGGTGCCCAGGGTAGCTGCGCTCACATCTGTAAAAACGCTGTCGGCGCCTTTCAGCAGGTAATCCGTGGTATCGCTGTTCGCCAGGAAAATATCCGGCCTGCCGTCGAGGTCGTAGTCGGTTACCGAAACCCCGATACCCTGACCGGCAAAGGTGGTGTCGACCAGGGTCTGCTGGCTGAAATCAGCCACCCGGAACGATTGGACCGAGTCCGCACCTGTGGCCGGGAATATCGTAAAATTACCTGCCAGGTCGACTGCATTCGCGTAATAATCTATCTGTGTGCCGATCTGCCGGCCCGCCAGTTCCGCTGTGAAATCGTAACCAAGTGTATCAGCCCCTACCATGTTCATGGCCACACTGTCCTTTTCAGTCACTACTCCCTGCCGGTAAATTGCCCGGACAAGGTAAACATTGCGCAGGGAGTCGTTGTCCGAGGCCCGCGCAAAGACAGGGTATGGGCCGGTTTCATCGTTAGTATCAGTCAGGGCGGTCAGGCTGCGGATATGGGGAACTGAATCATCCACGCTGAACATATAGAAAGAGTCCGGGGCAAAATAGGGATCTTTTGTGATATGGCCCACGGAATCCACTGCTGAGACAAAATAGTAAACCCGGGTGCCGGAATCTTGCCCTGATATATTGCCGAGGTAGAACCCGCCGCCCTGGGCTGTCATCGTAACCGGCGTATAACTCCGGCCACGATCAGTGCTGTAACGCAGCACGGCATGGGAAAAATTGTTGTCGCTGATTTTTGTGTAAATCGGGTAGGGGCCGGTGATAAAGTTGGTATCGGGATAGATCGTGGTCGAGTCGAGTTGGGGGAAAATGCTGTCTGTTTCGTACCAGGTAAGGAAATTGTCGATTGCAACATTCGTGGTGTCGCGCCTCAGCCCGCAGGGCCAGAAAACTGTCAGGCTGTCCACCGCGCTCGCATTTTCCAGGCCGAACAGGGCCACCGGCTCGCTCATCGAACCAGTGCCTCCGTCAATCCAGCGCACATACTCTTTTCCGTTGGCCTTTACTCTCACCTTTGCTCCGATACCGAACCGGCTGCTTACCACTCCGTGCAGGTTCACTTTTAGCCAGCTTCCGCCCACCCTGCAGTCGAAATACCTGTTCGCCCCGTTCCTCCTGCCCAGGTAGAGGTCCGGTGCTCCCTGATTGGTCGGGTCGGCCCAGGTGGCGGAACTCCAGTAGCCGGACGAGTCGATTCCGAGCAGTGGAGCCACGTTGACAAATGTGCTGTCTCCCATGTTCTGGAACAGCTTGTTTGCGCTGTCGGAGAATGTCACCATCAGGTCCAGGCAGCCGTTCATGTCGAAATCCAGCCAGAGGGCCGCGCGGGCCGCGCCGCGGACACTCAGCCCTGAGGAGCCTCCGATCCTGGCAAATGTTCCGTCACCATTGTTGCTGAAAAGCACCTGCACACTATCCTTATTGGCCAGGAACAGGTCGAAATCCCCGTCATTGTCGAAATCGCCCCATGCTGCCGCCGAGCCGCTTCCCGTATGGCTAACTCCGGCGGTGAGAGTGACATCTGTGAAAGTGGAATCGCCGCCGTTGTTGAAAAGGCGGTTGTCGCTGTTTTCATTGACCAGGTAGAGGTCCGGGTAGCCGTCACTGTCATAGTCGCACCAGGCCGCGGCCACGCCGTCTCCGCTGTCGTCCAGCCCTGTGGTATCGCCCATTGGGGTGAAAGTACTTCTGCCGTTGTTGCTATAAAGCTCGTTCGGCTCGCCGTAATTCACCACGTAGATATCCGGATCACCGTCGCAGTCGAAATCGACCCATAAGCCGCACAGGCCGAGCCCGGTATTTCCTGTAGTTGAATTATCCGTAACGTCGATAAAATTCCCGGTGGTGTCATTGTGGTAGAGCCGGTTTGTACTTCCCCCGAAAAGGCCTGAACTGACCACGTAGAGGTCTATCCGTCCGTCATGGTCATAGTCGGCCCAGGCGGCGCTGGCTGCATCCGCAGGGCCGCTGGCCCCGGAAAACCCGCTCTCGAGTGTGAAAGTGCCCGAGCTTCCCAGGTAAAGGGTGCCTGCCTGGCCGGCATTGGCGATAAAAACGTCGGTTATGCTGTCATTGTTGAAATCAGCCCAGGCCACGGCATTGGTTACCCCGAGGTCCCCGAGCCCCACTGTATTGGTAATCTCAGTGTAAATGCCCGCCACTGCCACATCGAGTACGGTAACCTGAAAAGTGTCGGCTACATAGGCCAGGGAAGGATGCTCGATAACCCGGTAGATAATGGTATCCACTCCGGCCTGGTCGAAACCGGGAGTCCAGGAGATAATGCTGTCAGTGAGGATTACCCCGGCAGGCAGGCTGGCAAGGGTGTCAAGCGCGTAAGAGAGCGAATCGCCGTCCGGGTCTACCGCTTGTATGATAATCTCCTGCGTTTGACCTTCATACATAGTGAAATCAGGCACAGGAGATGTTATCTGTGGCAGGGCGGCAAAAACTCCCCCGGCTGGTGCAAATATTGCAAAAGCCAGCCACCGCAGCATTTTCTGCAAGCCGCGCGGAGGGGGCTGCCAGAGGGAACAAAATACGTGCATAATATCTTCTTGAATTCTTATAAATATCTACCAGTTGGATTCTCAGGCTAAAAAAGGGCAAATCCAAGTAAAGCAATGATTACAGAAATAGCAAGAAAAATGCCATAGACATTTCCAGGCATACTGAGACAACCGGCCGGAAAGACCTTTCACCTATATAAATCGGCTTTTATGAACCATTTATTTAAATTCACAATCAGGCAGCCCCGTCAATCGATCCGAAAGGGTGGTTCAAGCTACTCAGTCTTGCTAAATTGAACTGGTTCCAGATAACATTAACTCAACCCAGCGACTGATAAAAAGACCATGCGACTTTTTTCCTTTAAAAAGATCATCCAATCCCATGCTCAGAAACATGTAATCCAACTCAACAAGGAGAGTAACAATGCAGATCCGAGGTGGTTTTTACATTGCCCCGGCTTTATTCGCAGTTGTTTTTCTGCTGCTTTCTTTCGCTGATCTGCAAGCTCTGGACAGGGAAGTTGTGATATCAGCCTACCAGGGCCCCTGCGCGGACGGCGATTTCGCAGCCAACCTGGAGACCGTGCGCAAGCAGACCCGTGAGGCCGCAGCGCGCGGGAGTGATTTTATCGTTTTCCCGGAAACTTTCCTGTCAGGATACGACAGCCCTGAAAACGTGCGCCGCGGAGCCAGGCGGCTCGATGATCCCGAGCTCGAAGCTTTTATCCGGGAGAGCGCGGAGCATGGGATGGTGGTGATCGTGGGGATAGTGATGATTGACGAGCAGGGCCTGCACAACAGCGTGCTCGTGATCCACGAGGGCAAACTATTAGGCACTTACGACAAGTGCCTGCTCACCGGCGGAGACAGGGACAGGCTGAAATTCATTCCAGGCAAGGAAGTGCCCGTATTTACAGCCAAGGGAGCCAGGTTCTCTGTGATTATCTGCCACGACAGCTCTTTCCCCCACCCTGCGATGATCGCAAAGCTCAAGGGAGCCGAAATTCTTTTCAGCCCCCACTACAATTATATCAAATCGCAGACTGTGGACGCTCACCGCAAAGTGGTGCGCAATTCTCATATAGGGCTGGCCTGCCTGATGAAACTGATCGTGGCCCGCTCGAACGTGGTGGTAACTGACAGGCCCGGCTCCCAGGGATACGGCCACAGCTTTATCATGACTCCCCAGGGCGAGATGCTGGCTGAGGCCGAGCTTTTCCGCCAGGAGCTGATAACAGCCACAGTGGGGCCTGAGATGTTCGAGATGCCCTATGTATGGGCTGACCTGGATGAGGTGCCGGAGTGGATGCGCAAAAACCTGGCTGAATTGCTTGTAGGAGAGGGGAAGGAATGAGGAAACATCATGCGAGGTGTGCTTTGAAATGAAATTAATGTTACATTTCTAGAGTATAGATCAATTGCAAATATAGTTTAAGACTATTATTTTAAGAATAATAAGATTAGAATTTCAAAAAGTGTGCTCTGGATTGCTTAATAACTCCAAAAGAGAATACTATGAATGAACTATGGACAAAAGAAAAAGAAAAAGAGTTTTTCCAAACTTCTATTAGTAATTTTGCCACACCGGAACAGCTTTTTTATCAATCGGATGATAATCGTTATTACGCTTATTGGCCCAAGTCATATAGGGGAAGAACAACTACATTGCAAAGTAGGAATTCGCTTATTGGAAGTTTCACTGAGAGATATTCTCGTGATCTTCTGCAAGAGTTTGCACGATCTCATGGATGGTATGCTGTACAAAAAGTTGTGTGTAATGAAATAGGTTTAACTAATAAATCGCCTGCTGATGTAGCGTTTTGTGCCACTCAATCTAGGATTCAAATACCAAACAACATATTTGCACTTTTTGAAGTAAAGATGTCTATCGTATGGAATTGGGAATTAGTAAATCCACGAGGCGATCAAAGTTATAGATGCCTTGGAGACTATAATACCCATCAAGGCAATCCTGGTTTGCTACGGTCAGACTCCATGCTTAAGGCTATTGGAAAAAGTATTAATATTAGAGTTAGTGGGCATAAATCATCACATATTCCTATTATTATTTTGGGAAATACACCAATCCAAAAAAGCTACTATACTAAAGTTGACAGTTTATCAGTTTCAGGAATTATTCAAGGTTTTTGGTCGGTTAATTCTTGTCCCTTAGAGGGGCAGGATAGCTTGAAATCTACTTCAAAAAAAGGGTTCTTTAGAATAGACTCTTATTCTGAACTTTTAGAGAATCTTGAGACTCTTTTTTCAGAATTAAAGGAGTTCTTTTCAAGTATGAAAACAAAAAATGAATTAGGGAAAATTATTGAAATAGCGAATCAAGAAGCTGAATTTGAAAAGAAGGCGGAAAGGTTTTTAGAATTAATAAGGAGATAAAGTGAAAAACGAATCCAATAAAAAAGGCACTTCAACTAGTTCATTTGGAACTCCTGGCAGATTTGGTCATGACTCATCCAGGTTCTACAATAGTCGATTATATAACGGGATAGCAAAAGGAGAAAGGGTAAAATACGTTGAAAATAAGATAGATCCAGGATTCCTTAATAGAATATTTTGTAAATCAAGCGAACAAATGGAAGAACTTCCAGATAATAGTGTTCATCTAATGATTACCTCACCTCCTTATAATGTAACAAAAGATTATGATGAAGATTTAAGTTTAGCTGAATATTGTTCATTCCTAAAAAATGTATGGAAAGAAACTTATCGAGTTTTAGTTCCAGGAGGGCGTGTCTGTATTAATATAGCTAATCTCGGGAGAAAGCCTTATATACCGTTACATATTTACATAATAAAGGATATGATTGAAATTGGTTATTTAATGCGTGGCGAAATTATTTGGAATAAAGCCTCAAGTGCAAGTCCTTCTTGTGCTTGGGGAAGTTGGAAATCAGCAGCAAATCCTGTTCTTAGAGACATTCATGAGTATATTTTGGTCTTTTCAAAAAAATCTTTTACAAGAACCAGAAGTAACAAAGAAAACACAATAAAAAAAGAGGATTTTTTAGAATGGACTAAAAGTGTGTGGAATTTTCCTGCTGTCTCAGCAAAAAAGATTGGTCATCCTGCTCCTTTTCCGGAAGAACTTCCTTATCGTTTAATTGAACTTTACACTTTTAAAAATGATATTGTTCTTGATCCTTTTGCAGGTAGTGGATCAACTTTTCTAGCGGCTCTAAAATCCGAACGAAAGTATGTCGGATATGAGATTAATAAGGAATATGTGAAATTAGCTATTAACAGAATAAAAATAAGTCAGTCTCAACTTTCTTTGCTAATAAAATAACCATAGATAAATTATAATTAGTAGGCATATTTAATACGGCCCCTTGCACCACTACATAGCAAAGGCGCAAATCACGCGGATTTGCGCCTTTTTATTTTTCGCATTATTCTACTTTGATTCCGCACCCTCGGTATCATTTTAGCTTTTTCATGGTCTGGCCGTAGTGAATTCTCTCATAATCTATGATTCGTTTACGGCAACAGGTCTACACAATATGGCAAACTCTAGAAAGCAAATAATTCTTAATTCACTCCTGTATTTAACAGCTTTTTTTACTTTCAGTCCTTCACCCCCACCACCATCCTTGCCTGGGGGCTGATATCCACCAGTTTCTGCTGGCGAAATCCTGCTGATTCAAGCCATTTTTTCGTCTGGCTCACTGTATAGCAGCCCCCGGAATCCGTTCCGGTGAGCATGTTAACTGCGAACATGCTCGCCATCGGCGGCCTGGTGCGGTTCTCCTCCAATAGAAAATCCTTGACCACTATTTTTCCCCTGGAGAGCATGCAATCGAAACAGCGCTGAATTAAAAGAAAATTTTCTTTCTCACCCAGGCTGTGGATAATGTTCGAAACAAGCACCAGGTCGTAGCCGGAGCCAAGGTCCTCTTTAAGGTAGTCTCCTGCTAACAGCTCGATTCTTCCTTTCATGCCAGCCCCGGCCACCTGGCTTCGTGTGATCTCCTCGATCACCTGGGGCAGCTCGAATACAACTGCCTCGAGATTCGGATTGAGCCTGCAAAAGGTTATCGCATACGTACCGGACCCTCCGCCCAGGTCGAGCATGCGGGTGGAGCTGGCAAGGTCAATACTCCCGGCGACTTTCTGCGCTGAAAGGGCAGCGACATTACTCATGCCGAGAATGAAATCGCGGCGCAGTTGCCTGTCATCCACTGCCCTTGGTGTCTCTGCCGGCTTGCCTGTTTTCAGCACCTGGGGCAAATGCAGCCATCTCGTAATCAGGTTTGCATTGTGAAGAATGATATCGCCCTGATAGTACTCTCTGCCCCTGACCAGAAGCTGGTCGGCAAGCGCTGAGTTTTTGAATTTGCCGGATACCTTTTCGACAAGTTCCATCCCTGCCAGAGCGTGCAGAAAAATATCGGTTGCCCGCACCTCCAGGCCCAGTTTTTCAGCCACTTGTTCTGCATTCAACGGCTCTTTATCGAGAAGGGTAAAAAGCTTTAGTCTGACGGCTGTGGCAAGCACGACCGCGCCCTGGAA
>Ga0114922_10003883_pt1 | contig 13911 bp, 9 predicted proteins | sample AartaG_FD_100975 | JGI IMG/M metagenome (GOLD analysis project Ga0114922, IMG submission 100975) | Deep subsurface microbial communities from Aarhus Bay to uncover new lineages of life (NeLLi) - Aarhus_00045 metaG | ecosystem: Environmental > Aquatic > Marine > Oceanic > Sediment | place: Aarhus...
CAAAAGGAAGGGCTTCACAGTTAGGTGCGTGCCGTCTGTGGTTATGGTAATGGCACCATGACGATCAGTACGAAATATGTCACATCCCTGAGCCTGGTAACGCTCGAGAGTCTTATCATGGGGGAATCCGAATATATTCTTCCATCCTGATGATATGGCGCCTATGTCAGGGGCCACGCACTTTAGAAACTCATGGGTGCTTGAGTTCTGGCCTCCGTGGTGAGGGACCAGGAGCACGTTGCTCTTAAGGGCAGTGCAGGCCAGGGATGTGAGCTCGTTTTCTGCCTCGGCCTCAATATCTCCGGGCAGAATAAATGATATGTCTCGAAAGGAAACCTTTAGGACAAGAGAATTGTTATTTTTGGTGCGCCAGCCATCCTCGGCTTTCCGCTCTAAGAAATCCGGTGGAGGATAAAGTACCTGAAACCGAACCCCGTTGATCATTTGCGATTTGACCAGGTCCTTTAGTCCAACCACGCGAATATTCTTTTCTGAGATGATTTGAAGAAAATCCCGGTAGGGCTCGGTATCCGGATGCTCCTGGTTCATCCATACCTCCCGGACATTAAAGTGCCGGGCAATAGACAACAGCCCATTCAAGTGGTCCGAGTCCGGATGAGAAAGGACAAGGATTTCCACGGTAGCAATCTTTCTCTTCCACAAAAAAGGCCCTACCACTCGAGCCCCTACATCAAAACGGTTGTCATAAAATCCGCCCCCATCCACCAGTACACAGGGGCCTCCTGGAAGTTCCATGAGAGCAGAACTCCCCTGCCCAACATCAATCACCGTCATCCTCAATTCACGACGGCTGTACCGCTCGCTGACCCAGTAGCCCACGTCTGCCAAAGCGACTATTGCAAGGCCAATCAGCAGGGGCCTTGCCCGGCGGGTTTGCCTGAAGTTAAAAAGAACCCATGCCAGGGCATAGTAAAGCCCAATCTCGATCAAGCTCGGGGTTACGGTCTTGACGGCAGCAAACGGCCACTTTGAAAAGAAGATTGCCAGGCCCATGCCTCCTTCAAGGATTACTGTCGCCCCTTTCATGATCCACAGGGCTATGGTTGCGGCAATAGGCAAAAACAAGACAGCCAACAGTCCCAGTGGCACAACCAGGAATCCAATCAAGGGCACCATAACGCAGTTGGTGAAAATCCCGATGAGTGATGTTTGATTGAAATAATACAGGGTTATAGGAAAAGTACCCAGGATCGCAGTTGCGGAGACAAGCAAGAAAAGGACCAGCCGCTTGTAAACTGTAGGCGGGCCGCGCCTGAGTCCAATAACAAAGGGAAGGTGCTTCAGCATGTAGAGAATGGCAAATACGGCCGTAAATGAGAGTTGAAAAGAGATTTCAAACAGAGCCGTGGGGCATATGATCAAGATCACAAGGGCTGCCAAAGTTAGGGTATTGATGGTGTCTCGTTCCCGTTCGAATAGCAAGGCCATCAAGAAGACCATCACCATGATAACAGCTCTCTGGGTAGCAGGGGACATCCCGGCCAAAAAGCCGTAAAAGAGGACTGGAAACAGACTCAAGAGGGCTGCACCCTTTGCAGGCCACGCAGCCAGGAGAACCCTTTGGGATCGGGCCAGGACAAATCGAAAGCCCAGAAAGGCAAGGGTTGCTACGATACCGATGTGGAGACCTGAGATGGCCAGCAGATGGGCAGTTCCGATCCGGTTGAAAACATCTCTAATCTCCCGAGAGACCTCGCTTCGATCGCCGATAAGAAGTGCCTTTACGATGCCCCTTGCCTCTCCCGGGTCTTCTGAGGTGGCCCTGTCGATCAGCCCGGACACGGCCTGCCTCGAGCGGTCTATGGCTTGACGAAACCCACAGATCTTTGCAGGGTGCAGCCTGATAACAAAGCTCTCCCTGGAAACAGATGCAGAGGCATGTATTCCTCGAAAGGCCAGATACCGACGGTAGTCAAAACCACCCGGGTTGTTAAAGTTGCGAATCTCTTTAAGCCTTGCAAGACACGCCACACGGTCCCCTGAACGCAGACCGGCTACAGGCTCCCGGATTGTCACCCGTACCGCACCGCTTACCTTGTAAAAAACGCCTTTCCTTGCCAGGGATTCCGCTTTCAGTATGAAGCGCGTTCGGTCAGGGAATCGTTCCGGATGGCTATCCAGTGTACCAATAATGTGCCAGGGTCTGTCATCAACAAAACGGGATACGTAGTTTGCCGGAAGTCGTGGTGAGGTCCAGCTTTGCAGGCTCAAGTAGCCCAGGATAAAGAAAAGAAAAAGGGGAAGCAAGTAGACCTTTTGCCTCTTCGAGACAAAAAGAACGGAGAATAGCAGGACAACAGCAACGACAAGAAACGTGCCGGAAAAGTTCGGCAGCCAAAGGCCCACGACAATTCCGGCCATGAGGGCCAACAACAGGGGAATCAGGGGCCTGGCATAAACCTGTGATCGTTCACAAACTCTCATATTGGTTTAGCCGGTTATGCGGTTTAGCCCGTTTGCCTTGTTTGGAGCGCGAAGGCCAACGGCCTGAGCACAGGGCAAGATCAACGTTAGTCTGAGGCGCTTTAAATTTGTGCCATTATAACCACAATCTCTTGTGTTTTATTATTGACAATTGATGGATCTCTTGCTAATTTTTCATCTCAGAAACTCTACAACTTATTGAAACTATAGCACTTTATTAGCTTTGCTGCAATTCCACTATCTAGTTTCCATCCAGAAATGGCCCTTTTCCGCAATCTCGGCGTCAATCTGCGGGATCGCTTGTGCGGCGTACGCATGGACGCCTCCGCGCAATCCCTTGATTTCCTTGGCCTTGCGAAAAACTACTCATTTCTGAATTGGAAACTGACGATAGTGCCCGTCGTGTGAAAATTCATTAACGGATGGGCACTATCTACGTTTGACGAAGTAAATTTAGGCTTATGAAACTGTTATTAAAAAATGGGGATATATTAGATCCTTTCACTGGGGACAGAAAAGAAATCGATATCTTAGTTGATGGCTCTAAAGTCAAGACGATTGCCAGAAATATAACAGATAAGGATGCCTCAATTATAGATGCAAAGGATAAGATAGTGATGCCGGGGCTCGTAGATGTCCATGTTCATTTCAGAGAACCTGGTCAAGAATACAAAGAAACAATTTATACTGGCTCACGAGCTGCCGCCGCTGGCGGATTCACAACCGTAGTGGCGGAACCCAATACTGAACCGCCCATAGACACCCCTTCTCGTATAAAGAAGGTCCTTAACATTGCAAGTGACCAAAGTATAGTAAACTTTTATTCTAAAGCATCTATTACAAGAAGAACGGAAGGTAAGAGACTTGTGGATGTTCGGGCTTTAAAAGCTGCGGGTGCTGTTGCTATTTCAGACGATGGACATCCGGTCTATGGCGAAAGGTTAATGAAAAACGCTTTGGAGGCAGGAGCGAAATATGATATTTTGGTGAGTCCTCACTGTGAAGAGTCAGAATTTTATCGACAAAAAGTTTTCAAAAAGAACAAAGGTCGAAAACATCCCCCTTCCTCTCCGAATTTGATGCCTTATTCATCCGACCCTAAGCCGTACACGTCAGAAGAAGGGCTTATCAAACGAGACATTGAGCTAGCTGAAAGAACTGGAGCTAGAATTCATATTTCCCATGTCAGTCGTGCTGAATCTGTAGAAATAATTGCAAAAGCAAAAAAACGCGGCGTAGCAGTTACAGCCGAGGCAACTCCACACCATTTTCTTTTATCAGAGGAGGATGCAGATGAAATTGGAACTAATGCCAAAGTAAATCCTCCTTTAAGATCGGAAGAAGATGTGGCGGCAATAAAAAGCGGATTGATTGATGGTACGATTGATATAATTGCGACAGATCACGCTCCACATTCTCCTGAAGACAAATCAGTTCCATGGCAACATGCCCCTTTCGGAATAATCGGTCTGGAGACCGCATTGGGTTTAGTTTTAACGTATTTGGTTCAGCCCAAGCTATTAACAATACCGCAAGTAATTGAAAAAATGAGCGTGAAACCTGCGCAAATTTACGGTTTATCATCCGCAGGATCATTGATGGAGGGACAACCGGCAGACATAACCCTAATTGATCCGAAAAAAAATTGGAGGGTTAACGCTAATCAGTTCTATTCTAAAGGAAGAAACTGCCCGTTTGACGGCTGGGAACTTTGCGGAAAAGCTGTTATGACAATAGTTGCCGGACGGGTCGTTATGAAAGATGGACAGATTATCGAGGGAGATGCTGGCCGAAATGCCCAATAGAAAGTTGAATTTGAGTTGGGAAGAATTTAAGAGCCTGAGGCCGTCTGAAAAGGCTGAATACCTCCAGGACAGGAAGGGGCGTATCCAACGTTTAGTCTACACCCAGCAAATCAACCGCCAGCTTTTTGAACAGCTTGTGGCCCTAGCCGAATATGTCCGGGAAACAAGCTCTGACGTAGAGGGATCGAGGTACCTGAAAACGCTTCTTGCGAACAGGTCGTGTGGTCTCTACTTTCCACAGTGCTCTACCCGTACCTTTACATCATTTTCACTGGCAGCACAGTCGCTCGGCATGATGATCCAAGAAATTCGAGATAAAGAACTTTCCGCCATGTACAAAGGTGAGTCAGAGCTGGACACCCTACTCACACTTGCCAATCTTGCGGACGTTATCATACTCCGTCATATGAGCGTTGAACTTACCGACATGTTCACTTACGAGCTGCTTTGCAGGGGGCTTGACACTCTTGTCATCAACGGTGGGAGTGGCTCAGACCAACATCCAACGCAGGCTCTCCTAGAACTTTATACTCTGGTTTCTCACCTGGATATGATGTCTAAAGATCGAACATTCGTGGTAGCAATGGTTGGTGATCTTAAGCGTTCGAGAACTGCCCGATCCCTATCCTACCTTCTTGCTCTATATCCGAACGTCGCGCAAGTTTTCGTTGCACCGGACGAATTGCAAATGACCGAAGACATATTGGACTACCTTGACGAGCACTCGGTGGGTTATTACAGCACTGACTCACTTGATAGTATCCTCGAAAAAGCTGACGCTTTATACATCATGCGCATCCAGGACGAGTACAGCGCCACATCTGAGGAACTCCGCCAGAAGTATGGAGAGTATGCTTTAACCGTTGAGAAGGTTAAAAGAACTAAGCCCGAAGCTTGCATCATTCACCCCCTCCCACGACGTCAGGAGATCCCCGTTGAGGTCGATTACGACGCCCGAGCGAAATACTGGGAAGCTGTCTCACGAGGTAAGCACTTGAGAGTTGGCCTCCTGTTGCATATGTTTGGCCTTGACGATATCGAAAAGCTTAAAGCGAAGGCGTATCCCTAACCGCTACCATGGCTTGGTTAAGCAGCCTTTCAGCCAATCCTGGCCCCTCCTAACTCCAGGGCATGGCGCTGTCCATAGCGGAAGCTAAGGCTATAGATCTCGTAGCCCTCATGCCTGGCGATGGCCATGGCCGTGGTGGAGTCAAGCCCGCCACTGGAAAGAACAATGGCTTTGTTTTTGTTGCTCATCGACTGGTCTGGTCTCAGACCCCTCTTTTGTCAGGGGCCCAGATGACTTTGTGGAGTTGTAGGTGAAGTCTCACATCCAGATGATCTTCAAGGATCCATTCTGCCAATGTGTCAAGCTCAATCCTGCCGTATGCGGGCGAAAAGTGAACCCGGTTCTTTCTGAAAATGTTGGTATCCATGAGATCCAGTATTCGTTTGGCGTACTTATAGTCCTCCCTGTCTGCGATCACAAATTTAACCTCGTCATGGTTGGTCAGCCTGTCCAGATTCCTCAGGTCGTTATGACCGGTCTGCCCGCTGGAGGGACATTTGATATCGACAATCTTCACGCAGCGATCATCGACCCGGCTGATGTCTTGGCTGCCGTTCGTTTCCATCAGTACCTCATAGCCTTTTTCAAGCAAGCGATGGATAAGAATGGGTGTCTCTCTTTGGATTAAGGGTTCACCTCCTGTAACTTCAACGAGAGTGCATTGGTGAGATGTGACTCGCTTGACAATCTCAGCGATCTCCAGTTCCGCCCCCTCTTCGTAAGCGTACTGTGTGTCGCAATATGAGCACCTGAGGTTACATCCGGTCAGTCTGACAAAAACACAGGGTCGGCCAGCATAGGAGGATTCTCCCTGAATGCTGAAGAAAATCTCATTGACCTTCAAGGCCACCCCTATTCCTCCCAGTAAAAAGCTCCAGCCCCAGGGGTCTCACAGACCTTGACCCTGGAGACTTTCACAGCATCCGAATTGAGCTTTTCACCTAGCTCCTTGTATAGAAATCTGGCAATGTTCTCGGATGAGGGATTCACGTCCTTAAACGCTGGAAGTTCGTTAAGGTTGAAGTGATCAAGGCCTTGGAGCACATCCTTGACAGCCTGTTCTACATCCCTGAAATCAACGCCTATGCCGATCTCGTCCAGCTCTTTGCATTTAACAAAAACTTCTATGATCCAGTTGTGCCCATGTATCCGCGCACAGTCGCCCTGGTAACCCTTGAGAGAATGGGCGGCGGAAAAATGGGTTTTCACGTAGACTTCAAAGACGCCAGCCATGTGTCCTCCATTTTGTCAAGCAATCAGCAAGTTGCCAATTCAATTTGCTATTATCACAGCAGGTTAAGATAACACAGAAGGAGGGAAGAGTTCGCCTGGTTACCATTGCCAATGGGACGTTCATAAATAAATAACTCAGTCAAGCAGTTGATAATTATTTTGTTTGGCTATGCGTTTACCCCAGCTCACCGCGTAATCCACGCCAGGCTGGCTCATGCTAAGCCGTCTGCCCAGTTCCGACAACCCATATCCTAACTCTCTGGCAGCACAGTAGCAAAACAAGCTCCTGGCTTCAGCTCGTATCTTTTGACGGCTTCTCGAATAGATAGTTCAAAAATATCTTGCGATGCTCTATCCCGCGGATGATAACGTGATGTAATACCCCAGGTGCCTGCCCGCCATGGCTACGCGCGATTTCGGGGCGATGGCAGGCGGGCGAGGCGGGCATCCAGTCGGGCTAATCTCAGCATGAACCGTCACATATCATTAAACCATTGCAATAGCAAGTTGGTTATTTAGTTATGTTTAGATGTTATGACGCTTACTTACTTACTTACTTACTTACTTATTTATTTATTTATTTATTTATTTATTTATGAACGTCCCCATTAGTCCCCCATTAGTCCCCATTAGTCCCCCATTAGTCCCCCATTAGCCCCCCATTAGTCCCCTGATACTTGTGATTTGTTATGCCATCTTTACCCAAACCGGAATTGGTAGGGACAATATAAATGTGAACAGTGTAATATGTTACATGTGTGTTACGTTACACTACTGTAACATATTACACTTTTTCCGTCCTTTTGAATAACCCGATTCTCGTCTTTTGCCCCGGCAACAAGAGAAGTTCCCCTTCATTGCCTGACTTTAATGAAAGGCGACTTTAAGGCTCACGACAGCTGGTTTTTTTTGACCAGAGAATTATCTTAATTAAATCAGCTGATTGTATATAGCCAATTACATGATTTCCCAGACAGCAGCTCGGTTTGCCAAGAATTTTCAACCTGCGATAATGGGAGCTTTGAGTTGACCAAACTCTTCTTTGGCTTGTTGGCACAGCTTATGCGGGAGAAAGGGGCGATTGGTTGCGAAAAAGGCAAAACTCTTGAAAGAGTGGGACGCAAAGCCATCGGCCCTAAGTCAGCATCAGGCGGATAAGGTGGCAGGGTTGCCAAATCTATGTTACTGAACTGCCATTTTAAGCGTCTGAATTCACAGCCCATTCTTTTGTGAGAAAGATGGGTTTTTTATTTGGGGAGATAACACGATGGATAAGAAGATCCTGGTTGTGGAAGATTAAGAAAGGACAAGAAAATCGTTAGAAAGGGTTTTCACTGGGGCCGGTTATACAGTTCATTGTGCTGAGAGTGCAAAGGAATGCCTTGAGATTGTGGAAAAAGAAGACATCCAGGTGATGTTTCTGGACCTCACGCTGTCTGGCATGAGGGGCGAAGAACTATGCTGGCAAATTCGAAAGGATAACCCTATTGCTATAATCTATGCCGTAACGGGATATGCCTCGCGTTTTGAACTTGCATTTTGCCGTGACGCTGGTATCGATGATTATTTTACAAAACGGGTTGAGCTGAAGATAGTGTTGAAGGCTGCTGCGGATGGTTTTGAAAAACTGGACAGGTGGAAGGAAAAGCAAGGCGTGTACAGAGTTTGTGGACAAGATTTCAGTTTGAGTCCTGCAAATCTTTGATCTGAACCTCTTGTGCTTGGGTGGACCGCCCTATCTCCAATCTGAATCAGGCAATTAGAAAGGGGTCAAATGATGGAACAGCTTAAGGCGCTTAACGTGGCCATTGTAGGCGGTGGTCCTGGGTGCAAGGCCATTATGGATATGATATTTGCCGAAAGGCTCAGCCAGCTTCGGATGAAGCTCATTGGGGTAGCCTGTACCAATCCCAAGGCTGTGGGTTACCGGTATGCCCAGGAAAAAGGAGTTTACACAACACAAGATTATCGCAATCTGTACCAGCTTAACGACCTCAATATGATTATCGAACTGACGGGTCGTGATGAGGTAGTCAACGAGATCTTTAGAACCAAACCAGACCACATCCGACTGATGGGCCATGTTTCTGCCCGCCTCTTCTGGGATGTGTTCAGGATTGAAGAAAAAAGGATTGTCGAGCGCAAGCGGGCAGAGGAGGCACTGAGAAAGAGCGAACAGGAAAAAAGGGCCATTCTGAACAGCATGTCGGAGTATGTAGTGTATCACGACGCGGAACATAGGATGGTATGGGCAAACGGAGTGGCGAGGCAAGTGCGCGGCTTGGCCCCTGAGGAATTGGTGGGGCGTCGTTGCTACGAGGTGTGGCACGACCTCAGCAAGCCTTGTCCAGGTTGTCCTGTTGTGAAAACTTATGAAACACTTCAACCGCAGAAAGCAGAAATGACTAGTCCAGACGGGCGAGTATGGTTCGTGAGAGGCTATCCACTTTGGGATGAAAATGACGACATTGCAGGTGTCGTCGAGGTCACAATGGAAATTACCGAGCGCAAGCGGGCAGAGGAGGCGCTGAGAGAGAGCGAAGAGAGGTATCATACGGTGCTGGAAGCGTCTCCGGACCCTGTTGTTGCCTACGATATGGAGGGTAAGTCTACCTATATTAATCCGGCATTCACACGGGTTTTCGGGTGGACGTCAGAGGAGCTTTTAGGCAAGGAATTGGATTATGTTCCTGATGAGAACTGGCCTGAGCGACAAATGATTATTGATAAGGTGCTGGCGGGAGAGAGTTTCACTGGTGTTGAAAGCCGTCGATATGCCAAGGATGGAAGTATTCTTGACGTCAGTATAAGTGCGGCCATCCATTTGGATCGTGACGGGATTCCGGTGGGCAGTGTCCACATTTTGCGAGACATTACCGATCATAAGCGTCTTGAAGCCCAATTTCAGCAAGCCCAGAAAATGGAGGCCATTGGCACCCTGGCTGGTGGCATTGCCCATGACTTTAACAACCTGCTCATGGGTATCCAGGGAAATGTATCTTTAATGCTTATGCATATAGATTCCACTCACCCACATTACGAACGCTTGAACAAGATCGAAAAGCAGGTTCAAAGTTGCGCCAGACTCACGTCACAGCTCCTGGGATATGCGAGGAAGGGCAAATATGAGATCAAATCCATTAACCTTAACCAATTAGTTCAGGAGACCTGTGAGACTTTTGGCAGAACAAAGAAGGAGATAACGATTCATCGAGAGCTGGAAGAGCACTTATTTTCCATAGAAGCAGACCAGGGTCAGATTCAGCAGGTGCTATTGAATCTGTTTATTAATGCTGCTGACGCCATGCCTGGCAGTGGGGATCTTATCTTGAAAACCACGAATACGACCCACAATGATATGAAGGGCAAGCTCTATGAACCAAAGCCGGGCAATTATGTCCTGTTAACGGTTACTGACACAGGCATAGGTATGGATAAAGAAACCGTGGAGCGCATATTTGATCCGTTCTTTACCACCAAGGAGATGGGCCGGGGCACCGGTCTTGGTTTGGCTTCTACTTACGGCATTGTAAAGAGCCATGGCGGATATATTGATGTGGAATCCAAGAAAGGGCACGGGACCACCTTCAGTATTTATCTCCCCGCATCAGAAAAAGACGTCAAAAAGGTTGTCAAAACTTCTGAGGGAATCATCAAAGGAACTGGAACAGTCCTTCTGGTAGACGATGAAGAGGTCATCCTGGAAGTAGGCAAGGATTTGTTGGAGGCCATGGGCTACAGGGTACTCGTAGCCAGAGACGGAGAAGAGGCCATCGAGGTGTACAGGAAAAATCAAGGTGAAATAGACTTTGTCGTTTTGGACATGGTTATGCCCAATATGGGTGGTGGCGAGGCATATGACCGTATAAAGGAGATCAACCCGGATATTAAGGTCTTGCTTTCAAGTGGCTACAGCATAGACAGCCAGGCAAAAGAGATATTGGCGCGTGGTTGTGATGCCTTTATACAGAAGCCCTTTGGCATACAAGAGCTGTCTCAAGGCATAAGGCAAATACAAACCTCCACTTATGATCTTTTCCGCTTCCAATAACGCGTTAGTTTCCCTAACGTAATAGAATCCCACCACCTGATAGTTGTGATTTGTCATACCCTGCCTGACCCATAATCTGGTTGTGAGCGATACCTCCAAATACAGTATTTCTTTTCATGAAATACTGTGTTCACCCTATTGATGTTGGACACCGTTAGTGGGAATATCCCCCCGCAAAAGAGGAATTCTTGCTATCGGTTCAGGTGACAGCCCGTGAGTACTGCAACCTGCACGGGTCTTTACCGTGCCTGCTTCGACGGCTCAGGAGTGATATGTAAATCAAAAAACGATTATCGTTCAGGGAAAAAAGGGGGATGTCTCATGGTAAAAGATCCAGTGTGCGGTATGCAGGTAGACAATGACCAGACAAAACACCAACTACAATATATGGGTAAAAGATACTATTTCTGCACCCCTTGGTGTAAAGCCTCCTTTGAAAAGGATCCAGATAAATACCTGGAGGTATTGGAAGGCGATTTCGCGGATGAAAGAAAAGTTGCTGTTGTGGGTACAGGACAGGTGGGCTCCACTTTTGCCTTTGCCCTCATGATGAGCGGCCTGGCAACCAGCATCGTTCTCATTGATGTCATGCGTGAGCGAGCCGAGGGACATGTGATGGACCTCAATCACGGTCTTTCGTTCGTCCAGCCCTCCAGGATTTATGTGGGGGATTACTCGGATTGCAAGGATGCGAATATCGTGATTGTGACCGCAGGGACCAGCCAGAAGCCGGGGGAAACGAGGTTGGATCTAGTTCGAAAAAACACAGATATCTTCAAAAATATTATTCCTGAGATCGTTCAGTACAGTCCCAGGATGCTGCTCATCGTCTCTAACCCTGTTGACGTCCTGACCTATGTGGCCCTCAAGATCTCCGAATACCCCATGAACAGGATCATTGGATCGGGCACCATCCTAGATACAGCCAGGTTCAGATATTTGCTTAGCAGCCATTGCGCTGTGGACCCTCGAAATGTCCACGCTTACATCATAGGGGAACATGGCGACAGCGAGGTGCCTGTTTGGAGCCAGGTTAATATTGGAGGGGTTTCATTTCGTCAGTACTGTTCTATATGTGGTAGGAACTGCCCAGACAATGTCAGGGAGGAGATATTTAATCAAGTCAAGAACGCAGCCTATGAGATCATCAAGAGAAAAGGAGCAACGAATTTCGCGATTGGCCTGGCCCTTGTGCGCATCGTAGGTAGCATCCTTCGTGACGAAAACAGCGTCGTGACAGTTTCCACCCTGGTAGACGGTTATTATGACATAGGCGATGTCTGCTTGAGCACTCCTGTCATTCTGAACCGAAATGGCATTTCAAAAATCCTAAAGATCGGACTGGATGAATCGGAGGTCAAAAAGTTGCAAGCCTCTGCCAATGTTCTCAAGAACGTTATCAAAAGCCTTGATATCTAAAGGGATGATACGGACAAAGCGATTAATCCTGTTTCCGCCCTTGGGGTCATTGAAAGTAATGAGTTGAGGGGGATTGCCGAGGAGGTTTCGGGAAAATTAGAAAAGGTTATCGAGAAGGTTGCGAAACGTGAATATTGAAACCTTGGTGGGATCGGACGCATGCCCCAGAAAGGCAGGTGGTTACTCGTGACTGTCTTGGAAAAGAAAATTTCTAGTGTTTAACCCTTAGACAGTTTTTCGGCAGGAATGGGCAATATGATGCCACACCTTGTGCCCTGGTTAGGGATAGGTTCGAGGTACAGGTCCCCAAGACTCTTCCTGACAGCCAATTGTGCTATAGGAAGGCCAAGGCCGGTTCCATGAGGTTTTGATGAATAAAAGGGAACAAAAAGATGATCTATATCTTCTGGGCTTGGGGAAATGCCTGTATTAAAAATCTCTATTTCGATAAAAGGGGAGGTGGAGCTCTTTCGCTTTGAGGTAACTCTTATATATGGATCTTCAGGGTCAACAGCCTCCACGCTATTTTGCAATAAATAATAGAACATCGTCTCCAGGTCTTCTGCATCTCCTTGCACTTCAGAGAATTCAGGATCCAGGTCAATATCTATATTAACTTTTTCTATACGTTGTGTTCCTTTTAACTTATTAAGGGCTTCCGAGATAAGGCTTTCCAAGGAGATTTCCGAAAATCTTGGTTCCTTTGGAAAGATTTCAGAGTAGATTTCCACATCAGTGACCATACCCTCAAGCCGCTTATTTTCCACCAAGATGGTTTCATAGATTCTGCAAACCGGGCTATGTGGTTCAACCTTTCTCTTCAGCCTGGTAATGTTGCCCCCAATAATTGTGAGGGGGTTTCTGAGCTGATGGGAAATCCCTCTGATTACTTCCATATCACATTGCGTGGTAGCTGCGATGTAGGCATGGGTTTCAATCAATAGGCAAAAGTCAACCATTTTATCGACGCCCATCAAGACGAGTTCTTGGTCAAGGGGCGGGACCTCTGTTTTGGCGACTTTCTGGCAAAATTGCCTTACAACAGAATAGCCGAGGTTAATATGTCTCTGATCGATATTGACTTCTACATGGCGTAATCCACTTCTCCAATGGTAAGTTAGAAATTGCTCATCAAAATTTTCCTTGAAAAGAGATTCGAACCATTGCACCCAAGCTTTCTTAAGATGCCCTATGCGTTTTTCATGTTCTAGAATAATTTTGGTTTCTGGTATCTCATAAAAATATTTATAGAAATTTTCGGAAAATTCTTTCTTCTTGTTTACAAAAACGCTTCGGTATTGATTTACCTTCTCTAATGCGTCCCCTTTGAGACCTAGTTTCGTTTTAAACCAAACCAATCTTTCCAATGGAACGGGTGTGTCAAGTTTCATTTAAGAAGCTTACTCCTTTGAGTTGCAAATAGAACGATATTAAGAGTTCGATTTTTCGTCAACCAAAATAATATCGGAAGGTAATCGTTTACGTCATAATGCTCTAACTTGGCATTTTGCACTGTATCTTCTAGAGTTAACAGTCGCCCGTCATGCAGGTAAGGAGGTGAGCCCTTGATTCCCCGCAAGGGGAAAGTCTTGATCGGACCATCGGCCGCAGCCATGCGGCCATTTATCATTTGGGGTTTGTAGAAGCGCTCTGTTTTCAGATTGTGCATGAGATTATCCGTATAGTAAGGAGCTGGATGACAGACAGAACAATTGGTCTTTCCGAAGAACAACTCCTGGCCACGTAATTCAGCCTTAGGGCTTTTTGTGGGTGGCGCCATTCGTATGCCCGTTTAAGTGGCAGTCAAAGCATGTGACGCCCCTGCTGGGAAACTCGCTGCGGCGGTCTTCGGTCTGATTGAACTGCTGCTGTGGGAAAGGGGTTACGAG
>Ga0114922_10003884_pt1 | contig 13911 bp, 13 predicted proteins | sample AartaG_FD_100975 | JGI IMG/M metagenome (GOLD analysis project Ga0114922, IMG submission 100975) | Deep subsurface microbial communities from Aarhus Bay to uncover new lineages of life (NeLLi) - Aarhus_00045 metaG | ecosystem: Environmental > Aquatic > Marine > Oceanic > Sediment | place...
ACTATCCATAGCTTCTGATGTTTGGTTTGCAAGAGTCATACCACTTGAAACTGCATCTTGTACTTTTTTACCAAGTGATGACATTTTTGTTGTATTGTTTGCGTTGTTTCTTGTGATACTTGTAATCTCTTCAACTGCAGCTGCTGTTTCTTCTAATGAAGCTGCTTGTTGGTTTGCTTTATTAGCTAGGTTATTTACTGAGTCTGTCATTGTTGAAGAATTTGATTCTAGGTGTTCACCATTATGTAGGTTTGTTTTTGCACCTTTTGATAATGCATCACCTAAAGAATTTACATTATTCATAACTGCTAACATCTCTGCTTTTAAAGTTGGATTTATTGTAACTTTAGTTCTAAAGTCATCAGATGAGTATGCACTTAATGTATTGTTTAAACCAGTCATATTCTCTTCTATTGAATCAAGAGTTTTATTAACCATATCTTTTAAAGCTTTAATCATAAAGTTATGTGAATCAGCATGAACTCTACATTTATATATACCTTTAGACATCTTATCAAGTACAAGTATAACTTCACCCATAACTTTTATATCTTCATTTCTCATTTTGTCAAATTGATCAACATATTCATTTAGTTCAGTTAAAATAAGACCTATCTCATCATTTTTCATATATTTTGCTTTTGTTACACGATTTGTCTTCATATATACAAACTTCATAATATCATCCATATAAAGTTTAAATCTATCTATACCTCCAACAATTCTTTTCATTGCGGCAAAACTTGTGTATGCCATGATTGATGCAAATGCAATATTAACTGTTAAAAGTGCTGCAATTTTTGAATCACTTAAAATAGCTACTGAAGTTATAGTAGCAAATCCTATTTGTGCAATAAGCATATTTAATAAGAGTCTATTTTTTGTACCCATGTTTTTAAACATTTCTTCCCTTTTTTGTGTAAAATATATAAATACGAGTTTATAACAAGATAACTTAAATGTAATTTAAATGTAATTTAAATATTTATTTTATGAATTCTTCCACAATTTGGTTTAAAGTAAAATAACTTTTACTTTATCACCTTTTCTTATATTTAGACTTTCTTCATCTTGTATTAAAAGACCAGGATTCCCAAGCATATTTGTTAATATTGCACTTGTCCCATTTTTTTTACCTTCAAAGTCCACTTTATATTCACCATTAATAAAATTCACATTACATGCAGTAAAAATAGTCTTTGGAGCTTTTTTATTAAAATCTTCCTCTATAATCGCATCAACTATTTGTAATGATTCATTACTATTTTTAAATTTAAATATTAAAGGTAAAATATATAATAAAAAAGTAACAGTACTAGAATATGCAAAACCAGGAAGCCCTATAATATATTTATCACCTTTTTTAGCAAATAAAATATGTTGACCGGGCTTTATATTTACCCCTTGAAATAGTACATCACATCCAAGTTCTTCTTTTATAATATCTTTAACATAGTCATAATCACCAACACTTACTCCACCCGTAGTAACAACAATATCGCTAGTAGTTAAAGCATTTTGTAAAAGTGCAGTTATTGATTCTCTATCATCTTCTACAACACCCATTTGTTGTACATCTGCACCATATTTTTTAGCAATTGCTTCTAATGTAAGATGATTTGAACTTCTTATTTGAGCATCGTTAGTTTGAACCTCTCCAACATCAAGTATCTCACTACCAGTACTAGCAATTGCAACAACAGGCTTTGTAAATACTTCAACTTGTACCATATTTAAACTAGCCATAACTCCTATATGTGCAAAATCAACTATAGTACCTTTTTGAATTAATGTTTCATTCTCTTTATAGTTTTCCCCAATTAATCTAACAGAAAAACCTTTTGGCACAGTAGTATTAATAATAATATATTCACCTTCAACTGTTACATTTTCAATAGGTATCAATGTATCACTACCTTTTGGCATAAGAGAACCTGTAAATGTTTTTATACAAGTTCCTTGTATTACAGAAGAATCTATTACAGTTCCTGCTGGATTTTTATCAATAATTTTAATTTTTGAAGTTGATAAGTCGTTATATTGTATTGCATATCCATCCATTGCAGATGTTTCATAAGCAGGTGAGTTTTCTTTTGCAGTTATATCTTTTGCTAATATTCTATTTAAAGTATCACTAACAAATAATTTTTCTGTTGATGTATGTTTGATATTCAGTGAATTTAATATATCTAATGATTGGTTATAATTTATAAATTTTTTCATGAAGTAATAATAACTAACCAACACATAATTAGTGTTTAAGTTAGAACCTTACTTTAGAATAATAATAAATATCCTAAAGTAAATATAATTTGTATTAAAAATACTAAACTTGCAATTTTTAATGCAACCTTACCATCCCCTTTTACACTATTAAAATGAATTTTTAATCCAATAGCACTCATTGCAATAATCAAAGTATAGTGTGAGATGCCAGATATAATATTTTTTATATCTTCGCCTACTAATGAGAATGAACTTATAAGAGAAAATAAAATAAAAAATAAAATAAAAGTTGGTATTTTAGCTTTTTGCGAAGAGTCACTTATATCACTTTTTTTATTAAATATATAAATTAATATCAGAACTAATGGTGTAAGAAGTAAAACTCTCCCCATCTTAACAGTTGTAGCGCTAACCCCAGCATCATTACTTATACTAAATCCACCTGCTGTTACTTGACCAACTGCTTGAAGAGTATTTCCTATTAGTATCCCTGCCTCTATATCATTTAAACCAAAACTTAAAGCTATAAATGGAACTAAAAATATACCAATAGTACCAAGCAGATTTACAATAGCAACACTAAGTCCTATAAAACTATTTTGAGGTTTTATAATGGGCGCAGTTGCACTTATTGCACTACTTCCACAAACACCATTTCCAATACCTAATAAAAGTGAAAGTTTTTTATCAATTCCATAAAGTTTACCAATAAGAACTGCACTAAAAATTGTAAGTATCATACTTAAAATAATAAGAATAAGGGTTTTTATTCCAAGTTCTGCAAGAATTGAAAAATCAAGATTAATACCCATAAGAGCAATTGCAAAAGATAAAAGTGTTTTTTCTGCATAAGTTATACCAGCATTATACTTATCAGATAGTTTTACACTATTACCAATAATAATACCTAAAATAATTGCAATAGCCACAGAACCAATAGCAATAAAATTTGATAAAAATATTGCTAATACTGTAATAATAATAGAAAGAATTAATCCATATTTATATTTATTCATAACCTATCCTACTAAATAAATTTTATCATCAATTTTTATTTGACCATCTTTAATAACTTTTGAAAAAATTCCTCTATCTTTTTTTAATAAATTAGGAAGTGTTTCATCAATAGATGATAAGTGACTACAAATAGTACATGCTTGACTTATCTCTACTATCACTTCCCCTATTTGTAGCTTTGTCCCTATATCTAAATTGTATGGATTAAAATCTAATAATAAATTTTCACCTAATATTCCATACCCTACATTAATATTATTAGTTTTTATTAAATTATAACTATCCTGAGATGTTAACAAAACTGATCTTTGAGTATTTTTATTGTAAAACTTATCTTCAACTACACCTTTAGAATTAAGTTCTAACTCATTTTTACTAATTCTTTCCTCGTATCCATCTTTAGATATGAACAATTTTATAACTTTTCCAACACTCTTTTTTGACATTTATTTACCTATTTATGTTTTATTATATTAGTATTATGATAGCATAACAGTTATTAAAATATATTATATAAGGGACTTTATATGGACAAGAAAAAACAAATGAATTTTAATCTAAATAATTTTTTATTAGCTACAACAGATATTTTAGACTACAGAGATTGTGAATTAAATAATACAACAAAAAATCATTCTAAAAGAATAGCTTTTGTAGCTTTGAAATTAGGTGAACAGTTGAATTTAGAACCAAGAATGATGTTTGCTTTATGTGCATATAGTTTATTTCATAATTATATAGATAGAGATAATTGTGTGGTATTAAATATATTTGATGACACAGGAATATTGACAAAAATTGTAAATTTTAGTCATCATATTGATGAAACATTTAATAAGGATAAAAAATTTATCTCAATGGAATCAAAATCTCCATATATACAACATATGGAAGAGATATTTTTAGATATATCAAAACCAATTAGTTTTTGGCTTGATTTACAATGTGAAAATAGTATAGTGCAATATATATATAGTACACTTTACGATTTTACTACGCAACCAACTTTTGAAGAGGTTTTAAAAATCACATCTTTATTTGGTAATTTGTATGAAGATACAACACCACTTTTAGAAAAATGCAATATTATGGCAGATTTTTATAATTTTGAACATAAAGATAAAATAACTTTTTTAATTGCAGCATCAATGTTAAACTTTGGTAAGTTATCTATATCTAACTCAATTATAGAAAAAACAACATCTTTAGATACAGAAGAATTTGATGATTTAAAAGCAAATGTTTATAATAATAAAAAAGCATTAAGTGCTATTTATGGATTTGATGATATTTCTAAATGGGCAAGTAAACATCATGAGATGTTAAATTTTAATGGTTATCCATACTCAATAGGTGAAAATGATTTAAGTCTAAAAGATAGATTAATGGGGTGCTTAAATATATATAACGCTTTGACTTCTGTTAAAGTATATAGAAAAGAATATTCACATTCTCAAGCAATAGATATTATGTGTGAAATGGCAACTAATAATGAAATAGATTTATCAATTGTTGACGATATTAATGGACAATTTAAAGAATAATAATTATATTAAAAAAGTAATATAATTGTAAATGTGTTACTTTTTTACATCTTCTTTTCTTAAAAATTTTTACTTATAACAAATATAAATTTTATTTACAAACCCTTTGTTTATGGGCTTAGTAAGACTATTGAAGTAAATAAAAAATAATAAGCAAAAGTACAACTTATAGTTATTATTATTTCAAAATATGTAAGAAAAATTTATCAAAATTTATCAAAAATAAACAACCTAATTCAAACTAATTTTGGTTATACTTCTTATGTCTTGGTATTATATTACCAAATTTAATAAGGAGAACATATGAATAAAATGAGCAACACTTCTGAAATTACTGAAGCTACAAAGGCTGTATCAACTAAAGTTGAACAACCAATTAGTAGAAGAGATTTTTTTAGAAAAACTGCTGTATATTCAGCAAGTGCGATAGCAGCTACAGCTGTATTATCACCTGTTAAAGTTTTAGCAGCTGATGACCACGCAATTGTTGGAGAAGCTGAGTGGGGAACTAAGTTAGGGAAAATGGTAACTGATAATCTTTATGGATTACCATCACCATATGAACATAATAATGTAAGAAGAACAATGGATTTATTATCTTCAGGAGATATGTATGCATCTGTTTCGATGTGTCCAATTCACGAATCAGAAGGTATTATTACACCAAATGGTCTATTTTTCTGTAGAAATCATGGAGGAACTGCTCAAGTTAATCCTCATGAATTCAGACTTATGATTCATGGTAAAGTTAAAAAAGAGATTGTTTTAACACTTGATCAATTAAAAAGATACCCAAGTGAAACAAGAACACACTTTATTGAGTGTCCTGCAAATGGTTCAACTGGATGGAGAGCACCTCAATTAAATAACTTACAGTTTATGAAAGGTATGGTTAGTTCTGCTGAATGGACTGGTGTTATGCTTAAAACAATCCTTGATGATATTGGTTTAGAACCAGATGCAGCATGGATGATGGCTGAAGGTAGTGATAATGCTGGAAACCCTAGAACTATTCCTACTGCAAAAGCACTTGATGATGCTATGATTGTTTGGGGACAAAATGGTGAAGCATTAAGACCTGAGCAAGGTTACCCTGTTAGATTACTTGTTCCAGGTTGGGAAGGTAACTTAAATACTAAATGGTTAAAAAGATTAGAGTTCTCTGATAAGCCTTGGCATTCAAAAGAGGAAACATCTAAATATACAATGTTACAAAAAGATGGTAGAGCTATTCAATATTTCTGGCCAAATGAAGTTAACTCTGTTATTACATCTCCTTGTCCTGAAAAACCATGGACTGATCTTAAAAAAGGTGACTTAGTTGAGATTGAAGGTTTAGCATGGTCTGGTTATGGAACAGTTAAACATGTTGATATATCTTTTGATGGTGGAGACAATTGGGTTGAGGCTAAATTTAAAGGTTTAATTTTACCAAAATCATGGACTAGATTTAGTTATATTACAAGATGGGATGGTAAGCCATTATTATTATCAAGTAGAGCTACTGATGATACGAATAATGTACAACCTACAATTGATCAAGAAACTTCTAAAGTTGGTGTTGAATCAGTTTACCATAGAAATGCGATTGTAACATGGGAAGTAAATACGAAAGGTGAGGTTAATAATGTACACATTAGAAAACACAATGCTTAAGAAAACTATTATTGGTCTTAGCGTAGCAGCAGCATTTAGTTTAACAGCAAATGCAGCAACTTATACAGTAAAATCAGGTGATACTCTTGGTAGTATTGCTAATAATTTAGGATATGCTACATACACAGCAGCTGGTATAACATCAGTTCCCTCTGGAAACTTTGCTGATATTAAAGTTGGTGATAAAATAGAATATACTCCAAAGCATAAAACTGCTGTTGATGGAGGTGTATTTTATGAAACTAAAAATGGTATGTATACATCTTATGCTGTAAATAGTCAAGTTAAAGAGAATAAATACAATTTTGGTAGAACTGCTACTAAAACAGAATTAGCAGCATGGAATGTTGATGCTATGCCTGACGGTACTGGTCTTCCTGAGTTTGATATGAAACACGGAAAAGTAGTATTAGAAAATGGTGAACCAAAAAAAGCTGAAGGTTCAGTAGCATGGGGTAATGAACTTTATGATGCTCAATGTGCTATGTGTCATGGTGACTTTGGTGCTGGTGGACAAGGTGGATATCCTGCTTTATCTGGTGGAGATATTGATTCTTTAACAAATCAGTTACAAAATCCTGCTGATGCAGTTCCAAATGAAGAACCACCATCAAGAAAAATCGGAAGTTACTGGCCATATGCTAGTACACTATTTTGGTATATTCAAGATGCAATGCCATTTCCTCATCCAAAAAGTTTATCTAACAGTGAAACTTATGCGATTTCTGCATACCTGTTAATGGAAAATGGTGTAGAGATTGGTGGAGAAGAGATCGATGAAGATTATGTTATGGATAGAGAAAAATTTATGACAATAGTTATGCCAAATGCAAATGGATTTTATCCAAATATTGATACTCCAGAAGATCCACATCAAGGTGTTAGAAATATGACTGAATATTTATCTAATCCTTCTAACTATGGTACAGGTACAAGATGTATGACAGATTGTATTGATGGTGAAGTTCCCGTATTAAGAATCAAAAATGCGCTTACTGATATGAATCCTCCTGCCTCTACGGTTAGAGATTTACCCGCCGTTGTAGAAACTGGTGCAGTTCATCCAGGAAAATCAGCTTATGAAGCATCATGTAGTGCATGTCATGCAAATGCAGCAATTGGTGCTCCAGTTGTTGGTGATAAAGAAGCTTGGGTTACAGTTATGGAAAAAGGTGTTGATACAGTTTATGCTAATGGTATAAATGGGATTAATGCAATGCCTCCTAGAGGTGGTAACATGGATCTATCTGATGACCAAATGAAAGAGATTATGGATTATATGATTGAAGCTAGTAAATAGTTTATAAATATAAATCAAAAAATTAAAAGCTTAGTGGTTTTCCACTAAGCTTTTTTTTTAATATTAATTTATATATTACTTTTTAATATAATAGTTATATAATGAAGTAATATAATAAAAAATTATAATATAAAATATTTTACTTTTTATAAAAGTGATTTTAAAATGTTACTATTTTACACGTGATTAAAATTTTATAACAATGATAAGATATGACTATAAGCCTGTATCTAAAGGCTTTGTAGGCATCTATATTGATTTGAACTTATAATATAATAAACTTAAGATTATATAGCAAAAAAAAGTGAAATTTTACTATAAAAGACTTGACATATATCAAGAAAATTGATTATAATTCATTATCTTAGTATTTAAAATATACTAATAAAGATTTTGTATTAATAAAAAGGGGTGAACGTGAAATTAGCAAAAAGTTTATTAATAGCATCAGCTATTAGTGGTTTATTAACAACAGCAAGTTTAGCGGATGCTGCATTAATTGCAAAAGGTGAAAAGATTTTTAATAATAAAAAATCTGGGAACTGTTTAGCATGTCATGCAGTGAATGGTAAAAAAATTAACGATCCAGGTAGTTTTGGTCCAGAACTTACAGGGTTATCATATTGGGATGAAAAAGACCTAACGGCTGCAGTATATGATATATATGAAGCTAGAGGAATAACAACTTCGGCAATGCCTGCATTTGGTAGAAATGGTTGGCTAGATGATGCTGAAATTAAAGCTGTAGTAGCTTATTTAAAAACAATTAATTAATTAAAAGGAAAAGAAAAATGAATAGAAGAAAATTTTTAGGTTTAGGTTTAGGTTTAGGTGTTGCAGCGGTAATGACTCCAGCAACATTAAGTGCGGTAAATTTTAGAGAGACTAAGCCAGGTGCATGGGCTGGAGATCAAAGTCATACTATTGAAAATGCAATGAAAGAATTGTATGGTACATCAGCTACAACTGAAGGTAAAGTAAAATTAAAAGCTCCAGATATTGCTGAAAATGGTGCAGTTGTACCTGTAACTGTTTCATCTAAATTAGCTGGTAAAACAGTTGCTTTATTCCAAGATGCAAATCCAGAGTCACTAGTAGCTGTATTTACAGTTCCAGCAAATGGAATTATAGATTACTCAGTTAGAATTAAAATGTCTAAAACAGGTAAAGTTGTTGCTGTAGTAGAAGTTGATGGAAAATTATATTCTGCTTCAAAAAGTGTAAAAGTTACTGCTGGTGGTTGTGGAGGTTGATTTAACCCCACTAAATAATATAAGAAAAAATAAATAAATAAATAAAAATAAATAGAATAATAAGGGAAATAAAATGGCAAAAAAATCAAGAATTAAAGCAAAAGAAAAAAAAGGTATTACAACTGCAAAAATTATGGCTACACATGCAATGTTAAGTTATGACGAAGCAAAAAGAGCAAAAAAGGAAGTTAATTTTATTACTTCAATGGTTGCAACTGTTGATGGTGCAATAGTTTACGAAGCATCAACAAGTCAATTCTTATCAAAAAATCCTTTTGTTAAATTTGCATTTACAGGATCTAATAAAGGTAAAGAGCTAGTATTTACATGGACTGACCTTAAAGGTAACACAAGAACAGATAAGAAGAAAATTAAATAATTACTTTTTAGTAATTATTTAAGAACCAATAACCAAGGAGATACTATGTTATTAAAAATTGCGAAAACTTCTGCATTAGTTGCAATAGCTGCTTGTTCTTTGAATGCTGCTGATTTTAATGCTCAAGCTGAAAAAGACAGATTAGCACTAGTTGACTATATGGAAGCAAAATTTGCTGATCCTATGAAAAATAAATATACATTTTTCCCATATTCAACAGATGATGAGTTACAAAACAATATTGTAAAAGGTCTGAAGCACAAAGAATTTGGTATAGGAAACTATGCATTCTCTAAACAAGGTAGATTCTCTTATGATGAGATTAAAGAGATGCCACCTTATGAAGAGTTAGTTGAAGCTGGACAAGAAATTTATGAAGGTAATGCAGCTATAAAAGCTTGTTTCCCTGATGTAACTATTGGTGGAGATTATCCATATTTTGATGAATCAAGAAAAGAAGTTGTTACTTTAACATCTGCAATTAACGAATGTTTAGTTGCAAGTGGTGCTAAAAAATGGAATGAGAAAAAAGGTAAAATGGCTATTTTACAATCATATATCTCATTTGAAACAATGGAAGCGGAAAAACAAGTTAACATTAAAATTGATAGTGCTGAAGCTGCTGCCGCTTATGAAAGAGGTAAAGAAGCTTACTATACTCAAAGAGGTTACTTGAATTTATCATGTGCTACATGTCATGTTCAAGGTGCTGGACAAAGAGTTAGAAATGAATCAATGTCTCAATTATTAGGTCACACTACTCACTTCCCTGTATTTAGACTTAAATGGGGTAAAGATAAAGTTGAAAATGGTTTAGGTACACTAGAAAGAAGAATGACTGGTTGTAACAAAGATCAAGGTGAGAACCCGCATAAAGCAGGTAGTAAATGGATGAAAGAGTTACTTTATTTCATGGCATATATGTCAAATGGAATGAACGTTGACGGTCCAGATATTAGAAAATAAGAGGAGAGGATATTATGAAAAAATTATATAGTATGACAATTGCAGCTGGTTTAGCGTTAGCGTTAGCTGGGTGTACGGGTAATAATGTTTCAACTCCTTCTGGAGATAAAGATGGAGACGGTGTAGCTAATATTAGTGATCAGTGTCCAAATACAGTAGCTGGAACTAAAGTAAGTAAAGATGGATGTAAAATCTATACTTCTATTTTAGATTTAGATGTTAGAAAAGTTTGTAATGTTGAATCTAATGGTATTGAAACTGTTTTAGCAACTGCTAAAAAATACAATGCAATTGCAAAAAAGAATGGTGTTGAATTTAGAAGACTTAATGTTAATAATTCTGCTTTAATTACAGCTGTAGATGAAGCAATTAAAACAGGTGCAAAAGATATTAATCCTCTGCACTTTAAGAGTAAAGCAAAAAAGATTAAAAAATCTAAAACTAAGTTAACTACAGTTTATGGAGCAGAAAGAGCTTGTAAATTTGCAATTAGTTCTCTTACTCAAGAAGTAGAAGGTAAAAAGAATTGGAGAGATGCAGTTCCAGGTGATGGGTTTAAATATTAATAAATTAATTATTAATTAAATCAAAATAAAAAGCCAAGGTTTTCCTTGGCTTTTTTGGGTATAAATAGAACTATAAATATAAGGAAAAATTATGAGTAAATTAGGTAGAAGAGAATTTGTATATATGATGGCAATGTTAGGTGCAGCACCTGTATTTGCTAACTCTCATACAAGAATAGTAGATACAAAAAAAGCAGATGACTATTATAAACTTAAGCCATATGGAAATGTAAGATTAATGCATATGACAGATAGTCATGCACAGTTACTACCAGTATATTTTAGGGAACCAAGTGTAAACATGGGATTTCATACAAATTATGGAAAAATGCCACATATTGTTGGTGATAAGCTTCTTGATCACTATGGTATTAAAGGTGATAAAAGACTTGAGTATGCATTTTCTTGTGTAAACTTTGAAGAACATGCTGAAGTTATGGGTAGAGTTGGTGGATTTGCTCAACTTAAAACTGTAATCAATTACTTAAGAGAAAGTTTTGGAGAAGATAAATGTTTACTAATGGATGGTGGAGATACTTGGCAAGGTTCTTGGACTTCTTTACAAACTAGAGGTAAAGATATGGTTGGCGCTATGAACAAACTTGGTGTTGATGTAGCTGTTGGTCACTGGGAGTTTACATATAAAGCTGAAGAAGTATTAGAAAATGTTAAACTTTTAGATGCAGAATTTTTAGCACAAAATATTTTTGTAAAAGAAGATTCTATGATGGAAGGTGTTGCTGCATATGATGAAGATTCAGGACATGCTTTTAAACCATACACTATGAAAGTTATGAATGGTGCAAGAGTTGCTGTAATTGGTCAAGCTTTCCCATACACTACTATTGCAAATCCTCAAAGAAATATCCCTGATTGGTCTTTTGGTATCAATGAAGATTCAATGCAAGATATGGTTGATATGGTTAGAGAAGAAGAAAAACCAGATGCAGTTATCGTTTTATCACATAATGGTTTTGATGTTGATAAAAAAATGGCTGAAGTTTGTACAGGTATTGACTTTATTATGGGTGGACATACTCATGATGGTGTTCCTGAAGCAGTTCCAGTTAAAAATGAAACAGGTACAACTTATGTTTGTAATGCTGGTTCAAATGGAAAGTTCTTAAATGTTCTTGATTTAGATGTTAGAAATGGTAAAGTTGAAGGTCATAAGTTTACACTTCTTCCAATATTCTCAGATCTTATTCCAGAAGAAGAAGATATGAAACAATACATTGCTGAAGTAAGAAAACCTTTCTTAGGTGACCTGAATAGAGTTCTTGCAACAACTGATGAAACTTTATTTAGAAGAGGTAACTTTAACGGTTCTTGGGATCAGATTATTTGTGATAGTTTAATCGAAGTAAAAGGTGCAGATGTATCATTTTCTCCAGGATTTAGATGGGGAACAACAGTTATGCCAGGTCAACCAATAACATTTGATGATTTAGCTACTCAAACTGCATTAACATATCCTGAAACTTATGTGTCTCCATTTACAGGTGCACAGATTCATGCTACATTAGAAGATGTTGCGGATAACTTATTCCATGAAGATCCATTTAGACAATCAGGTGGAGATATGGTAAGAACAGGTGGTATTTCATATAGAATTAATCCTATGAAACCAGTTGGAAAAAGAATTACTAATATTGTAATGACTAAAACAGGTCTTCCAATGGATCCAAGTAAGAAATATAAAGTTGCTGGTTGGTCTACAGTTAACTCTATTGCTCCAGGTAAACCAATCTGGGAAGTTACTGAAGAGTACTTAAAAAATATTAAGCATATTGCTAATCTTAAAGTTGATACTCCAGACATGGTTGGTATCAAAGGTAACCCAGGTATTGATAATAAATATAATAAACATCAATATTCACCAGTAAAAATCAAAAAGAGCTAGTTTTAAACTAGCCCTTTTGGGTACACTTCAAAAAATTATTAAACTTCTAAACTATTTTCTAAAACACATCAATCATAAATATTTATAATACTTTAACTTTCGATAGATATAATTATTTCTAATAATAAAAAGGATTAATTATGCGAAATAAACTCGTAAAGTTTACAACTGCTTTAATGGTAGTTGCTGGATTAAATTTGAATGCATCAAATTTAGTAAATGAACCTCAATGTAAAGAGAAAGGTGAAGAATATATATTTGCAGGTGGCGAATGTATACAGTTCTATGAATCAGAAGGTGATAAAGAGAATGAACTAAATATTATAGTTCATGGTACATGGAAAGCTGGCAGCAATACTTTAGGTAGATATGCACCATTTGCTGATAATTTATCAATGCAAACAGATATTACAACAGTTGCTGTTGCACTTCCTGGATATTCTGATTCTTCAACAAATAACTTTCAAGCATTAAGTCATAAAGGAACAGAAAATTTAGCTGCTCAAAAACCTTATATAGAGTTTTTATCTCAATTAGTTAGCAAACTAAAAGAACAGTATGAAGTTGAAAAAGTAAACTATATAGGACACTCTGCTGGTGCTATGATGGGATCAACTCTTGTTGGGTATACTCCAAAATTAATAACAACATTAACTTCAGCTGGTGGAGTTTATGATATACACAAAGAAGAAAAAAATAGTGATAAGCTAGTTTCTTTAGTTGATTATGTAGATAATGTATCTAAAGATACAAAGTTTATACTTGTATATGGTACAAAAGATAAAATATCAAAACCTCAAGTTACAAAAGATTTTCATAAAGCTTTAAAAGATAAAGGCTTTGATGCTACTTTAGTTGAAGTTGCAGATGCTGTGCATTTAGATTTAGATATGACAGATACTTCAGTTGAAGCTATTGTCGATATGTTGGATAGTGAGTAATATAATATATCTAAATTAATTTATATTTATGAGAGCATTCTAAATTCTGTGTCAAGTCACCAAATGTAACGAAAGTTACAGCTCCAAATAATTATCCAATCTCCCTTCAAAAAATATAGCTAATTGGGAGATTGTTAAACTCCAATTATGAACTGGCATA
>Ga0114922_10003885_pt1 | contig 13909 bp, 11 predicted proteins | sample AartaG_FD_100975 | JGI IMG/M metagenome (GOLD analysis project Ga0114922, IMG submission 100975) | Deep subsurface microbial communities from Aarhus Bay to uncover new lineages of life (NeLLi) - Aarhus_00045 metaG | ecosystem: Environmental > Aquatic > Marine > Oceanic > Sediment | place...
ATGGACAGGCTTCTCTGTGGTGATGTGGGATATGGGAAAACGGAAGTGGCCATCAGGGCGGCTTTTAAAGCCGTCATGGATGGCAAACAAGTAGCTGTCCTGTGTCCCACGACCGTTCTGGCGAGTCAGCATCTTCAAACTTTCAGGGACAGAATGATCCTTTTTCCGGTACGGGTGGAGAGCTTGACTCGATTCCAGAACAAAACACAGCAGAAAAGGATTCTAGAGGACTTGAAAAAAGGCCTTATCGATATCATCATTGGTACTCACCGAATTCTCTCCGGGGATGTCGAATTCCATGATTTGGGACTTCTTGTTGTTGATGAGGAACAGAGATTTGGTGTCAAACATAAGGAAAAACTCAAGCAGATGCGAATGAATGTGGATGTGTTGACCATGACAGCTACTCCTATACCGAGGACTCTCAACTTATCCCTATCCGGGCTTAGGGATATCAGCCTCATCGAAACTCCGCCAAAAGACAGGTTGGCTATTCACACGGTTGTTACATCATTCAGCCATAAACTTATCACTTCGGGCATCAAAACGGAGTTGGCTCGTGGGGGGCAGGTTTATTTTATCCATAACAGGATCACGGATATCAACTCCATTGCTAAAATGATTGAAAAATGGGTACCCGAAGCCAAAGTGGCCGTGATACACGGGCAGATGTCCGGATTCACTTTGGAAAAAAGGATGATTGATTTTATTCAGATGAAATACAATGTCCTTGTCTCGACGACCATTATCGAAAACGGGATTGACATTCCTCTTGTCAACACTCTTTTTGTCAATCGAGCCGATAGATTTGGATTGGCTCAACTGTACCAACTGCGCGGACGGGTGGGCCGGTCTTCCAGGCAGGCTGTAGCCTATTTTCTTGTCCCTCCCTTCTCGGACCTGACCCTCCTGGCAAAAGAACGATTAAAAGCACTCAAAGAATTCAGCGAGTTGGGATCCGGGTTTCGGGTGGCAGCCAGAGACCTGGAGATTCGTGGAGCTGGAAACTTTCTCGGATCCCAGCAGCACGGATATATGGAGGACGTAGGGTTTGAATACTATATGCATCTTATGGAACAAACTGTAAAACGGCTCAAGGGAGATGGAGATGAAGAAGTCCAGAGTGAAATAAATTTGAAAATTGATGTTCAAATTCCTGAGGAATATCTTCCCCAGATGAATATGAGACTTAATTTATACAAGAGAATTTCTTCAGTCGAGAGTTTAGAGGAATTGGATAGAATCCGTGATGAGGTCAAAGACAGATTTGGGATTCTTCCTGAAAGTGTAGAAAATCTGCTGCGGTACGGGATTGTTAAATTCCTTTCTTTTAAGTTAAAGATTAAGAGTATAAACCGAGTTGGACATAAAATCATTTTTAAATTCTTCCCCTCTTTTCTTGGAGATCTGAATCGATTGACAAAACTTATGGAAGACCACACTGGAACAGTCACCCCTCAAGGAGTTCTCAGCTTGGAAATTCGTGCGGAGAACGATACGGCATTTATTAATGAAACGATTACTATCTTGAAGGAGTTGACTTTAATGTAATATAATGAGCAAACGTGAATGAAGATGTACCGAATGTACAAGAGCGGCTTAATATGGATATCCCTGTCTGCAGCTCTGGCCCTTTTTACGCATTGCAGTGACCAATCCCCTTCAGAATTATCCCAGGTTTTTAACCTGAGTGATCCGGAGAAAAGGATTCATATCATCCTTAGAGTGCAGGATGAGTATTATTTCAATGCGGATTTCGAAAAGCATCTCCAACTCATTCTAGGAGATGAATTTAAGACATTGGACCTGATTTCTATCAGCAGGCTGATCGACAGTTTTGTGGAAGATAAAATGCTTTTGACGGCAGCAAAGAATAGCGATTTATCCCTGTCTTGGGAGGAACAGAAAAAGTATTTAGCGAAGGCTTCAAACAACTCCCTGCCTGATGGAAAAGACAGTCCTCTTAATGAGATGGAAACACAATCTCTTCAGGAACGTTTTTTAATTGAAAAATATATTACCGAAAAAGCTAAGAATATAGAGGTGGAGCCTGACGAAATCGGAGATTACTATGAAAAGAATAAGCGGGAATTTCTGCGGCCGGAAAGGGTGTCTGTCAGTCAGATTCTCTTGGACACGGAAGAAAAGGCTGTGGAGGTTTATGATAGAGTGAAGGGCTCTTCCGAGGTTGTCTTCCAGCAAATGGCCAAAGAGGTTTCATCAGGAGTTGAAGCGACAAAAGGCGGCCACCTGGGAATTTTTGAGATGAATCAGCTGCCGGCGGAGATGGAAAAGGTCATTTTTTCTTTAAAAGAAGGAGAAACCAGTCAGATAGTGGAATCAGCCTACGGATTCCATATTTTCCGTTTAAACAAAAAATTAGAACCTAATCTTGAGACCCTAGAGAATGTGTCGGTTGATATTCGCGTAAAAATCTTGGACCAGAAAATCAAACAATTTGTCTCACGGCATTTGCTTGATTTGAAAAACACCATGGACTGGGAGTTCTATCCCAAAAATCTGTCCTTCCCTTATCAGAGGAATTTAAATGAATAAGACAAAAATATTTATTGTTTTTTTAGTGTTGTTATTTGCCGTTGTTATTGGTGCGCAAGAAGTGGTGGAAGCCATTGTTGCAGTCGTGAATGACGAGTTTATTTCTCTTACGGATTACATAAGCAGACACGATAACTTCTCTCAAATGTTAAGAGCCCAATTTCAAGGAGAAGAGTTTTCCGAACAGTACGATGCCTTCAAGAACACATTGATGGATACGATGATCACCGAACTCCTTCTGCTTCAAGAGGCACGGAATATGGGAGCCGACGTCACAGAGGATGTCAACAAACAGATAGAACTGATAAAGGAACAAAATGCGTTTATGAGTAATGCAGATCTCATTCAAGCGCTGAATCGAGAAAATATTAATTATGAGGATTGGAGGGAGAATCTTAAAAAGACTGTACTTCAACAATATGTCCTCGGTTCTGAAGTGAGCCGCCATATTGTGGTTGATGATTCCGAACTTCTTGGATTTTACAATCAGAACCTCGAAGACTTCAGAGAACCGGTAGAATACACGATAAAAGCCATCTATGTTTCTAATGATGGAAAGAGTGAAGAAGATATTCAGGCCAGGAAACAGGAGATTGATGGAAAAATTGCTGCGGGAGAAGACATGTCGCTTCTTGCATCTCAGTATGGAGAGGGACCGGAAAAGGATAATCAAGGGGATTTGGGGAGCTTTATTAAAGGACAGATGCTCCCCAACATGGAGCAGGCTGTAGAAGGGCTTGAAAATGGAGACCTGACGGGCTGGATCGAGATGCCAAACGGTTGGTACCTGTTGCGCCTTGAAAACAAAAAAGAAAGCCAGATCAAAGCGTTTGAGGATGTCCGGGCTGAAATAGAGACAGCGCTTTTTAACGAAAAAAATGAAACGGGGGTACAAAAATATCTTGAAGAACTCAAGAGCCGGAGCTTCATCAAAATCCTTATTCCAAATCCCTTAGAATACAAATAAATTAATTGGGGACAGGCCCCACTTTTTCATCGAAAAAGTGGGGCCTGTCCCCAATTAATTTATGGGAGGCAGATTGCCGCGGCAAAGGCCGTCGTCCAGACGTCCTTCTTCCCGACAGCATTTTGAGTGATATTGTCTGTTTTAACAATAATGCTTTCGGATATCTGGTAAAAACTCTTGTCCTCATTCCATATCTCATTGAGGTCGAAGTTTTTACCGAGTGTTGTGGCCAGCATATAGGCTGCGAGATCTTCCGCGTACTGGCCTGCCTCTTCTTTACTCTGGCCGAAACTGTGGTGTTCTGACAAATACCCATAGTGGACGGGATTGTTTGGGATGGCCAGCCCCACAGACGCCGAAAGGACTCTTTGAGGCTCATCTGTAGCATTTTCACTCATCACAAGGAAAAGAATTTGACCGGCAAGGAGGTGTTTTAATCCCTCTTCTCTTGGAATGAGTTCACAATGCGGCGGGAAAATGCTGGAGATTTTAACCAGATTAAAAGGTGCGATGCCAGCCTGCCTCAAGGCCATCTCAAAACTGGCCAGTTTTTCTTTATGCTGACCCACTCCTTGGGTAAGAAAGATTTTTGAGGGGACAAAGCCTGCCATGGATTCCATTCAAGCCGAGCTATTCTATATCGCCTTTTTTTTCCTCCGGATCTTTTTTTCCGACTGGTTCCGGCTCTTTAAAATCAATTTTGCGAGAAATATCCCATTCTCCAAGTGTGATAAAATGTGAGCCTTTAGATTGGGCGAACAATTTGACAGTCACAAGCTTCCAGCGGGCATTATTTTCAAACGAAGTCAAACTCTTTCCCTCCACTCCATAATTACTCTTAAGCGTAATTGTATCGCTTTCTTCTCCCGGTCCAACAGGGACATTTCGGATGGCGGCTAAAAATGAATCTCCCAAATTTTCGTAGTCGTCTATAAAGCGAAAATTTGCGTTAAAATTCACATACTTCAAGGGCTTATCGGTCATGTTTTTAATTTTAAAAGAAATGGTGGGAACAAGGATGAGTTTTGGCGGCCAGGGCTGATAGTATTTATCCACCCATTTTGTTTCCACATCTAAAACTTTGATGGATGCCTCGAGCTCTTCAGGAGTGAGTGTTCTCATGACTCCTGTTTTGTTAAAAATGAATGCCATGAGGAGTGCGATGACAGCAAAAAATATAACGACACCAAATTTTTTCATCATTCCTCCTTGGAACGGATTCAATTTAAATATAGTTGATGCTCTGATTTTATGCAATCAGAAAATTGTCGTGGATTCACTTTTATGATCTCCTATTATTAATAACGTCTGGATGTCAGGAAGTGTTTAGCTTCCCCATTTCCGTGATTTCTCCATCATTTTCCCACAACGCGTTCTTCAAATTACGAAAATGAGGATGCTTTTAGTTTTGCATTTTAGTTTCGATTTGTTTAACTTGAGGTTATGAAGGAAAAAATATTACGTGGAAATCTTTATTTTGGCATCCTTGTGTTTCTTTTTGCCACTCTACTTCTTCTGTTTAACAATTCATTTATAAAAACATGGTATTACATTTTTGCCTGGTGGTCGTTTCTCCTGGTCATTGACAGTATCAATTTTCGGTCGGCAGGGATTTCTCCCTTTTCGGAAGGTCTATCCAAAATTTTGTTTATGGGGATTATTTCAGTCTGTGCCTGGTTGATCTTTGAGCTGATTAACTTGAGATTAAGGAACTGGACTTATTTTGAGCTTCCTCAAGGTCTTGTCCCGCGTTGGCTGGGATATTTTCTCGCTTTTGCCACGGTTATTCCGGCCTTAAAGGAGCTGTCCTTGTTATTCCAGAGATATTTTAGACGTTGGCCGCTCAAATTTTTTCGAGTACGGCCTTCCAGAGTTGTGCTTTCTGGGAGTGTTTTTTTCGGAGTCTTGAATATTGGAGCAGCTCTTGTTTGGCCGAAGCTTTTTTTTCCTTTGGTTTGGTTGGGTTTTTATTTTTTAATCGAACCCTTAAATTATCAACTGAAGGCAAATACCCTGCTGGCTGATCTTGAAAAGAATGACTGGGGAAATTTCTGGGCCTGGATCTTATCCGGACTGACTGCAGGAATCCTCTGGGAATTTTGGAATTTTTGGGCAGGATCTCATTGGGAATATTCTCTTCCCTATCTCGATTTCTGGCGTGTCTTCCAGATGCCAGTTTTTGGATATTTGGGATTTCTCCCATTTGCCCTGGAGATTTTTGCCATTTGGAATCTAGCGCTGGCCATCCAAAAAAGAGTAAAAAAGTCCGTCACGCTGTCCGTGGTGATTCTTCTCGTCCTGCTCTTCTTTTGTTTTGCCAGCTTTTATCTCATGGACAGATTTACGGTTATTATTTGAAATGTGGTCTCTTCTATTTTGAGTATGTAAAATACACGGAATGGTTGAAGTGAATATTGAAGATTTAGCCTTCTCAAATCGTTGATCGAGGGAAGCCGACTGTGTCGGCCACTGAGTATGTCTGAGCACGGGATGGATTGAGAAAAGCGGTACGCATCTTTTTGGCAATTCTCTATGTTATGCTAACTCCAAGTGTGCGGAGTCACGGAAGTGCCGAGAGGAACGATGAGGGAATGGCGTTAAAAATCTGAATAGTAGCGAGGTCATTTCAGTGTATTGCACACACAAAATGGAAGAGAACCGGAAGAAAAATCATTTTACGATTTGTGAGGCGAAGACAACTTCACAATTGTACTTTTCAAAGAGGTCTAGATTGTCTGAAAGCACTTTAAGTGTGGAGTCATAGGGATGGCATATTCCCACGGCCATTCCCTGTCTCTGAGCCAGGCTAAGGAGCTGTACAAGCTGGTTCCGGATATATCCCTCTTCTGTTTCTGAATCGAGGAAGATATGCCGGTAGGCCGATAAGATAAACATCTCTCTTGCCAATGTATAAGCGATGGAGCTTCCTGATGTTACGCTGTCAATAAAATAGAGGTTGTCTTCCTTCAACCGTGCGAGGATAAGCGACATCATATCCCTATCCGCAGTGATTTTTGAACCCATATGGTTATTAACGCCCCGGATAAACGGGACTTGTAAAAGATTTGCTTCCAGGATTTCCAGAACATCTTTTTCGGACATCCGTGAATGGATGAGGCCCTCTGTTAAAGAATTCGCATCATGGTCGTTTAAGGATTCAAGCGGCAGATGAAGTATCACCTCCATATTGTTTTGCTGAGCGATGTGAGCCGTTTCTTTGGCCCATGGGCTGTAGGGTAATATGGCTATCGTAAGGTTCAGGCCGAGTGCCCCCAGATCTTTTAAATCTTTCAAGCTGTAGCCCATATCATCGACAATGAGAGCCACTTTGTTCTTTGGCTGAACAGGGTCGGGCTCTTTAGGAGATTCGACAATTTCTTTGGGGCACATGAAAAGAAGTGAAGCTTTCTGCTCTTCCTTTCTTCCCTGCAGTTCCCAGAGAAAAAAGTCAAAGTTGTTCTCTGTTGTTGGTTTTATCTCTGAAAGAATCTGAGCTTTTTGAAGTTCCGCTTCAAGGAAAGATGCCGCCGCTCTATATTCTGAGTGTGCCATTGAAATGGGGATCTGAATCCTTCCTTTCTCGTCTTTTTTTCTGCTGCTGAGATCTGCCTGAATGCCCAAAGTGGATAAGCTGTTGAGAATGAGTTGGTCCAGAGATTCAATTGTTTCATGAATGGAAGGCCTCTCCAGAAGGTAGAAGAAGTAGGATTTATTCCCCTTTTTCCAATGGATATAGTCGAGGCCAAGAGCGGAACATAAAACGATAAACAAGAAACTGAAGGAGAGGATAAGATGTGTTTTCTTGGAAGACGGAGTAGGAGAGTCAGTCCTCGGCATATATCAGATGTGAGTAAGAAATTTTTTTGTCTGCTCGAGGAACGAAGCGGAGCTTTGGTCCGTTCCTTCCATCTTTACATCCGGGCTAAGACCTTCTTCCCAGATTACTGTTTTGGCGTTAAGATGGAAGATCGCCGTACTCAACAGCAAACCGCTTCCATCTTCTAAAGCAATAAACTTACGTTTAGCGACTAAGCCGGGCGTAGGATATCCGATGATCTTAGCCTGTTTATGTTCCCTAAGAATTGCGGCCGCTGCCTCAGCGGGGCCCATGGTTGCCTGATTTGTCCAAATGAGAAGAGGAAGATGTGCCAGTTCTGATTGAGAGGAGGTGGAAAGTACTTCTTTTTTTCCTCTGTTGTCTTTAAAATAACCGAGGTTATTTGACTGAAGGAATAGGTCGACAAACTTAATCATGTTTTCGAAATTTCCTTGATGACAATTTCTCAAATCGATAATCAAGGATTGATTTAAAGTTTTCAGCCGAGAGAGGATGGATGTTCTGATCTCCTGGTTACAGGCAGAATTAAAGTTATAAATACTTAATATTCCGCTGGTTCCTTCCGCCTGCACATAGACGCAGGGTTTTTCGAATAGCTGCTCTCGCGGGACTTCCAATTCTTCGTTTTCACTTGTTCGCAGGATTCTGATGTGGATGGGGTTGATTGATTTATCTTTGAGAGTGAGGTTGGCTTCAAACATGCTCATGGTGAGTGTTGATCGACCATCAAGGGCGCTGATGGTATCCCCAATCTGTATCCCCATTTTCTCTGCGGGAGAATTTTCAATTACGCCCATCACCACAGGAAAGGTTCTGTATTTTTTGTACAGAATAATGCCGACGTCTTTCAGGTCTCCGGTCTCCATCTGCTGGCGTTTGGACACGGTATCTTTAGTGAGATAGCTGGAGGATTCATCGAGTGCATTGACCATACCTTTGAAGGCTCCTTCCATTGTTCTGAAGGGATCAGGTTCATCCACATAATCTTCTTTAATATGCTTGACAACTTCCTGGACGATCCAGAGAATTCCTCTTGCGGGCCTCTGGGTCGCTAATCCCGGAAGGATATCGCTTTCAAAAAGGAAAAAAAGTGAGACAACGGCAAGCAGGAAAAGGAGTGCAAATCTAACAGTTTTTCGTTTCATATTCTTTTAAACAGATATCAAATTGTATCATCTTCCTCTCAGCCATTGCAAGGGATTCAGGGGTTCGGTCTTAAAGTTGATCTGGAAATACAGGGCAGTCCCTTTTAGAGATCCCGTGTTCCCTACGATGGCAATTGGCTGGCCGGCTGTGACGATGTCTCCTTTTTGGACCTTAAAATCTGAACAGTGTCCGTACATGGAATAGTAGGCCAGGCCATGATCTACAATGATCAAGTTTCCATAAAAACCTTGAAAATAGTCTGCATAGACGACTTTCCCGGGATGGATGGCTAAAACTGATGAATTTTTATCAGCGGATATCTCGATGCCGTTATTTTGGGTTACGGTTTTAAATGTGGGGTGTTGTTCAATCCCAAAGGTTGTGACGACCTTTCCCGGGACAGGCCATGGGAGCGATCCTTTGCTCTCATAAAGAGGAAAAACGGTGAAGGGAAGGGAACTTTTTTCCTTGATTAAACGGTTGATGAGCTTTTGGAGCTGTTCGGCTCTGACTTTGAGTTCTTCTAGAGTTTTAAGATGTGTCTTCTTGTCCTGGTTGATATTTTGAATAAACGCCCTGTTTTTTCTTTCCTGATTGTCCAAATCCTTCTTTTTGGTTTGGGAGTGGGAGAGAAGGTCGGCTATCTCCCGTTTTTTTACCTCGATTTGCTCTTCGGCTTCGTTGATCTCGTCCAGGATTTGCATAAACGATAGAATGATGTCTTCTTGATATTGGGCAAGGAGAGAAAGGTGCTTGCTTTCTGACATAAGATCGGTCACATCCGCTGCCCGGAACAGAAAATCGAGGTAGCTCATATCTCCAAATTTGTAGAGGGTCACCAAGATCTGTGCAACGGACTCTTTTTCCCTTTCAAGTTGTGCTTTTAAGGGAGGGATTTTTTTCTGGACAGCAAGGAGTTCCGTGTTGGCCTTTTCCATCTGCAGAGTATATCTTTGAATATCATTTTGAATCAGTTTTTTTTCAAGCCCAATCTGGTCGAGTTGTGAAAGGATGGACATTTTTTTCTTGTCCAAATCTTTGATATTTTTCTGGAGCCGCGCCCGCTCATTCTGGAGTTTATCCAGACGTTCTTTGTAAACAGATATCTCCTCCTGGCTGAAAACAGGCAGAGATACTGACAAAAAAGCTGAAAGGATAAAGACGATGAATATGGACAATGAATGGGAATCTAACCACGACATGAATGGTTTCATTTTTTTTGTTTGCGTAATGCGTAGATGATGCCTCCGATGATTCCTATGATAAAGGCAAAAACAATATCAGCGATTAGAGAAAAAGAGAATGCGGCTGAACTTGTTGCTCCATAGAAGCTGAACACTGTGATGTACAAGCCTTCTCTCAATCCCAAACCATTGATAGTGATGGGGATCGTCAATATGATGAGGACAACGGGGATGAAGAAGAAATAGTCAAGGAGCGGGATATCGATTTGAAGGGCTTTGCCCACAAAATAGTAATGAAGGATCACGTTGATCTGGAGAAGAAACGCCCAAAAAAGAGCCTTAAAAAAGGCGCCCTTTTTTTCCTTGTATACAAAAACGATCTCTCTGAATTCTAAAATTTTCTGTTTTATTTTTCCAAGGATGCCACTTTGCGGACACTTGTTTATAAGGGTTTTAGAAAGGGGCAGGAAAAAACACAGGATGGCCGCAAGTCCAAAGAAACCAACACCAAGGGATATCCAGATGACCGGCAGCTTCTGTGCTAAGTCCAGGCGGAAAAGGGAGACACCAAGGGCAAAAATGAGAAGAACAATAATTCCTGATAACCTTTCTACAAAAACAATCGCTGTTGACTTGAGCACGGATTTGGAATACTTGGATCCATCCAAAATCCGCACAACGTCCCCACCGAATCTTGTAGGAAGAAAAAGGTTAAAAAAGTTGCCAATGAGATAGGACTTAGCCAGGAAACCAAGAGGGATATGCTCATCTTGGGCGTGGATGAGAATCTGCCACCGGTAGGCGCTGATCAAAAGCCCAAAAGAATGAAGCGAGAAAGAGAGACCAATCCAAAAAAGACTGGCACCCCTTAAGGACTCTCCAATTTCGCCTATAGGAGTTTTTTTTACCAGAATAAAAGCGATTATGGATAAACTGAAGATGAATTTAAGGATGAAAATGAAAAAGTTTCTTTGTTTTGGCATGCGCCGGTTTCGAGACCTATCCTTTTTTCTTCTTTTTGAAAAAATAGTCTTTTGTGATTCGCCCCAACATGCCGCTCAGAATGAGCAGGGAAATAAGGTTGGGAAAGGCCATAAACGCGTTGGCCATGTCGCCAAGATTCCAGATGATATTGAGATGTACACCTTGGATGTTGGCTCCAATAAAAAGCAGGGATATAAATGCAATGCGAAAGGGATAAATGATTTTAACGCCAAAGATATATTCGAGACATTTTTCGCCGTAATAACACCATCCGAGAAGTGTGGAGTAGCCGAAGAGAAAGGAGCTGATGGCGATGATATAGCCTCCAAATGGGATTACGGAATCAAAGGCGGCGGCCGTAAGGGCTGTGGAGGTGAGCGCCTCGGATGCGCCGAATGCTGCGGTTTTGAGATACATGCCGGTGATCACAATTGTCAGTGTCGTCAGCGTATTGACAAGGATGGTATCGATAAACGTTCCTGTCATGGCGATGAGGCCGTTCTTGGACGGATCAGCCGATCTGGATGCAGATTGGGCGATGGCCGCTGAACCCAGTCCGGATTCGTTTGAGAGCATTCCACGCCTCACTCCCAAAACCATAGTCTGTCTGATTGAGGTTCCCACCATGGCTCCCCCGAGGGCTTTGACGGAGAAGGCGGATTGGAAGATCACACTTAAAGCATGAGGAAGATTGGCGATGTTGGCAAAAATGATGACGAGGGCGCCAACGAAGTAAAAGATAATCATTGTGGGGACCAGACGCTCGGATACCGCTCCGATGCGTTTAATACCTCCGAGGATGACGGCGCCGACCATGGCGGTGATAACCAGCCCGGTTATCCAGAAAGGCACGCTGAATTGGTCGTTAAACGCCAGGGCCATAGAGTTGGATTGGGCCATGTTTCCCGTGCCGAAGAGACAGGTAAATGCGCCGCAGATGGCAAAAAACATGGCTAAGAATTTGGCGATTTTTTCATTCTTGATTCCATGGCGTGCGTAATACATGGGGCCTCCGGACATCTCGCCCAACTTGTTTTTAATCCGGAATTTGACTCCAAGAAATCCCTCGGCATACTTTGTTGCCATCCCAAAAAAACCGGCAATCCACATCCAGACCGGGGCTCCCGGACCGCCAACCGCAATAGCCGTGGCCACACCTGCGAGGTTGCCGTTCCCAACCGTGGCAGCCAAAGCCGTCATCAAGGCTGCGTAGGGAGAGATGTCCCCCTCCTCTTTTTCAGATTTATCTTTGTGCAGAGCGCCTTGAAAGACCATCCTTATGGAGAGGATGAGCCTCCGGACCTGAATCAATTGGCAGAAAAAGGTCAGAATGATTCCCGTCCCTAAAAGGAGGATGACCATCACCGGGAACCAGACAAAATCGCTCGATTTTTTTATGAAAACATGAATTTTATCTAAGAGAGACAGAGATATGGAATAATCGCGGACCAAAATCTGACCATCCGTGAAAATCTCGATATTGTCTTGAAAAGCCGTCAGATTAAAGAGGTCCATCTTGATTTCGTATGTGCCGAACCTGAGATCTGTGAAGGAATAATATCCTTCAGGATCGATCTCGGTCCTAATATAGTTTTCTTCTCCGACGGTTCGCAAAAGAATAAAACCTTGGGAATAGGGATCTCCTTTAGGAAGAAGAGAGACCTTTCCTTTAATTTCAGCGGCTTGAAGGGATTGGACACCGGTCAGAAGAACAGAGACAAAGATAAAAACGAATATTTTTTTCTTCATGTGTGTTTTATCCTAAGATGATTTTTATAAGGATGAAGAGGATGGCGATGGGAGAGAGAAATTTGATGGAAAACATCCAGATATGGCGGATGGAGAATTTTGTGTTTCCGGATTTTATTTCTGTAATGGCCTTTTTCACGCCCCACACCCACCCCACAAAAAGACATATCAGGAGTGCGCCTAAAGCCAGAGAAATATTGCCGAAGATAAGATCAACTTTGGCCCAGAATTCAAACTTTGTGAGAAATTTTACGCCTCCCCAGGAAAGAGCGGAAGGAATTCCCAAAACAGCGGCGCATAATCCCATCAAAACGGCGGCTTTGGCACGGGTCCACTTCCGCTCGTCGACAAAATAAGCGACAGGCACTTCGAGGAGAGATATTGTTGAGGTGATGGCGGCTACCAAAAGGAGGAGGAAAAAGAGCATGCCAAATATCTGTCCGCCCGGGATTTTTGAGAAGATGAGAGGAAATACCTTAAAGACCAGGCTGGGCCCTGAATCAGGTGAAATGCCGGGAATGGCAAAAAGAGTGGGGAATATGATCAGACCTGCTAAAAGCGCGATCAGTGTATCCGAAAAAGAAACCCATCCTGCAGAGGAGACCAGATTATCTTTTTTATTGATGTAGCTCCCATAGGTGATCATCGTCCCCATCCCGAGACTGAGTGAAAAAAACGCCTGTCCGAGAGCAAAGAAGACGATCTTGAAGTTCAGTTTTGAGAAATCCGGACTGAGATAGAATTTAATTCCTTCTCCTGCTCCAGGGAGGGTTAAGGCTCTTATAGCGAGAAATATAATCAAAACGAACAGGATGGGCATCAGGACTTTTGTGTATCTTTCGATCCCTCCTTTAACTCCCTTGGAAATAATATATGTCGTGATGAAGAGAACAACTGCAAAAAAGAAAAGGACCAGAAAGGGATTCGAGGAAAATTCGGTAAAAGTTTTTTCGGTCATCTGGCTGGTCACAGCTCCGCGAAATGCCCCGGAAATCATTTTGACGAAGTATCCTGCGAGCATGCCGGCCAAAACGGCGTAATAGGACAGGATAGCGATTCCTGTGACCATCCCTAAATAGCCTATTGATTTCCATGGAGATCGGGGTTTAATAGAATTTATGGCTCCGACGGGATTTTTCTGGGTATGACGCCCAATGACAAGTTCGGCCAGCATAACTGTAAAGCCAATGAGCGCAACGGCTGCAATGTAGACAAAAACAAATACCGCACCGCCGTTTTCACCGACCACCATCGGAAAACGCCAGATGTTGCCCAGCCCTATGGCGGATCCGGTCGCTGCAAAAATAAATGCGACTTTGGAGCCCCAGTTGCCTCTTTGACTCAAATTCTGGCTCTCCATATTCTACTCCTTAATCGAGTCCAAGTCCTATACTCGAGTCTTGTTCAGTACTTATTACCATAAACCCTGGAGATTGTAAAAGAGTTCTTAGGGTTTCCATTTCCGATTTTATTTTGGAGTTCTGG
>Ga0114922_10003886_pt1 | contig 13905 bp, 12 predicted proteins | sample AartaG_FD_100975 | JGI IMG/M metagenome (GOLD analysis project Ga0114922, IMG submission 100975) | Deep subsurface microbial communities from Aarhus Bay to uncover new lineages of life (NeLLi) - Aarhus_00045 metaG | ecosystem: Environmental > Aquatic > Marine > Oceanic > Sediment | place...
CTGCCTGTGGTCAGGAAAAGTCCGCGAAGGACCCGGTTTACTTCCCTGATTTCACGCACACCGATATTATGCCTGAAAAACTCTATCTTTTGCATGAGTTCTTAGAACCCGTATCAATCGCGTTGAATTCGAATCATTGGCCGATAGAATGCCAGAATCGGATTCCTGCGGGTTAAATTTAGACAAATATAAACTGAATAAGGAATATTATCATTGTCAATGATCATCTTGGACTAATCTGAATCGAAAGGCCGGGCGTGAGTGAAGTTTCCGTGAGGATATCCCGGAGTGAAGGTGTAAACCGGAGGCAGGGAATTTACACCTGAACAGCATCAGAGAGAATTTTTCTCCCCACTTGTAACACAGCCGGCATACCGGCTGACAGGCAATAGCACTTTTTTTTATTTTAGCGGAGGGAAGAGTTCTAATTGTCGCAGCCGCCGAGTTCCCTGAGCTGAACATACGTGCAGATCTCGTACCCGGTACCTGTCAGGCTAATCAGGTTCAGCCGCTTTTTAGTGAACGAAACTTTAACCGGGATCAGGCACGGCGGGGGTTAATACTCGCGCCGCAAAAGCGGTCTCAAGTGAGGACCAGCGAAGTGCTCACACCTGCTTCAGCCTGCTTGTTTCGTGGAATGAATAAACCCTCGGGCACTCCCAGCGCCTCTTTTTTGATCGGGATCGCATGGCGCGTGTTATAGTTTGTATCCACCAGCACGAGTTGCTTTCCCTTGCAGTTGGCCGTATTAATCACCAGTGGTCCCTGGAGGTTGGCGGTCATCCGGAAAGGATCGTGGCTGATCGAGGTGATCACACAGATAATCAGATCCTTGATGTTCTTGGCGTCGATGACTGTCAGTTCCTGCCTGCGAGCCGATATCTTGTAATCGGGGAAAAACAGCGCGGGATCTGCGATCACGAATGCAAGCTTTGGATCCTTGATTGATTGCAGCCAGAAAAAGGGGGAATTTTTTTCCTTGTTATAGATAAAGAATCTCTTGCAGGCTGCAAAGCCGACCAGTCCTTCCGGAAAAGTCAGGATGTCCTTCTCCTTGACCTCGAGAGTTCCGAATCTTGTAGAGTTTACTTTCAAAGCTGCCTCCGTTTTTTTTATAGTGTAAATCCTTCGGTTTTTCAATTATTCTCGCTGGCTAAGATCAATCATTGCTCAGAGAAAATCGAGCAGGGAGGGCATGATAATCCTGCTTGCCGCTCCAAGTGCTGCATTGAAAGCGTTTTCCTGTGCGGCCAGCTCGCTTATCGCTTCAACCACATCCAGGTCCTCGACTCCGCTCAGGATTTCAGTGTTGCTCAAGTTGCTGTCCAGTCCGCGGTCCTGGGTAGTGTCGAGCTGGTTTGCCCGGGCGCCGATTTTAGTTCTCTGGTTCAAAATCCTGTTGAGCCCTTGTGGGAATTTGTTCAGGGTTTTCTGGATATCCTGCTGATTATTTTCCAACAACGCGTTACGCAGGAAAAACAGGTTGCCCAGTATATCCTCGCTTCCTGTAAGTCCCAGCAGGTCGGCTGTTTTATCGAAAATCGTGGTGCCGTCCGGATAGACCTTGTTCGATCCATCCGGATTTTTCAGCGTGATTTTAGTAGCCATCAGCGTAGTGCCGTTTATCCGGCTGCGCAGGGAAATTCCCGTGCCGGCATCATTGATCGAGGCGACCACCGCTGCGGCCGAGGTATTGATCAGGGCGAGAAGGTCGTTAATTGTTTCCGCGTTGCTCAGATCGACAGCCACATCCCTGTCTCCGTTGGCGATCCTGATCTTGCCCGGAATAAATGTCCCGCCGTTAAGCAGGCTGAGGTTGGTGCTCGTGGTAATGAGCGGATCGAAAGCCGAACCCACGATCCTGTCGCTGCCCGCCACGCTTACCCTGCGAATCCCCAGGTCCGCTGCAGTCGTGCCGTCGGCGGTATCCTCGACCTTGATCAGACCCCTTTCGGTGATCAGCTTTATCTGGCGGGTAGAGCCGTCCTCCAGGGTGAGGCTAACCGTTCTGTTCGCAAGGTCCACGGATTCGATCCGGCCAACCAGCTGTTCTTCCCCGGTACCGGGACTTTCAACCAGGGCCACGGTACGAGCGGAAAAATCGCCGCTGGGGCTTATTTCCCCGTTGACATGCATCGACTGGCCGATAAAGAAATTGTCAACCGGCTGCTGGCTGAGAACATTGTATAAAATGCCGTCCGGGGTGCGGAGTGATATCTGGCGGGTTTCCTTATCAATCGTTTCGATAATTCCGGCGAGAGAAATCTCTCCCGCTGCAGGCTTGGGAACCACATCCATGTGGCTGGCAATCTCGCTCCCGTCTATGGATTTGAAGACATTAACCACAATAGCCTCTCCGGCAGCGAGATCGTTTATATCCGCACTCAGCGCGCCGGTGGTGGTAATTTTCTGGATTATCGTGTTGGGTATGATTTTATCGATAATCGAAATCCCCTGCTGGTCCGGGGACAGCTCGGCAACAACGTTTATCAGACCCTGGCCCTCGGCCCCGATCTCGTTGATCAGGTTCAGAACGCCCTGGATTGTGTTGACACCAGTGATATCGATATATTGCACATTGCCCAGGGAATCGGTGATTTTGATCACTCCGGAGGCCACTCCACGGCCCTTGTTGAGGTCGTTCAGCCGGGTTTCTCCATCGACTGCAGGCAGAAGTTTGCTTTCGGCTCCAATAGGATTGACCGGGTCAACCAGCACGTTGCGGCTTCCCTGGATGCCGAGCAGAGTGGCGGTAAAGCTTCCTATGCCGTCGGTGATTTTCAACGTTCTTCCACCTACTGTGCTGGTGACCGAAATGCCCGTTCCCTGGTCGTTGATCCTCGCATCGAGGTCGAGTCCGGATTCTTTGATAATCCGGATTATGTCTCCTGCAGTGGCGGCTTTAGTTAAATTAATCGCACCGCGTTTCGGGCCGTTTTCCACAACTATTTCACCCAGATCGAATCCCCGAGCACGATTCATCAGCGAGATCGGAGTATCCTCGGTGATATTCGGATCGAGAGATTCTCCGAAATAGATATTGCCTGTGGCTCCACCTTCAGGGGTAAGGATTCCCAGGTCTCTTGCCGCATGCGTATTCTCGCCGAACTCGGTTATCCTGATCGTTCCCTCGACCATTGCCGAGGTTCCGTCGACAATCAGGATCCCGTTGCCGCCGGTGTTTATCTCGGCACGGATATTGGTGCCCGCCTGGTTGATCAGTTCGCGCACGTCTGTGAGAGTTTCCGCATGAGAGATATCGATAACCGCGCTGTTTCCAACTCTATCGGTAATCTTGAACTTACCCAGCTCCACACCGCTGCCTCGATTGAGACAATCGAGATGGGTAGTCAGCTCGAGCGGTGCGAGGTCCCGTCCGGTGAGCACGTTCGAACCCTCTTCAGATTCACCGAGAATTCCCAACTGGCGGGCAACTCGCCAGTTTCCGAGATCTTCGATCTCGATCCTCTGGCCTGAAATGTAGTCATTCGGCAATGAGGTATCCTCAACCACCAGGGCTCGCAGGTTCTCATCAATCGTGACATTAATCGCCATCCTTCTGCCGTCCAGATCGTTAGCATTGGAGAGTCGGAAGGCCACATCCTCAAGAGTTTTCGCTTCGCGTAAATCTATCCTGGCAATCTGGCCGGACCGATTGGTCACCTGGATGAATCCTTCATCCACCCCGGTGCCATGGTTGAATTCAACCAGCTTGCGCTTACCCAGGGGAATCGACCTTTCCACATAAGAGAAAAGATTGGAGTGTCCACCCAGGTCAGCCACAACTGTTGGTATAAGGATGGAACCTGGGATATTGGTGCTCAATGTAGTTCCACTCTCGATTTCAAAATTCAACTCGCCGGAGTCGCCCAGATAAGTAAGCCCTGTTTCTGTCTGCTTGTAAGGCTCAACAAGAGTCTCGAAACCGGCGAACAGGTAGCGATTCCCGACCCGTGTATTGAGAAGGTCCACGAACTGGTCGATCAGTGCGGTTAGCTCCTGGGCCACGGCCGTGCGGGTGCGGTAGTCAGCGGTGACATTGGCCTGGCTGATCGCCAGATCCTGGGCCCTCATCAGCAGCCCGCTGATATCATCGAAAACATTGTCGGTATAGTTGATCTGGGTCTCTCCCTGTTCCATGTTGCGTAAATGTTGGTTTGTTTCCGATAACCTTGTGCGCAAGCGCATTGCCGTGGAGGTACCTACCGGGTCATCGGAGGGCCGCAAAATCCTCTTCCCGCTGGAAAGGTGGGACTGGATTTTCATCAGCCTGTCCACATTTCGGTTCAAATTGGAGAGAACCACGTTGTTTAGCAGATTCTGTGTAACCCTGAAAGACATATTTTGTTGCCCTTATTAAATAATCTCTACCTCTGTAACTATAAGATCAGTGCCGGCCTTGAGGTTTTCCTCTGAACAGCTTGGTTAATCTTGTTAAATCTTGTTCGGACGCGCCGGCTGCACGCAGGTTTTCCTGCTGGATTTTCTCGTAAATTTCCTGACGGTGAATCGCCACATCCCTGGGCGCTTGTACACCGATTTTAACCTGTTTGCCCTGAACCTCTAACAGGGTGACTTTGATCCCGTCGCCGATAGCGATACTCTCTCCTAACTTCCTTGTTAGAATAAGCATATATCATCCTTGATATGAGAGAATAGCCTGTGTTGCCGTATCTTAAAAAGAACTTGAATGGTAAAGCTTTTTGCTGCTTGTTTTTCACCTTTCGGTTAAGGTTGAAAATGGACTAATATTTTCCCAGAAGGACAACTATTCCCAACAGCTCGTTCACTGTGGTAATTACGCGTGCATTGGCTCCGAAAGCCTTCTGGAAACGGATCATGGAGACCAGTTCCTCGTCCAGGTTCACCCCGATTATCGATTCGCGGAAGTTCTCGACATGTTCGACCACTCTTTCCTGGTTTGACAGCTGTGACTGAACGCTTTCGGACTCCAGCCCGAGGGTGCTCACCAGGCTGCCGTAAAAGTCCTCGAAAGTGAAGCTGTCGTTGTTGAGCACACCTTTGTTGCGCAGCTGGGCCATTTCCAGGGCGTTGTTGTTGTCGCCCGGAGCACCGGATTTCGAGGCCGCGATATTGCCCGGGTCGTTTGCAATTTCTGGGGTGAGGGCGATTGTCTGGGCATCGGTCCCTTCAAAGAAGTCTATCCCGGTTTGCGGTGAAGATCTGCCTCCCTTCAATCCATAACCCTGGCGATGTACCTGGTTGAATTCCTCTATGAAAGTACTGGCTAATAAGTCTATTAGGCCTTTGAGATTGGGAATAAGTCGATCGCGTATATCGAGCATCCCGTGAAGTTTGCCGGATGAAATCTTCATCTCGGATCTGGTCTCCGGGTTGATAATCTTGATCATTTCTTTGCCTTCAACATTCTCGGAAAGGATCTCCAGCTGGTTAACCTCACCGATCACAACGAAACTCTGCCCGGCTATCGACACAGTCATGCTGCCGTTGGCCGGATCCTCGTTGGCTGACATATCGACCAGCCTGGAGAGCTGATCCAGAAGCAGGTCCCGTTTGTCGCGCAGATCGTTGGCTTCCTTGCCGAGCGCCTCGGTTGAGGCGATCTGGAGATTAAGTTTGCCCACCTGCTGGAGGATTACATTGATCTTGGAAACATTGTCAATAATCTCGAAATTCTTGTTTTCGCTGATCCTTTCCAGTTGCGACCAGGTTTGATTGAACATCCGGGCCAGGGCGCGTCCCTGTTCCCTGACAGTGGTGCGCACTGAGGAACTTTCTGGATTGGTGGTCAGATCCTGGAGGCTATTGAAAAAATTCTTGATCGCGTTGTGCAGACCCAAATCGCTTGGTTCGTTCAACAGCCCCTCGATTAGCTGCATGGATTCGGCCTGCTTTTCGAGATCACCCAGCAGATGGTTTTCAGCGCGGACCTGCCTGTCGATAAAGGCATCCCTGAAACGAGCGATCTTGCTCACGTTGACCCCTGTGCCGAAAATGCCTTCCTTGACTTTGAGCGGTTTATTGCTCTCGAGAATAATCTTCTGACGGGTGTAGCCCTCGGTATTGACATTGGACACGTTATGACCCGTCACATTCAGGCCCTGTTGGTTCGCCCGAAGGCCGCTCAGGCCGATAAACAATGCGTTTTGTAAAGTAGGCATCTTCTTTCTTCTTATTCGGCGGAGATTTCAACTGTCTCCGAATGCGCAGGACTCAAACTTTCTGGTCCAGCACTTTGTGCATGTTCGCTTTCGCGCTTTTTTTCCCGCTTCCCTCATAGAGGTTGCGGTTAAGCCTGGCAAGTTCGAGTAGCAGCTTCAACTGGTCGTTCACCAGTTTTCTCGAATTGTTGATAATAGACTCGTTCTGCTCTTTCATCGAGCTCACTTTGCCGCTGGCTGTCCTGATCCGGCTGGCGAGTTTTTCGAACCGTTGGGGCCACTCGCCTCCAAGGCTTTCCGCCAGCCGGCGAAGGGACAGCTTTTCTGCTGTCTGCTTGCCGGCAATCTCGCTTACCAGGGCAATCCGTTTTTTCTCACGCTCCAGATTTTCCCGGGCCAGGCGTTTCTGCCGGCGGATAGTTGCGCTAAAGGAGGGAAAATCCCATTTCAGCAGCGCGGCCTGCTGGAGGCGAAGGCATTCGTATAGCTTCTCAAGGCCCTCTGCTATCTCAGCCAGCAGAGTGTAAAGTTTTTCCGCGCTTGCTTTGGGTTTCTGCTTGCTGGCGGTTTTCATAGTTTCATCTCTGATGTGGAAAAGCTATTAAGGCGGCTTTTCAATGCCGCCACTCTTTTCACGTAATTTATGGTCTCGGGGTAGGGAGGCACGCCATTGTACCGCTTGACTGCAATCACTCCTGCGTTGTATGCCGCCAGGGCGAGGGTTTCATCCCCGCCGAAACTCTCCAGCAGTTGTTTCAGGTAGCGGGTCCCCCCTTCGATATTTTCCTCCGGATCAAAAACATTCCGCACCCCGAGAGAATCTGCAGTTTGCGGCATAAGCTGCATCAGACCCCTGGCGCCGGCCGGACTGACCGCTTGAGGGTTCCCCGCGCTTTCCTGCATGATCACCGCGGCTACCAGCGCCGGATCAATCCCATGTTTTAAGCAGGCATTCTCGATCAGCTGCCTGAACCTGTCGACTGCCCAGCCGCCAGGGTTCTCTTCAGCAGAAGCCGGAACAGGCGGTTCGATTTCCCCGGTGTCTATCGGCTGAATTTCTTTTCCGACTGTTTCTCTGCTTCCTGAATCGGACCTGGCAGGCGGCACCTCCCTGTGCCGATCTATGTGCTTGGAAAGCTGTTTGTAGATCATGTCTGCCAGGCCGATTGGACTCTGCTCGCTTACCTTTATCGCCAGTTTTTCATGAAACATGCCTTGCCAGGTTTCCATTGCCGGGGATTTGCCGATAATACCATTCTCGGGCACGGTTTTCGCCATCGTGTCAAGCAGCAGCTTGACAAATATCGATTCAAGTTCCCGGCTGACCTTCCTCAGATCCTCTTCCTCGGTATAGCGGGCAGCGGAGTCCTGAAGACGGTGCAGGCTGTTTTCAAGAGCTTTGCTTCCAAATTCAAGGGGATCGTTCCCCGGCAGATTGATTATCTCCATAGAGACCACACTTTTTCCCTTTTCGTTTACATAATCCTCAACTCAGCCGCCAGCGCGCCAGCTTCCTTGAGAGCTTGGAAAATGGCGATAATGTCTCGCGGGGTGACCTGCATCAGATTCAGCGCAGTCACAAGGTCGCCCGCGGTACCGCCTATTTCCATGAACTTTCTCACCTGTTCCACTGCGCTGACTTCTGCCGTGGGCGCAATAACCGTTGCACCGCCGCCGAGCGGCACAGTGGGCTGGCTCACCGCCAAACCGGTGCCGATAGTAACCGTAAGCCCGCCGTGGGCCACCTGTATCGGAGTTACGGTGACATTCTCGCCGATTGCGATTGTCCCGGTGCGCTCGTTAATCACCACTTTCGCCGTGGTAGCAGGCGAGACATCGAGGTTTTCCAGCTCGCTGATAAACTCGATGATTCTTCCCGGATCGCGGTATTCCTCGGGAATGGTAACGTAGATCGACAGCCCGTCGATCGGCAGGGCGATATCGGCGCCGAAATGGTTGTCCACCGCCTCGTCGAGTCTCCTGGCGCTGGTGAAATCGCTGCTTTCCAGAGTCAACATCACCCGCCAGTTCTCAATAAAGCCGACATCCATCTCACGAAGCACCTGCGCCCCACCGGGAATACGGCCGACAACCGGGTGGTTGAGCTGGATCTGCGCGCCTGCCGCACCGGCCTGTCCCCCGACATTGAAACCACCGATAGAGATTGGCCCCTGGGCAACCGCATACAGTGTGCGTCCGTCATAACCGAAAAGCTGGGTACGAAGGAGCAAGCCGCCCTGGAGGCTGGATGCCTCGCCGATAGAGCTGACCGTGGCATCTGTCCGGCTGCCGGGTTTCTCGAACGAGCGAAGTTCCGCGGTGACCATTACCGCGGCAATGTTGGCAGAAGTGATTTCACCAGGCTGGATATGTATGCCGAATTTATCCAGCAGGCTTGCAACGGACTGGTTGGTAAAAATCGTCCTGCCGTCCCCTGTGCCGTTTAAACCGACTATCAGGCCGTAGCCGATCAGCTCTTCCGACCTGGTTCCCTGAAGGTGGGTGATGTCCTTGATTCGCGCCGCATGCAGAGAGACAGGGCAGCCTCCGGCGAGGATCAGCCCCAGGCCCACTATTCCAAAACCGATTATTTTTACCAGTTCGATTCGTGTGGTGAATTTCATCAAACCAATCCCCTGTTATCCTGTGTGTCGTCTGTTTTTAGTTATTTTAGAAAAACCAGCCGAATATACGGTTGAAAAGTGTCGGACGTCTGGCTTCCTCTGCCTCTCCCTTGGCGTTCATTGTTAAACGAAGATCGGCAACCTGGGAGCTGTTAATCGTGTTCTGGGGTGAGATGTCCCGGCTTCTGACCGCACCGGTCAAAACGACCACCTGCTTTTCATCAGGCATCTCGACAACCTTGGATCCCTCCATAAACAGGTTGCCCAGTTCATCCGTGCGCACCACGCGGACGCTGATTTCTGTGATGAAGCTCATCAGCTTGTTGTTCTGCACACGGGAGTCAAAGTCGTTCTGGGATTGCAACTCGCCGGTGAACGGGTTAAGGAAGTTGAAAACCTTGCCCGGCCCTGCGCCGAATTCGGCAGCAACATTGGAACCCCGCTGACTGCGGAACTGGGTGCGGTTCTGTCCCTGCACCCGCTCGTTGACCAGCACAGTAATCAGATCGCCCACCTTGAACAGGCGCTCATCAGTAAACAGGCTTGCCACGGTTCCCTTGAACTCCATTTGTGCAAAAAGCGAACAGGTGCAGATCAAGACCAGGGAGGCCACCACCGCCACGTTCTGCATCAGTCGAGGCATGGCAGTGGAACCTGTGCGCGGCGGCCTTTTTCTCGGCTTGCTTTTTATTGTTCTCATTTAATACCGACCTCCATGTCAGGGTTTGATCAAAACCGTGTGCGCGTCCTTTATCTCGCCCACGAGGTTTTTACCGTACTGGTTGCGCACCATGATTCTGTCGCCCAGGCGGCCCTTCTCCCAGGCTTTGCCAGAGCAGCCCACCCGGATACCCTTGTACTGGACGATCAGGGTGACCTCATCGCCCCGCTCGATCAGGGGTGGGATTTCCAGATGGTCGAAAGTGAGGATCTGTCCGGCTTTCACGGTTCTTTTAAGTTTCTTGGATGCAGCTTCTCCCGCGGTCCTGACCGGGGTAGAATGCTTTCTGGTGATTTCCCGCTCGATGAACGAAAAGTCCTCCGGTGAGAGGAGCTCTCCCTGCCGCATGTCTCTGCTCATCACGGCCACTTTGCCGAAAGCCCGCACTTTAAGCGAAACCGGTATCCGGACCAACACGCGGTCGTTTTCCAGGGCAGCCAGGGAAAGAGCGATCGAACCGCTTACCCCGGGCTTGACCGGGTCGAGAACCCGCAGATCGAAATTGTTTCTTTGTACAGTCATTTCCCCGGGCAGACGGGAATAGATAATCTCGGTCCGCACCTGTCTGTCTGCCCAGGATCGTTCGACATAATCCTCGACCAGGGGGGCGATATCGTCCTTGGTTATCGTTCTGCCGCTGCGCTTGACCTCGACCAGGTTTTCTCCCACCAGGGCCACTTTCACCGGATCGATCCTGTGGGTTACCATGCTGCGGCGGATATCGGCTTTGGCCAGAGTGAGGCTTTTTCCAGGCATTGGAGCCGGTCCGAGCGGGAGGTGGTTCAGTGAGCGGATCAGTTTTTCATTGAACCCGGAGACCTCGGCAACATCGCCAAGCAAAATCTGCCCTGTGGTGGCCTCGGCCTCAGCTTTGAGATAGACATAGACCTTTTCGATCTGAGAATCCAGCGCATTCAACTGTGCCAGAAGAATCGCCGGGAAGAGAGAAATTGCTATCAAGGTCAATTTTCTGCTCATGAATAAATCGCTGCTTTGGGGTTAATGTTTATGAGCTTATCGTCCGATATTGCCAGCAACCTGGAGCATGTTGTCGGCAATCGAAATGCCGCGCGAGTTTAGTTCGTAAACCCTCTGGGCGGTTATCAGGTCAACCAGTTCATCAACAACCGACACGTTGGACAGTTCCAGATATCCCTGCTCGAGACGGCCGAACTCGTTCTCGGCCGGGTTGCCCAGGATCGGTGTATTCGAGGCTACTGTTTCCAGGAACAGGTTGTTTCCAATATTACGCAGGCCCGCCGGGTTGATAAAGCGCGCGAGCTCGATCCTTCCCACGTTCTGAGGCTGCACCTGGGCCGGCAGCAGCGCATCTACGTTGCCGTCCGCAGCGATAGATAGTTTCATTGCGTTTTGTGGGACGGTAATTTGCGGCTGAAGGGATAGGCCGTCCGTGGTGACGAGAATCCCGTCCTGGCTGATCTCGAAGTTGCCGTCACGAGTGTAGGCGGTCGTGCCGTCCGGCTGGAGGATCTGGAAAAACCCCTCGCCGTCGATAGCCACATCCAGGTCGTTCTGGGTCCTGTGGAAGTCGCCTGTGGTGAACACCTTCTGAGTCGAGGAAAGTCTCACTCCGTGGCCTACCTGGAGTTCGGTGGGCACGATCTGTCCCTCAAACTCGGCTACGCCAGCCGGACGCAGTGTCTGGTAAAGAAGGTCCTGGAACTGAGCCTGGGTCTTTTTGAAGCCTGAGGTGTTGACGTTGGCCAGGTTGTTGGCGATAACGTCCACGCGGATTTCCTGGGCTTTCATGCCCGTGGCTGAGGTGCGAAGTGCTCGAATCATATCTTTCTCCTCATCCTTGATAATTAATCATGCTCATCCATGTGCGATTAACAAAGAACAGTTATACTCTGCCTATCTGGGTTACCGCCTGCTGCAGGGTTTCATCCTGAAGGCGGATTGCGCGCTGGTTGAGTTCGAACAATCTTAATATTTCAATCATTTTCACCATCTGGTCTATCGGATGGCTGTTAGCCTGCTCAAGGACGCCCTGCCTGATCACGAAATCCTCAGCCTCCTGCTCCGCAGCCCCGGCCTCCGGAATGAACAGGTTATCGGCGGTCTTGGTCATCCGATAGGGTTTGTTGAAATCGGTGATTCGAAGAGTTCCGCGCGGCCCGTCGTTAACCAACACATCCCCGTTATGCTGCACGATGATCTTGCCTCCCTGGACATTGATCGGTCCGGCCTCGCCGAGCACGGTATAGCCGTCCGCGGTAACCAGTTCGCCGTCCGCATTGATACTGAAATACCCGCTTCTGGTGTACTGGTCTCCCTGGGGGGTATCGACCGTGAAAAAACCGTCACCCTCAATTGCCAGGTTCAGATCGTTGCCGGTAACTTCCATCTTTCCGCGGGTGAAATCAGTCTGGTGTACTATCACCTGGCTGGCGTTTCCAACCGCAGCCCGGTAGGCTGGCGGCATCACATTGACCAGACGGGGCGGCTGCCCTGTTGAGGCAATGCCGTGCTCGTTAAGGTAGAGGTCGGCGTTTATCAGCTCGTGCACAAAAGCGCGGTCCTGCTTGTAGCCGGAGGTGTTCACATTGGCCAGGTTATTGGCTATCAGATCCTGGCGGTAGGCCAGAGGAAGCATTCCGGCCGCGGATGTGTAAAGACCTTTGATCATTTGTCCTCTCACCTTTCGAAATACGCGCTGTGAAGCCAGGCGGATTCAGACATTTTTCGACGCTTGGACGCTAATATCCGCTGTGAAAGGAAAAGGCAAGCTTTATGCCATGCAGGGGTGACAGGGATATACGGATAAAACCTGAGGTTCAGTCAAATGAGGAGAAGAGGTGGGTGCAAATATTTCCGGTTGCAATTATAAATGATTTTGAAAGTGGGTAAATATTGCCTCTATAACCACTCTAATAAGACTCCTGGATTTGGACAAAAAAATCCCCATCAACATAGCCCCCTAAGCTCGTGGATAACTCCGTGGTGACAACGTCCGTCGGCGGAAATTCAGTTGCCGGCGCCAGCGATGTTCCCCGGCCTCCTGTGAGTATCCAGCTCACAACCTCGGGCTGTGATGGGGATTTTTTCATTCTGTCTAATTGTAAAGTTAAACCGGGGCGTAGTCAAGCAGTGAGGCGAGAAAAACGCAAACAGAGAACTTATCGCGCATGCCAATCGAACTTACTGTAAGATAAGAGCTTAGAGTAACAGCAGGCCGCTAATTCCCACGGCCCAGCAGTACCAGGCGAAGCGGTCGAAACGGCCTTTCTGGAGCAATTTGAGAACGAAGAAAATTGCCGCGAAACCCGAGAAAAAAGCCGCCGCAACTCCAGCCAGGATTGCCCAGAGAACCGGCAGATTTGCCAGTCCGGAACCAAACTGCGAGGCGAATTCGAATACCGAGGCGCCAAGTATGGCGGGAAGGGCCAGCAGGAACGAAAACTCGGCCGCCCTGCCTGGCGAAAGGCCGAGCAGCAGAGCCACTGTAATGGTGGCGCCCGAGCGGCTGATTCCCGGCAGAAGTGCCCCAGACTGGGCCAGCCCGATCAGAAGCACCCGCCACCACGATAAAGGTCGGGCCGACTCTTTAGGCGCAAGGCGGGAACTCAAAAGGATCAATCCGGTTAAAATCAGCATGAAACAGACTAACCGCGGCGAGCCGAAAGCCGACTTTACGCTGTCCTTGAAAAGCAGCCCGATCACCACAACCGGAATGGTGCCGAGCACGAGGTAGCAGCCCAGGAGGAAATTTTCACGCATTGAGGCTTGACTTTCATCCTTGGCGGAGCCCTTTTTCCAGAGGCGCGGCTTGTACACCAGCCCCACGGCCAGGAGCATGGAGCGGATTCTCTGGCGGTAGGCCAGCACTACTGCGCCAGCAGTGGCTAAGTGCACGGCTACCTCGAAGATAATCCCCGGTGTCTGAACCCCGAGCAGCGCCTCACCCAGAACGAGATGGCCGGAACTGGAAATCGGCAGGAATTCGGTTAGGCCCTGGACGATTCCGAGCAGGAGGGATTCAAAGAAATCCATCTGAAATTATTTCCCGGAGGCTTATTTTTTTTCTCGAAACTAGCTTATATTTAATGTAAAGTTCGTGCTGGGATATTAAACAATGTCAAATGCGAATCTAGCATGCGGGCGGTAACCTGTCAATGGATCAGAAGCATGGAAACAGGTTGATTCTCACGGCAGAAAGTAAGACGCTGCTTGCAGGGATTCTAGCGGTTTTTTTGAGCGTTGCCGCTGGAGATCTCCATGGCGGGCCTGAGCAGGCAGAGGCTTTATACAGCCAGGCATTGGAAAAAATATTCGTCGGCGAACAGGAACAGGCGCTGGAGCTATTTGGCCGGGCACTCGAGATCGATCCGAAACACGGGCAGGCGCTGCTTGCGCGGGGCAGATTGTACCTGAAACTCGGCCTGTGGAGAGATGC